>Ga0209853_1000285_pt1 | contig 14032 bp, 7 predicted proteins | sample GWRWS1_30_40_FD_187224 | JGI IMG/M metagenome (GOLD analysis project Ga0209853, IMG submission 187224) | Riverbed sediment microbial communities from areas with vegetation nearby in Columbia River, Washington, USA - GW-RW S1_30_40 (SPAdes)... | ecosystem: Environmental > Aquatic > Freshwater >...
TTCCAGCGGGAGGACTTTCCCTCATCTTCGGTATGATGCGGATCGTCAATATGACGCACGGCTCTTACTACTTGCTCGGAGGGTACGTCGCGCTCACGGTCATCTGGCGGACCGGAAGTTTCGTTTTGGCAATCCTCGTGGGGGCGCTGGCTATCGCGATCATAGGCGTCGGTGAGTGGAACGCATTTCTGAAGCGGCTCAGCGGGCAGGAACTGGGTCAAGTGCTAACGACCATGGGATTCGCGCTAATCTTCCAGGACCTGGCGCTGATCATCTGGGGTGGCGATCCTTACACAATTCCGGTCCCCCGAGTGCTCTCCGGGGCGTACCAAATCGGTCAGCTGTATTTTCCAGTCTATCGAATCTTCATCATTGCCGTGGCGGCGGCGGTGGCCTTGATGTTCATCATGGTGGTCCTCATAATGCGCTGTTCGCATGCATCTGATGTCGGGGAGTGTCGCGCCGGCACGCCCTCCGGACAAGCGAGTTCGGGACATGTGATGCATGCGCCTATGGAATGCATATGGCGCGCGAGCTGCCGGGACTGGATCTCCTGAAGGGCTTCGAGGCCGCGGCCCGGCACCTTTCGTTCACCAAGGCGGGCGGCGAGCTCTTCCTCACGCAGTCGGCCATCAGCCGCCAGGTCCAGACGCTCGAAGAGCAGCTCGGCGTGAAGCTCTTCCAGCGGCGCACGCGGGCGCTGCTCCTCACCGACGAGGGCCAGCGCTATTACAAGGCGGTGCGGGCGGCGCTCGACGATCTGCGCGCCGCGACGGCGTCGGTGCGCAAGGACGCCGGCGCCGCCGTCCTCACCGTGAGCACGACCGTGACGTTCGCGTCGCTATGGCTCGTCCCCAAGCTCGCCGGGTTCCAGAGCGCGCAGCCGGGGGTGCAGGTGCGGCTCGTCGCCGAGAACCGCCTGCAGGATCTCGACCGCGAGCGCATCGACATCGCAGTCCGCTACTGCCCTCCGGCCATCGCCGGGCGCGGCGCGACGAAGCTCTTCGGCGAGCGGGTTCTCCCGGTCGTCAGCCCGAAGGTCGCCGCGCGCCTGAAGCTCGAGCGGCCGGAGGATCTGGCGCGGGCGGTGCTCCTCGAGTACGACGGCGTGCCGCATACGGTCTGGCTGACGTGGCCGGTCTGGTTCGAGACGATGAAGGTGCCGATGCCCCGGCCCGCCGGCACCCAGCAGTTCACCCAGTACCATCAGATCATCCAGGCGGCGGTGGCGGGGCAGGGCGTCGCGCTCGGGCGGGTGCCGCTCGTCGACCAGCTCCTGCGGACGAAGGAGCTCGTCGCGCCCTTCGGACGCACGCGCACGACCGCCGCGGAGTCGCGCGCCTACTACGTCGTGGTCAACCCGCGTGCGGCCGGGCGGCCGGAGGCCCAGGCCTTCGTCGGCTGGCTGCAATCAGTCGTGCAGAGCGAGCGGGCTCGACGATGACGAAGACGACCGAGCTTCGCGCGCGCTGGGACGCGATCGGACGCGCGTACCGCATGGACGAGGCCGAGGCCATCGCCGGGCTGCGGGCGCGGATCGCGCTGACGCCCGAGCACCGGGCGCGCATCGCCGACCGCGCCATGCGGCTCGCGCGCGAGGTCCGTCGTCGCGCCGGCGAGTCCTTCGGCGCCGAAGCGTTCCTGCGCCGCTTCGGGCTGTCGACGCCCGAAGGGATCGTGCTCATGTGCCTCGCCGAGGCGCTGCTGCGGATTCCCGACGACGAGACCGCCGACGCGCTCATCCGCGACAAGCTCTCCGGCGCGCAGTGGGAGGCGCAGGACGCCGGCGATGGCGGCTTCCTGATGAACGCCGCCAGCTGGGGACTGATGCTCACCGGCACGCTCAGCGCGTGGCGCGAAGAGGCCGGCGACGACGCGGCGACCATCGTGCGGCGCCTCGTGGCGCGCGCGGGAGAGCCGTTCGTGCGCGGCGCGATCCGCCAGGCGATGAAGATCATGGCCGAGCAGTTCATCGTCGGCGAGACGATCGAGAGCGCGCTCGAGCGCGCGGCGGCCCGGGAAGCGCTCGGCTACCGCTTCTCGTACGACATGCTCGGCGAGGCCGCGCGCACCGCGGGCGATGCCGAGCGCTACTTCACGGCGTACGCCGCGGCGATCGACGCCATCGGCAAGGCCGCGGACCCGGCCGCGGCCAGCGAAGCGCGTCCGGGCGTGTCGATCAAGCTGTCGGCACTGCATCCGCGATACGAGGTCGCCCAGGCGCGACGCGTCTTCACCGAGCTCGGGCCGCGCCTCGAGGCGCTCGCGGAGCAGGCCGCCCGTGCCGGCATCCCGGTGACGATCGACGCCGAGGAGTCGGAGCGGCTCGAGCTGTCGCTCGAGCTCTTCGAGCGGCTCGCGCGCGCCCCCAGGCTCACCGGCTGGGATGGGCTGGGGCTCGCCGTCCAGGCGTACCAGAAGCGCGCGATTCGCGTCTGCGACTGGCTGGTCGCGCTCGCCGAGGTCACCGGCCGTCGCTTGATGGTGCGGCTCGTGAAGGGCGCCTACTGGGACAGCGAGATCAAGGCAGCGCAGGTGCTAGGGCTCGACGACTATCCGGTCTTCACCCGGAAGGCCGCGACGGACGTGTCCTACATCGCCTGCGCCCAGGCGCTCCTCGGCGCAGGCGCGCGGATCTACCCGCAGTTCGCCACGCACAACAGCCACTCCGTCGCCGTCGTGCTCGAGTCCGCGGGCGCGCGGCGCGACTTCGAGTTCCAGAAGCTCCAGGGCATGGGCGACGCCCTCTACGACGCGCTGCTCCCCGAGGTCGGCGTCCCCTGCCGCGTCTACGCGCCGGTCGGCGGGCACCGCGATCTGCTGGCCTACCTCGTGCGTCGCCTGCTCGAGAACGGCGCGAACAGCTCCTTCGTGCACCAGGTCGGCAATCCCGAGATCCCGCTCGAGCGGCTGGTCGCCGATCCGCTCGACCTGTTGCCCGAGCCGTACGCCCCGCACCCGCGCGTCCCGAAGCCCCGTTACATCCTGCCCGACCGGTTGAGCTCCCGCGGCGTCGATCTCTCCGACCGGTCGGTGCTCGAGCGGCTGACCTGGCGCATCGCGTCCGACCGGGCGGCGGCGAGCGCGGCCTCGGGCCAGCGCGTGCACGTGATCACCGAGCCGGCCGACCGCCGGCGGATCGTGGGCGCGGTCCGCGAGGCGACCGAGCGCGAGGTCGACGCTGCGGTGCGCGCCGCCGCTGCGGCGTGGCGTGCCTGGGATGCGACCCCGGTCGAGGAGCGAGCACGCGCGCTCGAGCGCGCGGCGGAGCTGCTCGAAGCACGGACCGACGAGCTCATCTCGCTCGGCGTGCGCGAAGCCGGGAAGACGCTGCCCGACGCGGTCGCCGAGGTGCGCGAGGCGGCCGATTTCTGCCGGTACTACGCGGTGCGCGGCCGCGACGAGTTCGGCGCGCCGCAGCCGCTGCCGGGACCGACCGGCGAAGCGAACCGGCTCGAGCTCGGGGGGCGCGGCGTGTTCGCCTGCATCAGCCCCTGGAACTTCCCGCTCGCGATCTTCACCGGCCAGGTGACCGCGGCGCTGATGGCCGGCAACGCCGTCGTCGCTAAGCCGGCCGAGCAGACGCCGCTCATCGCGCAGGCCGCCGTGGCGCTCCTGCACGAGGCCGGGATCCCGCGCGCGGCGCTGCAGCTCGTCGCCGGCGCGGGCGAATCGGTCGGCGCGCCGCTCGTCCGGCACCCGCTCGTCGCCGGCGTCGTGTTCACCGGCTCCTACGAGACCGCGCGCGCGATCAACCGCGCGCTCGCGGAGCGCGACGGGCCGATCGTGCCGTTCGTCGCCGAGACCGGGGGGCAGAACGCCATGGTGGTCGACTCCTCCGCCCTGCCGGAGCAGGTCGTCGCCGACACCCTTGCCTCGGCGTTCCAGACGGCCGGGCAGCGCTGCTCCGCGATGCGGCTCCTGCTCGCGCAGGAGGACGCCGCCCCGCGCATCCTCGAGATGCTCGCCGGCGCGGTGGTCGAGCTGCGGGTGGGCGATCCCGGGGAACCCGAGACGGACGTCGGACCGGTGATCGACGAGGAGGCCAAGCGGATGCTCGAGGCGCACGTCGCACGGCTCCGCGCGCGGGGCCGCCTGCTTGCGGAAGCGCGGTTGCCCGAGAGTGCAGGGCACGGCAGCTTCGTCGCGCCGATCGCGTTCGAGATCCCGCTCGCCGAGTTGCCGCAGCGCGAGGTGTTCGGCCCGGTGCTGCACGTGATCCGGTACCGGGCCGAGGCGCTCGAGCCGGCGCTCGATGCGGTCGCCGCGACGGGTTATGGGCTCACGCTCGGGATCCACAGCCGCATCGCGCGGTTCGTCGACCGGGTGCGCGCGCGGGTGCGCGTGGGCAACACGTATGTCAACCGCAACATGATCGGCGCGGTGGTCGGCGTGCAGCCGTTCGGCGGCGAGGGGTTGTCGGGCACCGGGCCCAAGGCCGGCGGGCCGCACTATCTGCAGCGCTTCGCGATCGAGCGGACGCTCACCGTGAACACCGCCGCGGCGGGCGGCAACGCCGCGCTGCTCGCCCAGGCGGACTGAGAAGCGCATTCACCGCCGGCGGCGCGGAGCGCGCTAGCCGCTTCGCCGTGACCCTAGCGATCGATCCGCCGCGGCCGCTTTCCCCTTCAAAAACATCGCGATCCGTGCTTGATCTTCGGCCTTCCGACAGGCAAGATTCGGGCCACGCGGAGGCGCCGCCACCGCGGACCTCGCGCAGCGGGAGTGAGCGGGAACTGAAAGCGAACGTCGCATCGAGTTGGAGCTCGGCCGAGTCCGCCGAGCTCTACGGGATCCGGAGCTGGGGGGCCGGGTACTTCGAGCTTTCCGGCGACGGCACGGTGACGGTCAGCGTGCCGTTCAACGGCACGCGGGCCCGCGTGAGCCTGCTCGACGTCATCGCCGGAATGCAGCAGCGCGGCCTGCAGATGCCCGTCCTGCTGCGCATCGAGAACATCCTCGACGCCCAGGTCTCGCTCCTGAACGAGAGCTTCGGCCGGGCGATCCGTTCCCTCGGCTACCGCGGCAGCTATCGGGGCGTCTTCCCGATCAAGGTCAACCAGCAGTGCCAGGTGATCGAGGAGATCGCCCGCTTCGGGTCCCGGTACGGGCACGGGCTGGAGGCCGGCAGCAAGGCCGAGCTCCTCATCGCGCTCGCCAGCATGGAGCCCCAGGCCGGCTACATCGTCTGCAACGGCTACAAGGACACCGAGTTCATCACGCTCGGCCTGCAGGCGCTCAAGCTCGGCTACCGCTGCTTCCTGGTGCTCGAGACCCCGACCGAGCTGCCGATCGTCCTCGAGACGAGCCGTGCCCTCGGGATCCGGCCGATGCTCGGCGTGCGGGTGAAGCTCGCCTCGCGCGTCGGCGGCGCGTGGAACGAGTCGAGCGGCGACCGCAGCATCTTCGGGCTGACGACCTCGCAGCTCGTGGAGCTGACCGACTCGCTGAAGCGCCACGAGATGCTCGACTGCCTGCAGCTCCTGCACTACCACCTCGGCTCGCAGATCCCGAACATCCGCGACATCCGGGCGAGCGTGCTCGAAGCCGCGCGGTACTACGCCGATCTCAAGCGCGAGGGCGCAGCGCTCGGCTGCCTCGACCTCGGCGGCGGCCTGGCGGTGGACTACGACGGCTCGCAGACCAACTACGACTACAGCAAGAACTACTCGCTCGACGAGTATTGCCTCGACGTCGTCGAGACGGTCATGAGCGTGCTCGATCCCCTCGGCATCGAGCACCCCGTGATCGTCACCGAATCGGGCCGCGCGACCGTCGCGTACTCCTCGGTCCTCCTCTTCAACATCCTCGACGTCACGCGCTTCGAGCCGGGCGAGGTGCCCGATCGGCCCCAGCAGGGCGAGCACGAGCTGATCGGCAACCTCCGCCATTCGTTGGAGAGCATCAATCCGCGGAACCTCCAGGAGTGCTACAACGACGCGGTCTACTACCGCGAGGAGATCCGCGAGCTCTTCAAGCGCGGCCAGATCCGCCTGCGGGAGCTCTCGCTCGCCGAGGACATCTTCCTCGAGATCGTGCGCGGGATCGTCCGCGAGCTGCACGACGTGAAACGGATACCGCCCGGCCTGGACGGCCTGGAGCAGTCGCTCTCGGACATCTACTACGGCAACTTCTCGGTGTTCCAGTCGCTGCCCGACGTGTGGGCGATCGAGCAGATCTTCCCGGTCATGCCGGTGCATCGCCACAACGAGGCGCCGACGCGGCAGGCGATCATCGCCGACATCACCTGCGACTCCGACGGCAAGATCGACTGCTTCATCGGCACCCGCGGCACCCGCAAGACCCTGCCGGTCCATCCGCTGATCGACGGCCAGCCCTATTATTTCGGCGTATTCCTCGTGGGCGCCTATCAGGAGACCCTCGGCGACCTGCACAACCTGATGGGGGACACGAACGTCGTGAGCGTGCGCATCAACGAGGACAGCACGTTCGACTTCGTCCGGGAGATGAGCGGGGACAGCATCGCCGAGGTGCTGAGCTACGTCGAGTACCAGCCGCAGCAACTCCTCGAGCAGTTTCGCAAGACCGCCGAGCAGGCGGTCCGCGACGGCCGCATCTCGGTCGCCGAGCGGCAGGCGGTCCTCGAGGCGTTCGGCGCGAGCCTGCGCGGCTATACTTATTTCGAAGACTGAGCGAGCCTCTCACATGGCGAAGGTGCTGATCGTCGGCGCGGGCGGGGTCGGACAGGTCGTCACGCACAAGTGCGCCCAGGTTCCCGAGGTCTTCTCCGAGATCGTGCTCGCGAGCCGCACCGAGGAGAAGTGCAAGCGCATCGCCGCGCAGCTCGCGCGGCCGATCAGGACCGCGCAGGTGGACGCGGACGACGTCGGGCAGATGAAGGCGTTGATCGGGCGCGAGCAGCCCGCGATCGTGATCAACGTTGCGCTCCCCTACCAGGACCTCCCGATCATGGACGCGTGCCTCGCGACCGGGGTGGACTACCTGGACACGGCCAACTACGAGCCGCGCGACACGGCGAAGTTCGAGTACTGCTGGCAGTGGGCTTACCACGACCGCTATCGCGAGCGGGGCATCATGGCGCTCCTCGGCAGCGGGTTCGATCCGGGCGCCACCAACGTGTTCACGGCGTATCTCGCGAAGCACCACTTCGACACGATCGAGGAGCTCGACATCATCGATTGCAACGCGGGCGACCACGGCCAGCCGTTCGCGACCAACTTCAACCCCGAGATCAACATCCGCGAGGTCACCGCCCGCGGGCGGTACTGGGACAACGGCGACTGGAAGACGACCGACCCGCTCTCGGTCAGCCGGATGTACGACTTCCCGGAGGGCATCGGCCCGAAGAAGATCTTCCTCCTCTACCACGAGGAGCTCGAGTCGATTGTCAGGCACTTCCCCAGCTTGCGCCGGGCGCGGTTCTGGATGACCTTCTCGGACAACTACCTCACGCACCTCCGCGTGCTCGGGAACGTCGGCATGACCTCCATCAAGCCGGTGATGTACCAGGGCCGCGAGATCGTGCCGCTGCAGTTCCTGAAGGCGCTCCTGCCCGATCCGGCGAGCCTCGGCCCGCTGACGAAGGGGAAGACCTGCATCGGCTGCTTCGTGCGCGGCCGCAAGGACGGGAAGGAGAAGCTCGCCTTCGTCTACAACATCTGCGATCACGAGGCCACCTATCGCGAGGTCCAGGCGCAGGCGATCTCCTACACGACCGGGGTGCCCGCCATGATCGGCGCCAGGCTGATGGTGACGGGCAAGTGGCGGGGCCAAGGGGTGTTCAACCTCGAGCAGTTCGACCCGGACCCGTTCATGGAGGACATGAACCGCTACGGGCTGCCCTGGACGGTGATGACGCCCGATGCGCCGATGGCGTGAGCGCCAAGCACCGGGCGCGCCGCGCCGCACCCCATCGTTGCGTCGCCCGCCAGGCCGCCTCCGCCGTGCCCACTGATCGATTCCGGCGGCTCGACCCGCAGCGGGTGCCCTCGCCCTGCTTCGTCGTCGACGAGGCGGCGATCGAGGAGAACCTGCGGGTGCTCGACGCGGTCCAGCGCGCGAGCGGCGCGAAGATCCTGCTCGCGCTCAAGGCGTTCTCGATGTGGAGCCTCGCGCCGCTCGTCGCCCGCTACCTCAAGGGCACCTGCGCGAGCGGCCTGCACGAGGCGCGCCTCGGGCGCGAGGCGTTCGGCGGCGAGGTTCACACCTTCTCGGCCGCCTACACCGCGGCCGACCTCGCCGAGATCCTGAAGATCTCGAACCACGTCGTGTTCAACTCGTTCGCGCAGTGGGAGCGGTTCCAGCCGCAGGTGCGCGCGGCGCGCGCGCGCCGGCCGGAGCTGCGCTTCGGCCTGCGCGTCAACCCGGAGCACTCGGAGGGCAAGGTCGCGCTCTACGATCCGAGCGCGCCCTTCTCGCGGCTGGGGATTCCCCGCTCGGAGTTCCGCGGGAGCCTGGCGGGGATCAGCGGGCTGCACTTCCACACGCTCTGCGAGCAGGATTTCCCGCCGCTCGAGCGCACCGTCGCCGCGTTCGCGGCGAAGTTCGGCGAGTTCATCCCCGGCATGGAGTGGATCAACTTCGGCGGCGGGCATCACATCACGCGCCCCGACTATCAGGTGGACGACCTGGTCCGGCTGCTCCGCGATTTCCAGGACCGCCACCGGGTCGCGCTCTATCTCGAGCCGGGCGAGGCGGTCGCGCTCCACGCCGGCGTGCTCGTCGCCGAGGTACTCGACCTGCCGTGGAACGGGATGCCGCTCGCCATCCTCGACACCTCCGCCACCTGCCACATGCCCGACGTGATCGAGATGCCGTACCGGCCGCGCATCATCGGCGCGGGCGAGCCCGGCGCGCACCCGCACACCTACCGCCTCGGCGGCCAGACCTGCCTCGCCGGCGACGTGATCGGGGATTACTCGTTTCCCGAGCCGCTGCGCGCGGGAAGCCGCCTCGTGTTCGAGGACATGGCCATCTACACGATGGTCAAGGCCACGACCTTCAACGGCATCCGTCTCCCGAGCATCGCCATCTGGAACTCCGAGACCGACGCCTTGCGCGTCGTGCGCGAGTTCGGGTACGAGGACTTCAAGAGCCGGCTCTCATGAAGCGAGCGCCAGCCGGGGCGCGCGCCGGGAGGCCGCGCCGGAAGCGCGAGCCGTTGCCCCGCTTCCTCGGGACCGAGCTCGACGAGATCGCGCCGGCGGCGGCGCGCTTCCACGTCCTGCCCGTTCCGTACGAGAAGACGGTGTCCTATGGCGGCGGGACGGCGAACGGCCCCGCGGCCATCCTCGCCGCATCGGGTCAGCTCGAGCGCTGGGACGGCGCGAGCGATCCGGGCGCCGAGGGCATCTACACGTGGCCCGCCATCGACTGCCGCGGCCGGCCGGAGAAGGCGATCGCCGCCATCGCGGCGACGGTGGCGAAGATCCTGCGCCTCGGCAAGATGCCGGTCGTGCTGGGCGGCGAGCACACGGTCACCTGGGGCGTCGTGCAGGGCTATCTGGCGGCGGGCGTGCGCGACTTCGGCGTCGTCCAGATCGACGCGCATGCGGATTTGCGCGACCGCTATGAGGGCGACCCCCTCAGCCACGCCTCCGTGATGCGAAGGATCGTGGAGGTCGGCATCCCGCTCTTCCAGCTCGGCAACCGCGCGTACTGCGAGGAGGAGCGCGCCGCCCGCGCGCGCTACAACGTCCGCTACCTCGACGCCGATCGGCTCGTGCGCGAGCGCATCGACGCGATCGCGGTTCCGGAGGACTTCCCGCAGCAGGTTTTCTTCACGCTCGACGTGGACGGCATCGATCCGTCCGTGCTGCCGGCCACCGGCACGCCGGTGCCCGGCGGCCTGGGCTGGTACCAGACGCTGGGGCTCTTCGAGTCGGTGGCGCGGCAGCGCCGCATCATCGGCTTCGACGTCCTGGAGTTTGCGCCGATCGCCGGCTTTCACGCCTTCGACTTCGCCGCGGCGCTCCTCGTTTACAAGCTGATGGGCCTCGTCCAGCGTCACAACTGAGCCGCTCCGGCGGCGCCCATCCGGGCCTCGCGCGAGCACCGCGCCGCTGGCTTGACCGTGCGGCCGCGCGCGGGTTGGATCTAGAACACCCAGACGACGCTGAAGTTCGCCCGCCCATGGTCCGGGTTGCCGGGCCCGCCGTTCTTGATCACGAACCCGTAGTCGAAGCGCGCGCTCAGGCTCGACTTGTACGCGATCCGGATGCCGGGCCCGGCGGAGGAGATTCCGGTCACGCTGGGTTCGAACACCTGCGGGTTGATCTGCCAGACGCGCCCGTAGTCGTAGAACGCGAGCACGCGCACGCGCAAGCCCTCGACCTCGAACTGACTGCCGAAGTCCGGCGAGTACACCTCGAACGACCCCGAGTAGCCCCGGTCCCCGGCGAACTCGCGCTCGAAGAAGCCGCGCACCGAGTCGAGACCGCCGATCCCGAATTGCTCCGCCGGGACGAGCTCGTCGCGCGTGTACTGCCCGGTGAAGCGCACGCGACCCTGCACGTCGCGCGGGAAACTGCGGACCCAGATGAAGTTGAACCGGGACAGCGTGTAGTCGGCGGGGGCCCCCGGGCGAACGAGATCGAACTGCGCCTGGTCACCGTTGCTGCCACCTGGAATGTTCCGGACCCCGCTCGCGTAGAACGAGACTTCGTCGGCGCTGCCGCGCCAGGCCCCCGAGTACGCGAGGCTCAAGGGGTGGAGGACGTAGTCGGGCACGATCGCCGTCGAGGTGCCGACCGGCACGACGTTGTTGTCGTAGTAGCGCCAGTCGAAACCGAGCGACAACTTCTGCTCGATGCCGGCTAAGCGCGGCAGACCGAAGTTGTAGCGGCCGGCGTAGATCCGGCCGCTGCCGCTGATGTTGAACAGGTTCTGCACCACGCCCGAGTCGACGTTCGCGTACCCCGCAATGAGGTCGATCGAGTCGCCGAGCGAATAGAGCGGCACGTGGTAGCCCGCGCCGACGATGAGGACGCTGTTGTTCGGGGGCAGCGCGAGCTTGTCGGGGTTGTCCTCCTGGCTCGGGGAGGTCACGTACTGCAGGTTCAGCACCTGGTCCCGGTCAAAGAGGTTGGCATGCTGAAACCCCACGCCCACGCGGTAGTTGCCCGTCTGCGGCGTCCCGGTGTTGTCCAGGCTCAGGCTGAAGCGGTAGGGCCGCTGGTCCGCGACGCGCACCTGCGCTTCGACCTCGTCCTCGCGCGCGCCCGGCTTCAGGACGACGAGCGTCTGCTTCGCCGGGTTCTCGTTCGCGAGCCGCAGGTTCGCCGCGAGCTCGCCGGTGTTGAGCGGCCCGCCCGTCTGCAGCGCCGGCAGGCTCTCCCGGATGTTGGTGTAGCCGAAGGACCGGTTGCCCTCCAGCACGATGCTGCTGAGCTTCGCCTCCACGACCCGCAGGCGCACGACGCCATCCTTGAGCTCCTGCTCGGGGAGGACGACTTGGGTGACGCCGTACCCGCGCCGCGCGTACGCCGCCTCGAGTGCGGCCCGAGCCTGCTGGATGTCGGCGATCGTTCGGCCGGGTCCGACGAACGGCGCTAACACCGCGTCGATTCGATCCGGCGGAAGCAGCGACGCGCCGTCGACCTCGAACCGCTTGACCTCGAACGGCACGGGCGCGGGCAGTGCCTGCGCCAGGCAGGCGGACTGCCAGCCGAGGAGGAGACCCAGGAGGAAGCGCCAAACCCGGCGCCGTGGCGCGGGTTGCGTGTTCTTGGTCAGGTGCGATCCCGGCATCGGCTCACGTGGGGAGTATAGCTAGTGACCCATTGTGAAACAATCGGTTACGAAGCCAGGCTCATGTGAATCAGGAGTTGCGCAGTAGCTGCTCGACCGCGCGGTCGGCGCGTGCGCCGAGTCGGCCGGCTCAGAAGCAGCGGTTGAGGACGCGCCGCCCGGCCGGCGTCTCGAGCACCAGGCAGTCGGTCCCGCGCGCGAGCGGCGCATCCGGCTGCAGACCTTCCGTCGGAGAGGTCTCGCTCCGCTGGGTCGCGGTGAGGAGTGCGTTGTCGGCGAGGGCTGTCCCACCGCTCGACGGCGGAACCGGTGCCGGCGTGACGGTCAGCTGACCGTCGACGAAGGTGATCACATAGTTGGTCGACGACACGCCGCCGGGGGTGATCGGATAGCTTCCGGCGGGTGAGCCGGTCGTGGCCGGAGTGGTGAGCGACAGCGCGCCCGTCAGATCCGCAACCGTCTGCCCGAGCTTGAACCCGGTGAACGTCGCGGTGAACGGCGGGTTCGGCTGACCGGCGTTCTTCGTCTTGTCGTCGGCGGCGATCGTCAGCGGCGCCGGGCTGATCACGAGCTGGCCGTTCACGTAGGTGATCATGTAATTCGTGTTCGCGCCGCTCGCGACGTTGATCGCATACGGCCCGACGTTCGAGGTGATGGTCGCCGGCGTCGTGAGCGTCACGCCGGGGATCGCCACCGGCGTGTCGCCGTTCGTCAAGCCCGTGAAGGTCGCGATCAGCGGCGGATTCGGATCGCCGTAGACCCGCGCCTTGTTGTCCGCGGCGATCGTGAGCGCCGCGGGGGTGATGGTGAAGTTGTTCGGAACGAACGTCACCACGTAGTTCGCCGGGACGTTCGGCGTCAGCGTGCCCTGGTTGATCGCGTACGGGCCGACGTTTTCGCCCGGCGCGCGCCCGAGCGCACCGACGAGCGAGTCGCCGGCGACGATCGCCGGACCCGTCGTGCCGGGCCCGCCGGCGACGCCATAGGCGAACACCGGGTCGGTACCGCCGTAGACTTTGCTCTGCCCGGGATTCGCGGTGATCGTGATCGGCCGCACGGTGATCGTGAAGTCGTTCGCTACGAACGTGATCGCGTAGTTCGGCCCCGCCGTGAGCGTCCCTTGCTGCATCGCGTAGTTGCCGACGTTCTCGCCGACGACGCGGGTGGTCGCGCCGGCGAACGAATCGCCCGGGACGAGGCTGCCCGAGGTGAGGGCGTACGTGTACGCCGCCGGATTCGCCTCGCCGTAGATCTTGCTTTGACCCGCGTCGGCCGTGACCTGTAGCGCGCGCTGGCCGATGGTGAGGGTCCCGGGATTGATCGCGGTGATGTTGTAGTTGCCGTTCAGGCCGACGCCGACGCCCGCGACGTTGTACGCGTTCGGTCCCGCGGCGTAGACGCCGACCGGGGTGGCCGCGCCCGCGCCGCTCGCGACCGTGAACCCGAAGAGCGCCTGCGCATCCTCGCCGTTCGCCATGCCATTGCCGCCGACCGCGTAGAGCGGCGCCGGAACCGGGTTCGGGTCGCCGTACGCCCGCCCCGCGGCTCCGGCCGTGAGCGTGATCGGGCGCGGCGAGATCGTCAGCGCGAGCGCGTTGCCAGGCGCCTGCACGAAGACGTAGTTGCCGTTGTTGGCCAGGAGCCCGCTGCCGTCGATCGCGTAGCTCCCGACGTTCGAGGTGACGGTCGCGGACGTCGTGAACGCGGGAACGCCGGTCGTCGCCGTCGCGATCGTCTCGCCGTTCTTGAAGCCGGTTACCGTGCCCGAGAGCAGCGGGTTCGGATCACCGTACTGCCGGGCCGCCGCGTTGGCGGCGTACGTCAGCGTGGCGGGAGTGATCGTCAGTGCCGTAGGGTTGCCCGGCGCCTGTGCGAAGGCGTAACCGATGTCCGATGTGAGGCCCGAGCCGTTGATCGCATAGCTCCCGACGTTCGAGGTCGCCGTCGCCGGCGAGCTGAACGCGAGCACGCCGGAGTACGCGTCGGCCGCCGTGTCGCCGTTGACGAGCCCGCTCACTGCTCCGGCCAACGCCGGGTTCGGATCGCCGTACCCCCGCGCAGCCGGGTTCGCGGTGTAGGTGAGCGTCGGCTGGTAGCTGTAGACGTGGTGGTTCCCGGTCGCCGGGATCGTCGCGCCGCACGGCCCGCCGAAGTTGCAGTTGTAGATGTTCGGCTTCGGGTTGCCCGGGTTCTGGATCGTGCCGGTGTCGTTCGTCGGATTGACCGAATACGTGAGCCAGCGCCCGCCCGCCGTGATCGTCCGCATCCCGTAGTTGATGTCCTCGCCGCTCGCGAGCGTGAC
>Ga0209853_1000286_pt1 | contig 14018 bp, 16 predicted proteins | sample GWRWS1_30_40_FD_187224 | JGI IMG/M metagenome (GOLD analysis project Ga0209853, IMG submission 187224) | Riverbed sediment microbial communities from areas with vegetation nearby in Columbia River, Washington, USA - GW-RW S1_30_40 (SPAdes)... | ecosystem: Environmental > Aquatic > Freshwater >...
CCGATGCGCTGGGTCCTCTGGCTCGGCCTTGGTCTCCTGCTTGCCGGTGGCGCCCTCATGGTTGCGAGCGTCGCGACGGGGCAAGGCCAAGTGTCCCTCGTCCTGATTGTCCCTGTCTTCTGGGGCACAGGCGCCCTCGGGTTCCTCGCCGTTGCAACTCTATTCCTCGGTTTCGGTGTCCTCCTGTTCGGCCCTCTCTTCCAAGGCGTTCCGCTTGGGACGGAATCCGCTGAGGCGCCGACTCCAGAGCCGCCCGCAGTTGCCACCGCGCCACCCGCCGCCCCCAGGTACGGCGGCGTCGTCGTGGTTGGCCCATTCCCGATCGCCTTCGGGAGCGACCGCCAATTGGCGACATGGATGCTTGTCGTCGGGCTCGCAATCGCAATCGGTTTCGTGGCCCTGACGGTACTGTGGTTCGTGAATGCCGTCCTGTACCCGTCACCGTGAGGATATTCTGCGCTGAATCTTTAATACGTTCCCGCTCTTCTCACACGCAATGCGGATCCTCGTCACGGACGGCCTGGAGGCGGAAGCGGTCGCGAAGCTCCGCGCCGCTCACTCCGTGGACCTTGTCGAGGCGGACCCGAAGCAGCTCCTCGAGATCATCCCGAACTACGACGCGCTCATCGTCCGGAGCCGGACGAAGGTCACCGCGGACGTGATCCGAAAGGCCGCGAAGCTCAAGGTGATCGGCCGGGCGGGGATCGGGGTGGACAACATCGACGTGAGGGCGGCGACCGCACGGCGGATCCCCGTCGTGAACGCGCCAACCGGAAGCACGATCTCCGTTGCGGAGCTCGCGCTCGGCCACATGCTCTCCCTCGCCCGCCAGATCCCGGAGGCGGACCGGAGCACGAAGGAGGGGAAGTGGGAGAAGAAGCGCTTCGAGGGGCGGGAGCTCCACGGGAAGGTCCTCGGGCTCGTTGGCTCTGGACGGATCGGGGCGGAGGTCGCGCGGCGGGCCGCGGCCTTCGGGATGGACGTCGTCGCGTTCGACCCGTACCTCCCGCCAGCCGTCGCGAAGGAGCGCGGGATCCGGCTTGTCGACAGCCTCCCCGCCCTCCTCATGCAGGCGGACTTCCTCAGCATCCACGCCGCACTTACCTCGGAGACGAAGGGGATGGTCGGGGGGAAGGAGCTCGCCCTGATGAAGCGGACCGCGTACGTCGTGAACTGCGCCCGGGGCGAGATCGTTCAGGAGGGCGCCCTCGCGGAGGCCTTGAAGGCGGGGACGATCGCGGGCGCGGCCCTCGATGTCTTCGAGAGGGAGCCTCCGACGGGGAGCCCGATCCTAGCGGCTCCGAACGCCGTGTTCACGCCCCACCTCGGGGCCTCGACGCACGAGGCGCAGGCCCGCGCGGGCGGGATCATCGCGGACCAGGTGCTGAAGGTTCTCCGGGGCGAGAAGCCGGACTTCGCGGTGAATTCCGAAGTCTACGGCTGAACAAACCCGCCTCACCGCGAATCTACGAAAGAAATGCGGGAGGAACGTGATGACGGTGTTCTCGAACCTCGACACCAGCAGTACGAAGCGCCTCGAAAGTTCCTTCGAGGTCTTCGAAATCCGATCTCCACAGGATTCTACGCCTGTTGGGTCGGTGCTGATCGGGGGCCAAGTCCATCCACACGACTCCTCTGCCAACGTGCGTCAATCGGATCTCCGATATGGGAATCATCTCTCCGTACGCAACGAGGTCTTTCCCGCGAATCCGAATGCGCTTCAGCCGCAGCTTGGCAGCGCCAACCTGAAAGGCCACGAGTACGAGATACACGAGGACGAGAGCGCCGTTGAGGAAAATCATTAGCATGACCTCGTCGCGACTCGAGCGCGAAGCCTGATCGAACAGCGCGCCTAGCGAGATGATGACAAGCATGCCTAGGAGCGCAACTGTCGTAGCCAACTCGGCAAAGACCCGCTTCCGATGACTCGCGACTTGCGCCTCCACCGCTTTCGAATCCATGTTCGACTTCCGTTTCTCGTCGCTACTGTCCAGCGATCCGCCTCGCCGCCTCGAGGTTCGAGAGCTTCTCCTTGCTCGCGAGGTCCCGGACGTCGCTCATGATCCGGACGTAGTCCTCGTACGTCCCCCCATACCGGCGGAGGATCCGGCTGAGGGCCCGCTCGATCGTCTCTCCCTTCTGGAGGTCCCCGAGGGCCTCCGCGATCAGGTCCCGAGCGGACCGCATCAGCGGGCCTCGCACACCTTCAGGAAGTTCTTGAAGATCTCGGAGCCGAACTGGGTGTGCTCGACCTCCGGGTGGAACTGGACGCCGAACAGCGGGCGCTTCAGGGAGCGCATCGCCTGGACGCCGCAGTTCTCGGAATGCGCGAGCCGCTCGAAGTCGGGGGGCAAGGCGGCGACCTCGTCGTTGTGGCTCTCCCACACGTCGAACGTCCCCGGGAGGCCGTCGAACAGGGTGTCGTGCTTGTCCACGACGAGGCGAGCCTTCCCGAACTCCGGCACCTTCGAGGGCTTCGCGTCCCCGCCGAGGTGGAGGGCCATGAACTGGTGCCCCGCGCAAATCCCGAGGACGGGGAAGTCCGCGCGGTCGATGTACTCCCCGTTCCTCCCCATCGCGCTCGCGTCCACGCCGACCCGAGGAGCCCCGCCGGAGAGGACGAGGCCGTCCACGTCCGCGATCTCGTCGAACGGCGTCGTGTTCGGGACGATCTTCGACTCGACCCCGAGGTACGTCAGGACCCGCCACTCCCGGTGGGTCCACTGGCCCCCGTTGTCGACGACGTACACCCGCATCGTGTCGTCCATACGGGGTCCCTTCGAAAAGGGTTTCGGGGAGACCCGTCGAACCCTTTAAGACCGCCCGGCCCCGTGCCCCGGGGCGGCGGTGGCGGGAGTGTACGCGTACCCGGGATTTCCGAGCCAGACGGAGAAGGGCATCCGGAACATTTCGATCACGATGGTGATCTTCCTCATCGTCCAGGTCCTCGTCATCGGGCTGCTCGCCGCCCTCTTCCCAATCATCGCGGCCGTCCTGATCCCCGGGACGGCGCCGGGCCCGGAACTGATCGCCGCGGCGTTCGCCTTCCTCGCCCTCGTGTGCGTCCTCGTGCTCGTGTACGTGATCGGCCTCATCTTCGGGCTCATCGGTCTCATCGCGCTCCACAAGGGGCGGGACGAGTTCGGCCCCGCCCACGCGCAGAAAATCGACCGGGGCATCATCGTCCTGATCCTCGGAATCTTCATCCCCCTCGTTGTTGGCGCGATCGGGAGCACCGGGGCCATCGGCAGCGGAGCCGTCGGGCTCTCACCTAGCCTCACGCTGGTCGCCGCGGCCACGAGCCTCGCCTCGGGGGTCCTCGGGGCCCTCCTCGTCGGCCTGTTCCTCCTCTGGAGCGTGGAGGCCCTCACGACCCCGGTCCTGCGGACGCGGGCGATGATCGCCCTCGTGCTGGGACTCGTGGCGGGGGCGGCGGGTGGGGCCGCCTCGCTCGTTCTCCTCGCGACATTCCCGATCCCCACGAACCCGACCCAAATCGGGAACTTCTTCGTCTTCCTGATCCCCGGGATCATCTCCGCGGGGATCTCCGTTGTCTCCCTTGCGCTCTGGTACATGACGTACCGAGGGGTCCTGGACCGGTTCAAGCGGGGGGAGCTCCGCGCGGCGCCCCCCGTGATGTACCCGCCCGCGTACATGCCCCCGTACCCGCAGTACGCCCCCCAGTACCCGCCGCCGGTGCCGCCCCCGCAGGGACCGCCCCCTGCCGCACCCCCGCCGTGAGGCCTACTCCCACTCGATCGTGGCGGGCGGCTTGTTCGAGACGTCGTACACGACGCGGTTCACGTCCCGGACCTCGTTCGTGATCCGGACGGAAATCCGGTCGAGGACCTCGTGCGGGATCCTCGAGTACGCTGCGGTCATCCCGTCGACGCTCTCGACCGCGCGCAGTGCGACAATCCGCCCGTACACCCGGAGGTCTCCGTGGACCCCGACGGACTTCAGGGGCAGGAGGACCGCGAAGTACTGCCACGGGAGGGACATCGCGCCCGCCTTCGCGGCGGCCTCAATCTCCTCCTCCACGATCGCGCACGCGGCCCGCACGATTTCCACCGCCTCCGGGGTCACCTCGCCGAGGCACCGCACCGCGAGGGCGGGCCCCGGGAACGGCTGCCGCTCGGAGACGGAGACGCCGAGGGCCCGCGCGACCTGGCGGACCTCGTCCTTGTAGAGGTCCCGCAGGGGCTCTACGAGCTTCAGCTTCATCACCGCGGGGAGGCCGCCGACGTTGTGGTGGGTCTTGATCCGGTCCCGGAGCTGCCCGCCGCTCTCGATCCAGTCCGGGGCGATCGTGCCCTGGACGAGGAACCCGGCGCGGAACCCCTCCGCCTCCCGCTCGAACACCTCGATGAACTTCTCCCCGATGATCGTCCGCTTCCGCTCCGGGTCCGTGACCCCCTTCAGGGCCCCGAAGAACGTGTCCGCCGTGTGGACGACCTTCGACGTCACGCGAAGGGACTTCAGGGTCTTCGAGACCTGCTCCGTCTCCCCCTTCCGCATCAGCCCCGTGTCCACGTACACGCCGAGGAGGCGGTCCCCGAGGGCCCGGCTCGCGAGGACCGCGGCGGTCGTGCTGTCGACCCCGCCGGAGCACGCGATGATCGCCCGCCCCTCGCCGACGGCGGCGCGGATCGCGGCGACCTGCTCCTCGATGAACCCCTTCGCGTCGAACACGCTACTCACCGAGGGACTTGCTGTCCTCGTGGACCCAGCGCTTCATCGCCTCCCGGTGCTCCCGGAGCTTCTTCGCGAGCCCCTCGTCCCCGACCGCGAGGATCTCCACGGCGAGGAGGGCCGCGTTCTCCCCCCGGTCCAGGCCGACCCCCGCGACGGGGACCCCCGGCGGCATCTGGGTGATGCTGAGGATCGCATCGAGGTTCAGCTTCCCGCTCACGGGCACGCCGACGACGGGGCGGGTCGTGTGCGCGGCGATCGTCCCGGGGAGGGCCGCGGACAGCCCCGCGATCGCGATGAACACCTTCGCGTCCGTGGTCTTCACGATCCGCTGGAGCTCGTCCGGGGTCCGGTGGGCAGAGGACACGATCATCTCGTGGGGCACGCCGAACTCCTTCAGGATCGCCTCCGCCTTCTTCCCGACCTCAGCGTCCGTCTTGCTCCCGAGGACGATGAGGACGTCTGGCGCCATCGGTGGACAAAGGGTGGACCGAGATAAAACCTTCCCGCAATCGGGGCGGGAGCGGGCCGTCTCAGCTCTTCATGATCGCGAGGAGGAACAGCCCGATCGCGGCGGCCGCGCCGATGAGCGCCGCGACGAGGATCACGATCGTCTGGAGGACGACGTCCCACAGGCCGAACGAGCCGAAGAGGTTCATCGGCCCCGTCGCGATCACCCAGAACAGGCCGATCACCACGCCGCCGCCGAGGAGCCCGCCGCCGATCTTGCGGCTCTTCCCGCTCCCGAAGTAGGCGGTGAACGCCCCCGTGATCACGAGGAAGAGGGAGAAGGTCAGGAGGAGGATGGTCACGAACGTCATCGGTCCCGCGAAGATATCGATGGGCATGGTGTCACCTCAGAACTTGATGCCGGTCAGGGTCTTCGTGTCGATGACTCCGGGGATGGAACGAATCTTGTCCACGACGACCTGGCCGAGGATATTGAAGTCCTCCGCCTCGATCTTCGCAATCAGGTCGTACTCGCCGAAGAGGGGATGGAGCTCCACGATCTCCTTCACCTTCAGGAGCTCGTTGTACACCTCGTGCTCCTTGGCGGGGGCGGTGCTGATGAGGACAAACCCGATGGCCATCTCTGACCCCTACGACGCGGGCGAACTGAGTCGAACCTTATAAAGCCTTCTTACTCAGTGCGGTGCGGGACACGCCACCGACGTTCCTCTCCCTTAGAATGGCGCATGGCGGGCGGCCCGCGCGACCGCCTGCGACCACGTCGGGATGTTCGTCTGCGTGCCCCGCTTCTCGATCACGAAGCCCGCGACCGCGGACCCGATCAGGCCGCAACGGAACAGGTCGAGCCCGCGGGAAAGGCCCGCATAGAAGCCCGCGCGGTATGCGTCCCCCGCCCCCGTGACGTCGACGACCTTGCGGGACCGGATCGCGGGCACGGCGATCTTACCCTCCTTCGTCAGGATCGTGCTCCCCTTCCCGCCGCGGGTCATCACGACGACGTCGACCCACTCGAGCAGGTCTGCGGGGTTCTTCCTCCGCAGGAATCCGAGGGCGCGCTTCATCTCCACCTCGTTCCCGAAGAACATCTGCGCGCGGCTCAGGAGGCGCCGGAACACGGTGGCGGTGTACACGTAGTGAATCTCCTGCGACGGGTCGAAGGCGATCCGCTTCCCGAGTTTCGCTGCGAGCGCCGCGATCTTCAGATAGTATTGGGGGCGGCCCGTCCCGAGATGGACGACTTCGGAAGACTCGACGGCGTGCGCGAGGACCTCGTACTTCCCCGCGAATTTCATGGGCCCCTGGTCCACGATCGCGATCTGGTTCCCGCGACGGTCCGTGAAGATCCACGCGGTCGGGGTGGAGACCCCGGGCACGACGCGGAGGTCCATGAGGTCGACGCCCTCCGCCTCGAGCGCCTCCCGGTACTCCGCCGGGAAGTCCTCCCCCACGAAGCTCGCGAGGGCCGTGCGGACCCCGAGGCGGGCGGAGATGCGGGCGATGTTCCCGCCGGTCCCGCCGAAGAACCGCTGCCGGTCGAGGATCTGGACGGACGTGTTCGGCGCGGGGAGCGCCTCCAGGTTCGCGATGTAGTCCAGGATCACGTGGCCGTAGACGCCGAGGAAGTTCACCGCCATGTCCCCATCTCCCGCTCGATCTCCGAGAACTCCTCGAACGGCGTGTACGCAATCTCCTCCGAGTCGCACAGCTCCGCGAGGCGGCGCTTCGCGAAGACGTGGTCCGCCTCCACCGCGGCACAGAGGTCGGAGTCGCCGTCCCCGATGTACACGACGCGGTAGCTCGATGCCCGAAGCTCGAACACACGATTGAGCTTGCACGTCCCGCACAGCGTGCATGTGGGGTCCGCGAACGGGTACTCGATGCGGACCCGTCCGTCCTCGAAGACGGCGCGGTTCGTCCGGACGGGCACGTCGAGGTTCCACGATTTTATCAGCGCGTGAAGATAGAAATCGAGGCCCTCGCTGACGATCTCGAACGGGATCCCCCGCCCCCCGCAGAACCGGAGGAAGGCAGGGACCGCCGGGTCCATCCTCGCGGTCCTCTTCGCGTACTCCACGAGTTCCTCCCTCCTGGCGTGGACGAGGGCGAACTGGCGGGCCATCGCCTCCCGGGTCCCGATCCCGCGGGCACGGTGGAGCCTCTCGATCTCTTCCCATTCCTTAGGGGCGAACCGGGCCAGGAGGTCTTCCGCGACATCCGTCATCGTGATCGTTCCGTCGAAGTCGCTGAGGACCGCGAGACGCTCAGCCATCGAGGAGCCTCTGGAGCACGTCCCCCGCCTCCGTCAGCGTGCGGGCGGCGAAGTCCGCGGCGGGGTCCCGCTCGCCGGTCCGGTGGAGGTGGAGCGCGAGCATCCCCACCGCCTTCGCCCCTGCGATGTCGCGGGTCCGCGAATCCCCGACGAGGACCGCCTCTTCCGGGGCGCATCCCGCCCGGACGAGGGCGGCCGTGAAGATCCTCGGGTTCGGCTTCCCGACGCCGACGGCCTCGGACGTCGTCACGGAGTCGAGGAGGGGCGCGAGGCGGACCGCCTCGAGGACGACGCGGACGAACTTCTCGTCGACGTCCGTCAGGAGGCCCACGTGGAGGCCCGTCGCCCGGGCCCGGTGGACCGCGGGGATCGCGTCCGGGAAGAGCCGGCACTGCTCCGCGTGCATCGCGTCGTACGTCGCCTCGAACCAGGCGCAGTCCTCGTCCGTCGCGGTGGTGCCGTGTTCCTTCAGGTACGCGACGAAGTTCCTCCGGAGGTGGTCCCGGATCGGGATCCACCTCTCCGGCTGGCCCGCGAAGTACGGGCCGAGGTCCTTGAGGAACCAGCGGAACGTCTCCTCCCCGGACTTCAGGATCCCAAAGCGGGAGTTCACCGCCGCGAGGGCCGCGACCTTCGCGTTCCGGTCCCCCTCGTCCTCCATGAGCGTGCCGCCCAGGTCGAAGAGGACGGCCTTGAGCCGGGCCATGGACCCGCCCTCAGGTCCCCTCGCTCCAGGTCTCGAGGTACCGCCGCTGGTCCGCGGTGAGGGCGTCGATCCCCACCGCGAGGGTGTCGAGCTTCAGACGCGCGACGCGATCGTCGATCTCGTCGGGCACGGGGACGACCCGCTTCCCCAGGGTCTCCGCCTTCCGCGCGAGGAACTCCGCGCACAGGGCCTGGATCGAGAAGCTCATGTCCATGATCTCCGCGGGGTGGCCCTGGCCCGCCGCGAGGTTCACGAGCCGACCCTCCGCGAGCAGGTACACCTTCTTCCCCCCCTTCAGCGCGTACTCCTCAACGAACTCCCGCACCCGGCGCTTCTTCCCGAGGCGCTCGAGGTCCGCCTTGCTCACCTCGTTGTCGAAGTGGCCCGCGTTCGCGAGGACGCACCCGTCCTTGATCGCGCGGAAGTGCTCCTCCCGCACGACGTCCTTCATCCCCGTCGCGGTCACGATGAAGTCCGCCCCCTTCACGGCCTCCACCATCGGCATCACGCGGAACCCGTCCATCGTCGCCTCGATCGCCTTCACGGGGTCGATCTCCGTGACGACGACGTTCGCACCGAGCCCGTGGGCCCTCGAGGCGATCCCGCGGCCGCACCAGCCGTATCCCGCGACGACGAACGTCTTCCCCGCGATCAGGAGGTTCGTCGGGGTCATGATCCCGTCCATCGTCGACTGTCCGGTGCCGTACCGGTTGTCGAAGAGATGCTTCATCTTCGCGTCGTTAACGTCCACGACGGGGAACGCGAGCTTCCCCGCTTTCTCCATCGCCCGGAGCCGGACGATCCCCGTCGTCGTCTCCTCGTTCGCGCCCCGGACCCTCTTCAGGAGGTCCCGGCGCTTCGTGTGGAGGAGGTTGATGAGGTCCGCGCCGTCGTCGATCACGAGGTCGGGCTCGAGGTCGAGGACGTGGTTCAGGTTCTCGTAGTACTGGTCCGTCGTCTCCCATTTCTTCGCGAACGTCTCGAGGCCGAACTTCTCGTTCAGGGCCGCCGCGACCGCGTCGTCCGTGGACAGGGGGTTGCAGGACGCGAGGCGCACCTTCGCGCCCGCCTCCTTCAGCGTGAGGGCGAGGACCCCCGTCTTCGCCTCCGTGTGGAGGGCCATCCCGATCTTCAGGCCCTTCAGGGCTTTCGAGGCAACGAGGTCCTCCCGGATCGCCGCGAGGACGGGCATGTGGGCCCGCGCCCACTCCAAGCGGAGCACGCCGCGGTCCACGAGTTCCGACACGGTGCGACCGATGGCCCCCTCCCGTTATTGGCTTTTCGGTGCGGGTCGGTGGACTCCGCGTCACTCGTACCAAACTTCAATCGTGTATCCGTCGGGATCCTTCGCGAACACGTACGGCTCCCCGGGGACGAACTCCCCGCGCTCGACGATCTTCCCGCCCGCGCCCTCGATCGCCCGGGCCGCGGCGTCGATGTCCTTGGGATTAACGAGACGGAATTCGAAGTGCGCAACCCCCGCCATCTTCCCCGCCTTCGAGGCCTTCTCCTCGAACGCGATCACGTCGTGGCTCCCCGGGGTCGTCACCTGGATCGAGCCGGGCTCCCGCCAGACCTCCCGCGCGCCGAACACGTCCCGGTAGAACTCGAACGCCCGCTGCGCGCTCCGGACCGCGAGCCCGATGTGCGTCAACCCGTAGGTTCGGACCATCCCCGACCGCCTCCCGCCACGGAGGGCGGTGCGGATGCTTGAACGGACCGCAGGCTACGGCTCCTTACGCCGGCGGGTCTGCCACCTGGCGAACACGACCGCCGCAGCGCCAACGACGACGACCATCAGCACGGTGTCGAGTCCAGGCACCGCGCCCACGCTCGGAGGGGCCCCGCCCCTCGCCTTCGCGAGGACGGACGTCGATGCGCTCGAGGAGACGAACCCGGAGGCGGACGCGATCGCCGTGACCCGGAACGTCGTGTCCGCGCCGACCGTCGCGGTGAGGGTCGTGAAGAACGTGCCGTTCAGCCCCGTCGTTCCGGTCGTTTCGGACAGCACGCCGCCGACGCCCCCCGGATCTAGCCGCAGGGTGATGGTCGCCCCCGCCACCGGCTGCGCAATCGCGTCGATCACACTGACGGTGACGCCGCTGATCTGTCCCGCATCCAGCACGGGGCGCCCCCGCTCCACGAACACCGTGAGGCGCTGGGGGATCACCCGCACCGTGATCGGGGACGTCCCGCTGTCCGCATCGTATCCGGGCTTCGACACGTCCGCGCGCACCGTGACGTCCGTCGTTTGCGGGACGACCGGCGCGGTGAATGTGGAGAGGAAGCGCCCGTTGGCGTCCGTGACCCCGGCGGAGGGGTTGAAGGAACCTCCGGTCAGGAGGACGTCCGCGTCCTTCACGGGGAGGGCGTCGCGGTCCACGACGGAGATGATCACCTGGGTCGTCCCTCCCGATGCGACCGCGTTCGTGAACGCGAACGAGACGCTCAGGGGTCCCTTCTGGACCGCGTGGAGGCCCGCGAAGGTCCAGAAGTTGTCGATCCCACCGGGCCCGCTCACCCAGCCGTCGAACCGGCCCCTCCGATACACGTAGGACATGTCGTAGTGGACGAGGGGGGCGATCTCCGCCTTCAGCCCGAGCCAGCCCTGGATGTCCCGGGCCCGCTGTTGGCGGGTGACGTTGTCGAGCTCGTCGCGCAGGGACGCGAGCATCCCGTCGAGGACGGGGTCCTGGACGTTGTTGTAGTTCCGCCCCCCGAGCCGGGTGGAGTGGAAGAGGTCGAACAGGAAGGACGGGTCGGGCTCGACATTGTACGTCCCCAGGTAGAGGTCGAACGTGTCCGCCTGGACGCGAGCCTGGATCCCCGCGGGGCTCAGCTCGACCTCGTTCAGGTGGATCCCGACCGCGTTCAGGTTCGTCACGATTCCCTGGACCTTCGCGATCCGTGGGTCCGTCGTCGCGTTCAGGTGGAGGAACGTCAGGATGAACGGGGCACCCGCGGGCGTCTCCCGCCAGCCGTCCCCGTCCCGGTCGAAGTACCCCGCGCGGTCGAGCATGTCGTTCACGTTATCGAGGATCGTCACGACCTGCCCGCCCTCGACGCCCTTGACGACCCGGTACCGCGGGACGGAGGCGTTGAACCAGAACGCGTTCCCCGGCGTCACGACGGAGTCCGCAATCTCCGTGGACCCCGTGCCCTCGACGAGCTTCGTGAGCTCCCGATCCAGGGCGCTCGTCACCGCGATTCGGAAGGCGGAATCGTTCAGCGGGACGCGCTGGCTGTTCATCCCGAAATGCATGAACCGGAAGCTCGGGTCCGCGGCGGTGAAGAACTGCCCTTGCAACCCCGGGTCCAGGAGGGAACCGCACGACCATCCGGTCGCCACCTCGTCCGAGGTCAGGGAGACCCCCAGGAAGTCGGCACGCCTTCCGATCAAGGCGCACACCGCGCCGTCGAGGGCGGTCGGTCCCGTGTAGAACTCGTACCGGATCGCATCCGGGTATGGGCGCCCCCGCCAGTGGTTCGTGTTCGCGGTGATCGTCAGGGAGACCCCGGGGACGGACGCACCGAGGGAGAACAGCCCGCTCGCCTTCGCCGGACCCGTCGATCCGGTGTACGCGATCGGCAGCGTGACCCACTTCCCGAGGAAGTCCCCGCCTCCGCTCGTGAAGGAGAACACCGCCGTTGCCGCGTTCGGGGCCGAGACGAAGAAGCCCGTGACGATGAGCGCCGTGGAGTACCGCTGGTACGACGCCACGACGGCGTCCGCGGTGAGGGCGGAGCCGTCCGCGAACTTCGCGTTCCCCCGGATGTGGAACGTGACGGACCGGGCGGTGAGGTTCACATCCCAGCTCGATGCGAGCCAGGGCCCCGGGAGGAGGGTCGTCGCGGAGGGGACCCCGAGGGAGTCGTACACCAGGGAATGCAGGACCGCGTTCGCCGCGCTCCGGTTCAGGGGATTCGGGTCGAGGACGGACGTCGTCGCGACGACGGCGGTGTCTCCATACAGGCCCCCGGGACCCTGCGCGATGGCGGGCGATGGCGCGACGGAGAGGAGCAGGACGGCCGCCGCGAGGGCGGTGAGCAGTGGAAGTACCCTCGTCATGCCCTTCCTCTCCCCCAGACCAGGTCGAGCGGTCCGAGAGAGGGAGGGTCCGGATTATAACTATTGTGGTGCGGCGGCGGTGGCGGGACTCCCCGGAGCTACCCGCCGGGCTCCTGTACGTTCAGCGGAATCTCCGGGAGCACGTCCCTCGCCGTGAACCCCTTCATGATACGCTTCAGCAGCGGGGGCGTGCTCAAGGTCGTGACGAGGGTCATCACGACGAGGGCGGAGTACAGGTCCGCGTCGATGATCCCCGCCGCCAGGCCGACCTGGGCGAGGAGGAGCTCCATCATCCCCCGGGCGTTCAGGCCGACGCCGAGGGCGAGGAGGGGCTTGCCGCGGAACCCTGCGAACACCCCGCCGAGGACCCCGCCGAACAGCTTCCCGAAGAACGCGATCACCGTGATCACGACGATGATCGGCCACGAACCGAAGTGGAGGGTGAAGTTCAGGCCGACGAAGCCGAAGAATATCGGCGCGAGGAGACCGAACGTGATCGTCTGGACCGCGCTCCGCATCTTCACGAAGCGGGCCTCCCCGAGGAGCTTCGGCGTGATGAGGACCCCGCCGTAGAACACGCCGATCGCGAAGTGGATCCCGACGGCCTCCGCCGCGGCCCCGAGGAACAGGGCGAGGATGATGCTGATCGCCATGCCGTGCTCGCGGCCCCCCAGCTTGTTCAGGAGGGTCTGGAAGTACGGCAGGCCGCCCGGCTTCGCGCGCATCGCGCCCTTGAGGGCGAGGCTGATGCAGAACACGAGTCCGAGGAACAGGACGTTCTTCAGGACCGCCCACCCGAGGACCTCGGTGTCGAGGGAGGTCGCGCCGAGGCGGGTGACCTCGAGGATGAGCCCGAGCATCGCGAACGCGACGAGGTCGTTCGCGAGGGCGACGGAGACGATCGCCCGTCCGATCTTGCTGTGGAGGAGGTTCAGGTCCATCAGGATCCGGACGCTGACGGGGAGGGCGGTGACCGCGAGGGCGGTGCCCAGGAAGAGGGCCTGCGGAAAGTTCATCCCGAGGGCGGTCGCGAGGCTGTACCCGAGGGCGAACGGGAGGACGAACTCCACGAACGCGACGAGGATGCTCCGCTCCTTCATCGCCTGCCGGAGGCCCTCCCGCCCGAGCTCCATTCCTGCGAGGAGCACGAGGACGAGGACCCCGAGCTGGGAGACGACCGCGAGGGATGCGCCGGGCTCACCCGCCGCGCTCGGGTCGATCCAGCCCAGGAGGGAGGGTCCGAGGACGATCCCGGCCAAGACCTCCCCGATCATCGGGGACTGGCCCGCCTGCTCGAAGGCCTGGCCGGCGAGCCTCGCGGCGACGAACAGGATCAGGAGGGCGATGATGAGGTCCAGGTCGGATCCCGCGGCAACGAGCCCGCCGCGCGCTATTTATCGGTTCCCCGGTGATTATCTCCGGTGGAACCGCGCGGCCCGCCATCGCGCGCCGGCGGGCGGCCCTTCGCGCGCTCCGCGGCCCGGACCCGGGGCGCGAGGTCCCCCGTCACCATGTACACGACCCGCTGGCCGATGTTCACTGCATGGTCCGCGATCCGCTCGAGATAGCGGGTGACGAGGATGTACCGCGCGCCGACCTCGATGTCGAGGGCCCCCGCCTTCATCTGGGCGACGATCTCCTGGAAGATCTCGTCGTGGAGGAGGTCCACGGCGTCGTCGTCCTCCTCGATGTGACGGACGGACTCCGCGTCGCGCTCCACGAAGGCCCGGGTCGCCCGGTCCACGAGGTCCACCGCGACCTCCGCCATCCGGGGGATCTTCCCCAGGGTCCCGGCGGGGTTCGGCTCCTTC
>Ga0209853_1000287_pt1 | contig 14005 bp, 17 predicted proteins | sample GWRWS1_30_40_FD_187224 | JGI IMG/M metagenome (GOLD analysis project Ga0209853, IMG submission 187224) | Riverbed sediment microbial communities from areas with vegetation nearby in Columbia River, Washington, USA - GW-RW S1_30_40 (SPAdes)... | ecosystem: Environmental > Aquatic > Freshwater >...
TGAAGCGGTAGCTGAAGTTCGTGGTCGCTGCGCTCCCCTCGGCGTTCTGCGCGAGCACGCCGCTGAAGAAGCCGACGGAGGGCACCCAGCGCTCCGTCTCGTCGGTCGTTTGCAGAGCGGGGACGGGAGCGTCTGTCGCGACCCCGGACGGGGGATCGGAGGTCGGACCACCGGGCGCATCCTCCACGGCGAGGTGGAGCGCGACCGGTGGCTGACCCGGGAGGAGGCGCAGCGGCTGATTGCCGTGAGCCCTCCCCACCTGTCGGCGCTGATCCGCTTTGCGCTCGCGACGGGCTGCAGGGCGCGTGAGATTACCGGCCTGGAATGGAGCCGGGTGGACCTGCTGCGCAGGACCGCTTGGCTCGACCGGACCAAGAATGGAACGCCGCGAGGCGTCCCGTTGAATACGGATGCGGTGGCGGTCTTGGAAAGCCAGCGCGGCGAGCATCCTCGGTTCTGCTTCACCTACCGGGGGCGCCCGATCGCGTGGGAGCTCACCAACAACGCATGGCACACCGCGGTGCGGAAGGCTGGCATCGAGGATTTCCGCTTCCACGACCTGCGGCACACGTGGGCGTCGTGGCATCGCCAGGCCGGTACGAGCTGCGATGAGCTGAAGGACCTGGGCGGGTGGAAATCGCGCGTGATGGTCGACCGCTACGCGAAGTTCGCCACCGAGCATTTGGCCGTGGCCGCGGCGCGAATCGAGGGAAATTGCGCGGGAAACGCTACGATTTCGCTACGGTCGCCGGACAGGCAGGCACCTGCAGAATCGCAAGTGCCTGATTGACTGGTAGGGCGTGCAGGATTCGAACCTGCGACCAACGGATTAAAAGTCCGCTGCTCTACCAACTGAGCTAACGCCCCCGGGGAAGAGGCGGGATTCTACGAGTCGCGCGCGCGGAGGTCAAACCGCGTTAGCTTTCAGGCGCTTATGCCTCGCGCATCATCCGCCAGTACTCGAATTTCATCGTCGCGGCGGCCCCGGCGATGATCGCGGCGAAGGTGAGGATCGAGCCGATCGCGAGCGTGGAGAAGCCGGTGATACCCTGTCCGATGGTGCAGCCGAGCGCCACCACGCCGCCGAAGCCCATCAGGATCCCCCCGACGATGTGCCGAAGCATGTCCGGCGCATCGCGGAAGGATTCCAGCCGAAAGCTCTTCGAAACAAGCGCGTAGGCGGCAGAGCCCGCGATGACGCCGACCGCCGAGGCGATGCCAAAGGTCACCACCTTCGACTCGTCGGTCCAGAACATGAGGAGCTCCAGCAGAAACGCCTGCGGCGCCACGAACGACAGGGACTCCATCCGCCCGGTGTTGGTCGCGACCCATGCCTCCTGCAGCGTGTCCGGGTGCTCGGCGACGTACCCGAGCCTCCCGCTCACGTACCACCCGCCGACGATGACGAGGCCGACGACGATCCCGCCGAGGAGATAGTCGAACTGGCGGAACTCGCGCCGCGCAAGCGCGAAGACGGCGAGTGCCCCGCCGACGACGAGCGCGGCCGCGATCTCCATCGCGCGCCGCTCGGCGCCGAGCCACTTCGCGAGCAGCGACGGCAGATCCTGTCCCGTCGCGAGCTGGACCGAGACCGGCTCGAGCACGCCGACGCGGACCGTGCCGAAGAGTCCCCTCAGGGTCATGTACGCCGCGATCGCCATGAACACGAGCACGACCACCGACTTGAGGTTGCCGCCGCCGACGCGGATCAGCGTCTTCGATCCGCAGCCCGACCCGAGCGTCATGCCGATCCCGAACAGCGCCCCGCCGACGAGGTACGAGAGCCAGGTGAAGTTCGCCGCCGGGTAGATCGAGTTCGAGAGCTTGAGCAGGCCCGCGAGCTCGAGCGCGTTGGCGCCGAGGATCGCCACCGCGATCGCGAGCAGCCACATGCGCATGCGGTTCCAGTCACCCATGTTGACGACGTCCGACACCGCGCCCATGGTGCAGAAGTTGGTCCGGTTGCCGACGAAGCCGAAGACGAACGCGAGGACGAACGCCCCCCACGCGACGACCGGCTGGAGGCTGGCGGGATTGACGTCCTGCATGGGCCCTAGAACGACCCGGTCACCGAGACCACGGCGACGTGGTCGCCGCGACCTACTTCTTGGCGAGCCGCTGCTTCGCCTGCTCGGCCGCAGGGCTGTTCGGGTACTTCGAGACGAGCGTCTGGAGGGTCGCGCGCGAGCTCTTCGCATCGCCCATCTCGGCCTGGCTCGAGGCGATGTTCAGCAGCGCATCGGGCGCCTTGGCGCTGTCGGGCCAGATCGAGATCAGCTTCTGCTGCGCGGCGATCGCGTTCTTGTACTCGCGCAGCGCATAGTGGGCGTTGCCGATCCAGTACTGCGCCGAGGGCGCGAGCGGGCTCTGCGGGTACGCGGTCAGGAACGATTGCAGGCTCTGGATCGCCGCGCCGTAGTTGTTCGCCTTAAACTGCGCGAGACCCGCCTCGTAGGCCTGCTGCTCGGCCTGCGCCGCCAGCGCCGCCTTGTCCTGCTCGCCTTTCGCCAGCTCGAACTTCCGGAGCCGGGTGTCGAGGTCGACGTAGAGGTCCTTCTGGCGCTTGTCGAGACCCTCGACCCGGTTCCCCACCACCTCGATCTGTCCGCGCAGGCCCGCGATCTCCTGCTTGAGCGCCTCGATCTGGTTCACGAGGTCGAGCAGCGCTTTCTTGTCGGTGACCTCCGACTCGATGCGGGCGAGCGTCTTCGCCTGCGCCTCGACCTGGCGGCGCACGTCGGCGATCTGCCGGCGCGCCTCCTCGTCGTCGAACAAACCGGCGCGCGCGGGCATGGCCGCCGCGAGGGCGGCCAGCGCCACGACGGCGCGAACCTTCATGACCGTCCCCGCGCGCCCGGTGCGCTCCGCGTCCCGCTCAAAACTCACCGCCGTAGAGCATGTCCCCGCGGCGATTCTTGTACCAGCAGCCCTCGTCGTGCTCGACGCAGGCGGGCTTCTCCTCGCCGAGGCTCACCGACTCGATCTGCGGCTCGGTGGCGCCGAGCACCATCAGCCGCTTCTTGATCGCTTCGGAGCGGCGCTGCCCGAGCGCGAGGTTGTACTCGCGGCTGCCGCGCTCGTCGGCGTTGCCCTGGACCAGCATCTTCGCCCCGCGGTTCTCGCGCAGGTACTTGCCGTGCGCCTCGACGACCGGCACGAACTCGGCCTTGATGTCGTCGCGGTCGAAGTCGAAGTAGATGGTGCGCTTCGACAGGATGCTCGACGGGTCCTTGAGCGGGTTCCCGCCGAGCGTCGTCGGCGCGACGGGCCTGGTCGCTGCCGCCGGGGGCTTCGTCGCCGCTCCCGGCGTTCGGTCTTCGACACCGGCGGGCTTCTCGGCCTCGGGCGTGCTCTGGCATCCGGCGAGCACGATGGTCATCGTTGCGGCAAGCAGGATCTTTCTCATAACGACCTCCTAAGTTAAAGGCCTCCTTTTAGTTCGCCGGGTACGGGCCCCACGCGGGCTCGCGTACGTCGGCAGCCGGCACCGACAGGCGCTGCTTCACGCGCCCGTCGCTGGACGTGGCGGCGAGCACGCCTCGCCCGCCGTCGTTGGCGGCGTACAGGATCATCTTCCCGTTCGGCGCGAAGCTCGGCGACTCGTCGCGCCCGCCGTCGGTTAATACCTGAATCTGCCGCGTTGCGAGATCCATCGCGGCGACGTAGAAGCGCCCGGCATTGCGCGTCACGAACACGAGCGTCTTGCCGTCGGGGCTCAATCGCGGGCTGACATTGTAGTCCCCGCTGAAGGTCACCCGCTCGGCCGAGCCCCCGCCCGTCGAGACCCGGTAGATCTGCGGGCTGCCGCCCCGGTCCGAGGTGAAGTAGATCCATTGGCCGTCGGGCGAGAAATGGGGCTCGGTGTCGATCGAGGGCGAGCTGGTGAGCCGCCGGAGGTTCGAGCCGTCGGCGTTCACGAGAAAGAGCTGGGTGCCGCCCTCGCGCGACAGCGCGACGGCGAGCTGCCGGCTGTCGGGCGACCACGCCGGAGCGCTGTTCGAGCCGCGGAAGCTCGCCGCGGCCTGGCGCTGGCCGGTCGCCAGCGAATGCACGTAGACCACCGGCTTCTTCGCTTCGAACGACACGTACGCGAGTCGCGTGCCATCTGGCGACCACGTGGGCGAGATGATCGGCTCGTTGGACGTCATCGCCGCCTGCGAGTTCGCCCCGTCGGCGTCGGCGATCTGGAGCTGGTAGCGCGAGCCTGCCTTCACGACGTACGCGATGCGGGTCGAGAAGACACCCCGGTCGCCGGTCAGCTTCTCGTAGATGAAGTCGGCGATGCGGTGCGCGGTTGCACGCGCCTGCGCCGGCGTGATGGTGTACGCGAGGCCGCCGAGCGAGACCTGCTTCGGCACGTCGTAGAGGCGAAAACGCACCTCGTAGCGGCCGCCCGGCGCGGGGTACACGCCGCCAACCACGAGCGCGTCGGCGGTGCGGCTCCGCCAGCCCGCCAGATCAACGTTGGTCGCCTCGTTCAGCGGCGGGTTCTGCGGGCCCGTGTAGAGCGTGCGAAAGCGGCCGCTCCGCGCGAGGTCGGCCTCGATCACCTCGGTGACCCCCGGTTGAAGCGTCGCCTCGCCCGCGAACGGCACGATCGCGATCGGAAGCTGGTCGGCGCCGCCGCCGATGATCTCGATCGAGAGCTGGGCCTGCGCAGGGCTCCAGACGACCGCGAAGGCGACCAGGACGGCACGGAGCGTTTGGGTCACTGGAACCGGATTCAAAAGGGCGTACATCCTATGCAGGATGCAGGCACACGGCTATGAACGAAGCCACAGGGCCAGGGGATTGTGCAAGCGGCAAGGGAGCATCCCGCTCCTGCTCCACCTCCGCTGGGGCTTCATGGGCCAGCGGATTATAGCGCCCGAGCCCGGCGCTGACTGCTGTCGCCGGACCCCGACAGATGGGCCGCGCACACGGAGTGTGCAGCCACTTCAGTCCTTAGGCCGGAACGTCAGCACCAGCCGCCGCTCGAACACTTCCCGCTGCTCGGGCAGCGGCAAGGGCGAGGACTTCAGGATTGCGCGTTCGACGGCCTCGTCCCAAGCCTTCACGCCGCTCGACTTGCGCAGCTTCGCCGAGAGCACCTCGCCGGTCGGCAGCAGCTCGACGTCGAAGATGGCCTCCGGGTTTCCCGGCATGTCCGGCGGCACGACGATGTTCGGGTGGATCTTGGCCTTGATGCGGTCGCCCCACCGGGCCTTCGCCCGCGGATCGCCGAGGAGCGGGGGGCCCGGTGTCTTCGCCGTCGCCAGCTCCCGGTTGAGCTGCTCCTGCATCCGCTTCCGCGTCTCTTCCTCGAACTGTCGCTTCTCGGCGAGCTCGCGCTCGCGCTGCTCGCGCTCCTGCTTCGCGCGCAGCTCCTCCTGCTTCTTGCGCTCGGCCTCGAGCTTGCGCGCCTCGTCCTCCTTGCGCTTGCGTTCCTGCTCGAGCGCGATGTCCGGCTTCGGCGGCGGCTTCGGCTCGACCTTGGGCTCGGGCTTGGGCTCCGGCTTGGGCTGGACGACCGGCTGCGGCTTCGGCGGCTCGACCCGCGGCGGCTCGACCGCCGGCAGCTGCGTCCACAGCTCCGCCATCACCGGGTCCGGACGCTTCGTCCGCCACTGGATGCCGAAGACGAGGACCGTGAACAGCGCGACGTGCATGGTGATCGCGAGCAGAAAGGAGAGGAGCGCGCCCGGGTCGCGGCGCTCGAGCGACCGCATCACCGCGGCGCCGGCTTGACCATCAGGCCGACGCGCTTCACGTCGGCCCGCTGCAGCTCGTCCATGACCTTCAGGACCGCCTCGTAGCGGACGTCCTTGTCCGCCGAGATCACCACCGCCTGGTCGGGCGAGCGGCGCTGCCGCTCCTTCACCGTGGCGACGAGCTGCGGCACGTTGACGCTGCGGTCGACCGACTGGCCTTTCACCCGTTCCCGGAGCAGCATCGACTGGTCGGTGCGGATGATCACCTCGAGCGGCGCCTCTGGCGGCTGCGAGCTCTTCGCGACGCTCGGCAGCTCGACGAGGCCGGGCGTGAGAAGCGGCGCGGTCACCATGAAGATCACGAGCAGCACCAGCATCACGTCCACGTACGGGACGACGTTGATCTCGTTCATGAGCTTGCGCTGCCGCATCGGCTCAGGGCCTCACGCCAGTCTCGTGTCTCGCCTCCGCCGGCTCGCGGTGGCGCGGAGCCTGGCGCTGCAGGATGTTCGAGAACTCCTCCATGAAGCTCTCGAACCGCACCGCGAGCCGCTCGATGTCGTGCGAGTAGCGGTTGTACGCGACCACCGCCGGGATCGCGGCGAACAGCCCGATCGCGGTCGCGACCAGCGCCTCCGCGATGCCCGGCGCGACCGCGGCGAGCGTCGCCTGCGCGACGTTCGCGAGCCCCCGGAACGAGTGCATGATTCCCCACACCGTCCCGAGCAGGCCTACGTATGGGCTGACGGAGCCGACCGAGGCGAGGAACGCGAGGTGCGACTCGAGGTAGTCCATCTCCCGCTGATAGGTCGCCCGCATCGCGCGGCGCGCGCCGTCGACGAGTTCGCTCGGGTCGATGCGCTGGGTCTTGAGCTTCACGAAGTCGCGGAAGCCGGCCTCGAAGATGCGCTCGAGGCTGCCGGTGCGGTGGCGGGAGTTCACCGCGCTCTGGTAGAGCGCATTGAGGTCGGGCCGGCTCCAGAACGCGCGCTCGAACTCCTCGGTCTGCCGCCGCACGCGCCTGATGGTGAAGAGCTTGCGGAAGATGTAGTACCACGAGATCACCGACACCGCGATGAGCAGCAGCATGATCGCCTGCACCACCCAGCTCGCGTTCAGGATCAGGTGGAGGATCGACAGGTCCTGGGTGACGTTCATTGTTGTGCCTTCTCCCTGAAGCCCGCGGGAAGGGGGACCGGCTTGTACGTCCCCGGGTGCACGCACGCGGCTTTCACCCTGGCGGAGACGAGCAGCTCGTCGCCCCGCCGCACCCGCTGGTCGAACTCGAGCCGGGCGCCGCCGATCCGCGCGATCGTCGCCGTCACGGTCAGCCGGTCGTCGAGCCGCGCCGGCTTATGGTAGTCCACGGCGAGGCTGTAGACGATGAAAAGGACACCCGCCCGGCTGGCGAGTTCCGCAGGATCGAAGCCGAGCGCGTGCAGGAGCTCGATGCGAGCCGCCTCCATGAAGTCGAGGTAGGTGCCGTGGTACACGACGCCGCCGGCGTCGGTGTGGTGGTAGTACACCCGGACCGGCCACGAGAGCGTCCTGCCATCCCAGCGGGGCCCCGCCTCGCCGGCCCCTTCCTTGAAACGCGCGGGCGCCGGAACGGGGTTACTCATCCGCGAAGAGCTCGCCCGCCGCCGGCCGGCTCGGAGGCGCGAACCCGAAGTGCCGGTAGGCGGAGACGGTGGCCATCCGCCCGCGCGGGGTGCGCTGCAGGAAGCCGCTCTGGATGAGGAACGGCTCGAGGACGTCCTCGATCGTGTCACGCTCCTCGCCGATCGCGTGCGCGAGGTTGTCGATCCCGACCGGCCCGCCGGCGAACTTCTCCATCACGGCGAGGAGAAGCTTCCGGTCCATGACGTCGAGGCCGACCTGGTCGACGTCGAGCATGGTGAGCGCCGCATCGGCGACCGGGCGCGTGATCGCGCCGTCCGCCTTGACCTGGGCGTAGTCGCGCACGCGGCGCAGCAGCCGGTTCGCGACCCGCGGCGTGCCGCGCGAGCGGCGCGCGATCTCGAGCGCGCCCTCGGGGGCGATCTCGACCTGGAGCAGTCCCGCCGAGCGGTCGACGATCCGCCGCACCTCCTCCGGCGTGTAGAACTCGAGCCGGGCGACGATGCCGAAGCGGTCGCGCAGGGGGTTGGTCAGCATTCCGGCGCGCGTCGTCGCGCCGACGAGCGTGAACGGCGGGAGATCGAGCTTCACCGAGCGCGCCGCCGGTCCCTCGCCGATCATGATGTCGATCTGGAAGTCCTCGAGCGCCGGATACAGGATCTCCTCGACGATCGGCGAGAGGCGATGGATCTCGTCGATGAAGAGGACATCGTTCGGCTCGAGGTTGGTGAGGATCGCGGCGAGATCGCCGGGCCGCTCGAGCACCGGGCCCGAGGTCTGGCGGAGGTTGACCCCCATCTCGCGCGCGACGATGTGCGCGAGGGTCGTCTTGCCGAGTCCGGGCGGCCCGAAGAGCAGCACGTGGTCGAGCGCCTCGCGCCGCGCGCGCGCCGCCTCGATGAAGATCGAGAGCTGGCCGCGGATCTTCTCCTGCCCGATGTACTCCGCGAGCTGCCGCGGGCGCAGGCTGCGCTCGAAGGCCTCCTCGTGCGGCGAGGCCGTGGCGGGCGAGATCAGGCGGTCAGTCTCGATCATGCGGTTGCGAGGCCCGGCCGCGAGCCGGGTGCAGGAACGCCGCTATTATCTTCCGCGGCGATGATTCAGGCCTTCGAGAGGAACTTCAGCGCCTGCCGGATGCCGTCGGCCACCGACAGGCCTTCGGGGAGCTGCTTGACGACGCCGACCGCCTCCTTCTCGCTGTAGCCCAGCGCGATCAGCGCGTGCAGCACGTCGGCTGCGGCCGGCGCCGCGCGGTTCACCGCGAGCGGGGCGGCGAGCTCGGCGCCGAGCTTGTCCTTCAGCTCGAGCAGCAGCCGCTCCGCGGTCTTCTTGCCGATGCCGGGAACGCGCGTGAGGCGCCCGGTCTCCTGCAGCGTCACCGCCTCGGCGAGCTCGGCGACCGACATCCCCGAGAGCACCGCGAGCGCGGTGCGCGCCCCCACCCCGCTGATCCTGAGGAGCTGCCGGAACGCCCGCCGCTCGCTTTCGGTCCCGAACCCGTACAGGAGGTGGGCGTCCTCCCGCACCACGAGGTGCGTGAGCAGCGTGACGCGCTGACCGATGCCGGGGAGGCCATAGAAGGTGCTCATCGGCACCTCGAGCTCGTAGCCGACGCCGGCGCAATCGATGAGGAGCTGGGGCGGGTTCTTCTCGAGCAGGACGCCTTGGATCCGGCCGATCATGCCGTCCGCCTGAGCCCGGACCGCGCGCGGCGGCCGGCCACGATCCGGCCGTGCCGGACGCGGAAGCCCGCAGTGGCGATCGCGCCGAGGCCCTGCCCGCCGTGGGCGTGGCAGATCGCGCAGGCGAGCGCGTCGGCGGCGTCGGGGCTGGGCACGCCCGCGAGGCGCAGGAGCCGCCGTACCATCTCCTGCACCTGCTCTTTCCGCGCGAGACCGTTGCCGACGACCGCCTGCTTCACCTGGAGCGCGGTGTACTCGGCGACCGGCAGTCGCGCCGACACCGCGGCGCAGATCGCAGTGCCCCGCGCCTGGCCGAGGGCGAGGGTCGACGCCGGGTTGACGTTGACGAAGACCTTCTCGACCGCCACCTGCTGCGGCCGGTGCGCGGCGATGACCTCGCCCAGCGCGGCGAGGATCACGGCGATCCGTTCGGGGAGGCTGCCGGCGTCGGGGGTGCGGACGCAGCCGCTCGTGACATAGACCAGGCTCGCCCCGGCTCGGTCGATGATTCCGAAGCCGGTCACGCGCAGACCGGGATCGATGCCGAGGATGCGAACCGAGGTGCTCACTGGCGGGCGATTATAGGGCCTCTGCCCCTCTGCTAAGGGGGGAGCAGAGCGTCGGCGACGCGGGGCGTTCGAGAGCCCCTCGTTAAAGAAGTCGCGAAGCGTCAGCGCGGCGGGGGATTCGAAGTCCCCCACTCCCCGCGGCTTCACCGCCACGCCCGACCCCATCGACAAGGGGGCGAGTCGGCTGCCGGGACGCGGCAGCGGTCACGGCGGCCGACCCCTGTCACAGTCTTGTCACATGCCGGTGTTAGCATCCATCATAAGAACAAGTAGAACCATAAGAAGAAGGAGACGAGCATGTCCACACTTGCGGCACCCCTCAACCTGCCGGCGGGCCTGCCGGAAGAGGTCGCAACCGTCCTCCGTGATTTCTGCGGCGCTGCGCGGGACGCGTTCGGCGACCACCTGAAATCGCTCGTCCTCTTCGGCTCCGCGGCCGAGGGACGCATGCGGGCGACCTCGGACGTCAACCTGCTCGTGGTGCTGGCCGCGTTCGACCGCGGGCGCGTCGACCGGATCCGCGACCCCGCACGCGTTGCATACGCCGCGGTGCGGCTGCGGCCGATGTTCGTGCTCGCCGGCGAGTTGCCGCTCGCCGCCGAGGCGTTCGCAGTCAAGTTTCACGACATCCTGACGCGCCGCGTGGTGCTCGTCGGCGAGGATCCGTTCGCCGGGCTCGAGATCCCGCGCGCGATGATCCTTCACCGGCTGCGCCAGGTGCTGCTCAACACGACGATCCGCCTCCGCGCGGTCTACGCGCTCGAGTCGCTGCGCGAGGAGCAGCTCGCGCGCGAGATCGCGGAGGCCGCCGCGCCGCTCCGCGCGAGCGCCGCGGCGATCCTCGATCTCGAAGGCCGCTCGGCGCCTTCGCCCCGCGCCGCGCTCGAGACGATCGCGGCCGAGCTCCCCGGTGACTGGAAGGACGTGCTCGACGGCATCTCGGATGCGCGCGAGGACGGCCGGCTGCCGCCGGGTCTCGGGCCGCCGCTCCTCTTGCGCCTGATCGAGCTCGCGACGGCGCTGCGCGCTCGCGTCGAAGGGAGGGTCGCATGAAGACCTTCCTGTTCAACCTCACCGGCGCGGGGTTCCTCGCGCTCTACCTCGTGCTCAGCGCCGCGGTCGTGCTCCTGCTGGCGTGGGCCTACCGCGTGCGCGAGCGCCCCGCCGGTGCGAGCATCCCGCGCCTCGGCGACCCGTTCAAGATCGCGCTGCTGCGCGGCGGTCCGCGCGAGGCGGTGCGGGTCGCGATCGTCTCGCTGTTCGATCGGGGTCTCCTCAGCGATCGCGGTGGGTTCCTGCAGTCGGACGCCGACGCGGAGGGCCTCGCTCAGCGCCCGCTCGAGAAGGCGATCCTCGCCCACTTCCGGCGCAGCCGGCTGAATGCCGACGAGGCGTACGAGGATTCCCGCGTGCTCGCGGAGACCGACCGGCTCCGCCGCGAGCTGATCGACGCCGGCCTCGTCCTCGATCCGTGGGACTTCGGCCGCAATCCGCGCTTCGGCATCACCGCGGCCGCGTACGGCTTCCTTCTCGCCGTCGCGCTCGTCCGCATCGTCTGGTCCGGACCGCCGATCGTCCTGCTCGTGATGCTCGTCTGCGTCCTCACGGTCGTTGTCCTCAAGCTCTACGGCCGGCGCGCGACGGCGCTCGGCCGGGACACGCTCGACTCGCTCAAGGTCCTCTTCAAGCGCCTCCGGGAGCGAGCGGGCGAGCTGCGCGCCGGCGGGGCGACGAGCGAGGCGGTGCTGCTCGCCGCGGTGTTCGGCCTCACCGCGCTGCCGGTCAGCGCTTTCCCCGGCGTCGCGAAAGTGAAGCCCAAGCGCGACGGCGGCTCGAGCTGCGGCTCGGGCGGATGCGGGGCGGCGAGCTGCTCGTCGGGCGGCGGCGGGGGCGGGTGCGGCGGCGGTTGCGGAGGCGGCTGTGGCGGCGGCTGACCGCATCGGCCTCGGGTGGCGGCCGGAGCTCGCGGCGGGAATGTGGCTCGAGCTCGAGCGCATCGACGTCGTCGAGGTGATCGCCGACAACCACTTCCGCGCCGGCAAGCGCGAGCTCGACGCGCTCCGCTCGCTCGCGCGGCAGGTGCCGCTCGCGCTGCACGGCGTCGGCCTGGGGCTCGCCTCGACGCTCGCGTGCGACGAGCGCCGGCTCGACGCGATGGCGCGCCTCGTCGCAGCGATCGAGCCCGCGTACTGGTCGGAGCACCTCGCGTTCGTCCGCGCCGGCGGCGTCGAGATCGGCCACCTCGCGGCGCCACCGCGAACGGCCGGCAACGTCGCAGGCGCCGTGCGGAACGTCGAGCATGCCGCACGCGTCGTGGGCGCCCGCCCGGTGCTCGAGAACATCGCGACGCTGATCGAGCCGCCGGCGAGCTCACTCGACGAGCCGGCCTGGACCGCGGCGATCCTGGAGGGCTCGGCCGCCGGGCTGCTGCTCGACCTTCATAACCTGTACGCCAACGCCGTCAATACCGGCCGCGACGCGTTCGCGTTGCTCGCCGCGATGCCGCTCGAGCGGGTGCGCGCGGTTCACCTGTCGGGCGGCGTATGGATCGACGCGCCGCGCGGCGGACGGCGGCTGCTCGATGATCACCTGCACGATCCGCCCGATCCGGTGTACGGGCTGCTCGAGCGGCTCGCCGGGCTCGCGCCGCAACCGCTCGACGTGATCCTCGAGCGCGACGGCGACTATCCGCGGATGGAAATGCTGCTCGCGCAGCTCGAGCGGGCGCGCGCCGTGGTCGCTGCGGGGCGGCGTGGCCGTCTGAAGGAAGCGGCGTGAGCTCGCCGGCACTCGAGATCTTTCTCGCGCGGCTCTACGTCGAGCCAGAGCTGCGGAAGGAATTCCTGCGCGACCCGCGAGGGGCGTGCGCGGGTGCGGGCCTCGCGGAGTCGGAAGTGACGGCGCTCGCCGCGATCGATCGCGACGGGCTCGCCCTCGCTGCGCGGAGCTTCGCGCGGAAGCGCGCGTCGCGGGATCGGCGGGGCTAGACCTTACTCGATCGCCGCGGTGGTGTAGACCTCCTGGACGTCGTCGAGCGACTCGAGCGCGTCGAGGAGCCGCTGCATCCGCGCCGCCTCGTCGCCCTTGAGCGCGATCTCGGTCGTCGGCTTCATGGTGACCTCGGCGAACGCGGGCGTCAGGCCGGCCTTCGCCAGCGCGCCCTTCACCGCCTCGAAGTCGCCCGGCGCGCAGATGACCTCGACCGAGCCGTCGTCGTTCGTCAGGACGTCCTCGGCGCCAGCGTCGACCGCGACCTCCATCACCCGGTCCTCGCTCGTGCCCGGCGCGAGCACGAACTGGCCGCAGTGCCTGAAGAGGAACGCCACCGAGCCGTCGGTGCCGAGGTTCCCGCCGTGCTTCGCGAACGCGTGCCGCACCTCGCCGACGGTGCGCGTGCGGTTGTCGGTGAGGCAATCGACCATCACCGCCGCGCCGGCGGTGCCGTAGCCTTCATAGCGGAGCTCGTCGTACGCCACGCCCTCGAGCTCGCCGGTGCCGCGCTTGATCGCGCGCTCGAGGTTGTCTTTCGGGACGTTCGCCTCCTGCGCCTTGGCGAGCGCCAGGCGCAGCCGCGGGTTCATGGCCGGGTCGCCGCCGCCGAGCTTGGCGGCGACGGTGACTTCCTTGATGACCTTGGTGAAGACCTTGCCGCGCTTCGCGTCGGCGCGGTCCTTCCGGTGACGGATGTTGGCCCATCTGGAGTGTCCGGCCATGGCGGTGTCGTGCGGGTGCTCGGCGGTGCTCGGGACGCCTATAATTTTAGCCCGCCGCCGATCCCACTCCAAAATCAAGCGCCAGGAGCCCGCAATGCCCGAACCGCTGCTCGTCGCCAAAGCAGGCCCGCAGGACCTCTGCCTTCTTCCCGCTCTCGCCAACCGGCACGGCCTGATCACCGGCGCGACCGGCACCGGGAAGACGGTCACCATGCAGGTGCTCGCCGAGAGCTTCGCGCGGATCGGCGTCCCGACGTTCATGGCCGACGTGAAGGGCGATTTCTCGGGGATCGCCGCGCCGGGGGCCGCCTCGCCGAAGATGAAGGAGCGGCTGGCGATGCTGAAGCTCGACGAGCCGAAATGGGCGGGCTGCCCGGTCACCTTCTGGGATATCTACGGCGAGCAGGGGCATCCGATCCGCGCGACCGTCTCCGACATGGGACCGCTCCTGCTCGGGCGGCTGCTGGGCCTGAATGACACCCAGGGCGGCGTGCTCACGGCGGTCTTCGAGATCGCCGACGACAACGGGCTGCTGCTCCTTGACCTGAAGGACCTGCGGGCGATGCTGCAGTTCGTCGGCGACAACGCCGCCAGGTTCAGGACCGAGTACGGCAACATCTCGGCCGCTTCGGTGGGCGCGATCCAGCGCGGCCTCCTCGAGCTCGAGCACCAGGGCGCGGAGGAGTTCTTCGGCGAGCCGATGCTCGACATCGACGACCTGATGCAGACCG
>Ga0209853_1000288_pt1 | contig 13999 bp, 13 predicted proteins | sample GWRWS1_30_40_FD_187224 | JGI IMG/M metagenome (GOLD analysis project Ga0209853, IMG submission 187224) | Riverbed sediment microbial communities from areas with vegetation nearby in Columbia River, Washington, USA - GW-RW S1_30_40 (SPAdes)... | ecosystem: Environmental > Aquatic > Freshwater >...
GGCGCCGCGCGCGCCGCAGGCTGGTCAGCGCTCCGGGGCGAGCACGCCGTCCTGCAGCCGCAGGACCCGGTTCGCGCGCGCCGCGACCGCGGGATCGTGGGTGACGATGACGTAGCTCGTCCCCAGCGTGCGGTTGAGCGCGAGCATCAGCTCGAACACCGCCGCCGCCGTATGACGGTCGAGGTTGCCCGTCGGTTCATCGGCGAGCACGCATGCGGGCCTGGTCACCAGCGCGCGCGCGAGCGCCGCGCGCTGGCGCTCGCCGCCGGAGAGCTGGCCCGGCGTGTGGTCGAGGCGCTCGCTCAAGCCCACCTCGCGCAGGATCGCCCCGGCCTGCGCGCGGGCGGCGGGCCGTGCCATCCGCCGGATGAAGAGCGGCATCGCGACGTTGTCGACCGCGGTGAACTCCATCAGCAGATGATGGAACTGGTAGACGAAGCCGAGCGCCTCATTGCGCAGCCGGCCGCGCTCGGCGTCGGGCGCCGCCGTCATCGACCGTCCGACCACCTCCACCTCGCCCGCCGTGGGCGCGTCGAGCCCGCCCAGAAGGTGCAGCAGCGTGCTCTTGCCCGAGCCGGAGGCGCCGACGATCGCGACGATCTCTCCCGGAGCCACGTCCAGGTCGACCCCGACGAGTACCGGCACCGGCACCCGGGCATCGCTATACGTCTTCTTCAGGCCGTGGCAGGCGATGACTGGCGTCACTCGTACCTCAGCGCCTCCGCCGGCCGCACCCGGGAAGCGCGCCAGCTCGGGTAGAGCGTCGCCGCGAGCGACAGCACGAGCGACACGGCCGCGACCAGCACCACGTCGTCCAGATGCAGATCGGACGGCAGCTCACTGATGTAGTAGACGTCCCGCGAAAGGAACTGCACGCTGAGCAGCCGCTCGAGAAACGGCACGACGACGTCGATGTTCACCGCGAGCGCGATGCCGCCGACGACGCCGAGCAGCGTGCCGAGCACGCCGATCACCGCCCCCTGGACGATGAAGATCTTCATCACGCTCCGCGGCGCCGCGCCGAGCGTCCGCAGGATCGCGATGTCGGCCTGCTTCTCCGTCACCACCATGACCAGCGTCGAGATGACGTTGAACGCCGCGACCGTGACGATGAGCGTCAGGATGATGAACATCATGCGCTTCTCGATCTCCACCGCGCGGAAGAAGTTGGCGTGGCTGCGCGTCCAGTCGCTGATCAGGACGTCGCCCCCGAGCGATCGGTAGAGATCGCGCGTGACGGTGCGCGACTCGAACAGGTCGGCCAGCTTCAGCCGGACGCCCGACACGCGGTCTCCCAGCTGATAGAGCCGCTGGGCGTCGGCGATGTTGACGAGCGCGAGCCCGCTGTCGTACTCGAAGTGATCGACGCGGAACATGCCGACGACCCGGAACTGCTTCAGGCGCGGCACGACGCCCGCCGGCGTCACCAGCCCCTGCGGCGCGATCAGGGTGACGCGGTCGCCCGGTACCACCCGCAGCGCCCGCGCGAGCTCCGCGCCGAGCACGATGCCGAACTCGCCGGGCTGCAGGCGGGCGAGGTCCCCGGCGACCATGTGGGCGCCGACGTCGGCGACCTCGTTCTCGAGCCGCGGGTCGATGCCGCGCACGAGGGCGCCGCGGACGTTGCCGTCGAGCGCCAGCATCGCCTGGCCATTCACGTACGGCGCCGCCGCCAGGACGCGCGGATCTTCCCGCGCCTTGGCCGCGACCGCCTCCCAACCCGTAAGCGAGTTGTCCAGCCCGGTGATCTGCACGTGCGCGGCCACGCCGAGGATGCGGGCGCGAATCTCCTTCTGGAACCCGTTCATCACCGACAAGACAACGATCAGCGCCGCGACGCCGAGGAAGATCCCGACGGCGGAGATGGCGGAGCTCAGCGAGACGAAGAGATTCTGGCGTCGGGCGCGGGTGTAGCGAAGGCCGATGAAGTACTCGTACTGCACGCTCTAGAATCCGCTCGCTTCGGGATGCGCGAGTGTGCCACAGCCGCATCGCGCCCGGCTCACGCGGTGAGCCACTGGCTGCGTGCTAGACTCACGCGGCCTTTCATGAACGTTCATCTCGCGGTTCCCGACCTGCTGTGGCCCGATCGCGAGACGCTCGCGGCCGCCGACCCGGGACCGCTCGCCGCGCTCGAGACGCTGCTCGCCAGGGGCCGTCGAAAGCGCGGCACCGCCGCCGATCTCGAGTCCTGGTTGCTCGCCGCATGGCAGGCCGACTCGGCGGCCGCGCACTCGCTCGCCGCGGACGGCGGCGAGCCCGGCGACGGCTACTGGGCTCGCGCCGACCCGTGCAGCCTGCGCGTGACCCGCGACACCGTCGTGCCGCTCGATCCCGCGATGTTCGAGATCTCCCGCACCGAGGCCGAGGCGCTCGCCGAGCACCTCAACCGGCACTTCGCCGACCGCGGGCTCGTCTTCCATCCGCTGCAGCCCCAGCGGTGGTACGTGCGGATCGACGCCCCCTGGCGGCACGTCGCCCCGCCGCTGTCGGCGGCGCGCGGCAAGCCGGTCGTGGTCCACCCCGGCGCGGATGCCGACGCGGCGCGCGGCGCGGCGTTCGCCAACGAGATCCAGATGGCGCTCCATGAGCATCCGGTGAACGAGGCGCGCGAACGCCGCGGCGAGCCGCCCGTGAACGCGATCTGGCTCTGGGGCGGCGGGCGCTTCGTCCGCCCGGCGGCGCGCCCGTTCCGCCGGGTCCGCACCCGCGACCCGCTCGCCGCGGGGCTCGCGCTCGGCTCCGGCGCCGCCGTGTTCCCGCTCGCCGAGGACGCCGAGCGGTGGCTGCGCGCAGCCGGCAACGAAGGCGTCGAGCTCCTCGTGCTCGACGCGCTCCGCGACCCGGCGAGTTACGGCGAGGTCGAGGGCTGGCGCCAGCGGCTCGCCGCACTCGAGCGCGACTGGTTCGCACCGCTCGCCGACGCGCTCGCGCGCGGGCGGATCGGGATGATCACGCTCCACGCGATCGGCGCGGGGGGCACGCTCGACGCCGAGACGACGCGCCAGGACCTGCGGCGCTTCTGGCGCCGGCGCCGGCCCCTTTCCAGCTACGCTTAGCGCCGGGCGCCAGATGACGACCATCGTGAAGAGAAAGGTCCCGCTCGCCGCCGAGCACGCGCTCGCCGGCGCGGGCGTGCACCCGCTGCTCGCGCGGCTGTTCGCGGCCCGCGGCGTGCAGGCGCCACGCGACCTCGATTGCGACCTGGCCTCGCTGATCCCGCCGGGCGAGCTGAAGAACGCCGAGGCCGCCGCGGCCCTCCTCGCCGACGGGATTGCGGCCGGCCGCCGACTGCTCATCGTCGCGGACTACGACTGCGACGGCGCGACGGCCTGCGCGGTGGGCTTGCGCGCGCTCGCCGCGTTCGGCGCCGAGGTCCAGTATTTCGTCCCCAATCGCTTCGAGACCGGCTACGGCCTTTCGCCGCGGGTCGTGGACCTCGTCGCATCGGCGCGGCCGGACCTCCTCATCACCGTGGACAACGGCATCGCCAGCCTGGAGGGCGTCGCGCACGCGCGGCGGCTCGGCATCGCGACGCTCATCACCGACCACCATCTGCCCGGCGACGCGTTGCCCGAGGCCGAATGCATCGTCAACCCCAACCAGCCGGGCTGCACGTTCCCGAGCAAGTCGATCGCCGGCGTCGGGGTCATGTTCTACGTCATGCTGAGCTTGCGCGCCGAGCTGCGCCGGCGGGGCTGGTTCGCGGCGAAGCCGGAGCCGAACCTCGGCCGGCTGCTCGACCTGGTCGCGCTCGGCACCGTCGCCGACGTGGTGAAGCTCGATCGCAACAACCGCATCCTCGTGAGCCAGGGCCTGCGGCGGATGCGTGCCGGACAGACGCAGCCCGGCGTCGCGGCGCTGTTCGGGGTCGCGGGCCGCGATCCACGCCGCGCCGGCACGTTCGACCTCGGGTTCGCGCTCGGCCCCCGCGTCAACGCCGCCGGAAGGCTCGCCGACATGCGGGTCGGCATCGAGGCGCTTGCCACCGACGATTACGCCCGGGCGCTCAACATCGCCCGCGAGCTCGACGGCCTCAACCGGGAGCGCCGCGAGATCGAGGAGTCGATGCAGCGCGACGCCGACAGCGTGGTCGCCGCGGTGAGCGTCGATGACCGGGCGAGCCTCGTCCTGTTCGACGAGCGCTGGCATCAGGGCGTCGTCGGGCTGCTCGCGGGACGGCTCAAGGACCGGCACCATCGCCCGGTGGTGGCGCTCGCCCCCGCCGGCGACGGGCTGGCGCGCGGATCGGGGCGCTCGATCCCCGGTCTGCACCTGCGCGATGCGCTCGACCTCGTCTCGAAGCGCGAGCCGGCGCTGCTGATCAGCTTCGGCGGGCACGCCGCGGCGGCCGGGCTGACGGTGCGCGCGAGCGATGTCGACCGGTTCGCCGCCGCCTTCGACGCCGTCGTGCGCGAGCTCGTCGATCCCGCGACGCTCGCGCGCACGCTCGAGACCGACGGCTCGCTCGAGCCCGAGTACGCGACGCTCCCGCTCGCCCACGCGTTGCAGGCCGAAGTATGGGGCCAGGGGTTCCCGCCGCCGCTCTTCGCCGACGAGTTCGCCGTCGAGAGCCAACGTCTGGTCGGCGAAAAACACCTGCGCCTCCGCCTCGCCCGCGCGGGCCGCCGCTTCGACGCGATCGCGTTCCGACGCGACACCCCCTTGCCCGATCGGGTGCGCGCCGCGTACGCCCTCGGGATCGACGAATGGAACGGTGCTCAGGGGGTGGAGCTCCGCGTCGAGCACGTCGAGGAGCGCTGATGGACTGGGCTGCTCCTGTGGTAGCAGAGACGGGATGACGACGAAGATCCGGATCGAATGGCCGCGCGGCGCGGTGACCCTGGTGCTCGAACCGACGCCGACGGCGGCCCAGCTCGTCGGCGCGCTGCCCTTCACGGCGCGGGCCGAGACCTGGGGCGAAGAAGTCTACTTCACGACCCCCGTCACCGCGAAGCTCGAGTCTTCGGCGAAACAGGTCGTACCGCCGGGCACGGTGTGCTTCTGGGTGGACGGCGACGCGCTCGCGCTCCCCTACGGCCCGACGCCGATCTCGAAGCAGGGCGAGTCGCGGCTGGTGACCCGCTGCAACGTGCTCGGGCAGATCGTCGGCGACGCGCGCGCGCTCGCGAGCGTCCGTGCCGGCGACTCGATCCGCGTCACCAAAGAGGAGTGAGCCGTGGAGCGCAAGCGCATCAGCTCGTCGAAGATCCGCGCGGTGGGCTACGACCCGAGGAACGAAGTCCTCGAGATCGAGTTCAACGACGGTCGGGTGATGGCGTACAGCGGCGTGTCGCCCGAAGTGCACCGCCGCTTCATGAACGCGCCCTCGCCGGTCAGCTTCTTCGAGGACAAGATCGCCGAGGACTACCCGGCGCGGCGGGTGTGATTCCGATTCCGGCCGTGGTCCGCTAGAATCGGCCCGCTCCAACCCGTACCAAAGCCGACACGATGACGAGCCTCCTCCGCAAGCTCATGCAAGGCCTCGCGAGCCGGACCTCGGTTCGCTTCCGCGTGACCTTCGCCGACGGCTCGAGCTTCTCGAGCCATCCCGGCGAGCCGCAAGTCACGGTGACGTTCAAGACGGCCGGCGCGCAATGGCGCACGCTGGTCTTCGGCCACATCGGCCTCCTCGAGTCCTATTTCCGGGGGGAGATCGACGTCGAGGGCGATCTGGCCGCGGCGTTCAGGATCGGCTCCGACTCGAGGTTCGACGACGCCCGGTCCAACCCCCTGGTCACTGTCCGGAACCGCTGGCACGAGCTCCGGTTCGGCAACCGCACGATCGAGCAGGCGCGCGTCAACGCCCGCTTCCACTACGCCCTCGGAAGCGATTTCTACAAGCTCTGGCTCGACCGCGACTGGCTGATGTACACCTGCGCGTACTGGAAGGAGGGCACGCGCACGATCGAGGAGGCGCAGGCGAACAAGATCGAGCACGTCTGCCGCAAGGTGCGCCTGAAGCCCGGCGAGAGCGTCGTCGACATCGGGTGCGGCTTCGGCGGCTTCATGCTCTATGCCGCCGAGCGCTACGGCATCCACGGCGCCGCGACCAACACCACGAACGAGCAGGTGGACTGGGTCCGGGGCGAGGTGAACCGCCGCGGCCTTGCGGACCGGATCGACGTCCGGCTCGCCGACTTCCGCGAGGCGCACGCGCAGTTCGACAAGGTGGTGTCGATCGGCGTGCTCGAGCACGCCGGCCGCGACCAGCTGCGCGAGGTCGTCAAGGCGCACGCCGACTTCCTCAAGCCGGGCGGCCTCGGGATGCTGCACTTCATCGGGCACGTCGGCGTGTTCGACACCGAGTTCTTCATCCGCAAGCACGTCTTTCCCGGCGGCTGGATCCCGAGCCTCGCCGAGACGATCGCGGCAATGGAGGACTGCGGGCTCGAAGTGATCGACATCGAGAACCTGCGGCGGCACTACGCGCTCACGCTCGACGCGTGGGCGGAACGGTTCGATGCCAACTGGCCACGCATCCACGCGATCGACCCGAAGCGCTTCGACGAGCGCTTCCGCCGGGTGTGGCAGACGTACCTGTATGCGTGCGCCAACATGTTCCGGGCGCCACACGGGCGGACGCATCTCTTCCAGATCGTCTTCAGCAAGGGCAACATCACCCGGGCGAGCTACCCGATGAGCCGGACGTTCCTCTACGACGAGAAGCGGCTCGCCGAGGCCGTTCGCGAGACCGCGGTCGCCGGATGACTCGCGAATGAACGGATTCGCCGAGCGTCGCGAGCGGCTCGTCCGGGAGCTCGCGGCGAGCGCCAGCGCCGCGGCGCCGGTGCGCCTCGACAAGCGCACCTCCAACCTCTTCCGTGACCGCGCCGAGGCGCCGCGCCGGAGCCTCGACGTGCGGGAGTTCGGTCACGTCCTCGAGGTCAGCCCCGAGGAGGGCTGGGTCGACGTCGAGGGCATGACGACCTACGACGCGCTCGCCGACGCGACGCTCGCGCGCGGCCTGATGCCGTGCGTCGTGCCGCAGCTCAAGTCCATCACGATCGGCGGGGCGGTCGCCGGAGTCGGCATCGAGGCATCCTCGTTCAAGTACGGGCTCGTGCACGAGACGGCGCTCGAGCTCGAGGTGCTCGCGGGCGACGGCTCGATCGTGGTCGCGCGGCCCGACAACGAGCATCGCGAGCTCTTCTACGGCTTTCCGAACTCATACGGGACGCTTGGCTACGCCCTGCGCGTCAAGGCCAAGGCGGTGCCGGTCAAACCGTTCGTGCGGCTTGAGCACGTGCATCACAGCGACCCCGAGGCGTTCTTCGGCAACCTGGCGGCGGTGTGCGCGTCGCCTGCCGACTTCGTCGAGGGCGTCGTGTTCGGCCCGGCCGAAATGGTGACGACCGTCGGTCGCTTCGTCGAGACCGCGCCGCACGCGAGCGACTACACCTTCGAGCGCATCTACTACCGCAGCCTGCAGAACCAGGACGAGGACTTCCTGACCGTGCGCGACTTCCTCTGGCGCTGGGACACCGACTGGTTCTGGTGCTCGAAGAACCTCTACGCGCAGAACCCGGTCGTGCGGCGGCTGCTCGGCCGCAAGCGGCTGAACGCGGCCTTCTACACCAAGGTCATGCGGTGGAACAGCCGGGTCGGCCTGACGAAGCGGCTGGACCGGCTCGTCGGCCGGCACCCCGAATCGGTCATCCAGGACGTGGACATCCCGATCGACCGCGCGCCGGAGTTCCTCGAATTCTTCCGGCGCGAGATCGGCATCCTGCCGGTGTGGATCTGCCCGTTCCGGGCGTACGATCCCGCCACCTCGTGGTCGCTCTTCCCGACGCGGCCGAACGTCCTCTACGTCAACTTCGGCTTCTGGGACGTCGTGCGGCGGCCCGAGGCGCACCCGCCAGGGCACTTCAACCGCCTGGTCGAGCGGAAGGTCGCCGAGCTCGGCGGCATCAAATCGCTCTACTCCGACAGCTACTTCCCGCGCGAGGAGTTCGCGGCGATCTACAACCAGGCCGCCTACGACGCCCTCAAGCGCCGGTACGACCCGCAGCGCCGGTTCAAGGACCTCTACGAGAAGTGCGTGCTGCGGCACTGACGCGCGAACGGGACCTCGACCGCATCGCATGCACATCCTCGAGCGAACGCACGCCTATCACCGCGCGTGGCGGTATCGCCTGCGAACGGAACGGCAGGAGATCGCGTACCTGCTGAGCCGCAATCTGCGCGGCGCCACGGTCGCCGACATCGGGGCGAATCGCGGCGTGTATTCGTACTGGATGCACAAGGCCGTCGCGCCGGACGGCAACGTCCTCGCGTTCGAACCGCAGCCGGAGCTGGCCGCATACCTGAAAGAGCTGAAAGCGGCGCTGGGATTGAACCGGCTCACGATCGTCGAGACGGCGCTGTCCTCGGGCACCGGCGAGCGACGGCTCGTTCGACCTCGCAATCACTGGGGCGCAGCCAGCCTGGAGCTGGAACCCGATTCCGGCCGAGACACTTTGACGGTCGCGACGACCACGCTGGACGACTACTTTCTGCGGAGCCCGCTGCGGCCACTGCGATTCATCAAGGCCGATATCCAGGGGCACGAGTACGCCTGCTTCGTCGGCGGAGAGCGGCTGCTGCGGGAGGACCGCCCGGCGGTGCTGTGCGAGTCCGACGACGCCGAGTTGGGGCGGGTCCGCTCGTACTTGACCTCGCTCGAATACGACGGATTTTTCTTCCTCCGGGGCCAGCTCGTGCCGATCCCCGATCTGGAGCGGCTCCGGGGCTCCATACCGGCGCCTTACCTGAATTACGTCTTCCTCCCAAAGGAGCGAGGCCGATCGGCAGAGCGCTAAAAAAACGGGGCCTCGCGGCCCCGCTCTCACCCTCCTCCTCCGAAGGCGACACACGCACATGATCCGGACAGCGCCGCTCGGACGCCAGCCCGGCCGTCGGATTTGACAATCTGTTGCAGATGGGCCGCTCAATCGCGCTTCGCGACGAACGGGATCGCGACGAATGCCGCGGCGAGGAGCACGAACCACACCAGCGACCATTCCGGAATCGACAGCCCGATGAACGACCACGGCTTGAGCGTGCACGGGCCGCCGTACTGCAGGAGCGGCGGGATCATGCTCCCGACGTCGAGCTGGTCCAGGATGCGCTCGACCGGCGAGCCGACGCACTTCGCCGCCCGCGCCGGATCGGACTGCAAATAGACATGGTAGACCGCGGCCGCCGCGCCTCCCGCCGAGGCCGCCAGCCCCAAGGTCGAGTACACGACCGTGCCGATCGGGCCCGGCCGATGGAGCGCGCCCACGAGCGCGATCAGCCCGACCAGGATGAAGCCGAGCCGCTGCACGACGCACCACGGGCACGGGTCGAGCCCCTGCCCGTGCTGGAGATAGAGCGCGAAGCCGAGGAGCGCCGCGCAGACCAGGAAGATCAGCGTGTACAGGCGGCTCGTGCGGTCGGAGACGGTGCGCGGATCGGGCATGGCGCGGCGGAGCTCGAGCCGCGATGATAGTCGCACCGCCCCGCTTCGGCACTCGTCCTGGAGCGGCCGGTCTGCCGCCGGGTCGCCGCGTGTATAATTCGCGCCTTTTCCGGGCCCGATACTCCGATGGAAGCCGAACGCGTCAACGCCATCGCCAACCGGCTGGCCGACCTCGCGCGCCGCGAGGCCGAGCTGCGGAGGTATCTTTGACTTCGCGGCGAAGCAGACCCGCCTCGATTCGGTCGCCAAAGCGCTCGAGGATCCCAGGATCTGGGATGACCCGCGGCGCGCCCAGGATCTCGGCAAGGAGAAGAAGCAGCTCGACGCGGTCGTCAGCGGCCTGACGGCGCTCGACAGCGGCCTGCGCGACGCGCAGGAGCTCTTCCAGCTCGCGCGCGACGAGCGCGACGACTCGACCCTCGAGGCGATCGAGCGCGACGCGGCCCAGCTCGCCGCCGACGTCGCGCAATGGGAGTTCCGGCGGATGTTCTGGGACCCGCTGGACCCGAACAACTGCTTCATCGACATCCAGGCCGGCGCCGGCGGCACCGAGGCGCAGGACTGGGCGCAGATGCTGGAGCGCATGTACGTCAAGTACTGCGAGCGCAAGGGCTTCAGGGTCGAGATCCTCGAGCAGTCCGACGGCGAGGTCGCCGGAATCAAGACCGCGACCCTCAAGGTCAACGGCGACTACGCCTACGGCAGCCTGCGGACCGAGACCGGCATCCATCGGCTGGTGCGCAAGTCGCCGTTCGACGCCAATGCCCGGCGTCACACGTCGTTCGCGAGCGTCTTCGTCTACCCCGAGGTGGACGACACGATCGAGATCGACATCAACCCCGCCGACCTCCGCATCGACACCTACCGCGCGTCGGGCGCGGGCGGCCAGCACGTCAACCGCACCGACTCCGCGGTGCGGATCACGCACCTCCCGACCGGGATCGTCGTGCAGTGCCAGAACGACCGCTCGCAGCACCGCAACCGCGCCGAGGCGATGGCGATGCTCAAGGCGAAGCTCTACGAGCAGGAGCTGCGCAAGCGGAACGAAGCGAAGCAGGCGCTCGAGGACCAGAAGACCGACATCGGCTGGGGCCACCAGATCCGCTCGTACGTGCTCGACCAGTCGCGGATCAAGGACCTGCGCACCGGCGTCGAGAAGGGCAACACCCAGGCCGTCCTCGACGGCGATCTCGACGACTTCATCACCGCCAGCCTGAAGCAGGGCATCGGCGCACGCGCCACGGCGTAAGAGCATGCCCAAGAACGACGACAGTCGGCCACCGGACGAGAACCAGATCATCGCCGCGCGGCGCGCGAAGCTCCAGGGGCTCCGCGCGCAGGGGGTGGCGTTCCCCAACGACTTCCGTCGCGAGCACCTCGCCGCCGACCTGCAGCGCGCCTACGGCGGCATGACGAAGGAAGAGCTCGAGAGCCGCGCGATCCGCGTCGTCGTCGCCGGACGCATGGTGCTGAAGCGCGTCATGGGCAAGGCGAGCTTCGCCACCCTGCAGGACATGAGCGGGCAGATCCAGATCTACGTCTCGAACGACGCGACCGGCGCCGCGGCGCACGCGGCCTTCAAGGACTGGGACCTCGGCGACATCCTGGGCGTCGCCGGAACGCTCTTCAAGACCCGCACCGGCGAGCTCACGGTCAATGCGACGGACGCCCGGCTGCTCGCGAAGTCGGTCCGGCCGCTGCCCGAGAAATTTCACGGCCTCCAGGACCAGGAGCAGAAATACCGGCAACGCTACCTCGACCTGATCACGAGCGAGGAGTCGCGCCGGACGTTCGAGGTGCGCAGCCGCGTGATCCAGGCGATGCGCTCGTTCATGGTGGCGAGGGGTTTCCTCGAGGTCGAGACGCCGATGATGCAGCCGATCCCCGGCGGCGCAGCGGCGCGACCGTTCGTGACGCACCACAACGCGCTCGACATGACGCTCTACCTCAGGGTCGCGCCGGAGCTCTACCTCAAGCGACTTGTCGTCGGCGGGTTCGAGAAGGTGTTCGAGATCAACCGCAACTTCCGGAACGAAGGCATCTCGACCCGCCACAACCCCGAATTCACCATGATGGAGTACTACGAGGCCTACCGCGACTACCGCGATCTGATGGACTTCAATGAGGCGCTGCTGCGGGCGGTGGCGGGCGCGGTGCTCGGCACCCTCGAGCTCTCGTACGGCGACCACGTCGTCGATCTCGCCCAGCCGTTCCCCCGGCTCACCATCCTCGAGGCGATCCGCAAGTTCCACCCGCACTTCTCCGCCGCAGATCTCGCCAGCCGGGAAGCGCTGACCCGGGAGCTCGCGAAAGTCGGTGTCGAACCGAGGAAGGGCGCCCAGCTCGCCGAGCTGCAGCTCGCGCTCTTCGAGGAGACGACCGAGCAGATGCTGATCCAGCCGACCTACATCGTCGACTACCCGGCGATCGTCTCCCCGCTCGCGCGGCGCAACGACGCCAACCCGGAGGTCACCGACCGTTTCGAGCTCTACATCAGCGGGCGCGAGATCGCGAACGGCTTCTCGGAGCTGAACGACCCGGAGGACCAGGCCGCGCGGTTCGAGGAGCAGGCGCGGGCGAAGGCCGCGGGGGACGAGGAGGCGATGTACTACGACGCCGACTACATCCGCGCGCTCGAGCACGGCCTGCCGCCCACCGCCGGTTGCGGCATCGGCATCGACCGGCTCGTCATGCTGTTCACGAACAGCCCGTCGATCCGCGACGTGATCTTGTTCCCGCACCTGCGGCCGGAGGCCTGACCGCGGTCGCCCGCGGTGTGACGGACGTCACGGCCGGACGCCCCGCGCCCCCGCGGATGGAATGGTTCTCGCTGCGGCTCCACCCGGAGCCGCAATGTCCGATCTCATCACCACTTTCAGCACTTTGCAACACAGCCGCCCGTCGGTCGGGGCCCTGCGGGCGCTGCGCCTCGTCGGTGCTGCCGACGTTCCAACAGACGTGGTCCTTGCACTCCGCCAGCTGGAGCTGCTGGCCTCCGGCGACATCCCTTATGTCACGCCGCTCGTGTCGAGCCGCGCCGCGCGCATCTACCGCGTCGAGCTCGGCTGGGGGGTCGTGTGCCTGAAGCGCCAGCTCGCGCCCGATCCGGCAGCCGGCGAAGCCTATCCCGCGGAGCGCGCGAGCGCCGAGGCCGGCTGGCACAAGATCACGTGCGATGTCGTCCCCGGCGCCGCCCCGGTGGTGCTCGGCGCGTTGCCGAACGGCGCGGTGTTCGCGATGGAACACCTTGATGCCGACGACTTTCCTTCCTGGCAGACCCGCCTCGCCGCCGGCTACGTCGAGCCGTGGGTCGCCGCCGAGGTGGGCCATCTGGTCGGCCGCCTTCACGCCGCGTCCGCAAACAGCGCCGCGGTCAGGGAGCGATTCGCCGCACCGGCGGCCTTCCGCGCACTCGTTCTCGCGCCGCTGCTCGAGCAGGCCGTCCGTGCGGCCCCCGGCTGCGAGCGCCAGCTTGCCGCGCTCGAGGAGCACCTCGGGGCGATACGCGTCGCGCTCGTGCACGGCGGGCTGGCGCCGGACAACGTCCTGCTCGGTCCGCGTGGGCCGGTCCTGATCGACGCCGACTGCGCACACAGCGGCGATCCCGTCTTCGATGCGGCGACCTGCCTCGCGGCGCTCGCGCTCCGCATGGTCGGGCATACCCAGTTCCGCGCGGAGCTCGGGGCGACCTACGACGCATTCCACCGCAGCTACTTCGCGCACGTCACGTGGGAGATGCCCGAGCACGCGGAAGCCCGCGCCGCCGCGCTGGTTCCCGCGCTCCTGGCCGTCGGCCTGGCCGGCCACGCGGCCGCGGGCACCGCCGATGGGCGGCGCGCGTGCGAGGCTGCTCGTGCGCTCCTGTTCGAACCGCCGCGACAGCTCGATGAGCTGTGCCGGCGTTGGCTCGAGGCGCTCACGCGAGGCTGAGCATGCGCGACACGACGATCGTCAACGTCATCGGGCGCAGGGTGTGGACCGCCGTCGGGACACCCGCTCTCGAGGCGGAAGTCCAGCTCGCGTGCGGCGCCCGCGGGCGCGCGATCGCTTCGCCCGCCGGCGCCTGGACCGCAGCCCACCCTCCCGCGAACGCCGTCGCCGCAGTGAACGGCCTCCTGGCCGCCGCGCTGCACGGCATCGACGCGCGTCGCCAGCAGGACGTCGACACGACGCTCGCCAAGCTCGAGATCGGCGGCGACCGGGGCGTCACGCGCGCCGCGCTCGCCGCGTGCTCCATCGCCGCGGCGCAGGCCGCGGCGCGCGCGCTCGGCACGCCGCTCTTCCGCTACCTGCGCGCCGGCCTGCCGGCGCGCATGCCGCTGCCGGCCGTTGACATCCTCGCGGACGCCTCGCCCGCCAGCCCGTTCCGCGCGCTGATGCTCGTGCCATTCGCGGCCGACGGGGTCGACGAGGCGCTCGCACTCTCGCTCGCGATCCAGCGCGCCGTCACCGAGCTCCGTGGCCCGGGTCTCGCGGTCGACGAGCACGCGCTCGAAGCGGTGTTCGCCGCCATCGAGCGCTCGGGCTTCGTTCCGGCCGAGGAGGTCGGCGTCG
>Ga0209853_1000290_pt1 | contig 13964 bp, 16 predicted proteins | sample GWRWS1_30_40_FD_187224 | JGI IMG/M metagenome (GOLD analysis project Ga0209853, IMG submission 187224) | Riverbed sediment microbial communities from areas with vegetation nearby in Columbia River, Washington, USA - GW-RW S1_30_40 (SPAdes)... | ecosystem: Environmental > Aquatic > Freshwater >...
GGCATCGCCGAGGCGGTGGCTGGCCCGGTGACGGACACGATGACCCTCCTCTACACGGAGGCCTTCCTCGACCCGGCGAACTGGCGGGACGGCTCCTACGAGGAGGTATGGCCGCTGTTCGATGGCGGATCCGAGGCCGCTGCCCAGCAGGAGGGCGACACCCTCACGCTCGGCACCACGGCGGGCGACCGGTTCGACAAGGTGGACCTGCCGAAGGGCAAGCTCACGGTGAAGGTCCTCCTCGACGAGGCTGACGAACCGGCCACGGCGGTCGCCATCGTGACGTTCCAGGCCGTGGCCACCGGGAAGGACGGCACCGACACCATGATCGTGAGCATCGGCCAGTACTTCCTGCGCGAAACGCCGGAGGGATGGCTGGTCTACTCGTTCAGCGTGACCCGGGACGACCAGGCCAACGTTTCCGAGCCCTCCCCCTCGACCAGCCCGGTGGCGACGTGACGGGCCGGATCGTCATCGCGTTCCTGGCGCTGGGGGCGTGGATCGCCGGTTCGACCCTGGGCGCGGTGGGCGAGCCCCAACCCGCCGAAGCGAGGCCGCTGCTCCAGATCGGCGCGGCCCACGCCGATTACGTCCCGGCCATCGACGGCTCGGACCCCATCTTCATCCTGTTCCTGGGAAGCGACGCCCGCCCCGGGGAGTCCGTCGATGGCGGGCGGACCGACTCGATCCACCTGGTGGGGATCAACCCGACCAAGCACCGGGCAGCCATCGTCGGCTTCCCCCGCGACTCCTGGGTGGAGATCCCCGGCCTCGGGTCTCAGAAGATCAACACGGCACTGTTCTACGGGGGCCCCGACCTAGTCGTGGCGACTGTGGAGAACCTCACCGGCATCAGGATCGACTACTGGGCGCTGACGTCGTTCGACGGCATCAAGGCCATGGTCAACGGCGTCGGCGGCCTGGTGATCGACGTGCCACTCCCCATGTACGACTCCGCGTCGGGCTCGAACTTCGATCCCGGCCGCCAGCGTCTGGACGGCCGAGACGTGCTGTCGTTCAGCAGGGATCGCCACAGCCTCCCCACGGGTGATTTCGGCCGGTCCGAGAACCAGGGCCAGGTGGTCCTCGCGGCCCTGGCCAAGTTCCGCAAGGAGTTCACCTCTGACCCCAGCCGGCTGTTCACGTGGGTCGCGGCAGGCCTCCGCAACGTTCAGACCGCCGTGCCCCTGGATCGGGTCCTGTCCCTCGCCTTCACGTGCACCACGATCGACCCCGATCGCGTGGACAACATCGTCGTGCCCGGAACCACCGGATCGGCCGGCGGCTCCTCGGTCGTGTTGCTGAGCAGCCAGGCCGAGGCCATCTTCGCCGACATGCAAGCGGACGGGCTCGTGGCGACGAAGAACCTCCCGCCCAGCCCCAACGGCCTGCGCGACTAGCGATCTACGCTCGGGCGACGGTACCGTGGTGCGCTCGACCCAACGCCGAGGAGAGTTCGTGACCACGCTGAGCGAGGAGCTCCGGGACGTTCACCCGGGCCGGCAGCGCTTCTCGCTCATCCTCGCCTTCGCCGCCACCGTGCCCGGAGTGACGCTTCGCGTGAGCGGCGCGGAGGTCGCTCACCCCCTGGCAGCCGTGCTGTACGGCCTGGCCATCGTGGGCGCGGCGTTCCTGCTCTCGTGGGCGGCGGAGGTGGCCCAGCTCGACATCTCGGCCGGGCTGGCCATCGCCGTGCTGGCCTTCATCGCCGTGCTCCCCGAGTACGCCGTGGACATGGTGTTCGCGTGGAAGGGGGGGAACGCCGTCGAGGCCTACTTCCCGGGGTGCCACCCACCCGGGGCTGGGGGCGAGTCGGCCTGCTCCCTTGCGCTCGCCAACATGACCGGCGCCAACCGGCTGCTGATCGGGATCGGGTGGTCGATGGTGGTCTTCATCGCGTGGTACCGGTGGCGCAAGCAAGGACGACCCCAGCGGGAGATCCGGCTGGAGCGGTCCCACTCGGTCGAGGTCTCGTTCCTGGCCCTGGCCACGGCGTACTCGCTGACCCTGCCGCTCAAGCACTCGATCACGCTGATCGACGCCGCAATCCTCGTGGCGATCTTCGCGGCGTACACGGTGCGGATCTCCCGGGCCCCGGCCGAGGAGCCCCATCTTGTGGGCCCGGCCCGCTACCTTGCCACGTTCTCGCAGCGCGGACGGCGGCTCTCGGTGGTCGGGCTGTTCGTGGTCGCCGCGGCCATCATCCTGCTCTCCGCCGAGCTGTTCGCCGAGGCGCTGGTGGACACCGGGCAAGAGTTTGGGATCAGCGAGTTCCTCCTCGTTCAGTGGCTGGCGCCGCTCGCCTCGGAGACCCCGGAGCTGCTGGTGGCCGGGCTGTACGCCTGGCGGCTGAACACGAACGCAGCCCTGGGGACGCTCGTGTCCTCGAAGGTGAACCAGTGGACGCTGCTGGTGGGGACCCTGCCCGTGGTGTTCGCCATCGCCCTTGGTGGCTTGCACGGGCTGCCCGTGGATGCCCACCAGCGCCAGGAGCTGTTCCTCACCGCGGCCCAGTCTTTCTTCGCCCTGGCCGTGCTGGTGACGCTGTCTATCTCCACCCGCGAGGCGCTGATGCTCTTCTCACTGTTCTGGGCGCAGTTCGTGATCGGCGCCGTCGTCCCCGAGTCGGTGGGCGGGGTCGAGCGCGTGATCGTGGCCGGGGCCTATCTGGTCCTGGGGGCGGCCATCCTCCTCCGCGATCGGGCGCGCGTCGGCCCGCTGCTGAAAGACGGGTTCCGCACCCCGTACCACGTTCTGAACGGCGAACCCTGACGGGCTCCGCGGCTACCATCGCGCCGTGGATCCCCGGGCGTTCCTGGCCTCCGTAGCCGGCGACGAGTCGCTGGCACACGTCCGCGAGCTACCGGCCCGGCCCACCGCGGTGGGGCCGTTCCCGAGGGACCTCCCTGACGTGCTGGTCGACCGCCTGGCGCTCCTCGGGGTGGAAGGGCTGTACCGGCACCAGCGCGAGGCTCTGGAGGCCGTGCGGAGTGGGCGGAACGTGGTCATCGCTACTGGGACGGCGAGCGGCAAGACCCTCGTCTACAACTTGGCCTTCGCCGCCGGGGCCCTGGCCGACCCGAAGCGCACGGCGCTCTATCTGTTCCCCACCAAGGCCCTGGCCCGAGACCAGCTCCGCCAGGTCCGGGATCTGAAGCTCCCCCAGGTGAAGGCAGCCGTGTACGACGGCGACACGCCCCGGGCCGAGCGCCCGCTGATCCGCCGGAACGCGAACCTCGTGATGTCCAACCCGGACATGCTCCACGCGAGCATGCTGCTCGACCACCCGAGGTGGGCCGACTTCTTCCTCCGCCTGTCGCTGGTGGTGGTGGACGAGGCGCACGTGGCCCGAGGGGTGTTCGGCTCGCACGTGGCCATGGTGCTTCGGAGACTCCGGCGGCTGGTGGCCCACTACGGGGGCGATCCCCGGTTCGTGTTGGCGAGCGCGACCGTGGGGAACCCGGCCGAACTGGCGGAGCGCCTGGTGGGCATGCCATTCGACGCCGTCACCGACGACGCCTCTCCCTCCGGCGAGAAGCTGTTCGCGCTGTGGAACCCGCCGGTCCTGGACGAGGAGTCGGGGGCCCGGCGGAGCGCGCTCACCGACGCCTCGATGCTGATGGCTCGGCTGGCGGAGGACGGCGTGAGGTCGATCGGGTTCGCCCGGTCCCGTCGCGCCGCGGAGCTGCTCGCCGAGTTCGCCCGCCGCGAGCTCCCCGGTAGGCTGAAGGCCAAGGTCAAGTCGTACCGGGCGGGCTACCTGGCGGCGGAGCGCCGCGAGCTGGAGCGCCAGCTCGCGAACGACGAGCTGGTGGCGGTGGCGTCGACGTCGGCCCTGGAGGTGGGGATCGACATCGGCTCGCTGGACGCCGCCATCCTGGTGGGCTACCCGGGCACGCGGGCCTCGATGTGGCAGCAGGCCGGCCGGGCCGGGCGGCGGGAAGAAGGCTCGCTCGCCGTCCTGGTGGCTCAGGACGACCCCCTGGACCAGTACCTGGTCACGCACCCAGCCGACCTCTTCGACAAGCCGCCCGAGGCCGCGGTCATCGACCCCTCGAACCCGTTCATCCTGGAGCCGCACCTTTCGTGCGCCGCCCGCGAGTACCCGCTCTCGGACGAGGAGCTGGCGTTCTTCGGACCCGAGGCGGTGCATGCGGTGGAGCGATTGGAGGAGCGAGGCGGGCTGGTCCGCCGCCGCGGCCTGATCCATCACAAGGGCCGGGAGTCGCCCCACCGGGCGGTGGACATCCGAAGCGCGTCCGGGCACCTGTTCTCCATCGTGATCGAGGAGACGGGCGAGCTGCTCGGGACGGCGGACGAGTCAAGGGCCTACTACCACGTGCACCCGGGAGCAGTGTATCTCCACCAGGGGGAGCAGTTCGAGGTGACCGAGCTCGATCTGGCCACACGGGTCGCGCTGGTCACGCGGTCGGACCCCGACTACTACACCCAGTCCCGCGACATCACCGACATCGAGGTCGTCGAGTCACTGGAGGAGTCCGCAACCGGCCACGTCCCGGCCTTCTACGGGACGGTCCGCGTGACGAACCAGGTGGTCGGGTTCGTCCGCAAGCTGGTGGCGACCGGCGAGGTCCTCGACACCGTCGCCCTGGCGCTGCCCCCGCAGACCCTGGAGACGAAGGCGGTGTGGTGGGCTATCCCGCCCGAAGTGATCGAGCGCGCGGCGATCAAGCCCTCCGATCTGCCGGGCGCGGCACATGCCGCCGAGCACGCCGCCATCGGGTTGCTCCCGCTGGTGGCCACGTGCGACCGGTGGGATGTGGGAGGCGTCTCCACCGCCCATCACCCCGACACCGGCTCGTGCGCCATCTTCATCTACGATGGCTACCCCGGCGGCGCGGGGATCGCGGAGCGTGGGTTCCGTTCTGCCCCAAGGCTCCTGGAGGCGACTCTGGAGACCGTCCGGAACTGTCCGTGCTCGCACGGGTGTCCCTCCTGCGTGCAGTCGCCGAAATGCGGCAACGGCAACGAGCCGCTGGACAAGGCCGCGGCCATCGCGCTGCTCGCCGCCATGCTGGGGATGTCGTGGGGGTGAGGCCGGTGCCGTACATCGCGCTGTGCGGACCGGGTCAGGCGAACGACCAAGAGGTCGCGTGGGCCGAGCAGGTCGGCCGTCTCGTCGCGCAGGCCGGCGCCGTGCTCGTCTGCGGCGGGCTGGGCGGCGTGATGGACGCGGCCGCTCGGGGGGCCGAGTCCGTCGGCGGCATCTCGGTCGGGCTCCTGCCCGGCGAGGAACGCGACGAGGCCGGCCCGCACCTCACGGTGGCCGTCCCCACGGGCCTGGGGGAGGCCCGAAACGCGCTCGTGGTCCGGGCGGCGGACGCCGTCATCGCCATCTCGGGCGAGTTCGGGACGCTCTCGGAGATCGCGCTGGCCCTCAAGATGGGGAAGCCCGTGGTCGGGCTTTCGACCTGGGAGCTGGCCAAGGGCGGGCGGCCCGTTGATGCCATCGTCCGCGCCACGACGCCCGAGGAGGCGGTCAAGGCGGCGCTTGATGCCATCGAGGGGCGCACGTCCACATGAGGTGGTGCAAACGCTGTAGGTCAACAGGAGGTTGACTCTCGACCAAATAGACCCCTCAGCCCAGGCGCCGCTCCAGCTCGATCTCGTCGGTGATGGGCACGCCTCCTCGGCCGACCAGCGGGATCGATGGCTTCAGCTTCCGCGACTCGTTCACGGCGCCCTCGCGAACCGCGACCACCCGGAACCCGAGCTTGTCGTAGAAGCGCTGGGCGCGCTCGTTCTCGTTCGTCGTCACCAGCCACAGGCGCTCGCACCCAGCCCGGTGCGCCCGCTCGTGCACCGCCTCGACCAGCGAGCTCCCCACGCCGCGCCCCTCCACCAGCGCGTCGATGGTCACCAACTCGCACGCGTGGCCCTCGATCCGGTAGGTCGTGAGGCCCACGGGCTCGCCCCCCTCCATCGCGATGAACCCGTCCAGCTCGGCGGGCTCCTACAAGACGCCGTGGCCGACCACGGTCTCGTCCCCCCATCGCTCCCTGATCAGGTCGCGGACCCAGTCGCGGTCCTCGTCGCGGACCTGGCGAACCTGGAATGTCACGCGGGCGCCCCGCAGCCAAGCACCCGCCCGGTCACGCGGGCGCCCCCCGGCCGAGCACCCGCCCGGCCACCTGGATCACGGTCCGCCGCTCGCCCGGCCTGAGCCCCACGGCCACCAGGGCGACGGCGTACACGGCGGCACCCACCAGGAACGACCCGGCCAGGTCGACCAGCCACCGGTCGCCGGGCAGCGCGAGGTGCGTCGCCGCCATGGCCGCGCCCCCCAGCCCGGCGGGGATTGCCAGGCGCAGGAAGTCGCGGTCGAAGGGCCAGATGCCCAGGAACCTTCGGACCAGCACGAGCCGGGCGATGGCCGAGAACGAAAGCGTGAGGGCCTGCGCGACGGCGGCGCCCCGGATGCCCAGGACCTCCGGGCGGGCCAGGGCGAAGGCCACGCCGGCGTCGATGGCGAACCCGGCCAGGTAGACCACAAGGTCCCACCCCGTCCGCCCCGCCATGATGAGGATGAACCCCACCGTCCCCACCATCACCGGGACGATCATCCCCACGATCAGGATGCGGACGGCCGTCTCCCCCTCCACGAAGTCCCCGCCGAAGATCCGAAGCACCGGCCCCGGCAGGATGGCCAGCACCAGCAACACCGGGATGGTGGCCGCCAGCGTCCACCTCGTCACCGACTTGTACAGGCCGTCCAGCCGGTCGCGCTCACCCCGGTGGTGCAGGTCCGCCACGAACGGGCTGAACGTGAGCGAGACCGACGTGAGGAACAGGAACAGCGACTGCGCCGTGCGCAGCGCCGCGCCGTACACACCGACCGCCGCGGCTCCGGCCTGCCCCTGAGTGGACGACAGCACGGACAGGACGAAGAAGTCGGTCCAGAAGATGAGCTGCGAGAACAGCGTGGCCGGGGCGCGGAGAGCTCCGAACCGGAGCAGCGCCCCCGTGTGTTCCTCAGGGATGCCCCGTCCCTCCATCCCGTTGGGGAAGCCCCGCGACTCCTTCTCCCATCCGTGCCACGCGATGGCCAGGGCCAAGGCCCACGACGCGCCGAACGCGAGGGTGGTCACGCCCGCCGTGGCATCGAGGATCGCCCACAGGGCCGGCGCCAGCACGATCCACCCGATGGGTTGCCCGATCCACTGTGAGTACAGCGTGTGCCGCATGATCTTCAGCCCCCGGGTCGCGCCCATGTAGGTGAAGGCCAGCGCGGCGAGGGGGATGGTGACGGCGGCGGCCCGGAACGCGGGCGCGGCGGCGTCCGGCAGCGCGGAGAACCGCTCGGCCAGGCGCCCCGCGGCCGCGAACACGATCGCCGCGAACGGGACCGAAACCGCCGCCGCGATTAGCATCGACCGGGTCACCAGCCCCCGGGCTCGGGCCGTCTCCTCTCGCCCGGCCAGGATGGCCACCAGACGGACGTTGGCCACGTCCATGCCGAACCGGGTGGCGGCCGCGGCGATGAACGCGAACTGGGTGGTGAGCGTGACGATGCCGAACGACTCATCGCCCAGAACGTTCGTCATCAGGACCTGAGCGGCGAACGTGGCCAGGGCGCCGATGGCCAGTCCCAGTACGTTCTGGCCGGTGTTGCCGAGGATCGTCCGCTGGTCTGCGAACCGCTCCGCCGGGAGGACGCCCTCGATCGCGCGACGGAGCCCCCGAGCGGCCCGTGGCTCGGAGGCGTCGTTCCCGTTCATCTTGGGATCCCTTCCTGTGGTGACGCCTCAGTATCTACGACGTTGTGCCGGAGGCCGCTGAGCACAGGCTGGCCGCCCTCCTACCCGCCCCGGGCATGCTCCTCTGCGATGCGACGAAGGACCGGCAACACCAGCCGGTCGCGCTCGCGGCCGGCCGCCTCCTTGGAACGGATCACATCGGCGAGCGAGGCGACGTCGACCTCGATGCCGAGGATCGTCAGATGGACTGCGTCGCGTGCCAGGTCGTCATAGCCGCGGGTCCCGCTGGGCTCGAACGTGACGTCAAGCCTGCCTTGGTCGGTGACGAGGTTCCACATACGGGAACCGGCGAGCGAGTCGGCGTTGTGCCCGAACGCCAGCCCCTCCGGCTCGCTCTCGGTCCACACGCGGGCGCCGAGTGCTCGTAGCGCGTCAGAGAGCCGACCCAAGTTGTCCCGGCCGGCCTCCGGGACGACGTCCACGTCGGTCGTCACGTAGGGTGAGCCGTGGATCACGGCGGCGAACCCTCCGACCAACACGAAGCGGACACCGTGGTCGCTAAGGACGCGAAGGATCTCCTCGGGCCGGAACTCAGGCCCGGGCATCGGCCAGGGCCCGGCGACCGGCCCGGGCGAAGCTGACGGCGGCGGCGTGCTGCCGGAGGCGCGCGTCGACGCCCACCCGAAGGTTGCCTTGGGCGATGGACCAATCCGAGTCCTCGACCGGGACGAGGTGAACGTCGAGGTCGAAGCCACAGGCCCGTACGAGCTCGGTGATCCGCTCCAGGCTCGGGGCCGAGCGGCCGGTCTCCAGCCTGGCCACGGCCGACTGGGTCGTCCCGGCCCGGCTGGCCAGGTCGGCCTGGCTGAGCCCGGCGCGCCGCCGGGCCTCCCGGACGAACTGACTTCCGTTCATGGTGCTATCATAGCGCAATCGCTATGGAACATATAGCGCCGGAGATGCTCGAGCGCCTCCGCGCAGCTGACTCGCACGGCCGGGGCTGGGGGGCCATGCTTGAGCGGCTCACCGCCCTCCTCGCGGCCGAGGCGAATGGGCCGGCGCGGTGAGCATCGACGTGACCGCCGAGGCGGCGATCGCCCGCCCCCGCGAGGAGGTCGCGGGCTACGCGCTCGACTACCGCAACGACCCGGTATGGATCGGAGGGATCAGGGAGGCCGAGCTCGTCGACGATGGGCCGGTCGGAGCCGGCTCCCGGGTCCGCCGCGTCGCGAAGTTCCTGGGGAGGCGGATCGAGTACGTGCTCGAGGTCGCGGAGCTCCAGCCCGGCCGCCGCATCGTGATGCGCTCGGTCAAGAGCCCGTTCCCCATGCTGGTCACGTACGAGTTCGACGACGCGCCCGGGGGCACCCTGGCCCGGATCCGTGTGCAGGGCGATCCGAGCGGGTCCTACCGTCTGAGCGATCGCCTCATGGCCCCGATGGTCCGACGCTCGATCGGCAAAGACGTGCGGCGCCTGAAGGCGCTCCTCGAAGCGCGCCGCGACGGCTGACCGACGGCCACCACTTCACGCGGGTCCGCGCGCGATGGGCGTTCCGCTTCTGCACGCTGCGATGCTTCGGGCGGGCGCGCTCCCGGCATCGATGCGGTAGCCGGCGACGGGTCCGATACACTCCGCTCGTGGACGAGGAACAAGACGATTGCTGCTTCGATGATTGGGTCGACCACTGGTCGAAGAAGGCCAAGAAGAAGAGCACGGTCGCCGGCGTCACCGCCCCGTTGCTCGCGGCCCTGGAGGAAGCCGGCATCCGCGGCCGGAGCGTGCTCGACGTCGGTTGCGGGATCGGAGACCTTGCGATCGAGGCCGTGACGCGAGGCGCGACGCGCGCGTTCGGGGTCGAGCTGTCGGCCAAGGCGGTCGAAGAGGCGCGGCGCCTGGCGGTGGATCGCCGCGTGGCCGACCGCACGTCGTTCGATGTCGGTGACGGGTCGACGGTCCCCTTGCCCGAGGCCGACGTCGTCGTGCTGAACCGGGTGTTCTGCTGCTACCCGGACGTGGACGCGCTGCTGGAGAACTCGCTCTCGGCCGCCGGGTCCGTCTACGCCTTCACCACGCCTCCGTCATCGGGCCTGCGCGGCGCGCTCGTCAGGTTGCAGACGCGGTTCGCCAACCTCTGGTATCGCCTGCGCGATCGAAAGTTCCAGGGGTTCCGGGTCTTCGTCCACGATGTGGGGCGGATCGATGCCCGGGTCCAGGCGGCGGGGTTCCGCCCCATCCGGAGCGAGCGTCGCCGCGTCGTCTGGCACATGGCCGTCTACGTCCGGCCCGTCACCTCTCGCGCGGTCGCGTAGCCGACGCTCGGGTCAGAACCTCCGTTGGTTCACCTGGGACGCCCCCACAGTCGCCGGAGCGCGGCCGCAACGCGCTCGGGTTCGGCGACGTGCGAGGTGTTCATGTGGCTCAGGCCCTCGTACAGCTCGACCGTGATGTTCGGGAGCACGTCGGCGAGCCGTTTCGCCTTCCGCTCCCAGGTCTCGTTGCTCAGGCTCCCGTAACTGTAATAGACGGGCCGGTCGAACGTCCGGAGTCGTTCCATGGGGACGTCGGCCTCGTTCAACGCGCGCACGAAGGCGGCCACGCCGGCCGGCCGGTCGGCCATCCACGGCGGGGGCGGACCCTCGGGCCGAGGGGGTGGCTCCACGCCGGTCCGGAACATGGTCCGAACGAACTCGCGCCCGAGCTCCTCGGGTGGGAGCTCCAGCATCGGGAGGAAGACCTCCCGGATCTCCTGCTGATCCTCCGGGCTGAAGTCGACGGCCGGCTCGTCGAGGGCGAGGGTGATGACGCGGTCGGGGTGGCCCGCGGTGAACGCCAGGGCGCAGGCGCCGCCGCCCGAATGGCCGTAGAGGTGAAACCGGTCGAACCCGTGCTCGTCGGCCGCGCGGGCGATGCCTTCGAGCTCCATGTCGAGCGAGTACCCGGGCGGCGGCACCGACGGGCCCAGATACACCTCCAGGTCCTTCGTGACGGCATCGACGTCGTCGCCCAGCGCCTCGAGCAGCCGCTCATACCGAAGCGCGGCCGGCATCAGGATCCCGGGAAGGAAGATCACCGGGACGCGCTCGAGGCTCGAACCCGCCACGACCGGCAAGCCTATCCTGCTGGCAGGATGGGCCGGGAGACGCGCGAGGGGGAAACCGTGGGGGTCGAGGAGAACAAGGCGCTCGTGAGACGGTTCTACCGGGAGGTCTGGAACCGGGGGAACGTCGAGGTGACCTCGGAAGTGTTCGCCGAGGACTACGTGCGGCACGACCTCCGCCCGACCCAGGCACTGCCGGGCCCCGCGGGGCAAGCGAAGATCGCGGCCGACTTCCGTGCGGCCTTCCCCGACCTTCGGATGGAGCTCGACCTCATCCTGGGTGAGGGCGACCTGGTGGCGGCGCGGTGGACGACGGAGGGGACGAACACCGGGTCCTGGGGCGGCCGGCCCCCAACGGGCAAGCGGGCCAGGTTCTCCGGCGTGAACATCTTCCGGCTCCGAGAAGGGAAGGTCGTCGAGCTGTGGAACCACCGGGACGACCTCGGGCTGATGCAGCAGCTCGGGGCCGAGATCTACGCGGGGGCCACGCCGACCGGGGACGAAGACACGTAGCGCCGCTCAGGCTCATGCGAGGATTCAGCTAGCGTGGCGATCCAGGTGTGTGTCGATCCGAGCGTTCAGGGCGTCCAGGCGTGCGTCCACAGCATCGAACCGGGCGTCTACCGCGTCGAATCGGGCATCGACCCGATCGAACTTGGCGTCGACTCGAGCGAAGCGCCCCTCCATGACGTCAATGATGGTGTCGAACCTGGCGTCGACCCGAGCGAAGCCCGCATCGACCCGAGCGAAGCCCGCGTCGACCCGGGCGAAGCCAGCGTCCATCCGGGCGGCCAAGGCGTCGATCCGTGTGCCCAGGTAGAAGAGCGTTCCGAGCGACGTGGCGGCCAGCAGGCCGATCGCGGTCCAGATCGCGGCAGACATCCTGCTCGGGAGCCTAGCACCCGGGTCCGACAAGGCTGCTCGAGGTCACCCGCTGACGCGCCGACCAACGACAAGCGATCGAGCCGCCGGGCCCCACCAGACCCGCCGCTTGCGCCAAGCCGGGAGTCGTGCCAGTGTGCAGGCCCCAGCGAAAGGAGGAGAAGATGTCGGTCGTCGTGCAGTTCATTGTGAAGGTGCCCGATGTCGACCGGTTCGTGGCCACGGCGAAGAAGTTCGAGCCGATGATGGAGGAGATGGGCTCTCGCAACGGCGGCGTCTACGAGGACGAGAACGACCCGGGGCTCGTATCGACCATGTCGGAGTGGGACGATCACGATCAGATGCATGCCGCATCCGAGAAGTACGGCGACCAGTTCAACGAGGAGGCCGGCACTGCGGGCCTGGACTGGGTCACCCACATCTGGCACAAGAAGGGCGGAGCGTAGCGCCGACTGGCTCCCGGACAGCCCGGCCTTCGCCTGCTCCGGGCTTTCGGCCTTGATGCAGCGCTCGAGGTAGCCGAGCGCGTCCCGCCTCCGGGGTAGGCGTATGGTGGTCATCCATGGCGGGCAAGGCCGCGAGTCCCGATGAAGGCCGTATCGAGGGCTCGCTCGTCTCCGGGATCACGCGGGTGCTGTTGTCGCTCGCCGCAGGGGTTCTGGCCTTCGCCATCGCGATCCTCCTGACGCCTTGGCAGGTCGCCACGCTCACCGGTTGGAACGTAACGGCGATCGTGTTCATCGCTTGGGTCTGGCTGAACGTAGCCCGCATGGACGGTGCGGCGACGGCCAAGGTGGCGACGATCGAGGATGACTCCAGACTCGCTGCGGACCTCACCCTGCTTGCGGCCAGCGCGGCGAGCCTGATCGGTGTGGGCCTGGCACTCCTCCAGGCTGGCGGGGAGGAGGGCGCCGCCAAGGCTCTCATGACGGCCGTTGCTTCGCTGAGCGTTGTCCTCTCCTGGGCTGTGGTCCATTCGGTCTTCACCTTGCGCTATGCGAATCTCTATTACGTCCTGGGAGGTGGGATCGACTTCAACGATGACCGGCCACCTGACTACGGAGACTTCGCGTACTTCGCTTTCACCATCGGGATGACCTATCAGGTGTCCGACACGGCTCTCACCAACAAGCTCATCCGAATGACGGCTCTGCGTCACGCACTCTTGTCGTTCGTGTTCGGCACGGGTGTCCTCGCTGTGATGATCAATGTTGTGGCGGGATTGATCAACAAGTAGCACGAGTTCATCAGCCTCGCATGCCCGAGTGTCGGGAATGTTCCGTGAACAAGTGGTAGTGGTCGTTAGAGGGAATGCCGTTTGAGCCAGCTCAGCACGGTGTCGGCGATTTCGGGCCACCGGCTGTCGAGGGCGAGCGAGTGTCCTCGGTCGTGGAACTCTTTGTAGTCCGTCACCGCGGGTGACTTCCGATACTGCTTGAGCGTCGATCTGGTGATCGCCGCCGGGACCGTGTGGTCCTTGCCGCCGGCGGTGAGAAGCAGAGGTCCCCGCGTCGCGTTCTCCGTGTTGACCTTGGCCGGAGAGTGCCGGGAGAGGTTGGCCGAGGCCGCCTCGAACAACGTTCGCCCGGGGGAAGGGACCGTCCAGCGGTCGTAGAGCTCGTCCGACTCCTGCTCGGAGAGGGCATTGCCGAAGCCGTAGCGGAACTGCTCGCGGGTCAACGAGACGGCGCGCTTCCGGTTGGCGGGGTTCCGCAACGCAACGGAGGCGACCCGCAGCGCCGAGGGCGGCAGGTAGACGACACCCTTGATCGGCGCCGCATCGATCGCCACACCTGCCGCGGCCGCATCCTCCCCGAGCAGCCGCTGGACGATGAGGCCACCGAACGAATGGCCGATGACGATCGGCTTGGCATCGAGCTTGCCGATGATCCCTGCGTAGTGCTCGACCACGTCCTGGATGCCGTAGTCGGCCACCCGCTCCGGGTGTTCCCGGGTCTCCTCGATCGTGTCCGCGTCACCGGGCCAGCCGGGCGCGGTCGGCTCGTATCCCTCTTGCCGGAAGCGCTCGACCCACGGGCCCCACGAGTCGGCGTGCAGCCAGAGACCGTGGACGAAGACGACGGGCGTGCCTGCTGGTGCCATGACAGGGCTCCTCTCCCCCTCGGAGGGCCGAGTATAGGCGGATCGCTCGGGAGGTCTCAGGCCGCAGCCCGGCTGGCGTGCCCGGTCGCCATCGCCTCAACGACGTCTATCTGCTGCGTTCTCCTCGATCCGCGTCTTGACGATCTTCTTCACGAGAGCGGCG
>Ga0209853_1000291_pt1 | contig 13917 bp, 10 predicted proteins | sample GWRWS1_30_40_FD_187224 | JGI IMG/M metagenome (GOLD analysis project Ga0209853, IMG submission 187224) | Riverbed sediment microbial communities from areas with vegetation nearby in Columbia River, Washington, USA - GW-RW S1_30_40 (SPAdes)... | ecosystem: Environmental > Aquatic > Freshwater >...
ATGGGAAGGACCTGTACCTCGTGTACAACGCCTTCACCACCCCGTTCAGGAACGATACATCCAGCTCCCGAGGGCTCGTCGGCGTTGTCCTGCACGCTGACGTCGCGGACAACGGCACCGTGGGAACGCTGACCGAGCTGAATCGCGGCGCCGTCGGGGATCCCCGGGCTTCCAGCCAGAACAACATATTCATTGAGTTCCTGGGCGACTACGTCTACGCGGCGGCAACGAACGACTACGCGGTGGCCGTGTGGAACGACACGCGCCACGGGGCGGACTGTCCGGCCATCGATTCGTGGCGTGCCACGGCGCAGACGACGCGATCCATCTCGGGCCGCCCCGCGCCGACGCAGGACTGTCTGCCGATCGGCACGAACACGTTTGGCAACAGCGACATCTTCGGCGGGCACTGGGCGGACCCGAGCACGCCGTAGGGGTCCGAACGAGGAGGTAGGAGCTGGGGGCCGGCCCGGGATCGGGCCGGCCCCCTCCCTCTGGACCTTGGGGCGCTACTCCTCGGTGCCGGCGCCGGCCTCGACCATGTCGTGAATCTGCTCCACGACCTCGGCGTTGGCCAGGGTGGTGACGTCGCCCAGGGGCCGCCCCCTGGCCACGTCGCGGAGCAGCCGCCGCATGATCTTGCCCGAGCGGGTCTTCGGCAGGTCGTTCGTGAAGATGATCGCGTGGGGCCGGGCGATCTTCCCGATCTTCTTCGCCACGTGCTCCCTGAGCTCCGTGGCAACCTCCTCGTTGCCCTCGTGGCCCGACTTCAGCGTGACGAAGGCCACGATGGCCTCACCGACAACCTCGTCGGGCCGCGACACCACGGCCGCCTCGGCCACCTTCGGGTTGTCGACGAGGGCGCTCTCGATCTCGTAGGTCGACAGTCGGTGTCCGGCGACGTTCATCACGTCGTCGATCCGCCCGAGCAGCCAGAAGTAGCCGTCCTCGTCGCGCTTGGCGCCGTCGCCAGCCACGTAGACCTCCGGCCCGTACTTGCTGAAGTAGGTCTGGACGTACCGATCGGGGTCCCCCCAGATGGTCCGGGCGATGGCCGGCCATGGGTGCTTCAGCACCAGGTACCCCCCGCCGCCGAGCGGCACCGATTTCCCCTCCTCGTCCACGACGTCGGCCTGGATCCCGGGGAACGGCAACGTGGCCGACCCGGGCTTCAGCGGGATGACGCCCGGAAGAGGGGTGATCAGGATGCATCCGGTCTCGGTCTGCCACCACGTGTCGACGATGGGGCACCGGCCACCCCCGATGTACTTCCAGTACCACACCCAGGCCTCGGGGTTGATGGGCTCGCCCACCGTCCCGAGCAGCCGGAGCGACGAGAGGTCGTGCTTCTCCGGATATTCGGGTCCCCATCGCATGAAGGCTCGGATGGCCGTGGGGGCCGTGTACAGGATGGTCGCCTGGTTCCGCTCGGCGATGGACCACAGCCGGTCCTTGTCGGGCCAGTCCGGCGCACCCTCGTAGATGATGCTGGTGGTGTGATTGGCGAGCGGCCCGTACACGATGTAGGAATGCCCGGTCACCCAGCCGATGTCGGCGGCGCACCAGTACACGTCGTCGTCGTGGATGTCGAAGATCAGCCGGTGGGTAGACGTGACGGCGGTCATGTATCCGCCGGTCGTGTGGACGATCCCCTTGGGCTTTCCGGTCGTCCCGCTGGTGTACAGGATGTACAACGGGTCCTCGGCATCCATCTCCTCCGCGGGGCAGTCGGGCTGGTGCTCTTCGATCAGCTCGTGGTACCAGTGGTCCCGCCCCGGGGTGAACGCGTGCTCGTTCCCCGCTCGCCTCACCGTGACCACGTGCTGGATGGACGGGCAACCGGCCAGGGCCTCGTCGGCGTTGGCCTTGAGGGGCAACAGCGCACCGCGGCGATACCCGCCGTCCTGGGTGACCAGGACCTTGGCCTCGGCGTCGTTGATGCGGTCCTGGAGCGACTCCGCCGAGAACCCGCCGAAGACCACGGAATGCGGCGCGCCGATGCGGGCGCACGCCAGCATGGCCACGGGGAGCTCGGGGACCATCCCTAGGTAGATGGCCACCCGGTCGCCCCGCCCCACCCCGAGCGACTTCAGGGCGTTGGCGAACCGGGACCCTCGTCGAGCAGCTCCTTGTAGGTGATGGTCCGTTGCTCCCCGGGCTCGCCCTCCCAGTGATAGGCCACCTTGTCGCCGCCGCCCGCCTCCACGTGCCGATCGAGGCAGCTGAAGGAAGCGTTCAGCGTGCCCCCCACGAACCACTTCACCCACGGCGGCTGCCAGTCCATCACCGTGTCCCACCGCCGGAACCAGGCCAGGCGCTCGGCCTGCTCGGCCCAGAACCCTTGGTAGTCGGCCTCGGCCCGCTCGTAGATGGACCGGTCCTTCACCAGCGCCCTGGCCACGAAATCGGGGCGCGGTTCGAACACCCGTTCTTCGGACAGGAGAGCCGAGATGTGCTGCTGGACCTCTGTCATGTGCTTTCCGCCCCCTCGAGGCCGGTCGGTACCGGAATGCTATGCGGGACGGACCGGCCGCGGCGAGCCGGATTCGTGCCCGGCAGGTGCTTGCATCCGTGCCTGGGAAAGGGGAGCATCGTGCCTGCGAGGCCGCCGATGGAGGCGGCCTCGCAGGCTAGTCGGGGAACGATCCGCCAGATCCATCGGCCAGAAGGAGGCCAGGGTGGCCAAGTACGAGGCGTACTGCGTGAAGTGCCGGGCCAAGCGCGAGTTCGAGGGCAGCGAGGTGACCCTCAAGAACGGGCGCAGGGCCGCGCAGGGCAACTGCCCGGTGTGCGGCACCAAAGTCATGCGGATCCTGGGGAAGGCCTCCTAGGCAGGGGGCTCACCGGCGGACCAGGGTAGGCAGGCCGGGCTCTAGGGCAGCCGGCTGAGCAGCTCGTCGGAGGAGAAAACGGGGCGGGTGGGCGCCATCCGCCGGTGGCGCTCGGCCAGGTCGGCCACGGTCGTCTCCTCGAATACCCCCTGGATGGCTCGGGCTACATCGCCCCAGAACCCCTGGAGGCCACACCTCGAGTCTTGGAAGCAGGTGTGGTCCGAGGGCTCCAGGCAGAACATGGGAAACAGCTGCCCCTCGATCGCGTCCGCGATGTCGGCCACCCTGATCTCGGCGGGATCCTTGGCCATCCGGCAACCGCCGCCGGCGCCCCGGAAGCTTTCGACCAGCCCCGCCTTGTGCAACGCCCCCAGCTGCTGCTCAAGGAACCGCAGGGGGACCCCCTGGGCGGTGGCGATCTCCCGCGCCGGGACCAGGCCGCCATCCTCGCGACGGAGCGCGAGCTCGATCATGGCCCGCATGGCGTATTCGAGCTTCTGGGAGATCTTGAGCACGACCGACTCCTGCCGGTTTCCGCGCCAATGTAGGTTCGGGTTTTGGCGATGTCAACGCGCCGCCAGGCATCGTTCCACGGGGACTACCCCAAACCGAACCATGATTGGCCCGGTCGGGCTATGCAGGAATCGCCCTCCCGTACCGAGAATCTGGTGGAGGAGGAACCGTGCGCGTGCTGGTGATCGACGACGAGCCCGACATCCTGCTCCTGTGCCGGGTCAACCTGGGGTTTGCCGGGCACGAGGTCCTGGAAGCCCCCGACGGCGAACGGGGCATGGAGCTGGCGATGCGTGGCCGGCCGGACCTTATCGTGCTCGACGTCATGCTGCCGAGCCTCGACGGCCTGACGGTGCTTCGGATGCTCCGGGAGCGCCCGGAGACGGCCGAGACGCCCGTGATCCTCCTCACCGCGAGGGCCCAGCTCGATGACCAGGCGCGGGGATGGGAGGCGGGGTGCGCCGAATACGTGACCAAACCCTTCTCCCCCACAGAGCTGGCGGGCATCGTGGCCCGAGCTGGCGAGATGACCCCCCAGGACCGGCGGCTTCGACGAGACCAGGCCCTGGCGGATCTGGCTCGAACGTCGAACCTCTGAGTCCGGGCCAGACCAGCCGCTAGACTGCGCCTCATGCTTCCCACGGTCCCGCTCGCGGACAAGCACGTCGACGAATACTCCGCTCCCGCCGGCGAGGAGGCAGTGGAGCGTCTTCGCAAGGCGGCCCGGCCCTTCGCCGGCGCCACCATGCTGCACCTGAACAGCACGGCGTACGGGGGCGGGGTAGCCGAGCTCCTCCAGTCACAGCTCCCGCTGCTGAACGACCTGGGCATCCAGGCCACCTGGGCCTTGCTCGAGGGCTCAGACCAGTACTACGCGGTCACCAAGACGGTGCACAACGCCTTGCAGGGAGCGGAGGTTCCGTGGACCGACGAGATGCGGGGCGCCTATTGGGACAGGATCCGAGCCAACGCGACGGAGTTCACCGATGGCTACGACTACGTCTTCGTCCACGATCCCCAACCCGCCGCCGTGCTCACCGTGTTGGAGGAGGAGGGCAGGCGATCCGGCCGGTGGATCTGGCGGTGCCACATCGACCTGTCCACACCGTTCCGTCCCGTCTGGGAGTTCTTCGAACCGATCGTGAACCGCTACGACGCGGCGATCTTCACGACGGAGGACTTCGCTCAGCCCGGGGTCATCAACCCCACGCTGGCGTTCATCCCCCCGTCCATCGACCCCTGTTCGACCAAGAACCTGGACCTGGCCAACGAGACGATCGCCGACGTGCTGCAAACCTACGGGATCGACCCGGACCGGCCCATCGTGGTCCAGGTCTCCCGGTTCGATCCCTGGAAGGACCCGCTCGGCGTGATCGACGCCTTCCGGTTGGCCCGCAAGGAGTGCCCAGACTTGCAGCTCATCCTGGCCGGGTCCATGGCGCACGACGACCCCGAGGGCATGCGGTTCCTCGATCTCACCGAGGAGCACCGGGCGGGCGATCCCGACATCCACCTCCTGACGAACGTCCACAACGTGGGGAACCTCGAGATCAACGCGTTCCAGCGAGCGTCCACGGTCGTGGTCCAGAAATCCATCCGCGAGGGGTTCGGGCTGGTGGTCGCGGAGGGTATGTGGAAGGACAAGCCGGTGATCGGTGGGAACGTGGGTGGGATCCGCCTGCAGATCACCGATGGCGAGACCGGCTTCCTGGTGGACTCGGTGGAGAGATGCGCGGAGCGGATCGTCCAGTTGCTCGGGGACCCGGATCTGGGGAGGACGATCGGCCGGGCGGCGCGGGAGCGCGTGCGCGATCGGTTCCTTACCCTGCGAGAGCTCGAGGACTACCTGGGGCTGATGACGTCGCTCCGATGAGTGCGCTCGACGCCCCGCTCATCGTCGCGTCCAACCGCGGCCCGGTGACGTTCGAGCGCGACGATTCGGGCGAGCTGACCCCCCACCGAGGTTCCGGGGGGCTGGTGACCGCACTCGTGGGAGCCCTCCAGGCCTCCCGCGGGCTGTGGGTGGCCGCCGCGATGTCCGAGGGCGACCGCGAGGTCGTGGCCCGCGACGGTCGCGGGTTGGTGGACATGGAGGCCTACGGTTCGCCCTACCGCGTGCGTTACCTCGACATCCCACCGGCCACGTACGATGCGTACTACAACCACATCTCCAACGGCATCCTGTGGTTCGTCCACCACTACCTGTGGGACACGGTTCGCTCGCCGTCCTTCGACGACGACACCGAACGAGCCTGGTCCGAGTACGTCGACGTGAACCGGACCTTCGCCCAGGCGCTGGCCGACGAGGGCGACCACCAGCGCTCACAGCCCGCGTATCTCATCCAGGACTACCACCTCTCGCTCGTGCCACGGTTCCTCCGGGAGCTGCGGCCAGAGGCGCTCATCGCCCACTTCTCGCACACCTCCATCGCGGGGGCCACGTACCTCCGGACCCTGCCGGGCAAGATCCGGGAGGGGATCATCCGGGGGCTCCTCGGCGCCGACGTGCTGGGGTTCCACTCCCAGGCTTGGGCGGAGAACTTCATGATGTCGGCGCGCCTCCTGCCGGGGGTCCGGGCCGACCTGGCGAGATCCAGGATCCTGATGGAGGGCCGCGAGGTCCTAGTCCGGATCCACCCCATCTCGGTGGACGCGGAGCCGATGCGGGAGACCGCCGCCGCCTCGGAGGTTCGGGAGCTCCGCCGCCGGCTCAACCGGTGGCGGGGAAACGCCCGGCTCGTCGTCCGGGTCGACCGCCTCGAGCTGACGAAGAACATCGTCCGCGGCTTCCGGGCCTTCGGCCTGTTCCTCCGTCGGCATCCGGACTGGCGGGGACGGGTCCGGTTCCTGGCGCTTCTCTCCCCATCGCGAACAGACCTTCCCGAGTACCAGACATACACGGAGGAGTGCCTGGCCGAGGCGGACAGGGTCAACCAGGAACTCGGCGAGGAGGGATGGCAACCCATCGAGGTTCGGGTCAAGGACGACTACGAGGGCGCGATCGCCGCCTACGGGCTGTACGACGTCCTTCTGGTCAACCCGATCTACGACGGCATGAACCTCGTGGCCATGGAGGGTCCGGTGCTGAACCGGCGCCACGGCGTCCTGGTGCTGTCGAGGAACGCCGGGGCCTACTGGCGCCTTGGACGTTACGCGTTGGCGGTGAACCCGTTCGACCTCGGCGAGATGGCCGACGCGCTCGCCGCCGCCCTGGAGATGCCGGCGGACGAGCGGGCCCGGCGAGCCCGTGGCCTGTCGCGTCTGGTGCTCTCCAACCCGCCGCAGCGGTGGGTCGGGGCGCAGCTCGACGACCTGGAGCGGATGCGCCTGCGGCGCCTCGGCGCTCAGGCCAGCTGACGCAGCAGCTCCGCCAACCCCTCCGGCCCATCCACCTCGACGTCGGCCGCATCCAGGAGCTCCCGGGGCGTCTCCTCCCCCCGGACGGCCACCTTGACGGCGAGAAGGCCCTTCTCCGCCAGCCTGTCCAACGCGCGAAAGGCATCGAGGTCGGCCACGTCGTCCCCGGCGAACAGCGCGGCGGACAGGTCGTTCTCGCCCACCAGCCGCTCCACCGCCCCTCCCTTGCGGGGCCGGTCCGCAGGGACGAGCTCGACGACCATCTTCCCTTCGACCACCTCCAGGCCTGCGGAGGACGCAACCCTCTCGAGCGCGGCGACCAGCGCTGCCCTGGCCCGCCGGGGGTCCGGAGCCTGGCGGTAGTGCACGGCGATGGACGCGCCCTTGTCCTCGACCCACGCCTCGGGAATCACCTCGGCGGCCGCCCGGACCCGAGGGGCCACCACTGCCAAGAGCTCGGGGGCCGCCTCCTCCAGCCCGTACAAGCCGAAGCACCGGAGTCCCGGAACGTCGAGGAGCCCGGCGACCTCCTCGGAGCGGCGGCCAGAGATCACGGCCACCACCCGGTACCGGCCGACCAGCGCGGCCAGGACCTGCCGGGCACCCTCGACCGGCCGGGCATCCTCCGGCCGCGCGACGATGGCCGACAGCGATCCGTCGAAATCGAGGAAGATGCCCGCCTCCTCGGCCATCCCTCGGAGGCGGTGAGGGTCAGCCCTGGGCGCTCGCGTAGTCGTTGCCGAGGTAGATCGCGACCTGGACCCGCTTCAGGACGTTCGTCGCGCTGGCCGGGAGCCGGGAGATCTTCACCTCGAGGTCCTTGAAGAAGTCTGCCGCCAGGGCCTTGGCCTCCGCCCGGTCTTGCGCGTTCCGGTAGTAGAGCGTGGTCACGGCGACCGGGGACGGCGCGTCGGTGACCTGCGCCGGGACGTACCCCGAGTCGTTCTCCAGCGTTATCGCCGTTTCGCTGGCCAGTCCGGTCACCGCGGTCCCGTTGAACACGCCGATCCGCACGCCGACGATCTGCGGGCTGGGCGTGCCCGACGGCGAGGCCGACGGGCTGACACTGGGGGATTCCGAGGGGCTCGTGCTCGTTCCAGGAGCGGGCGCGGCGGTCCCGCCCTTGGGGAAGGCCTGGTCGATCAACACGACGCCACCCACCACGAGGGCGACGATGAGGGCGAACCGAAGCGTGCTGGTGGCCAAGGAGAAGTAGAAGCTCCTGTCGCTCGGGGGTTCGTGCCTGCCGGACATCCTATCCCGTTCCTCTCGGGCCCGTCCCGGGCGGGCCTAGTGCTCGAAGCCGAGCTGGCGGGCGAACCGCTTGCGCCGCCGGCTCTCTCGCAGGCGGCGGAGCCTGCGCACGAGCATGGGGTCGTAGGCCAGGGCCTCGGGCCGGTCGATCGCTCGGTTGAGCAGATGGTGATAGCGGGCCAGGGAGAGCCCGAACCGCTCTCGGATCTGGCGTTCCTTGGGGCCGGGGTGCTTCCACCGCTCGCGCTCGAAGTCCAGGACCTGGCGCAGGCGCGGATCGAGCTCCGGGGCGGCCTCGGGGGGCGGGACGCTCACGCCCGGAGGCTAGCAAGCCGGGCCGACGGTTCAAGCACCCGGCGGTCCGGCCCCTTTCAAGCGGCCAGGGAACGGACCTGGCGAAGGGCCACGGTCATGGCCGCCAGGTCGTTCGCGTCCTCCAGGGCCATCCCTCGCATGAACCCGGACAGCCGGTCGAAGGCCTCCGACCGGCTGTCCAGGAAGGCGGCCACGGCATCGTCCACCGAACGGTTCGCCGCCTCGTCCAGGACCTTCTCCGCCACCAGGCGCCGGACGAGCAGCAGGTCGTCCTGGACGGCCTGCACCGCCCACCGGTGCCATTTGCTGGGGGCCGGGAGCTCGGCCAGCCTGCCCTCCAGCCAGTCGATGAACAGCGCTTCGCCGACCAGGAAGAAGGCCCGGGCCACCTCGGGAACGGGCCGCCCGGTCCGCTCGGCCACCATGATGACGTTCGGCCCGTGCACCAGCCCATGTTGGAAGGCGTGCCGCCGGGCGGTCTCCTCGGGCACCCCCTCGTCGACCAGCCGCCACGCGTATCGCTCGCGCTCCTGCCTCGACGCGTCGGTCACCACCTGCGGCAAGGCGTCCGACAGCACACGGAACGGCTCCCGGTGGGAATCGATGGCCCGGCCCAGCCGGTCCGGCATGTTGGCCAGGTACCACCGCGAGGTCCGCTCGACCAGCCGGTCCACCCCACCGAGGAGGTCGCCGAGGATGGACGGCTCGACCCCCCCCACGAGGGCTTCGATGGCCTCCCACCGCTCGACGGCGCCCGTCACGTCGCGGGCCACCCGATAGGCCCGAACCACGTCGGCGGCCTCCGCCCCGGTCTCCCTCGACAGCCGGATCACGAACGTGATGCCTTGGGAGTTCACCACGTCGTTCGCCACCATCGTGGCGATGAGCTCGCGTCGCAGCGGGTGCTCCGGGAGCAGATGGCCGAACCGTTCGACCACGATCGGTGGGAAGTACCCTCGGAGGTCCTGCTCGAGGTACCGCGAGTCCGGGAGGGTCGAGGCGAGCAGGGCACCGGCCAGGCTCTTCTTGGCGTAGGCGAGGAGCACGGCGAGCTCGGGCCGGGCCAGGCCGCGGCCGGTCCGCCGGCGCTCGCCGAGCTCGTCGGTGGCCGGCAGGGCCTCGAGGTCGCGGTCCAGGACCCCTTCCGCCTCGAGCGACTGCATGAGGTCCTCGAACGCCTCCGTCCGCGAGACGGACTGGTCCACCTCCTGCGACAGGATCTGGGCCTGGAGGAAGTTGTCGTACAGCACGTGCCGGACGACGTCCCGCTCGACCAGGTGCAGCAGCTCGTTCCGGTCCTCGAGCGAGAGCTCGCCCCGCTGGACGGGGAGGCCGAGGAGGATCTTCAGGTTCACCTCGTGGTCGGAGCAATCGACGCCTGCCGAGTTGTCGATGAAGTCGGTGTTGATCCGGCCTCCGGCGAACGCGTACTCGATCCGGCCTCGCTGGGTGAATCCGAGGTTGCCCCCTTCGGCCACCACGCGGCACCGGAGGTCCTTCCCGTCGACGCGCACGTTGTCGTTCACCCGGTCGCCCACGTCCGCGTGCGATTCGGTCGAGGCCTTCACGTACGTGCCGATGCCGCCGTTCCACAGCAGGTCGGCGGGGGCCCGGAGGATGGCCTTGATGACCTCGTCGGGGGTCAGGGCCTCCCCGTCGACGCCGAGCGCCCCCCTGGCCTCGGGCGAGAGCGGGATGCTCTTCTCGGTCCGGGGCCACACCCCGCCTCCGTCGGAGATCTTCGACCGGTCGTAGTCGTCCCAAGACGAGCCGGGGAGCTCGAACAGCCGCTTGCGCTCCGCGTACCCGGCGGCCGGGTTGGGATTGGGGTCGACGAAGACGTGGCGGTGGTCGAACGCCGCCATCAGGCAGATCTGATTCGAGAGCAGCATCCCGTTTCCGAACACGTCGCCGGACATGTCGCCGATGCCGACCACCGTGATCGGCTGGGTCTCCGGATCGGTCCCCATCTCACGGAAGTGGCGCTTAACCGACTCCCACGCGCCGCGGGCGGTGATGCCGAGCTCCTTGTGGTCGTAGCCGGCCGAGCCTCCGGAGGCGAACGCGTCGCCAAGCCAGAAGCCGTACTCCGCCGCCACCTGGTTCGCCGTGTCCGACAGTGCCGCGGTCCCCTTGTCCGCCGCCACGACAAGGTACGGGTCGTCCTCGTCGTGGACCACGACGTCGGGGGGGTGCACGACCTTGCCGTCGGCCAGGTTGTCGGTGAGGTCCAGGAGCCCGCGCATGAACCCGATGTATTGCCGTCGAACCTCCTGGCGGAGGGCCTCGGGATCCTGCGGCGTTCGCTTCAGGACGAACCCACCCTTCGATCCGGTCGGCACGATCACGGCGTTCTTCACCATCTGGGCCTTCATCAGGCCCAGGACCTCGGTCCTGAAGTCCTGCCGCCGGTCGGACCACCGGATGCCGCCCCGCGCCACCTTTCCACCGCGGAGGTGGACGGCCTCCACTTCGGTCGAGTGCACCCAGATCTCGAAGAGCGGCATGGGCTTGGGGATCTCCGGGACAAGGGCCGAGCGGAACTTGAACGCGATCGACTCGGCCCCGGGCCGGTAGGCGTTCGTCCGCACGGTCGCGTCGATCAGGCCCAGGTGGTTGCGGAGGATCCGGTCCTGTTCGAGCGATCTGACCGCGTCGAGATCCGCCAGGATCTCGACGCGGAGCGCCTCCACCGACTCCGGATCCTGCGGCCGGGCCGGATCGAACTTCACCTGGAACAACCTGGACAGCTTCGCCCCGACGTGCGGGTGCGCGGCGAACGCGTCGTTCTTGTACTCGGCCGTGAAGCCGGCGTTCACGCGATGGTGGTACTTGCGGTACGCCCGCAGGATCTCGACCTCGCGCCAGGACAGCCCTCCCGTCACCACCAGCCGGTTCAGCGAGTCCGACTCCGCCTCGCCCCGCCAGATCGCCGAGATGGACTCGGCGATCCGCGCTCCGGACTCGGCGACGTCGAGGGGGCGGCCGTCCGAGCCGAGGACGCCGAAGTCGTGCAGGAACCGCTCGTCGGCGTCTCCCACGAGGTGAGTGGGGACCTCCTCGACCACGCGCAATCCCAGGGCCTCGAGCGTAGGTACGAAGTCGGACAGCTGGATCTTGCCGCCGACCTTGTACAGGCGAACGCGGGTCAGCGTCTCGCCCCCGCTCGTCTCGTTCACCAGACCCACCACGAAGGCCTGGCCGCCCGCCTCGAGGTCCTCGAACCGCTCGATGTCGAAGGCTGCGAGCTCCACGTCGGTGGAGGACTTGTAGTAGTCGGGGAACCGGGGGACCCAGCGCTCGAACAGCTCGGTGCCGCGCTCCGGCCCGTGCATCTCGATCAAGCGCTCGCGGAGCCGGTCGTCCCAGGTTTGCGCGAGGCGGACGACCTCCTCCTCCAGCTCGGCGAAGGAAACGTCGGGCACCTGGCCGAAGCCGACGTGGACCGCGAAGTGCATCCCCGCCAGCTGGCTCTCACCGAGCGAGAGGTGATAGTCCACGCTCGAGCCCTTGAACCGCCGGACGAACAGGTCTTGGAGATGCTTGCGGAGCTCGGGGTTGAACCGGTCCCGGGGCAGGGCCACGAGGATCGACACGCTCCGCCCGTACAGGTCTCGCCGGACGAACAACCGGATCTGCCGCTGCTCCTGGAGGTGCAGGAGCCCGATGACGGACTTCCGAAGCTCCTCGGCGGTCGCGGCAAACAGTTCGTCCTTGGGGAAGCTCTCGAAGATCGTGACCACGGTCTTGTAGTCGTGGGAGCCCTCGATGAGGTCCTCGGCCTCCACGACCTGCTGCAGCTTGCGATGCAGGACCGGGGTCCTGGCGGCCGGCTCCATGTACGCCTTCGACGTGAACAGGCCGACCATGCGCAGCTCGCCGACGATCATGCCTTCCGGCGAGACCCGTCGTATCCCGATGTAGTCCATCCTGGCCCTCCGGTGCACCGTCGAGGGCCGGTTCGTCTTCGAGTAGATCAGGAGGTCGCCGCCCTCGATCCTGGCGCGCAGGTTCGGCTCGATCCGCGACAGCGGCACCGGCGTCTCGTAGGAGGACCATCCCGGCTTCGACAGGATCCCCAGCCCCGACTCCGGAACGGCATGCAGCGCACGGCCTTCGGGCGTGTCGATCATCTCGTACTCTCGGTATCCGAGGAACACGAAGTTGTCCTGGAGCAGCCATTCCAAAAAGGCGACGGTCTCCGAGACCTCCTCCTCGCTGTAGAGCACCGACGCGGCCTTCGCGGCGACGACCATCCGCCCCAGGCGGTCCTGCATCGTTCGGAAGTCCCGGACCGCCAGACGAACGTCGCTCAGCACGCCCCGCACGGCATCCTCGAGCTCGACCAGCTCCCCGCGCTCCAGCCGATGATCGATCTCCCAGTGCATGACGGACTCGGGGGTCGAGGACTCGCGCACGTGCACGATCCGCTCGATGCGGCCGGTGGCATCGCGCTTGATGCCCATGACGGGGTGGATGACCCGGCGGACCGAGAGCCCCCGGGCCCGGAGCTCCTCGTTCACCGAGTCGAACAGGAACGGGGAGTCCTCCGAGTTGGTCTCTACGACGGAGCCGAGCGTCTGGTAACCCTCCTCGCCAAGCGTGGGGTTGAAGGCCCGGACGGCGACCTCCTGCGCCCCTCGGGCGTCGGCCAGCCGGAAGGCCCTCAGCACCTGGCCGAGCAGCTCGTCGGCCGAGAACCCGGTGAGGTCCTCCGGCGACAAGCGACGCGTGTAGCGGCGGGCGAACTCCCGCACCGCTTCCACCCGCTCCTTCGGGACGCTTCCCTCGACCTTCTCGAGGACCTGTTGGACGACGGGGGTCTCGTCGGTCGCGGCCTGGTCCGTCACGCTCACGAGGACATCGTACCGGCGGGCGAGGCGCCGACCGCGCCCCCGCCCTACGGGCAGCTGGCTTGGGCGCTGCCGGCGTCGACCATGCAGGAGGAGACGTCCACGGCTTCGAACGCGGACGCCGGCACGGTCTTCAGCTGGTCCAGCAGGGCGTTCCGCCACCGCCGGTCGCGGGTTCCCTGGAAGTACCAGTCGGAACCGTTGTCGGCCAGGATCAACCCGTGCCGCTTCATGGCCCGGAGCACGACCCGGGCCTTGGGGCTGAATCCGGACAGGTCGAAGCCGGCCTCCAGGCGGAACCGGGCACCCATCGGGGGACACCGCCGGTCGGACGTTCCCGCGTCGTGGCGGGCCGGCCACAGGTGCCGGTTCCGCGTGCACTGCGCGGTGAACCGGATGGCGTGCCCGATCGCTCCGGCCTTGACCTCGTCGAACCTGACCAGGCCGGGCAGGATGGGGAGGCCCGCCGCATCGGCCGACGTCCATCCGTCGGGCCGCAGCGCGTTGGACGACAGGTCGAACACCGCCCCGCTCCCGGCGGTGGGGTTCCCGTGGTTCCAATCGGCATCGAACAGCTCGTACAGCGTGCAGGTGCTCTTGTCCACGACGAGCGCGTGGCGGTCCGACCCGTTCTCGATGGGGGTCCTCGGCCCGAAGGGGTAGCGGACCCGGTCGCTCTCGCCCGCGTACCGGAATCTGATGCGCACCGTCCGATGGCGGTTCGAGACGACGTCGTACGGCAGCCCGTAGTTCGGCGGCCCGAAGTCGGGATGCAGGTTCGTCGAGTCGGCCTG
>Ga0209853_1000292_pt1 | contig 13911 bp, 14 predicted proteins | sample GWRWS1_30_40_FD_187224 | JGI IMG/M metagenome (GOLD analysis project Ga0209853, IMG submission 187224) | Riverbed sediment microbial communities from areas with vegetation nearby in Columbia River, Washington, USA - GW-RW S1_30_40 (SPAdes)... | ecosystem: Environmental > Aquatic > Freshwater >...
CTCACGACGTTCTGAACCCAGCTCACGTACCGCTTTAATGGGCGAACAGCCCAACCCTTGGGACCTACTGCAGCCCCAGGATGCGATGAGCCGACATCGAGGTGCCAAACCTCCCCGTCTATGTGGACTATTGGGGGAGATTAGCCTGTTATCCCCGGAGTAGCTTTTATCCGTTAAGCCACGGCGCTTCCACTTGCCACCGTAGGATCACTAGGCCCGCGTTTCCGCCCTGCTCGGCTTGTAAGCCTCACAGTCAAGCTCCCTTATGCCCTTACACTCGACGCACGGTTTCCAACCGTACTGAGGGAACCTTTGGGCGCCTCCGTTACCATTTGGGAGGCGACCGCCCCAGTCAAACTGCCCACCTGCCACTGTCCCGAAAACCGATGAGGTCTTCGGTTAGGACTTAATCTTGCCAAGGGTGGTATTCCAAGGTTGGCTCCACCGAGACCAGAGCCCCGGCTTCGAAGCCTCCCACCTATCCTCTGCAAGGTAAGACCAAATCCAATGGCAAGCTACAGTAAAGCTTCACGGGGTCTTTCCGTCCAGCTGCGGGTAACCCGTGTCTTCACGGGTCACACAACTTCGCCGAGTCTCTCGTCGAGACAGCGCTCAACTCGTTACGCCATTCGTGCAGGTCGGAACTTCACGCTTTCCCTGTTGCCAGGGGCGTAGACTATACCTTTATCTCGAATCGGGGGTATTTCTTCTTTCCTACTGGATTCAATCCGGTTGCCATCGCGACGATCTGGTTAATCCGATGCGCGTCCGGTGCTCGCCGCGGTTCATCATCTCGCAAATGGATGCGAAGACTTCGAACTCGCGCTGCTTGGACGATACCATCGGATACCGCTTGAAGTGCGGCACCACATTCGTCACGATCTCTGGGACACTGCGCACTTCATACTTGAGTGTTCTATCTGAACGATCGGGGCGGATAGTTCCGCATCCGAACGTCTTGTGAAACAAACTCCAGTACTTGTGCGCGATCGTGATTCTGACTGACGGAGAAACTCGGTCGGATGTCCCATCCGAGTGTATGCCGCTTGCTGCGATTAAACGTTACACAGAAGCAGCCTTCACCGTCAGCGTACCCAGAGAGATAGGCACCGAGATCCATAAATCCCCGGTCGAGATACCGGCGTGTTGTGACGTCTATAGATTTGGCTATCGCCAGAAGACGCCACCCCGGGACTTTCATCCCGAAGTCGTTACGGGGCTAGCGGTCGCATTGTACCGCAGCTTCCCTCGGTATTACCCTAACCCATTTGGGTCATTTGGGCTTCACCGATATGAGCCGGCTTTCTCACAGAATCGCTCCTGTGAGGGGCAAGGTTGAACTTACCCGACTAGGAACTTCGCTACCTTAGGACGGTTATAGTTACCGCCGCCGTTCACTGGGGCTTCAGATCGGGGCGTCGCCTTGCGGCTAACCCCTCCCTTTAACCTTCCAGCACTGGGCAGGCGTCAGCCCCTATACATCGCCTTGCGGCTTAGCAGAGACCTGTGTTTTTGTTAAACAGTCGGTTGAGCCGATTCTCTGCGACCTCATCGGGCTTCCGCTGTACGCGGTCACCCTACCGAGGCACCCCTTCTCCCGAGGTTACGGGGTCATTTTGCCGAGTTCCTTGACGAGAGTTCTCTCGCGCGCCTTAGCACGTTAGTGCCTGGCCACCTGTGTCGGTTTGCGGTACGGGCGCTCCACATCCTGACCACGAGGATTTTCTTGTCAGCGTGGGAAGGGCCACTTCGCCTTTGCTTGCGCTCGGGCTCGTATTCACGTCTCGGCGTTAACGAGGCTCCGGATTTCCCAAGAGCCTCCGCCTACCCGCTTAACCCGGGACAACCAACGCCCGGTAGGCCTACCCTCCTGCGTCCCCTCTTGGCTCGTAACGGATGTAAAGCGGGGCCGGAATGTCGACCGGCTGTCCATCGGCTACGCCTTTCGGCCTCGCCTTAGGTCCCGCCTAACCTTACGCGGACGAACCTTCCGTAAGAATCCTTGGCCTTTCGGCGGATGGGATTCTCACCCATCTTTTCGCTACTCATGCCGGCATTCGCACTTCCGCCTCGTCCAGCAGTCCTTCCGGTCTGCCTTCACCTGACGCGGAACGCTCCCCTACCAGTTCGCGCAGGACGATACCCGCGCGAAATCCGCAGCTTCGGTAAATGGCTTGAGCCCCGTTGGATCTTCGGCGCAGCACCACTCGACCAGTGAGCTGTTACGCACTCTTTGAAGGATGGCTGCTTCTAAGCCAACCTCCTGGCTGTCTGAGCGATGCCACTTCCTTTCCCACTTAGCCATTATTTAGGGACCTTAGCTGGCGGTCTGGGTTGTTCCCCTCTCGACCATGACGCTTATCCGCCACGGACTCACTCCCGACGACCGCTGTGCGGCATTCGAAGTTTGGTTGGGTTCGGTGCGGGTTCTCCCGCCCTAGCCCATCCAGTGCTCTACCACCGCGCAGCGTAAACATCGAGGCTGCACCTAAATGCATTTCGGGGAGAACCAGCGATCTCCGGGTTCGATTGGCATATCACCCCTACCCTCAACTCATCCCATGGTTTTTCAACACCAATGAGTTCGGGCTTCCACGGAGGTTTAACTCCGCTTCACCCTGGTCAAGGGTAGCTCACCCGGTTTCGGGTCTGCCGCGTGCGACTAGTCGCCCTATTCAGACTCGGTTTCCCTACGCCTCCGGCCATTGGCCTTAAGCTCGCCACACGCGACAACTCACCGGCTCATTCTTCAATAGGCATGCCGTCAGGCATTCCGGTCCGAAGACCGGCATAGCCCTCCGACTGATTGTAGGCACACGGTTTCAGGTTCTATTTCACTCCCCTTCCGGGGTTCTTTTCACCTTTCCCTCACGGTACTCGTTCACTATCGGTCGCCAAGGGTGTTTAGCCTTGGGAGGTGGTCCTCCCGGGTTCCTACGGGATTCCACGTGGCCCGTAGTACTTAGGAACGTCATCGAGGAAGTCCGCGCGCTTTTGCCTACGGGGCTGTCACCCAGTTTCGCCTGCCGTTCCAGGGCAGTTCGGCTAACACGCGGATTGATCACTTCCCGACCGGGCCGCAGCCCGGTCCGATGTCGCCCTGCAACCCCGCGCGAACAACGCCTGCGGGCTATCACGCCCGCGCGGTTTAGGCTGTTCCCCGTTCGCTCGCCACTACTAGGGGAATCTCGTTTGATTTCTCTTCCTCCCGGTACTGAGATGTTTCAGTTCCCGGGCTTGCCTCCGCACCGCCTATGTATTCAGCGGTGGGTCCCGCGGTATGACCCGCGGTGGGTTTCCCCATTGGGAGACGGCCGGATCGAAGGTTGCTAGGCACCTCCCCGGCCCTTTCGCCGCCGACAGCGTCCTTCATCGGCCCTTGGCGCCAAGGCATCCACCATGCGCCCTTAGTAGCTTGAATTTCCCGCCTTAGGAGTAGCTGTTTAGAGCCTGCTACTCTCAACCATCACGTCTGCACACCCAGACGCAATGGGCCCCATGTGCCCATGGGGTACGATCCTGTGACGGAAATTCGTTCCCGCATCTCGGCGACGCGGGGATCTCCACCTCGGGTGGAGACTTCACAGGATCATCGATATTCAGTTTTCAAGGTTCGGCGGTCTTTGGAGACACAAAGAAAGAGAGGGGATGGGCTTCCATCCCCTCTCGGGTTTGCCCATCACAAGTACGTCGTCGTTTATCCGCTTGCGCTAAGGATCCTTGTTCCCTCCGGTGTCTTCAAGATCATTCCTTATTATAGAGTGCCGCCCCCGCCTGTCAAGGAGTGTGAAACCTCACCGGCGCGGTTTTCCGGTTCGTGAAGCGCCCCATCACGCGCTTCCTCGGCGTTCCAGTGAATCAGCCGGATCTTCACGACAGCTTCTGCCCGACGATTGTAAACAAGGGAATGCCCAATGGTGCGGGCTCAAAAGTGAACTCCGCATAGGCATGAATCGCGCCAAAACCTGCCTGCCGGTAGAGCGACACAGCTTCGTCCTGAGTGTACCAACGTGTCCCGGGTGATCGGCGGTGATGCTCGCGCGCCACGATGGCTCCCTCGAGGATTACTTCAAAAATGTCATCGGTATGTTCCAGCCGGTTGGGCACGTCATACGAGGTCCGCGAGCGCTTCCTCACGACCGCGCCATCCTCGGGCCGGACCTTCTCTGCCATCACTCTCCAGTCGTGATGCTCGAGAAGATCGCCGTCCTTCCACAGAATCATGAACGGCATCGCCAATACCCCGCCCGGCTGGAGGAGGGCATGAAACCGCCGCATCGCATGGCGAGCGTCATCTAAATCAGTCAAGAGCTGGAACGAGCTCGAGGGGACCAGGATCGTCCGGAACGTACGAGGCACTTCGAGAGACTCCATCTGCTGGAGATAGAGCTGGGGGGAGAGTCCGAGTCGCTCCGCCTTTTCGCGGCAGATCCCGAGCATCTCCGGCGAGTTGTCCACCCCGTCGATGTCGATTCCTTGGCCAAGGTAATCCAGCAGCAGCCGACCGGTCCCACAGCCAATGTCGAGGACAGGCTGGCCATATCGCGCGATGACTTCCTTATAGAAGAAGCGGTCGTTCCAAGTTGAAGTGTCTCCGCGCAGCAGATCCCACGTGGCCGCAAGCAACCCACGATATTCGTAATCCTGGCGGATCATGTTGCCTGCTCCCGTATTTGCATCTCCTCCGGGATCTCCACGGCAACCACCTCGGCTTGTGCGCACACTTCGCCCTCCACGGAGAGCGTCGCGTCGACGACGACCTTGCGTCCCTTGACTTCTTTGGCACGCGCCTTCAAGTGAAGCGTCGCGCCGAGCGGACTCGGTCGAAGGAAATCCACACGCAGCGCCGCCGTCACAAACCGAAGCGGAGGTCCCTGGTCCATGTCCGATCCACGCGCATGATGTGCGGCGGCGGCCGCCGTGGCGATGCTGTGGCAGTCGATCAACGACGCGATAAGCCCGCCATAGACAAACCCCGGAATCGCGATATGGTAAGGCTCCGGCCGGAAGACCGCCACGACCTCATCACCTTGCACATAGCTCTTGATCTGCAGCCCGTGCTCGTTGAGCCGCCCGCACCCGTAGCAGTGTGCGTACGGTTCCGGATAATAGTCCTGAATCGCCTTCGGGGTCACTCAGGTGACGACTCGCTTGAGCCGCTCTATGTACTGTTTGCGGAACTTTGCTACTTTGGGCGCGATCACCATACGGCAGTACGCCTGGTCTGGATTTCGCCTGAAGTATTCTTGGTGGTACATCTCTGCCGGGTAGAACTTCTTCAGTGGCGTCACCTCAGTGACAATCGGATCATCCCAGAGCTTCTCCGCAGTCAGTTCACGGATCACGTCCTCGGCGGTCTTTCTCTGTTCCTCACCGTGGTAGAAGATGGCCGAGCGGTACTGCGTGCCAACGTCCGCACCCTGCCGGTTGAGTGTCGTGGGATCATGAATTGCAAAGAATACCTTCAGCAGGTCGCGGTAGGAGATGACGCTTGGGTCAAACGCCACCTGCACCACTTCCGCGTGTCCGGTCGAGCCGCTGCACACCATCTTGTAGGTCGGATTGGGAACGGGGCCCCCTGAGTAGCCAGAAACAACGTCTTCGACCCCTCCCAGGTCGTCAAAGACGGCCTCCAGACACCAAAAGCATCCACCGGCAAGCGTCGCGACTTCCTGCTCCTTCGGCATCTTCATCCCCTCCCAGGCCTGCAATTATCGTATTTGTGGAATGAGAATATTGCAATCTTCCCCCCATCTTGGGCAGGGCGGTGTACTATGTCTGATCCTAACTGGAACACGCTGGCTTCCATTGCCGTCACAGTAATCCCGGCGGTAATCAAGTTTCGCACGGAGATCAGCCGGGCCATCGATCTCGTCGCCGAATTCGTTGGCCTTATCGTCATGATGTTTGGGGTCTTCATCTATGCTACAGCGCTCCCGCAACTACAGCGTGTGCAGGGTGATCTGGCCCGCCTCTCGGCCGACTCGCCAACAACGGCGGCTCAGCAGATGCAGACGCTGTACACACTCCACACGGGATCGATCGCGATGATGGTGCTGGGTGGATTCCTGGCAATCTCGGGCTTGCTAGGACGCATGCGCGCAGGCTTGAAACGATCTCGATAGGTCGGCCCTGACTCTAACGCACTTCCAGTACACCCTGCATTCCCGCTTCTTGGTGCCCCTCAATCGTACACAAGAACGCAAACCGGCCGATGCGGCGGGGCATGAATTCGAGCCTCCCCCACGCTCCCGGCTGCACTCCCATGAAGTCGAGACCGTTCGTCTCCACGTAGGCACTCTCGTTGGTCATGCGCACCCACGTCTTTCGGAGGTAGTCCGTTTCGAATTGATGAGCGATCTGACCGCGATTCCTAAAGATCAGGCGCACAGGCCGTCCAACCCGGATCCGAACCGTGGCCGGGCGAAAGGCAAATTCCGTCATATCGATTTTGACTTCAGCGGACTCTTGCGCGCCGACGGACAAGGGCGTCAGTAAAAGCAGAACGCACGCGATCGCGAGGAAGCGAGCCATTGCATCACGAGATGGGGGGAGGTCGCTTGATCCTCCCCCCACCCAGTTCCTATTCCTTATTGAACGGCGTCAACAGCGGGTTGAACTCTGCGAAGACTCCATTCGGATTGGGGTACCAGATCCACATATGGAGTGTGACCAGGGGCGGATGCCAGAAGTTGAACTCCGACCCCGTCTTTGCGTTCGTCTTCGCACACCGTGCTTCAGCACTCGCCATGACGAAGCTCCCGTCCTTGTAGTGGCAGGCAGCGCCAAAGGAGCCATAGCGGGCACCGGGCAGTGGGGCCTTGGCCGGCCGCTTGGGATACACCCATTCGATGGCCACGAGTTGCCAGGCGGAACCGCTGCGCACGTAAACTAGAAGGGGTGGCTTGGTCACGTCGAAGCCGCTGATCTTGGGGTTCAGGAAGTGATACCCCATGTTGGGGATCATCTGCGTGATGATCATGTACCCATCGGCTTTCGCCTGCTCGACGTCCATGGCATATTTCGAGGTGGCCAGCCTGGCTTTGGAGACCTGGCTGACGACACTCGCCGGAATCGAGGAGCTGGCTTCGGATGCGTGCTGGCCTTGCGCGGTCCCACTGAACAGGATCAGTGACACCAGCAGCACGGCTAATCCCAGTGATCGCATTTCAGCACCTCCACGAATTTGTAGTACCTACCGGTAGAAGTACGGATCGAGCACACTGACCTCGATGATCTGATCCACCGGGAGGCCATTGCGACGGGCCGCTTTCCGGATGGCCTCGGGCGAGGGTCCATCGTACACGCAGAAGGTCCGCAGCTTATCGGGGGTCACGTAGGAGTGAACCCACGTTACCAGTTCCTCCGCGTTGTTCCCCACCACGGTCCGGCACGCTGCAGCCCCCTGTTCCGTCGGGGGAATGACAAGCCCGTCGGGAAACGTGCGCTCCACAAGGTATCGCGGCATCATCCACCTCCTCTCCAACGTATCTGCGGTCGAGAGGAATCATGACGCAGCGGGACCATCCGGAAATCGGGAGGACTCCCTATTTTGGACCTGCGGGGTGCCTAACTTAGATGAACGTTGTTCAGGAGCTTGCCGGCCTGACGGGCCGCCTCCGTTCGGGAGCGGACGCCGAGTTTGGCGAGGACGGATGAGACGTGGTGGTCCACGGTTTTCGCCGAGACCGACAGTCGGTGCGCGATCTCGGTGTTACGAAAGCCTTCGGCGATCAGCCGAAGCACTTCGACCTCCCTTTCCGTCAGCTTCGCAGGATGAGAGCGGGTCGCGGGTCGAGGGCCCCGAGGAATATCGCGGACACCAAGTTCGCGTAGACGGCGCGCGACGATGGCCACCGCGGGGCGGGCACCCAGACGTTCGAACTCGGCGTGCGCCTGGCGCATGGCGGTTTCATCTCCGTCCATCAGCGCGCTCGCTGCCTCATACGGGCATCCAATCTTGGCCCATAACGTTGCCGCGCGAGACCAATGACCGGCGATCTGGAGGGCGTATGGCTCTGCTGCGGCAGAGGGAATCTCCTCCATGATGCCTGCACGCCAGCGCCAATAAGCCAGCTGGCCGACCACCCACGAAGCCCGGCAATGAAGCGCGAGGTCAAGAGCATCTCTCGTCGTCTGTGGGATCGCTTCGTAGTCACGTTCCAGCCAGGCGGCTTCGGCTCTCGCCGACGCCACCGGCTCGATGAACTGCAACTCGTCGCTCTTCTCTGCCAGTACGAGCGCCTCGTTGAGCAGCGGCCAATAGTCGGGATCTCCACGCCGAGCGCGCACGAGCCCTAGGGTCACAAGCCCGAAGATACGGAGCAACGGCGCGCCCCGGGGATAGCGGAGGACGGCGGTAGCGGCGTCGGCGGCCTCGCTCCAACGCCCCTGGTCGAGTTCGCAACGTGCATGACAAGCAAGCACGTAGAGATACCAGAGATCCAGACCCAGCTCTTTGCATATTTCCATTCCCTCCGTCAAGCGACTCGAAAGGGCATAGTTGCGGGTGCGCATCGCGGCCCAACCAAAGTGGATGTACGCTCGCCCAACGTGCTCTTCGAGTCCTGCTTGCTCGGCAAGCTCGAGGCTGCGCTCGAGTTTCTTGCTGCCCTCCGGGCGGCCCGTGAGGATTTCCATCGTACCCAGGTTGTTGAGGGAGTGCACGATGATTTCGGTCTCACCTAGCGGCTCAGCGATCTCGAGCGCACGCATTCCCCACTCAACCGTTCCCTCATCATCTTCTTCGTTCATACAAACCTGAGATAGGTTGCTGTACGCCAGTGCAAGCTCACGTCCGGGCGCGAGCTGTTCAAGCAGTGCCAGCGCCTGTCGACCGGCCTTAACTGCCCCCGCCTTGTTGCCGGCACACCAGTAGCGGCGGGACAGCGAACAGAGTGCGGCCCCTTCCCTCAGGCGGTTCCCCAGCATCCGATGCAGCTCGATCGCTTGCTCCATGGCTTTGATCGCGTCGTCGGCTTGGTCGGTCAGGTAACACTCGTACGAATAACGCTCTAGTAGATCGGCCCGACCCTCTGGCAGCAGACCGTCGCCGAACCGCAGTGTTCTTGCGTACTGGGCCGCGGCCTCACGATGCGCACCAAGTGACGCGGCGCGGGCTGCGGCGAGCGGGGCAAACTCCAGGACAGCCTTTGCGTCTCCCGCTTCCTCCGCGTGGTGTGCAACACTGGCTAACATATCGGGCTCAATGGTCGCCGCACGAATGGAAGCGAGCACCTCGCTGTGCAGCTGCTTTTGACGGCGAGGCATCAGGGTCTCCAGGATGGTCTCGCGCACGATCTCGTGCCGGAACATCAGGTGCCTGCCGTCCATGCGAAGCATGCCCATTGCCACGCATTCATCCACCGGCTCGTGAACCGGTCCAGAAACAGCACTCAAAAGAGACGGGTCCACAGTTGCGCCGATAATGGCTGCCGCTTCAAGCGCCAAACGAGCGGGTTCCGAGAGCCGTGCGGCACGGGCCAGAATCGCGTCGCGGACGCTGAGCGGTATTCCCGAATTTCCCGCCGCCAGAACTTCAGCGATGAAGAATGGATTGCCGGCGGTCTGACGGTAAAGCGTGCCGGGGTCGATTCCGCTACCTTCCGCGAGAACTCGGACTGCCGCCTCGGACAACGGGGGAAGGAGTAAACGGTGCATAGGTCCTAGTGTTGCCAGGTCGCCGAGGACGATGCGCAGCGGGTGCCGCGGGCCGACCTCGTCGGTACGATAGGTTAATACCAACAGTCCCCGAGCAGGGCCAATCCGCCGGCCGAGGAAACGGACCAGGTCTAACGTGGCCTGATCTGCCCAGTGGACGTCCTCGAAAACCGCGACCGTTGGTCGGACCGACGAGGCGAGCTCGTCGAGGAACGCCCGAAAGATTCGATCGCGTGGCTTGTCGCCGCCAAGGAGGTCGGCGACATCACCGCCCAGCGATGGAGCGATGTCGACGAGTGGGCCTAGCGGGCGCGGGGTCGAGAGCGGATCGCAAGCACCAACGACTACACGGGCGGTCTTCTCAGCGGATCGGCCGAAATGCCGGACGAGTGCGGTCTTTCCAACTCCGGCTTCTCCGGCGAGCAAGACGAGCGACCCCTGTCCCGCGACAGCCTCCCGCAGGAAGGTCGCGAGTTGTTCTAGATATGGAGCGCGCTCTAGGAGTTCCATACTGGTCGTCCCCAGCAGCTATCTTCGCAAACGAGCCACTTCGACGTGAGTACAGCGAAACCTACGAATGTATAAGGAGACCTAGTTGTTTCCTGGGGCGGCCTTGGACTGGCTGATAATGCCGGAACGGTACGCGGCGGCGACGGCTTCGGCGCGTGAGCGGGCGGATAACTTTGCGAGGATCGCGGAGACGTGGTGATCGATAGTCTTGGCCGACAAGAACAGTCGTGAGGCGATCTCGGCATTCTGCAAGCCTTCACCTAGGAGCGAGAGAACTTCCAGTTCGCGTGCTGACAAGCCGGCGGGGTTACTTCTAGTGACAGCGCGTGGACCACGCGGAATGTCACGAATCCCTTGCGCTCTGAGGCTTCGCCGCACCATCTCAGCGGCTGGACGTGCACCTAGCCCTTCGAATAGCGCAAGGGCTGTCCGCTGCGCATCTACATCGCCATCACCAAGCGCCCTGGCCTGTTCATATGGACAGCCGAGGCGCTCCCAGGCATCGGCCGCCGCGCGCCACTCTCCTTGGATCTCTAGCCGGAAGGGCTCTGCCGCGATCGCCGGTGCCGCTGAGAGTTCACCGGCACGCCAGAGCCAGTATGCGAGCTCGCCCACAAACCAGTCGTGTTTATGGCGCATCGCGAGATCGAAGGCGGCCGTGGCCTCTTCTCGAGTGGCAGCATGGTCGCCCGCCAGCCAGGCCGCTTCCGCGCGCGCCGCACGAACCGGCGCGAGTCGCTGCAGCGTTTCCGTCTGTGCTGCGAGCTGAAGCGCTTGATCCAGTGCTGATTTCACTTCCGGATCGCCGCGGCGCGCCCTGAGACGGCCGAGCGCAACCAACGCCATGATCTGGCTGATCGCTGAAGCACCGCGGCGTGACACGGCCAAAGCGTCCTCGCCGGCCTCACTCCACCGCCCGCGGTAGAGATGCACGAGCGCGCGCCAGGCCAGCATGTACAGCAGACTCTGGTCGAGGTCACGGTCGGTGGCATACGCCATGCCGGTCCGCAGATATTCCTCGGCATCCTTGAACAGGTACCGCTCGCCAAAGGCAGATCCGAGATTGGAGTACGCCAGCGCCACTAGCGTATCGAAGCCTGCCACGGTCGCCAGGTGCACGCCCTTCTCCAGGCTCGCCCGTCCTTTTTCCACGTCCCCTGAGACGACGAGCGCCGCGCCGATTGAGGTGTACGCGTTCACAATCGTCTCTTGATGGGCGAAGCGCTCGGCCATCGCAATTGCCTTCTCTCCCCAATCGATGGCCTCAGCGGTATCCCGGTTCAGCATGCGCATATAGGATTGAATAGAATATGCGAAGGCGAGCTCGCGGGTGGGAGGCTGGCTCTCCAGCACCTCGATCCCTCGGCGACTTGATTCTTCTGCTTCCGCGTTCCGGCCCGCGCGGACGAGTGCCCGCGACTGATTCGTGAGATTCAAACCTTCTTTGACTCGCTCACCCTCCGCGACAAAGATACGATTGGCTTCGCTTAGCGCTTCGATCGCATCGCCGATTTGATCGATCAGGATGGACTCTCTCGCAAAATCCTCGAGCAGCGCTGCATGCTCCAGCGATGTGAGGCTCCGCCCGAATCGGAGCGCACGCGAAAACTGAGCGGCCGCTTCGCGATGGGCGCCGAAAGCTGTCGCCCGGCGCGCGGCCACCGGCGCGTATTGGCTTACCGCTGCGGCATCTCCCGCCGCCTCGGCATGGTAGGCGACGCGTCCGGGTTCGTCACGACCTGCCGACGCGGTCAAGAGCGCAGCGAGCACCGCCTGGTGCAGCGCGCGGCTGGTGCCGGGTGATAAAGCCTCGAGGATCGCCTGGCGCGCAAGTTCATGGCGAAACGCCAGCTCCCCACCGTGCAGGCGCAGCATGCCGCGCGAGACGAGCTCATCGACTGCCTCTGGGTCCGAACCTGCAGTCGCGTTCATCAGCCACGAATCGACCCGGTACCCGATGACCGCGGCCATGTCGAGCATGCGTCTCGCGGCCTCCGACAACCGCGAGGCCCGCGTGAGCACCGCGTCACGCACCGTGGCAGGAACGCCGCGCTGATCACTGGCCAGCACCTCCGTCACAAAGAACGGGTTGCCACCAGTGGTCGCATGGATGCCCTCAGCCGATCGTTTCGCACGACGCGCAAGGGTCTCAACCGCCATTTCGGAAAGCGCGGTCAGCACAATCCTCGTGACGGACCCACCCGGCAACTCGCCGAGAATTGACCGCAGCGGATGGCGTGGTCCTACTTCGTCGTCGCGGTATGTCAGCGCCAACAGCGCTTTGGTCCTCTGGATGCGCCGGCCGAGGAACTTGATCAAATCAAGGGTTGCTTCATCCGCCCAGTGGACATCTTCGATCACGAGAATCGTGGGCTTGCCGGAGACTTGAAGCTCCGTGAGCATCGTCCCAAAGATTCTTGTGCGCGGCGCGTCGCTCTCGAGGAGGGTGAGTAGGTCGGATTGCATTTGCCCCGCGATATCGTGCAACGGGCCTAACGGCCGTGGTGTGAAGAGGGCTTCGCAGCCACCCCACAGGACGCGGGCATCGCTGCGGTGCCGCTCGGTGAATTGCTCGACCAGAGAGGTCTTCCCGATCCCCGCCTCGCCGCCGACCAGAACCGTCCGCCCTGTCCCGGTGGCAACAAGACCTAGTACCGAGTCGAACTGTGCCAGAGACTGGTCGCGTTCCAGGAGTTCGATCATACCAAGAGTCAGCGGGAGCGCTTGACGCGTGACTGGACGGCGCGAACGCGGGCGCGCCGTGCCCGGCGATGCTTCGTGTACTTAGGCTGGTAGAGCTCAACCTCACCGCCACCGGGGACTTGGAACCTGGTCACGCGGCCCCATTCCTCGTCGCGGATCCCGGTTGTAAACTTCACTCCTCGCTTCTGGAGAGTCGCCATCGTGCGCTCGAGACTATCGCAGTAGAAGGAGAGTCCATAAAACCGGGTCTCCGCCGGGTGGCATCCGATCTCCGCCGCGGGGGCGTCAAATATCAGCCAACCGTCACCCGTGTCGACGAATGGGAACTTGAGTTTGTCGCGGAAGAATGTCCGAAGCTCCGGCCTCAGGCGAATAGAACATCGCGTGAAGTCCTCGAATCATGATCTTTCCTCCCTCGTATCAACGAGTATCTTGCCCCTTCATGTCTTCCGCCCACGAGGCCGAGGGCCAGGGCTGTCGGTTCACTTATGTTCAGGATTTAGTGAGACCTGCCAGGATTGCTGCCGACAGTTTAACCTTATATGAGCGCCACCGAGGACGACTTCAGTTCAGATCCTCCATCAGGCTCTGGTTCAAGGATGACGACAGGAATTGTGCGGCTTGTTCTCGATTGATATGCGGCATAACCAGAGTACTTCTGGACAACACGATTCCACAGTTCGGTGCGCTTGGCGCCCGCCACCTCGCGAGAGCGCACTGCCAGGCGAACATCCCGCATTTGAATCACGGCACGTGAGTTGGTCCTAAGGTTCAGCATCCAGTCCGGATCCTTCGGCGCGCCGCCGTTTGACGCGACGACGACAAGATTTCTTCCATCGGGCAGGTAGGTCAGAGCCGTCGTATGGGGCTGTCCGGACCGCCGTCCGGTGGTAGTCAGCAATAGAACGGGCATCCCAACAATCCGACCGCCCAACCGGCCTCCACTGGCGCGATACCCCCATCGATGAACTCGCCAAAGGAACTTGGTCAAAGCATGGCGGATAGACATCGAGTCACATCATAAAAGATACGCCTTCG
>Ga0209853_1000293_pt1 | contig 13906 bp, 12 predicted proteins | sample GWRWS1_30_40_FD_187224 | JGI IMG/M metagenome (GOLD analysis project Ga0209853, IMG submission 187224) | Riverbed sediment microbial communities from areas with vegetation nearby in Columbia River, Washington, USA - GW-RW S1_30_40 (SPAdes)... | ecosystem: Environmental > Aquatic > Freshwater >...
TGATCTGCCCGCTCGTCCGAACCTTGAAGTTGTTGAAGTCGCCGGTCGGCACCCCCGTGGTCCAGCCCGCCTGGATGCGGTAGAAGTAGTTCCCGGAAGGCGCCTTGGCAGTATCGTCCGTGGAATACGACTTCTCATACCAATCGTCATTCGTGGCCTGCGCACTCGTGATGGTGTCGAGGGGGTTCGAAGTTGACCCGTTCTTCAAAGGATCCTTGTAGATGCGATAGCTAAACGAGGTCGTTCCGCCGTCCCAGGTATCGCCCACATCGCCGTCGAAGATTCCGATCGAGAAACTTGTCGAGCCGGCGGGAACACCGACGTGGAGAACGATTGTGACACCACTCAGGGTAAAGATGCCGCTCCCCGCGACGCCGAAGAACTTCGCGTCATCCGGATCCAGGGACGGAAGCCCGGTCCCTGAGTATTGCGGAGTGGGGCCGGGGATCGAAAGGGGGCTGCTCATCAAGTCATCGGATTGCGCGGACCGCGCGGCCGCAAACGCTCCAAGGACCATGACCGCCGCCGCGACGAACGCAACGGCTCTCAACATGCTCAATGAATCTGCACGCATCTGCCTCGCCCCCAGCCCCGAGAATCCGAGGAGGTATGTATGGCGGGTGACGCTATTTCAACGTTCCCCAGAGGAGAGCGCTTCGTTCTCGCCGACGATATCAGAGCTCGATATCCAAGGCGACCGGGTCCCCGTCCGTGATCCCGAGGCGGTTCCGGAGGAATTCCTTCGAGATCACCTCGAGGATGTCCGTGTGGTGGGTCCGGATCGGGAGGATCACCGCGCAGTCCACGCCTTTGAGCGTCGCGCGGAACACCTTCGCCCCTCCGAAGGTTCGACCTGCGGCCTCGAACCCGTCGATGGGGATCCCCTTCTCGCCGATCAGGATCATCAGCTTCGACAGGTCCGCGCCCGAGACCTTCAGGTTCAGCGTGCCCTCGTACGGCTCGAACCCGAGCTTCTTCCGAAATTGGTCCTTGTATCCCCTCTGGCGCATGTAGAACGCGCCCTCCCCGAGGCCGCTCGTCGTCCGCCCCGTGATCGAGATCCGGTCCCGCAATTCGAAGACTCGGAGGTAGTCTGCGTACTCCCGCTGGAGGGTCTCGAGCCCCTTCGCGGCGATCTTCACCCGCTGCTTCCGGCTCGCGAGGTCCCGCTGGATCAGGGCGTCGTTGAGGAGTTCCAGGATCCGCTGGGACGCGCTCTGCTGGCTCACCCCGAGGGCCTGCCCGAGTTCCCTTGATGAGAGGGCGACGAAATCCTTGAGCCCGCCCCGGAGCGCGATGTGTTTCAGCGTGTCCACGTGGTACGGCTTCAACGGGCGAGCGATGCCCGGACGCCCGCTAAAGCTTTTTCAGAGCCCCTCGGCGACGAGGTGGGACCGGGACCGGAGGAAGATCCGGGGGATGCGAGCCGCCTTGAGACGACGGAGGAGGGCCGCGTCGTTCGAGACGACGACCGCCTTGAGGCGGGAGGCCGCCTCGAGCACGGCGTCGTCCGCGTCCCCCGGGACCTCGACGATCCGGAACTTGCCCGCGAGCTTCAGCGCGGCGCGCGCCTCCCGCACGCTCCGCGCGAGCCCCTTGAGCTCTTCGAGGACCGGGGACGGCACGTAGATCTCCGGGTCGCCCAGGAGCCGCCGCAGCTCCGCCTCAAGGTTCACGCGGAACTGGAACGGGAGGAGGAGGGCGTTCGTGTCGAGGACGACGGCCTGCATCTCCACGCGGAGCGGACTCGTCTGCCATGTTGTTTGCGGCGCGGGCCCGCCTTGGCCTTGGGGGCGTCCGTGTGAGAAGGGGACCGGTACCCTTAATACATAGCATCGCTATGTCCATCGCAAGCCTATGCAAACGGCCCGGAACGGACGGTGTTCGAGATGAAGGCGCTCGTGGCGGTGTTGGCGGTGTTCGCGATGCTGTGCGTCCCCCTCGGGTTCGCGGGGATCGCGAGCGCGGCGGGGGAGCGGGACCTCACCCCGGTTCTCGAGCACGGGTCCACGGACCGCCTCGGCGGCGGGGACTGGATCAGCGTCCGGGCCGGGGACGCGCGAGTCGGCGTCGTCTACGGGACCGCGGGCCACCCCAACCGAGTCTACGTGTTCGCGGAGTACAAGCGGTTCCTCGGCGGGGCGGACCTCTACGACGCCCGGGGGACGTACCTCCGGACGACCGGGATCCCCGTGTACACGGTCTTCGGCCAGGCCTTCGACGGGATGATCGAGTTCCAGGACCAGAACAACGACTCCCTGCTGAACCTCGACCGCTTCGCGCGGAACGACACGACCGTCGACATGCCCGCGAAGGCGACGAGCCTCGCCCGGGCGTGGACGGCGACGGTGCCGACGCAGGAGCCCGAGGGGAACACGACCTGGGTGAACTTCACGATCGAGACCCGGAACGTCCCGTATGACCTCGTCTGGAGCCCCCTGCCCCGGAGAGGGACCGTGGGGGATGGCGCCCTCGATCACCTCGCGTTCACATTCCACCTGAACATCACGGTCCGGGACGTCGCGGGGGAGGTTCCCTGGTACCGCGTCATCGTGAACGACGGCGCGGCCCGCGAGATCGCCCGCGTCGAGTACCTCGGGAACCGGACGTACTCCGGGGAGGCCGTTGCGATGGGCGCGAAGTACGATCACCTGATCGAGGGGTGGGACTTCGCCGGCCCCTCGGATCTCCTCGCGCTGGAGACCCGGGCCTTCGTCGGGTACTACCTTCCCCAGCGGGTGGGCGAGTTCGTCCACATGACGTACCGGTCCGAGGCCCGGGACCCGAGCGGATACCGGCAGAGACTGAACGACACGGTCGCGCCGGACCCCCACCTCCTGACGCGGGACGTCGTGTACTTCGATGACGAGTGGGACCGGGTCGGCCGGCTCGTGTGGCAGGGCGACGTCACGGTGGACGGGGTACCGGACACGATGCGGTTCCAGGTCCAGGGCGGGGAGGGGTTCGCGACCCGCCACGCGGGCGGAGGGTTCCTCGGGTTCGCGGTCCGCGGCGCGTACATCTACCCCGCGGGCCGGGTGATCCTCCACGATCCGGGGCTCGATGCGGTCTCGGATCTGTGGAGCCTCCCGGAGACCCTGAACCTAACACCTTTCACGGTGCTCGCGATCCAGGTCACCATCGCGGCAATCGCCATGGGGGCCGCGGTCTTGGTCCGGGCGAAGGGACGGCGGGTTCGATAGCCCGCCTCCCCTCTATTGCGATGGATTGAGAATGACGGAAACACGGTCGAACGGTGGCAGAGGAGGATGAGACGATGAGACGGATCGGTGGAATCGCGTGGGCGCTGACCCTCGTGGCGGCGATGTGCATGATTGCGGGGGCGTCGGCGATCGTCGGATCGAACGTGGCTCCCGCACCCGCAGGAACGCAGGATGTGGGGATCGGAGCCGGGTACACGGTGGAACCGTGGCCCTCGGAGGAAGCGCTCGTGTCCGACGTGGCACGGGACCTCCCGCAGGACGACGCGGCGAACGTCACGATCATCCTTGCGGCGCGCTGGGGCTACCTGGACGAACCCTTCGCCGCGCTCCTCGGGCGGTGGCACTTCAACGACACCCGCACCGGTGGCGCGTTCGAGGGCCAGTGGCGGATCCTCGGCAGCCGGATCGCGGGAGAGCTCCAGGGACGCTTCACCCTCCCCCGAAGCGGGGACGGGGAGTTCCGGGGCACCTGGACCGTCGGTTCCCGCGAGGGCGGGTTCCTCGCCGGTGCATGGGTCCGCGTGGACGATACCCACGGACTCTTCCGTGGCCGCTGGAACTTCACGGACGGGCGGCCCGGCGGGGCCGTCGGCGGGACCTGGGTCCGCCTGGGAGAACCGGGCGGCGGATTCCGCGGACACGCGATCGCGGCGCCGACCCTCGACCCCGTGGATTGGGACGGGTTCCTCAGCACGACGGACGGGTCCGTCCGGGTGCTCCGGACGGTCCGGTTCGAGCGGGGCGACGAGATCCTCCCGAGGACGGACCGGCAGACCGTGGGATGGAACTCCACCACGACGGTGAACTGGGATGGGATCGTCTTCGCCATCCGGGTCCCCCGCGCAGATCCGGGGGCCACCGTGACGCTGAACGCGACCCAGATCGAGTTCTCCTGGACCTCGAGGGAACTCGGCCGCCTCCACGTCCGCGAGCGGACGGACCGCGCGGGCCACGAGATCGAGGTCGTGGCCTTCATCCTGCAGCGGCGTCCCGCCTTCGATTACGCCCGGATCCAGATCGGGATGCGGTGGGGCAACCTCTCCGCCAGGGACGGGGCCGATGACCTCGCCCGCACCTCGACGAGCTGGGACGGGTTCGCGCAGATCACGTACGGCGGCCTCGTCGTCGAGCGGACCCTGTCGTTCGAGCGGGGGGACGCGCTCCTCCCGAGGGACAACCGGGTCAGCGTCGTCTGGCTGAGCGCCACGACGACGGGCTGGGATGGCTTGGTGCTCGTCGCACTCGTGCCCCTCGACCACACGGATGGGACGTACTTCACGATCCACGCGGGCACGTTCACCCATGTGTTCACGCTCCGGGAGCTCCCGGGGGACCACACGTTCGACGCGGGGAACGGAAACCAGGTCGAGGTGCGCGCGGTGCGGGGTTGAGCGGACCCCGTTTCGCTCGCCCGCCCCCGCGGGAAGACGGAAATACGGTCCCAGGAATACGTGCGAAGCCGAATGCCGGAGATCTCCCAGGAGTGGACCGCGGAGTTGAAGAAGGGGTCCGTCCAGCTGTGCCTCCTCGCCCTTCTCGCGAGGGAGCAGAAGTACGGGTTCCAGATCCTGAAGGAGCTCCGGGAGCTCTCCGGCGGGTTCTTCGACCTGAAGGAGGGGACCCTGTACCCCGCGCTGCGGCGGCTCGAGGAGCGGGGGTTCGTGGAGAGCCACTGGGTGGAGCCCGAGAGCGGGGTGCCAAGGAAATACTACCGGATCACGGAGCGGGGACGGCGGGCCCTGACCGAGGCGATCGAGGTGTGGGACCGGATGGCGGCGGGGACGCGGCGCGTTCTGGAGGCGGCCCGATGATCCCCGTGGATGCGTACCTCGGCCAGGTCCGACGAAGCCTCGGCGGGATGGATCCCCGGGTCCAGGAGGACATCGTGCGGGAGCTCCAGAGCCACCTGGCCGATTCCCTCGAGGCGAACGGCGGGGACGTCGGGGCCGCGACGCAGGCCCTCGGCGATCCGGTGGCGGTCGCGCGGAGGTACCGGGAGATCTACGGGTACGGCGCATCGTACCGACGCTTGTTCTACATCGTGGCGGGCGTCACGGGGATCCTGACAGTCCCGGTCCTGTTCGCGGGGGACGAGGCGGTCTTCCCATACTTCATCTCCGCGATCTTCGTCGCGATCGAGTTCGCGTTCCTGATCTGGGTGAGCGTGATGGCGGGGAACCGTGCGGGCATCCTCTCGGGGCTCTCCGGGGTCGTCGGCCGCATGGCGGGTTTCGGGGCGGCGATCGTCGCGAACCGCGGAGCGTTCCTGATCGCCCCGGACGGTTTCGCCGCGTTCCTCCTCGTCTCCTTCCTGTTCGTGATCGTCGGCTGGCTCCCCGGGAAAGCGAAACAGGCGTGGCGGAGGCCCGGGGCCGAGCTCTAGCGGAACCGCTGTCCGCCGGCCAGGAAGTCCGCGACGATCGTCGCGTGATCGAACGCCATCTTCGGAAGTCGTTTCGGGTCGACGAGGTCGAGCTGCGCGGCGTCCGAGCCCGCCCTCATCTCGCCCGCGACCCGCCGGAGGGAGTACGCGACGCTCACGGTGTGGCCGCGGGGGTCCCGCTTCGGGTCCGAGTAGACGCCGACGACGCGCTCGACCTGGACCTGCAGCCCGGTCTCCTCCAGGAACTCCCGCACCACCGCGGCCTCCGTCGTCTCGCCGAGTTCCACATGGCCTCCGGGGAGGGCGTGCATCCCGAGGAACGGGGGGTTCCCTCGGATCACTGTGAGGAGCTTCCCATCCAGGAGGAGCACGCCGTCCACGGCGAGTCCGGGATGGCCCACGGGCTCACTCCCGCATCGGCATCCGGATCCCATGCTCCGCCGCGAACCGGATCGCGTCGTCGTACCCGGCGTCCGCGTGGCGCACGACGCCGAGGCCCGGGTCCGTCGTGAGGACCCGCTGGATCCGCCGCTCCGCCTCCGGGGAGCCGTCGCAGACGACGAGGGCGCCCGCGTGCGTGGAGAACCCGATCCCCACCCCGCCGCCGTTGTGGACCGCGATCAGGTCCGCGCCCGCCGCGGTGTTCACGAGGGCGTTCAGGATCGGCCAGTCCGCGATCGCATCCGATCCGTCCTTCATCCCCTCCGTCTCCCGGTACGGGGACGCGACGGAGCCCGCGTCCAGGTGGTCCCGGGTGATCACGATCGGGCCCTTCAGTGTCCCGTCCCGCACCATCCGGTTGATGATCGTCCCGAACCTCGCGCGCTCCCCGTACCCGAGCCAGCACACGCGGGCGGGCAGCCCCTCCCAGGGGAGGTTCGCCTCCGCGAGCTTGATCCATCGCACGAGGGTCGGGTTCCCCGCGAACTCCCGCATCACGACCTCGTCCGTCCTCAGGATGTCCTGCGGGTCTCCGCTCACCGCGATCCACCGGAACGGGCCGCGGCCCTCGGAGAACATCGGCCGGATGAAGAGGGGCACGAAGCCCTTGAAGTCGAACGCGTTCGTCACGCCCGCCTCGAGGGCATGGCCGCGGATGTTGTTCCCGTACTCGAACACCACGGACCCCCGCCTCTGGAAATCGAGCATCGCCCGCACGTGGAGGGCGATCGACTCCATGCTCCGTTTCACGTACGTCTTGGGATCCGAGGCCCGCAACGCCTCCGCCTCCTTCACGGAGAGACCCCTCGGGATGTACCCTCCGAGCGGATCGTGGGCGGAGGTCTGGTCCGTGACGACGTCGGGGGCGATCCCGCGACGGGCGAGCTCCGGGTGGGTGTCCGCGCAGTTCCCGACGAGGCCGATGCTCTTGGGCGTCCCCTCCTTCTGCGCATCGTTCGCCATCTCGAGGGCCTCGTCGAGGTCGCGGATCAGAACGTCGCAGTATCCGAGTTTCACGCGGCGGGAGATCCGGCGATCGTCGACCTCGACGTCGATGCACACGGCCTCGTTCATCTTCGCGGCGAGAGGCTGCGCGCCCCCCATGCCGCCCATGCCCCCGGTGAGGACGAGCCGTCCCTTCAGGCTCCCGCCAAAGTGCTGGCGTGCGCACTCCGCGAACGTCTCGTACGTCCCTTGCACGATCCCCTGGGACCCGATGTACGACCACCCGCCCGCCGTCATCTGTCCGTACATCGTCAGGCCGAGGGCCTCGAGCTCGTGGAACTTCTCCCAGGTCGACCAGTGCGGGACGAGGTTCGCGTTCGCGATCAGGACGCGAGGGGCGTCCGCGTGTGTCTTGAACACCGCGACGGGCTTCCCGGACTGGATGAGGAGGGTCTCGTCCGTCTCGAGGGTCTTCAGCGCCTTCACGATCTTGTGGAAGGCCTCCCAACTCCGGGCCGCCTTCCCGGTGCCGCCGTAGATGATCAGCTCCTCCGGCTTCTCCGCGTTCTCGAGGTTGTTCTCGAGCATCCGGAGAATCGCCTCCTGGCGCCACCCCTTGCACCGAATGGCGGTCCCGCGCGCCGCGGTGATTCGCTCCATGGACGTCGGAGGAACGACCGCGCGGGGTAAAGGCTTTGCTAGATGCGTCCCTCGACGAGGGCGAGGACGTCGTGGCCCACGCGGTCCGCCTCCGTGAGGATCCGGGCGAGGCGCGCCTCGATCTCCGCACGGAGCGCGTTGTCCCTCAGGGCGGAGAGATTGATCCGGACGTTCAGCCCCGCCCCCCGGAGTCCCGCCTCCGCCACTAGCGCGGCGACGCCCGCGTCCGTGATCGCGTTCCGGTTCCCTTCTTGTGCTGCGACAAGCGCGAGCCCGATCGCGTCCGAGCACGCCTGCATCGTGTTCAGCGGGGCCATCGTTGCCCGCTCATACGCTTGCTGCATCGCGCGGACCCTCGCTGCCTTCTCCGGGTCCGTCTTCTTCGGGAGCCGCATCGCCGCCACGACCGCGTCATACGCGGTCGCGTCCTCCTCCATGAGGACGAGGAGGCGGTCCTGGAGGGTCTTCGCCCGCCGGTTCAGGTCCGCGAGCTCCGTCTGCACGGACTCGTACCCTTCCTTCCCGATCGCGAGGTTCGCGACCATCCGGCTCAGGGCCGCGGAGAGGGCCCCGCACAGGGCCGCGACGCTCCCGCCTCCGGGCGTCGGCGTGGGCGCGGCAATCGCCTCGAGATACTCTCCAATCTTCCGGTCCTCTACTCCCACAGCCTCGTCTCCAGGATTTGGTTGACGTTGAAGCTCTCGAGCTTCAGGTAGAACTCCGCGACGTCGACGACCCCCGCGAGCGGGACGAGCCCGACGATCTCGGACCCGACGATCGCCACCCCGTATCGCTCCGCCTCCACCTTGATCAGCTCGTACGCCCGGAACAGGGGCGTCCCCTTGTAGTTCGTCATGTTCATCGAGACCTGGACGATCCCGCGGTCCTTCAGCTCGAACCCCTTCGCGCGGACGTACTTGAGCCCGCCATCGGACTCCCGGATCGCCTTCGCGATGTTCTTCGCGATCTTCACGTCCTTCGTCCCGAGGTTCACGTTGAACGCGATCAGAGGCGCCCTCGCGCCGACGACGGTCGCCCCCGCCGTCGGGTGGAGCTCCCGCGGGCCGAAGTCCGGGCCCCGGCTCGGGTCTTTCTTGATTGCGTCCCGGAGGCCTTCGAACTCACCCTTCCGGAGGTCCGGCAGGGCCCGGCGGTCCGGGCGGGTCGCCGCCTCCTCGTACAGGTACACGGGGACCTTCAATTCCCTCGCGATCCTCTCCCCGACCGTCCGCGCGATCGCGACGCAGTCCTCCATCGTGACGCCGGAGATCGGGACGAACGGGCACACATCGAGCGCCCCGATGCGGGGATGCTCCCCTCGGTGTACGTTCAGGTCGATGAGCTCGACCGCCTTCTGGGCCCCGTGGAACGCCCCCTCCGCGACGGCCTTGCGGTCTCCGATGAACGTGATCACGGCCCGGTTGTGGTTCGCGTCCATCTCGACGTCGAGGACCTTCACACCCGGGACGGACCCGATTGCGGCAGAGATCGCGTCGACGACCTCCTTCCGGCGACCCTCGCTGAAGTTCGGGACGCACTCGATGATTTCGCGGGCCATGCTCGTTCGCGCGGTCCCATGGGACCCTCGGGTAAGAAACTTTCACCGCTCCGGTGACGATTAGAGGGAGCCTCGGAAACGCATAAATAGACACTCTTTCATGAAGGCCGCCGCAGCTTTCGCGGGAAAGGGAGGAGGCACGGTTGCGATGCGTTATTCAAAGGTTGTGAGACTAGGGTTGGCCCTCGTCGTCGCGGGCGCACTGATCATCCCGTTGCTCTCGGCCGCCCGGGCCCCGCCCCTCATCCCGTACGAGGCCTTCGGCATCGCGAGGAACTCCTCCGGCGCCTCCCTGGGGATCAATCAGCCCATCCGGACGTTCATCGACGGTGTGGACTACTCGAATCTTACCTCGACGTACCGCGCGGACGGATCGTACCAGACGCAGATCGTCGGGAACTACTACATCGGCCCCACCTCGGAGACCCCGGCGCTCAAGGAGGGCGGGGACCCGCTCGACCCGATCATGTTCTCCCACGGGGACATGACGGCGAGCGGCGTCGTGTTCCAGGAGACCGCCGTGTGGAACCAGGCGACCTTCCAGAACCGCGACCTCACGGAGGCCCTCGCGGCGAGCCAGCCCGCTTTGATCAAGATCCAGACCATCACGACGCGGCCTGCGGACACGCTGTCCCAATACGCGTACCTGTGCAACCCCACCGCGAGTCCCGTGGACCTCGCCAGGTACTACTTCGAGAGGGACATCCCGGGCAATTTCTTGGGTCCGCGGGTCTCCCTGACGGGGACCCTGGGCGCGGGGCAGAAGATCTTCGGGGATTTCCTGTCCACGGCCTACCTGACGAACAACGGTGACGCCCTGAAGCTCGTGTTCGACACGACGCCCGTCGGGGGAGCTCCGAACGGTGGGGCGGACATCGTCGTGGACCGCGTCGAGTTCAACGCCTCGAGCGGCGGCGCCCTCTTCTGGGAGCCCGGGAACACGATCATGACGGACGCGCCCGCGCCCGGGCTCGGAGGGGAGATCCACCGAACGGCCGCCTGCACGGACACGAACCAGGGGGTTGATTTCACGACCGGGACCGAGACGGGTCGGCCCACCTCCCCCGTCGTCGTCCTTCTAACCCCCGATGGCGGGGAGCGATGGACCGGCGGCACGCCGCACGCGATCACGTGGACCATGTCCGATGCGCAGGACCCGAACACGGCCCTCGTCGTGAACATCTCATACTCCACGGACAGCGGCGCGACGTTCCCGAACCCCATCACGACCGGGCGACCCGGCACCGCGGGCACGAACACCTACAACTGGAACCCGATCCCGAGTTTCGACACGTCGACCGCCCGGGTCCTCGTCTGCGCCCGGGACACGACGGGCCTCCTTGGGTGCGACGCGTCGGGCAACGACTTCGCAATCGACGACACGTTCCCGAGCGTCACCGCCCGGAACCCCACCCCCGGTCAGACCGGGGTGCCCGTGAACGCAGATGTCGTCGTGACGTTCTCCGAGGGAATGGACCCCGCCTCCGTCCAGGGGCCGAGCGGGTTCTCATGGTCCGACGCCGCCACGCCATCGTACAGCTGGGCGGGGAACGTGCTGACGGTATCCCACACGACACCGTTCGCGGCCGGGGCGTCCGTCAACGTGGTCATCGGGACCGGGGCGAGGGACCTGAGCGACCCGGGGAAGAACCTGATCCCTGCGGTTTCCTGGTCGTTCACGACATTCCTGAACAACGCGCCCTCCGTCGCGATTTCGACCCCCATCGGCGGGGAGTGCTGGAGCGGGGGAGTCGGGCACAACATCATGTGGACGATGAACGACCCCGAGACGCCGACGGGACTTCAAGTGACCCTCACGTACACGTCGAGCGCGGGAAACGGCCCGATCATCGGCCCGCTGACGGATGCGACCTCGTACCTCTGGACCCCCTCCGGGCTGAATGCGCCCGACGTGCAGATCTTGGTCCGGGTCCAAGACCCCGATGGCGGGAGCCGCACAGCCCAGTCGAACCCGATCCAGGTCGACTCGAACGCCCCGACGATGACGTCGACCCCGGCGAACGGGGCGACGGGGGTACCGCTCACCCCACCGGTCACGATTGTGTTCACCGAGGGCATGGACCAGACCGCCGTCCGGAACGGGTTCCAGATCGCGAAGGTCGCCGGGGGTCAGCTCGTGGGGGGCATCGCATTCAATTGGAATGGGAACACCGCGACCGTGACCCATGCCCCCTTCGAGGCCTCGACGGCGTACATCGCGACCCTGTCCGGTGCACGGGACGACTGCGATCCCGGCCTCCTCCTCGCGGGGCCGACCTCCTTCAACTTCACGACCTCGTCGACCCCGACCGCGACGATCACGGCTCCGACGGCGGGCGTGCAGTTCGCTCCCGGCTCCACGATCACGATCACGTGGACGATGAGCGACCCGGAAACGCCGACGGCGAACCTGGTCGTGTACCTGAACTACACGTCGAGCGCGGGGAACGGACAGATCTCCGGCAGACTCGTCGGAGTCCAGACGTACCCGTGGGTGGCTCCGAGCATCGATTCCTCGAACGTGAAGATCGTCCTCACGGTGATCGACGCGGACGGTAGCTCCACGACGGTGGAGAGCGGGGCGTTCGCGATCCGGCCGGCAACCGGCCTCGATCTCATCACGATCGGGGTGATTCTCGGGATCATCCTCGCGGTCATCATCATCGCGCTCCTGTGGTTCCTCGTGTTCGCGAAGCGCCGGAAGAAGGAGGAGACGCCTCCGCGCCTGGTCGTCCCGGCAACGGTCGCACCCCCGCCCAGGGCTGTCGCGCCGCCTCCCGTGCGAGCCGCGCCGCCTCCCCCCGGGGCACCCGCCCCGCCGAGCGGGGGGACGAAGGAGTGCCCGCAGTGCGGGACGATCATCGACAGGAAGGACCCCGAGTGCTTCATGTGCGGGCACAAGTTCTGAGGGGCGCGCGCGGGTCGGGGAGGACGATTCCTCCACCGCAATCCTATTAACCCCTCCCGAATCTCGCGGGGTCTCCGATGCGCAAGGAAGAGGACTTCAGCGAGTGGTACGGCTCCGTCATCGAGAAGGCGGAGCTCCGGGACAAGCGGTATCCGATCAAGGGCATGGACGTCTGGCTCCCGTACGGCTGGGCCGTGATGAAGCGGATCGACCAGGCGTGGCGAGAGGAGTTCGACGCGACGGGCCACCGGGAGGTGAACTTCCCGCTCCTGATCCCGGAGACGGAGTTCAAGAAGGAGGCGGACCACGTCAAGGGGTTCGAGTCCGACGTGTACTGGGTCACCCATGGCGGGCTGAACCCGCTCGACGTGAAGCTCGTCCTCCGCCCGACAAGCGAGACCGCGATGTACCCGATGTTCGCGCTGTGGATCCGGAGCCACGCGGACCTGCCTTTGAAGCTGTACCAGATCGTCTCCACGTTCCGGTACGAGACGAAGATGACCCGCACGTTCCTGCGGGTGCGGGAGATCCACTTCTTCGAGGCGCATACGGCGCACGCGACGTTCGAGGACGCGGAGCAGCAGGTCCAGGAGGACCTCCAGATCCACGAACGGCTGATGCGGCGGTTCTGCCTCCCGTACCTGACATCGAAGCGGCCGGACTGGGACAAGTTCCCGGGGGCGTCCTACAGCCTCGGGGCGGACACACTCCTCCCGAGCGGGAGGACCCTCCAGATCGCGACGTTCCACCAGTACCGGGACAACTTCTCGAAGGTCTACGACGTGAAGTACGAGGACCCCTCGGGCGAGCACCGGTACGCGCACCAGACGACGGACGGGATGAGCGAGCGGATCGTCGGGGCGATCGTCGCGGTCCACGGGGACGAGAAGGGGATCGTCCTCCCGCCGGAGGTCGCGCCCGTCCAGGTCGTGATCGTCCCGATCCTCGAGAAGGGCCGTCAGGAGGACATCAGCCGGGCGGCGCGGGAGCTGTTCCAGAGCCTCCAGTCCCAGCTCCGGGTCCACATCGACGAGCGGGACCTCCGCCCCGGGGAGAAGTTCTACCACTGGGAGGCGCGGGGGGTGCCCCTCCGCGTCGAGCTCGGACCGAAGGACCTCGCGAAGGGGGAGGTCGTCGTCGTCCAGCGGACGAACGGGGAGAAGCGGTCCCTGGCGGTGCTCGGACTCGCGGCCCGCCTGAAATCGATGCTCGAGCTGATCCAGGTCGAGATGTTCGCGCGGGCGGAGAAGGCGATGAAGGAGAGCGTCACCGCGATCGCCCGCCTCGAGGACACCCGGGACGGGATCAACAAGATGAGCTGGTGCGGGCGCGAGGAGTGCGGGCTCGCGATCGGGGAGCGGACCGGGATGAACGTCCTCGGGACGCCGTACTACAGGGAGGCCGCGTCCGGCAAGTGCATCGTGTGCGGGGAGCCTGCGAAGGACGTGCTGTACGCCGCGAAGGCCTACTGAGCGGGCTTGATCGGCCGCCGGTACAGAAGCATCCCGACGACCCCGAAGCCGACGGCGATCACGGTGACCGCGTAGACGCCCGAGTTCTCTGGGGCGAACATGTTCCACGAGCTGTACAGCGCACCCCAGATCACGTAGAACGCGATCCCCGCCAAGAGGACGAACGTGTAGAACCCGAACGCGGCCCTGCGGGGGAACGCGGACGCTTCCGCCATCGACGCGCCGAGGGGCGTCGCGGTAAAAAAGGTTGCGTTAGAGGGATGTCCCAACCCGAGGCTCAGACCTTCTTCCTCAACGGGGACCGGACGAGCCGTC
>Ga0209853_1000294_pt1 | contig 13886 bp, 15 predicted proteins | sample GWRWS1_30_40_FD_187224 | JGI IMG/M metagenome (GOLD analysis project Ga0209853, IMG submission 187224) | Riverbed sediment microbial communities from areas with vegetation nearby in Columbia River, Washington, USA - GW-RW S1_30_40 (SPAdes)... | ecosystem: Environmental > Aquatic > Freshwater >...
ACAGGAACACCCCGACGGTCGCCAGCGTGGCCAGGACCAACGCCAGCACCACGACGAGCCCTCTACCCTTCATGTGTATCCCCCCTGTGCCTTGTCGCTTCAGGTCTTTCGGCCGCGGGTCGGCCGAGGTTTAGTCCACGAGCCGAACTATCGGGCGGCCGCTGCTCGGGTCCGAATCGTCATCGACCACCGTCAGCTCGATGCAGAACGCATTCCCCGGGACCTTCCCCGGGAACCCGCACTCGTCCTCCACCCCTGCCTTCTCGATCTCGTTCTTCCCCTTAAGCATGTCCTCGATGTAGAAACCCTGGAACCTGATGACCGGATAGGACGCGTTCGGATTCCCGTACCTGGGCCAGCAGCCTTCCGCGGGGCAGGGACCGCTCGCAGGCGCCACCACGGGGAAGGAGACGACCGGCCTGGGCTCCGGTGGCGGCGGGTTGCCGAAGGTGTCGATCCAATCCTGGATCGCGAGCAGAGCAGAAGCGTTACGGCCGTCCTTGGCGCACACCCAGATCGGGATGTTCCACAGGGTCGGCTGGAAACCGCCCGACGTCCCCGTCCCCCCCATCTGCCCGATGTAGTTCTTCAGGTCGTTCGCGCCGCCGGTGGACGGGCATGCCGCCGGGGGGTTGGGCTCGCCTTGGAGCGGCCAGCCCTCGGGGAAGTTGAGCCATCCATACTGCGCGCCCACATCGTCGTACCCCACGTAGCAGTGCGAGCCCGTCCCGCCCTTGAGGCATTCGTCCACCTTGAGTGCCTCCACCTTGAGGGGAGCGGGACCCGATATTTCTAGGGTCCACTCTGCAGTGGCGGAGGCCACGACCGTTCCGTTGTTGATCCCGAAGATCGGGGCGAAGAAGTACTCCTGGGGAACGGTGACCGTCACCGTCACCGTTGGATTATTGTCCGGGTCCGGGCTGGGGTCGCCGCTGCATTGGGCGGGACCGGGGTTGATCTGGAAGCCGGTCACCGTGGCCGCCCCGTTGTTGGCGACGAGCAGGTCGGCGGCCTCTTGCCTCGCCGCCGCCTCGCCATTTGCGCGCCCGCACTCCATCGCCGCGGCCAAGGCGGCCGCATCGGCTCCGTTCACCATGTTCCGCTTGAGGGCCACGCCGCGTCCGAGGTCGAACGTCAGCACGAGCATGCCGAGCAGGCAGATCAGGCTGATGGCCACGATGGCCAGGACGGCGCCGTGCTCCTCGTCGCGAACCCGGATCAAGCTGAACCGCCTCACTCGCATCGGAACACTGCCTTGACGGTCGGGGTCACGGTCACGTTGTTCCAGAATGGGATGGTGATCTGGAGGGGTTGGTCCCACGAGACCTGGACGTCTTTGCCCTGGTCTTCGGGCGCGCACCCGGCCGCGCCCCCGCCCGCGCCCCCGCCGAGGATCTCGACGGTGGCGGGTGCAGCCGTCTCGTACGGAGACGCGGAATTGTCGATCGCGGGCTGGATCTCGCAGTCGCTAAAATCAGTGGCCTTCACCGCGGCACACCGGGCGCCCTCCCTGGCCGCACCCTGGTACAGCTGGTACTGGCTCCAGACCCGACCGAACTCGAGCGTGCCGAACAGGATCAAGGCCAGGACCGGGAGGATGAGGGCGAACTCCGTCGCCGCCGCTCCATCCTCCCGCGAGACTCGCCGCATGATCGCTCTCATGACGTGCTGTCGCCTCCGACGTGAGGTTATGTTGGGGGGCTCTTCGTCGGCCCCTCACTCTCTCCGACCTCGAGAGTGAGCGGCCGACGAGGCCGCTCGGTTATGTGCTTTTTACGTGTTTGGTTGCACACCGCTCAGGGTGTCGGATCCCTTGTCGAACACAGCAGCGATGGCAGTTCCCAGAGCTGCGGCCGCGACGATGATCGCGAGTGCGATCAGAACGAGCAGAAGCGCGTACTCGGTGGCAACTGCACCGTCCTCCCGCGTTAGCTTGCCGCGCATGTCCGCCATGAAGGTCTGGGCCTTGACGTAGAGAGCGAGGAACATCCGTTCACCTCCCTTCGCTGACACTCGGCGCCCTTTCGGTGCCTTTATCGGTAAGTTAGGGGTTGCGCTTTACCGTGGGTATTCCGTCTTCCACGGACGGCATGTACGTACTTCTGCGTACTCGCTGTCCATCTACTCGGGGATCCCTACCGAGACCAGGCCGGCGTGGGCTGCCGCCCGGATGGCGGCTACCCGGGTCCCCACCCCGAGCTTGCTGTAGATGCGGGCGAGGTGGGTGGTCACGGTCCGCTCCCGGACGCCCAGTCGTATGGCGATCTGACGTGCCGTGAGGCCCTCTGCAGCCACCCTCAGCACCTCGCGCTCCCGTTCGGTCAAAGCGATCTCCACCATCCGGCGCCGTTCGATGCCCTCCGCGATGGCCCCCACCCATTCCGTGGGGGGCCCGGCAAGCACCATCTCCCGCGACGCGACCTTCCGGAGCGACTGGAGGAACTCCACGGGGTCCGCGTTCTTGTCCACGAACCCATCGGCCCCCGTGAACAGGGCCCGGGAGATCGCCGTGGGGTCCGCCTTGGCCCCGCACGCCAGGACGGCCATCCCGGGGAAGCGCTCGCGCACCGTTCGGATCAGCCAGTACGAGTCGTGCTCCCCATCCAGTCCCAGCCCGACCAGCACGACCACCTGGCTCCGGCGGATGCGCCGGACCGCCTCCACGGCCTCCTCGGCCGTGCCCGCCTCGGCCAGGACGTCGATGTCCGGGCGGTCCCCGATCAGCAGGGACAGCCCTGCCCGGACCACGGGGAGGGGGTCGACCACCACGACCCCGAGGCGCCGCGTGGGCGGCCGCCTCGGGACGGGCCCGTCGGAAGCCTGTGGTTTCGTCATCGCCGTGAATGCCATCGGCCCTCGAAGGCCCGGCCCCGCTCCCGGGGACGGGCCACCGTCCCACTCGATATCGGCACCTGCCGCCCCCGGTGTAGCCGGGCTCAGCCCAGGTCGATCAGCCGGAGATCGGTGGCCTTGGCCAGGGCCTGCACCCGGTTCGAGGCCCCCAGCTTCCGGTACAGCTTGGCGACGTGAGTCTCCACGGTCCGGATGGACACCCCCAGCCTGCTGGCGACCTGCCGCATCGTGAGGCCCCGGCTCAAGTGCCCCAGGACCTCGAGCTCCCGGGGCGTGATGCTGGGAACCAGGCCGGAGGCCTCCCGGGCCCGTCTGGCCAGCCGCCCCAGCTCAGCGATGGCGGCGCGCTCCTGGTCCCGGGTGAACACGCGCTCTCCCGCCGCCACCCGGACCAGCGCATCGGTGATGTACCGGACGCTCGCGGTCTTCTCCAGGAACCCGTCGACGCCGGCCCGGATGCTCTCGAACACGGTCTGGTCGTCGGCCCGCCCCGACACCACCAGGATCCTCACGTCGTTCCCCTGCCCTCGAAGCCGCCGGGCCACCTCCAGGCCGTCCATCCCCGGGAGCGTGAGATCGAGGAGCACCACGTCGGGCTCCACGGTTCGGCACGCCTCGAGCGCCTCCTCGCCGGTCCGGGCCTCCCCCACCACATGGAGGAGGGGCGATGCGTCGCAGGCCGTCCGGACCACCTCCCGTAGCACCGGGTGGCCCTCCACGATCAGGACCCGGGCCGGACCCTCGAACGTCTCCATCGCGCGGATGGCCATCCCCACTGCTACCGACGAACTCGATGTCAGGCCGACCGGGAGGCTGGGTCCAGCCCATGCCGCCAGGCCATGGTCACGGCCTCGATCTTCGAATGGACGCCCAGCTTGGCCAGGATGCTCTTCACGTGACTCTGCACGGTGAGGGGGCTGATCCCCAGGACGTCGGCGATGTCAACCGTGGCTTCCCCCGCTGCCAGCGCCCGCAGGATCTGCGTCTCTCGGGCCGTGAGCCGCCGCAGCGCGAGCTCGGCCACCACGGCGGGCTCAGACCCGTTCCGGAGCTCGCCGAGCACGAGGGGAAGGTGGCGGTCCGGCATCACGATCTCTCCTGCCGCCGCGCGGCGCACCACGTCAAGCAGATCCTCCGAGGCCCGGGTCTTCGGCACGTACCCGCAGGCCCCCGCGGCCAGGGCCGACGCGATCAGCGAGTGGCTCTCCAGGGCCGTGAGGACCACGACCCGCGCGCCAGGGCAGAGCTCGCGGATCCTCCGGGTGGCCTCGATGCCGTCCACGCCGGGAAGGTCCACGTCCATCAGGACCACGCTCGGGGCCTCCGTCCGGCACAGCTCGATGGCCTCCTCGCCCGAGGAGACCGCGGCGAGCAGCTCGATGCCGGGCTGGCGCTCGAAGAGCAGCGCAAGCGCTTCGGAGAACATCTCGTGGTCGTCGACCACGAGGACGCGGAGAGGCCCACTCATTTCCACTTGAAGCATCGGCCGAAGGACGGCCCGACCTGAAGGGCGCGGGCTCGCCCCGCGAGCCGTGGTCGGAACCGGGCCGACCGGTCAGACTGGAAGGATGAGCACGAAGCCGAGCGGTCAGACCGGGAGGATGAGCACGGAGCGCCCGGCTAACCGGCTGGCCGGCGAGACCAGCCCGTACCTGCTCCAGCACGCCCACAACCCGGTGGACTGGTACCCGTGGGGACCCGAGGCCCTGGACCGGGCCAGGCGGGAGGACAAGCCCATCATGCTCTCGATCGGGTACGCGGCGTGTCACTGGTGCCACGTCATGGAGGAGGAGTCCTTCGAGGACCCCGAGACGGCCGCCCTGATGAACGAGCGCTTCGTCTCGATCAAGGTGGACCGGGAGGAACGGCCGGACGTCGATGCCATCTACATGGACGCCGTCCAGGCCATGACCGGCGGGGGCGGCTGGCCCCTCACCGCGTTCCTCACGCCCGACGGCGAGCCCTTCTACGCCGGCACCTATTTCCCGAAGGAGGAGCGCCACGGGCTGCCGGCGTTCCGGAGCGTACTCGCGGCCGTGGCCGACGCGTGGGAGAACCAGCGGGGCGAGGTCGAGACGCAGGGACGGCGCGTGGTGAACTCCCTCGGTCAAGCCGGGACGATCGCCGGATCGAACGATCCCCTGTCGGACGAGGTCCCCCGCCAGGCGTTCGCGAAGCTCCGAACCGCGTTCGATCCCCGGTGGGGCGGGTTCGGCGGCGCCCCGAAGTTCCCCCAGCCCATGACCGTGGAGTTCCTGCTGCGCTGTCACCTCCACGGCCACCCGGACGCCCTGGAGATGCTGGAGACCACCCTGGACCGGATGGCGGCGGGCGGCGTCTACGACCAGGCCGGCGGGGGGTTCCACCGGTACTCGACCGACGCCACCTGGCACGTCCCCCACTTCGAAAAGATGCTCTACGACAACGCGCAGCTCGTCCGGCTGTACACGCGGGCCTGGCAGGTCACGGGGCACGAGCGGTTCCGCCGGATCGCCACCGAGACCTCTGATTACCTGCTGCGCGAGATGCGGCACCCCGAGGGCGGGTTCTTCTCCTCCCAGGACGCGGACTCCGAAGGCGTGGAGGGCAAGTTCTTCGTGTGGTCGTGGGACGAGCTGGTGAAGGTAGGCGGCCAGGGCGTGGCGACGGCCCTCGGGGCGACGCCGTCCGGCAACTGGGAGGGGACGAACGTCCTGTGGCGCCCCCACCCGGTGGAGGCCGTCGCCGAGGAGATGGGCGTCGACCCGAAGGAGCTCGAGAGCGACCTGGACGCGGCGCGGGAGCGGCTGTTCGAGATCCGAGAGGGTCGCGTGCACCCGGCGACCGACGACAAGGTCCTGGCGGCGTGGAACGGGCTGGCCGTCTCTGCATTGGCGGAGGCCGGACGCGCCTTCGGCCAGCCGCGCTACGTGCACGCCGCGGTGCGGGCCGCGGACTTCGTGCTGGCGCGACTGCGCGACAGAGCCGGCCGGTTGCTCCGTTCGTGGCGGGACGGCAAGGCCGGACGGCCCGGGTACGCCGACGACCATGCGCTGATGGCCGATGCCTGCCTGGTGCTCTACGAGACCACGTACGAGCTCCGGTGGTTCGAGGAGGCCCGGGCCCTGGCCGACGAGCTGCTCCGGCTGTTCTGGGACCGAGACCGAGGCGGCTTCTTCCAGACCGGCTCCGACGCCGAGGCGCTCGTCATCCGGCCGAAGGAGCTGTTCGACAACGCCGTCCCGTCTGGGAACTCTGCCGCCGCCGACGTGCTCCAGCGGCTAGCCCTGCTCACGGGCGAGCAGGAGTACGAGCGCGCCGGCGTGTCCGCGCTGCGCGTGGTGCGCGACCACATGGCGAGCGCCCCCACGGGCTTCGGCCAGGCCCTATCGGCGCTCGACCTGTACCTGTCGCCCGCCCGAGAGGTGGCAATCGTCGGCGATCCGCAGGCTGAGGACACCCGGGCCCTTGCGGCCGAGGTGACCGCGAAGCGGTTCGTGCCGAACCACGTGCTGGCGGTGGCCGCGCCGGACGACGAGGAGTCGCGCCGGAAGGTCGCGCTGCTGCAAGACCGCGTCCCCGTCGACGGGAAGGCGACTGCCTACGTGTGCGAGCACTTCGTGTGCAAGCTTCCCGTAGGCCAGCCGGGGGACCTGGCCGCCCAGCTCACCGGCTGAAAGGCCTAAGGAGCCGCCGTCGCCGGTCGACCGATTGTCCGGACTCCGCGGTCTTCATATCCTCGGCTTCTCGCTGACCGCCGGAGGATCCATACTCAAGCATCAGAGCACGAGCCTCGCATGGCTCGTGCTCCGGGATGCCGAGCGGGCCTACATCGGCGGGACCGCCACCATCTCGGGCACGGATGGCGAGGTCCCGTTCGTGGCGACCGTCCATGACGGGTCGGCCACCGGGGGCTCCGACCGCTTCGCGATCAAGGTGTATGCACCGGGGGCGAACCCCGCAGTGGATGGACCGCTCTTCCAGGCCTCCGGAGACGCGGGCGGACAGATTCAGATCCAGGGCTAAGGTCCCGGCGCTCGCCCGCCGACAGATGTTGGCAAGGAGCGACGATGCCCATCATGCGCAGGACGGGTAGGCCGATGCCCGCGACGGTTCTGAGGTCGCGATGGAGCGAGCGCCTGCTGGGCCTGGTCGTCTACCTCCTCGTCCTGGCCGTCCTGGCGGCCCTGGTCGTGTTCGCCGTTCGCTACCAGCCGCTGACGATCGGGAACTTCGCGTCGTCCGAACCGATTCGGACCGGGAACATGATCCAGCCGGTGTACACGAACGGCAGCACCTTCTCCTTCGGCTTCATGCTCATCAACGACGGACCGGTGCCCCTGAACATCCAGCGCATCCAGTTCACCGGTAACGAGGAGTTGCTCGCTCCGGTCAGGGTGGAGACGTCGGAGAAGCGAGGCGCCGGAAGCATCGCCGTGGGTGACCCCTCGCTCGAGAAGTTCCTGCCGTTCTCGCTGGACGGAGGGGGTCGGCGGTGGATCGTGATCCGGACCCAGTTCTCGAACTGCGACCGCTACCCGGCCGGCACCTTCACCACCTTCTGGCGGCTCAAGGTGACGTACCGCGTGCTCGCGTTCACCAAGAGCGCCTGGATCGAGCTGCCCAGGGACATCAGGGTGGACTCGCCGCCCGACTTCGCGTGCCCATCCCGTAGCTGACCGGCCAACCCGGCCCGCCCGGAGTAAGCTCGCCGGGCCGTGGTGGTTCTGAACGTCCTCGCCTTCGTCGCGGGCGCGACGCTCGTCCTATTCACCCTCCGCTCCGCGGTCAGGGTGTTCCTTGTCCCCCGGGCCCTCCAGGCCTACCTCGCCCGCGCAGTGTTCGTTCTCGTCAGGCGGGTGTTCTGGCTTCGGGCGAACCAGCGCCACGAGTACCGGCGCCGGGACGCCGTGATGGCCTTCTACGCGCCGGTCGCGCTCCTTACCCTGCTCGCCCTGTGGCTCACGATGGTTCTGGCCGGCTACACGGCGATGTACTGGGGCCTGGGGAACTACCCGTTCCGCCGCTCCTTCGGAGAGTCCGGCTCCGCGCTGTTCACGCTGGGGTTCGAGCGCCCGCACGACCTGCCGACGGAGGTCCTGATGTTCACCGAGGCGGCCGTGGGGCTGGGGTTCCTGGCCCTGTTCATCTCGTACCTCCCCAGCCTGTACGGAGCCTTCTCCCGCCGGGAGACCGGCGTGGCCAAGCTGGAGGTGCGGGCGGGGCGGCCGCCGTCGGGCGTCTACCTGATCCAGCTGGCGTGGCGGGTGGGACGCCTGGAGAGCCTGAAGGGGCTGTGGAAGGACTGGGAGGAGTGGTTCGTGAGCGTTGACGAGAGCCACAGCTCCTTCCCGGCCCTCGCGTTCTTCCGGTCCACGCATGCCGACGAGTCGTGGGTCACGGCCGCCGGTGCGATCCTGGACGGCGCGTCGCTGTACGTCTCGAGCGTCGACGTCCCCCGGACGCCCGAGGCCGAGTTCATGATCCGCGCCGGATACCTGTGCCTTCGGCACATCGCGCAGTTCTTCTGGATCGCCGTCCCGGACGACCCCGCGCCGACCGATCCCATCTCGATCGAGCGGGACGAGTTCGACGCCGCATACGACCGATTGGCCCAGGCCGGCGTGGCCATGAAGCCCGACCGGGATCAGGCCTGGCGCGACTTCGCGGGGTGGCGGGTGAACTACGATGCCGCGTTGATCGGGCTGGCCCGCCTGACGATGGCGCCGCCGGCGCCGTGGTCGTCGGACCGCTACGCCGACCGGCATTACCTGCCTCCCGCCTTCCCATGGCAGGCTCGCCGGCGACGGGCGGCATCGCCCGACCGGGGGGCATCCTCGGACGGAGCCTCTCCCGGCGCCGAACCCCCGTCGTAGACTTGCCGCTTCGTCTCGACCGAAAGGACCCACCATGGCAACGGCGACGTTCGAAACCTCGGAGGGCGCGTTCACGGTGCGGCTGATGCCCGAGCATGCGCCGAAGACGGTGGCGAACTTCGTGCACCTGGCCACGGGCGCGCGCGAGTGGACCGATCCGCGGGACCGGAAGGAGAAGACCGAGCCCCTGTACCCGGGCACCGTCTTTCACCGGGTCATCCCGGGCTTCATGATCCAGGGCGGCGACCCCGCCGGAACCGGGATGGGCGGGCCGGGCTACGAGTTCGAAGACGAGTGCCCCCCGGAGGGGCCGGCGTTCGACCGCCCCGGACTCCTGGCGATGGCCAACGCCGGCCCGAACACGAACGGCTCCCAGTTCTTCGTCACGGTGGTCCCCACTCCGTGGCTCACCGGGAAGCACACCATCTTCGGCGAGGTCGTCGAGGGCTACGACGTCGTGGAGTCCATCTCCGGCGTCGCGACCGGCGCTCAGGACCGTCCCACGACCGACGTCGTCCTCGAGCGAGTCCACATCTCGGAGGATTGACCTACCGAGGGCGCACTGCGCGCGTGGCCGGCACCCGTTCCTGTGAGGGATGACGCCACAAAGCGGCAATCGGAAGCGCCGCCAATCGCTCCCCGAACGAGAGCCCATGCTCGCCGGCATAAAGCACCAGGCCGGTACGGAACCGAACACCGAGGCGATCGCGCAGCAGCGCTAGGTGTTGAAAATCGTCAGCGGCGACTGTGGCCGCGCTCTTTACCTCAATAGCGACGACACGACCGTCGTACGCCTCGATCACGATGTCAACCTCGATTCCCGTCCGATCTCTGTAGTGGTGCAGACTCAAAGAGGAATCTGACCATCCGATCTGGCGCGTGAGCTCGCCCACGACGAATCCCTCAAGGATAGGGCCATCCGCACCTCGGGCCACCTCCGGCCGCACGAGCGCTTCTGGGCTGGCTCCTCGCAGATGTGCTGCCAGGCCGGAGTCGACGATGATCACCTTCGACTGTCGAGCCTCCCGGCTTGTGAGATTCGCCGCCCACGCAGGAAGACGTTGGATCAGGAAGACGGCCTCCAGCACGTCGAGGTATCGGTGGACCGTGCGCTCTGGCATCCTGGCATCGCGAGCAAGATCAGCGACGTTGAGTACCGATGTGTGTCGCGCACCGATCAACCGCATGAGTCGGGGAAGTTCGCCGATCCGCGAAAGCTCGGCCACGTCCCGCACTTCGCGAGCAGTCACCTCCCGGACGTAGGATGTGAACCATCTCTGCCGTCGCTGCCTAGCCGTCCGAAGGAGAGGTTCGGGGAAGCCCCCGGCACATGCTCGATTGAGGTAGTCCCGCTTACTGAGATCCACGCGCATCCCGATTCCGACCTCACCCTCCAGCACCGCGTCGATGAACCGCTCCTGCCGCCCTTCGATCTCACCCTGGGAGAGCGGATGGAGCTGCAAGGATTCCATCCGACCCGCCAGGAAGTCGGCGATCTGCCGAACAGCGAAGAGGTTCGTGGATCCGGTGAGGAGAAATCGTCCTGGTCGAGGATCTCGGTCAACCGAGGCCTTGATGGCCAGCATGAGGTCTGGCGCCCGCTGCACTTCGTCGATCACCAGCATGCCCGGCCGCCCCTCCACAAAGGCCCTTGGGTCCTGTTTGGCGGCTTCTCGAACTGGGTCGTCGTCGAGCGTAACGAACGTTGCGTCCGGGTCCCGTCGCTGGAGTTGCTTGACGAGGGTCGTCTTCCCCGCCTGGCGTGGTCCGACGACTGACACCACGCGCGTGTCCCCGAGAGCTTCTTGGACCTTCGGCGTCAGGTTCCGATCGAGGAGGCTGCGTGCCATGCCGTGAGAGTATGGCAGAAATGCAGTCGTGCGGTGGCAGAATCGCATGGCCAAGATGGCAGAATCGCCGACCCCCCATGACTGACCGGGGTTTTCGAATCATGCGGGCAGCTGTGCCCTTCTCGGCCCAGGTCCGCACGGGAGCGGTTGATCCGCGGCTCCGGTTCAGGCGGCGATGGCCCCCCGGTTCAGCAGACGGATGGCCGCATCGACCCTGGCCTCCACCCGGCTCGGCCACCGGGCCGAAAGGACGCGGAAGGGACCGGTGGCCAGCTTGAGCATGCACAGCGCCTCGCGCCAGGCCATGTCGGCCTCCGAGGCTCCCAACCCCTCGAGCAGGAGCGGGCGAAGAAGCGCCCGGTAGGCGACGGGGCGCCGGCGCGCGCCCGGCGCGGACGCGCTGAGCACCGAGAGGTGGGCCAGGAAGTTCGCCGCGTCGAGGAGCGGATCGCCGGGGCCGGCGTCGTCCAGGTCGATGAGGCCCATCCCGTTTCGCTCTCCCACGAAGACCTGCCCTTCGTAAAGGTCCCCGTGGACGGTGGGTCCCGGGGCGACGGCCCCGGCCAGCTCCGCGAGGTCCGCCGCCGCTTCCTCGATTTCGTTGCTCCGGTGCGGGAGCAGGTGCGCGAGGAGCCCCCCCACGGACAGCACCTCGCGATCCTGAGGACGGGGGACGGCACCCGTCCGCCACGGGACCGCGGCGACGCGATGGAGCAGCTCCGCGACCCGTCGTGGCGACGGGAGCTTCGCCTCGTCAACCAGGAGCTCCCGCAGGCTCCGCCCCGCGATCGGGCTGAACACGGCCAGGCCGTCCAGGCCATCGAACGAGCGGGGACGGGAGAGGGCGATCCCGTTCCCGGCCAGCGCGCGGTGAGCGTCGAAGGTCCGCCGGAGCGCGTCGTCGCGAAGCACCTTGCCGTACAGCACCTCGCGCACTCCCCCGCCGCCCAGGACCATGTACCGGAGCACCGCCCGCTTCCGCGGACGGTACCGGAGAGGGGTCACGGAGAAGGCCGCGGGGGCCGGGAGGCCGCTCGCCGCTCGAACGGTGGGCCCGTGGGCCGCATCGGGGAGGCCCGCCAGCACCGGGTCGTACGGGTAGGTCCACACCACGAAATCCTCGCCCTGTCGCTCCACGGGATCGGGAAGCCCGAAGCGTCGCTCGAAGTCGTCGGGCGGGGGAAGGGCCGAGCGGGGCCGGCTCGCGGTCAGGGCGCAGAGCGAGAGCCACCGCTCGGCGTCACGCCCACGGGCCCGGGCCCGATAGCGGACCGTGCACGACTGGCCGGGCCAGTACACGGCCTGCACGGCGCGGAGCTCCAGGAGTTCGAAGCCGCGACGGTCGAGGAAGCCCCCCAACGCGACGGCCGCGGACTCGGGAAGGAACAACTCCCCGGCCCGCGGCAGGTCGCTATCGGGCGGCGGCTGCGGAGGGGCCGCCCGGTTCATGCGTCCCGCTAGTCCGAGTCGGCGCTCTCGTCGTCGTTGTCGACGCTCTCGTCCTCGCCCTGGTCGTCGTTGTCCTCGCCCTGGTCGTCGTTGTCCTCGCCCTGGTCGTCGCCGTCCTCACCCTGGTGGTCGCCGTCCTCACCCTGGTCGTCGGCGCTCGCGTCGTCCTGATCGTCGGCGGTCGCGGGGCTATCGGCGTCCTCCGGGCTGTCCGCGGACTGGGGGCTCGCCGGCGTCTCGACCCCGGGCGGGGTGGCCACGGACTCGGTGTCCGGCGAGTCGACGGTCGTATCGAGGTCGTCCACGAGATCGTCGTCGACGGTGACCTGGACCGTGCCGTCCTCGAGGTCGAGGGACACGCTAGCGTCGGACGGGGCGTCCACCGCATTCGGGTCCGGCGACGCCGCGGCGGCGCTCGCGAGCGCGGTGGCCCCGCCGGCCAGCCCGACCACCGTCCCGCCTACCGCGGCCTTCAGGAGCTTGCCCTTGCGCCAGTTCCTTGTCATCCTGGTCCACCTCCTGTGGTTCGCTTCCTCCTCCAGGCGCATCAGCGCACGGTGAGGGTGACGATCTTTCCTTTCTGCTACATCGGGCGGGATGCCGCATTTGCACGCGGATCACGGGTGATTTCAGGACTCGGTCATTTGGGGGACTGCGTCGATCCACCCGTCCGGCCGATGCTTGCTGCGATGCTTCGCGAACCGAACCCCTCCACGCCCCCACTGGAGCGCCCGAACATTTTCGCCTCCATCCCCGATGTACGGACAGAGACCGATGAAGCCGAAGTCAGGACGCTGGACCTGGTACAGCGCTTGGTGGAGCGGGCGAGGGAAGGTAGGGAGGACGCCTTCGGCGACCTCTACCGCCGGTATCACGCTCCGCTCTTCCGACTGGCCCGGGCCCACCTGGGCGACGGGGCCGAGGACGCGGTGGCCGAGACCTTCCTCCGGGCCTGGAAGGGGCTCCCGGGCTACAAGGACACGGGCGCCCCGTTCCTGGCCTGGCTGTACGGGATCGCCCGGCACGTGATCGCAGACGAGTTCCGAAGGCGCGCCAGGGTGGAGCCCCGGGCCGACCTGCCGGACGGGCGGGTGGAGTGGAAGGTGGACGACGAGCTGACGCTGGCGGCGGCCATCCGAGGGCTCCCGGACGAGCAGCGGCAGGTGATTGAGCTGAAGTTCCTGATGGGCGCGACGAACGCGGAGGTGGCCGCGGCCCTCGGCAAGAGCGAGGGCGCCGTGAACGCCAAGCAGTGGCGGGCCCTGGGGGCGCTTCGGAAGATGCTGGAGGAGGCATGAGGTCGGCGCTGGACCGGGATCTCGCCCGGTGGGAGCGGGGCGAGCTGTCCCTGGCCGACCTCGGGCTCCGCCACCCCGGCCGGGCCGGCGGGATGATCGCCCTGTACCAACGCCTCACCGACATCGGCGTCGCCGCCGTCCCCGATCCCGAACCCGGGTGGGTGCGCCTGAGGCAACGGCTCCCCCAGCGGCCGGACGTGGTCCAGGTGCGGACCGTGGGGCCGGCGTTCGTCCTTCGGCGCCTCGTGGCCCGGCCCCTCGCCCTGGCCGCCGCGCTCGTCCTGCTCGGAGGGGCGATCGGCTATGCGGCGGCCCCCAAGGCCGTCAACCACCGCCTGTCGTCATTCTGGGAGAGCGTCGAGAACATGTTCCAGGACGAGCCCCGGCAAGGCGGACCGGACCGGACTCCGGGATCCCCGAGAGACGACGAGCATGGCCTCGCGCCATCGGTGCCGGATGACGAGGAGGGCGACGACGGCGACGGCGAAGAGGGCGAGGACCGGGGAGACGGGGACGACGGGGACGACCGCGAAGACGGGGACGACGACCACCGTGATGGGCCCTCCGAGGACTCCGGAGAG
>Ga0209853_1000295_pt1 | contig 13856 bp, 9 predicted proteins | sample GWRWS1_30_40_FD_187224 | JGI IMG/M metagenome (GOLD analysis project Ga0209853, IMG submission 187224) | Riverbed sediment microbial communities from areas with vegetation nearby in Columbia River, Washington, USA - GW-RW S1_30_40 (SPAdes)... | ecosystem: Environmental > Aquatic > Freshwater >...
CTGACGTTTTACGCCGTCACCGCTCCGCGCAGGTTCGACGGGGTCGCGCTGGCGGTCGCCGACCTGATCGCCAAGGAGGCCGGCGACGTCCTCGAGCGGACGAGGCTCCAGGAGGAGGTCCGTGAGGAGCGGGAGCGTGCGGAGCGCGTGCTGGCCCACGTCGGCGACGGCGTCTTCTTCGTGGACGGCGACGGCGTCGTCCGCCTCTGGAACCCGGCGGTCGCCGCGATCACCGGCCTGCCTCCACATGATGTCGTCGGCCGCCGCCCGCTGGACGTGCTCCCGGGCTGGGCGGCGATCGAGCCCCTCGTACCGGTCGCGAGCGCGCCCGCGTACGCGGCGAAGCACGCGGAGACGGTGCCGCTCGACCTGGGAGACCGAGAGCTCTGGATCTCCATCTCGGCGGTCCGGTTCCCCGACGGCACGGTGTACGCGCTGCGCGACCTGACCGAGGAGCGGGGCATCGAGAAGCTGAAGAGCGAGTTCGTGGCAACCGTCTCGCACGAGCTTCGGACGCCCCTGGCGGCGGTCTACGGCGCCGCGATGACGCTGCGCCGCCAGGACGTCGAGCTCGACGACGACCATCGCGGGCGGCTCCTGGCTGTGATCGCCGGCGAGTCCGACCGGCTGGCTCGGATCATCGACCAGGTCCTCGCCGCGAGCCGGCTCGACTCGGGCAGCTTCGACTTCGCGGTGGAGCGCTGCGACCCCGGCCCGCTCGCGCTCGAGGTGGTCGAGGCCGCGCGCGCCCACTCCCCCGACGGGGTCGTCGTCGACCTTGCGCCCGACCACGACCTTCCGGCCGTCGCGGCCAACCCCGACATGCTGCGCCAGGTGCTCGCGAACCTCGTCGAGAACGCGATGAAGTACTCGCCCGCCGGCGGCCGCGTGCAGGTGTCGCTCGGCCGCCACGAGGGGCGCGTCCTCTTCGCCGTGCGCGACGAAGGCCTCGGCATCCCGCTGCGCGAGCAGGAGCGGATCTTCGAGAAGTTCTTCCGGCTCGACCCGAACCTCACGCGCGGCGTCGGCGGAACCGGGCTCGGGCTCTACATCTGCCGCGAGCTCGTCCGCCGGATGGGCGGCCGCATCTGGGTCGCCTCCCGCGACGGTGAAGGCTCGACGTTCTTCTTCGAGCTCCCCGCCGCCGGCCCCGAGGAGCAGCTCGGCGGCGTCGTCCACGCAGCCGTCGAGGCCCGCCTGCCCTAGGCGCCCCTCAAAAGCGCAGAAGCGCCCCGATGCCCTCCGCGGGCTCAAGGTCGTCGCTCTGGCGCACGGCGCAGACGGTGCCCCCGTGGGCGAGCGTCCGGTGGACGGCCAGGTCGAGCCCGTCCGTCGACTCCTCGAGCTGTGTGCCGTCGAGCGGGCACTTCGAGCCCTCCGCGGAAAGGCGGCCGCAGGCGGGGCAGCGCTTCGCGACGCGGTTCGCGCCCTCGCGGAAGAGCAGGAGCTCGACGCGGGCGTCGGAGACGGCCTCGAGCGTCGCCGCCCAGCCGGAGGAGGCGCGCCCGTTTCGGCCCAGCTCCTCGCTCCAGCGCTCGACGACCTCCCGCTCGCGCTCGGCCCGCCGGCGCTCGAGCGCCGGCGTCGCTACCGCGAGGAGCTCCGTCGGCTGGGCGTGCGCCTCGGCGTGGGCAACGCCGGCGACGACCGCGCGGGTCTCCTGCGAGAGCAGGCCCTCGAGCTCGCCCCAGGTCTCCTCGTTGGCGATCACGACGACCTGCGGCTTGCGCAGCTCGCGGACGAAGCGGTCGAGCTCCTCGGCCACGCGCTTCAGGTGCTCGTGAACGTGCTCGTCGACGTGGCGCTGCAGGCGCGCCTGCGCCAGGCCGCCCTGGTCATGCCGCCTCGGCTGCTCCTCGTAGTAGTCGGCCAGGTCCTCCAGGCGACCGGCCCGGAGGCGATAGAAGCGCCCCTGCTCCCGGCTCACCACGAGGACGAGCGCGCCCTCGCCGCGCCCGACGAGCGGGACGAGCGGAGCGAGGTAGAGCAGCTGGTCGACCTTGATCCCGTCGGGGACGACCTCGATCAGGGGCAGCGGGCGCCAGACGTTGTCGAGGCTCGCGCAGAAGACGGCGAGCCCGTGCGCACCGTCGCGGTCGAACTCGGCCTCGAAGTAGCGGCGGATGCGGTCGAAGTCCTCGCGAAGCGCGAGCCGCTGCTGGTGCGTGAGCTCGCGTGCCCTCCCGCCGTTCTCCTTGGCCGCGCCGTCCAGAAGCGAGTTCAGACGAGTCTGCACGTCGCCCGCAGTGGGGACGAGGCTCGGGTCGAGGTCGAGATAGACGCTGATCGCGAACCCGTTCTCAGCCTCGAAGCGAGCGAGGTCGCGAAGCTCGTCCCAGGTGACGGTGCGTGCCATCCGGTCGCCCCTTGTACGTTTCCTCTGGCGAGACCAGAAGCTACACAATGGAACACGATCCGGACGGCGATCGTTAACGACTACGAAGCGAGAATTCGACTGAGGTGAACCGATTGAGTTCGAACGACGTGCGCGAGGTTATTGTGATCGGCGGGGCCGCGGCGGGTTACACCGCCGCTCTCTATGCCGCGCGAGCAAACATGAACCCGCTGGTGATCGAGAGCGTCAACTGGGGCGGCCAGCTGATGATCACGAGCGACGTGGAGAACTATCCGGGCTACCCGGCCGGCATCCTCGGGCCGGAGATGATGCAGGACTTCCGCAGGCAGGCCGAGCGCTTCGGCGCCGAGTTCGTCACTGACGACGTGACGAAGGTGGACTTCTCCGAGCGGCCCTTCCGCGTCTGGGTCGGCGACGACGAGTACCGCGCGGAGAGCGTTATCGTGGCGACGGGCGCGAACGCCCGCCAGCTCGGGCTCCCGTCCGAACGCTCGCTCCAGGGCAGGGGCGTCTCCTACTGCGCGGTCTGCGACGCCGCCTTCTTCCGCGATAAGGATGTCGTGGTTGTCGGCGGCGGCGACTCCGCGATGGAGGAGGCGACGTTCCTGGCGAAATTCGCCTCGAAGGTGACTCTCGTCCACAGGCGCGACCTGTTCCGGGCGTCGCCCATCATGGTCGACCGCGCTCGGGCGACCGAGAAGATCGAGTTCGTCCTCGACTCCGTGGTCGAGGAGGTCCTCGGCGACGGCTTGGTCGCCGGCGTCGTCGTCCGCAACGTGAAGACGGACGAGCGCACGGAAATCCCTGCGGAGGGCCTGTTCGTGGCGATCGGCCACGATCCGACCACCGAGCTCTTCAAGGGACAGCTCGACACGGATCCCGACACCGGCTACCTGATCACGAAGAGCAGGACAACGGAAACGAACGTCCCGGGAGTCTTCGCCGCCGGCGACGTGCAGGACGACGTCTACCGCCAGGCCGTGACCGCGGCCGGCTCCGGCTGCATGGCGGCGCTCGACTCCGAGCGCTGGCTGGCGGCCGAACGGGGCCGCCTGCTGGATGCGCTCACTGCGCCCCGAGCCTAGGCTCGCCAGCTAGCTTTCCTTCGTGCCGTACTTCATCTGCCCGAACTGCCGGCGTCGCTCGGTCGACGACGACGGGCTCGAAGGCCTCACGGGCAAGCCGGTCGCCTGCGCGAGCTGCGGCTTCGGCTTCCTCTTCGAGATCATGGACGACTACTATCCGGCGCCCGGCACCGGCTTCGTCGTCTGCAACGGAGAGGGCCGGATCATCGCGACCGGCCAGGGGTTCTTCGAGCTGACGGGCTATCGCGAGGGCGACCTGCTAGGTCACGAGGTGATGGAGGCGCTCTTCGAGCCCGAGGACAACGGCCCCACGCCGGCAGCGCTCGCCCTCGAGTACGGCGTCCGGCGATTCGACCAGAGGCTGACGCTCCGCACCCGGGCGGGCGTGAAGAAGGTCGTGCGCGCGGACTTCTTCCCGGCGTACGACGAGGACGGCGGCCTCCTCGTCGCCGTCGCCCCTCGCTAGTCCCTTCCGGCCGAGCCTGCCTGTGGACGCCGCCAACGGGCGGCAAGAGCGTGCTTCCAAGCGGCGGGTCACGGAGGACCGTGTTCACGCGGGCCGCTGCATCGTCCAGAAACACCGTCCCCGCCGGCCACGTCAGGGGTCAGACCCCGGACGTGGCCGCCGGGGACTACACGCGGCTGGACGGGCAGAGATCGCTGAGGACGCAGTCCTCGCAGCGCGGGCGGCGCGCGTCGCAGACTCGGCGGCCGTGCCAGATGAGGAGGTGTGGGAAGCGGGCCCAGTCGGCGCGCGGGACGATGCGCATTAGGTCGCGCTCGATCTTCACCGGGTCGCCGTGCTTCGTGAGGCCGAGGCGCTGCGAGAGGCGGCGGACGTGGGTGTCGACGACGATTCCCTGTGCCGCGCCGCGCTCCGCGGCCACGACGTTCGCGGTCTTCCGGCCCACGCCGGGGAGCCGAACGAGGTCCTCCAGGCGCTCGGGCACCTCGCCGTCGTAGTCCTCGAGCAGCATCCTCATGGTGCCGCGGAGGTTCTTCGCCTTCTGCCTGAACGTCCCGGTCGGGCGAATATCCGCCTCGAGCTCCTCGACGGGAACGGCGAGGTAGTCCTCGGGCCGGTGGAACTTCCGAAACAGCCTCGCCGTGACGCGGTTCACGGTCACGTCGGTGGTCTGCGCGGAAAGCATCACGGAGACGAGGAGCTCGACCGGGTCTCGGAAGCGGAGCGCGATCGTCGCGTCCGGGTGCGCCGCGGCGAGCCGGTCGACGATCTCGCCGATCCGCTCCCGCTTCGGCGCCACGCGGCGCCGCGCCTCGCGGACGTAGCTGCGCGGGGCCGAGACCGCCATCCGCCGACTAGACCTCGGCGTATTCCGCAGGAACCTGGACGGAGAGGAGCCGCGGGCCCGCGCAGACGCGGTCGAGCGCGGGGCACCCGGCGCAGGTGAACTCGCTCGGCGTCGGCCTGAAGTCCCCCTCGTTGATCCGGGCGATCGCCGCTGAGAGGTCCGCTTCCAGACCGGCCAGATCGTTCCGGACGAAGGTCGTCGAGACGACCGCGTCCGGACGCTCGAGGAAGTGGTAGACCACCTCCACCTCGTCCGCCCCGGTGCGGAAGCAGGCGAGCGCGTAGACGAGCCGCTGCAGCCGGTAGTCGGCCTGCACGATCTCCTCGGGCGTTCCCTCCGCCAGCGAGTTGGTCTTGTAGTCGACGACGAGCGCGCTGCCTCCCTCGCTCCAGTGGACGTCGAGGCGCCCGTGCAGGAGGACGCCGTCGTGCTCGAAGGCGAACGGCCGCTCCGGCGTGGCGCCGGCCAGACCGGCGATCCGCCGCGCGAGGTCCGACTCGCAGTACGAGCTCACAAAGGCCCGGATCCGGTCGAGCTCCTCGTCGGTCGCCGCCGCGTACCAGCCCCGCACCTGCTCGACGTCCGGCACGGCCGCCGCCGCCAAGTCGACGGTCTCGAGGAGCCGGTGGACGGCGTCGCCGACCTCCGTCGCGGCCAGGCCGGTCGCGCCAGGCTCCGCGCCGTGGGCATCCGCGGGCCTCATGCCCGCGACGCGCTCGGCGTAGTACCGGTAGGAGCAGCGGTCGAAGAGCGCGAGCGCGCTGTACGAGAGCCTGCGGACACGGTGGAGCGGAGGCGCCGGGACCGGCGTGAGCTCGGGAAGCCGCAGCGCCGGCGCGGGCAGCGGCGCCAGCTCCACGCCGGTGAAGAGCGCGAGCTGACCCTCCTCCGGCGCGGCCGGCTCGGCCTCCGGCTGCGGCTCCAGCACCTCGGGCCGGTGGCGGTCGATGCGGACGAGCAGGCGCGCACCGTCCCGGACGAGCTCGACTGGGGCGTCGTCGGCGGCCTCCAGCTCCCGCGCCTCGAGGCGGTCCAGAACCCAGCCGATCGGAGTCGCCTGGTCGGCGCTCCGGGCCGGGTCGATGGCGCCGGAGACGACGAGCCGGTCGATCGCCCGAGTCATGGCGACGTAGTAGAGGCGGAGCCGCTCGGCCCGCTCGGCCTCTCGCTCGGCCTCCCGCACCTCCTCGTACTCGAAAGCGGGCCGGCGCGATCCGGTGGCCGGGTCGGCGACCCGAAAGCCGAAGCGCCCGTCCGGCAGGCAGAGGATCTCGTCGGGCGAAGGCGCGTTCCGGTCGCGGCCGGCGTCCGCGACGATCACGACCTTGAACTCGAGACCCTTGGCGGAGTGAATGGTCAGGAGCCGGACGGCGTCGGCGTCCTCCTCCTCGGCGACTGCCTCGAGCTCGCGGGCGCCGACGGCCTCCTGCTCGCGCACGAAGCGTACGAAGCCCTCGATGTCGCGGCCGCGCAGCTCTTCGTAGGAGCGTGCGAGCCGCGCGAGCTTGCGCATGTTCGCGTAGCGGCGCCGTCCGTCCCACTGGACTAGGACTGCGAGGTCGTAGTCGTGGTCAGCGACGACCCGCTCGCAGAGCTGCTCCAGGGAGAGGCCGTTCGCCGCGGCGGCGAGGCGCTCGAAGCGCTGGAGGAACGCCCGGCAGAGACGCAGGTCCTCGTCGGAGAGATCCCCCGGGAGTCCACGCTCGAACGGCTGGTAGAGCGGTCGCCTGGGTGCCGCTCGACGCAGGAGCACAAGCGCGTCACTCGAGAGCCCGACGAACGGGGAGGCGAGGACGGTGACGAGCGCTTCGTCGTCGTAGCGGTTGTGCAGAAGGCGGAGGTAGGCCAGGAGGTCGACGACCTGCTGCTGGCCGAAGTACCCGCGGCCCGTGGCCCGGTAGGTCTGCAGGCCCGCCTTGCGCAGCTCGTCCTCGTAGTGCTCGGCGTCGGTGCCGGCGGCGAACAGGAGCACGATCTCCCCCGCGCTCGCCTCGCCCGAGTCGACGAGCCGCCTGACTCTGGCGGCGATGTGCCGCGCCTCGGCGCGGCGCCAGTGCGTCGAGGTGCCGGCGTAGCTCGACTTGTCGGTGACCAGCAGCTCGACGGGCGCGCCGAAGACCGGATCGGGAAAGCGCCCGGCGGCCGCGAGCGGCTGGAACTCGGAGCCGAACTCACTCGAGAAGAGGTGATTGACCGCAGCGAGCACTTCGGGACGGGAGCGGTAGTTCTGGGTGAGCGCGAGCACCCCGCCGGACTGGTCGCGCCGGTCGCGGAAGACCTCGACATCGGCGTGGCGGAAGCGGTAGATGGATTGGAACTCGTCGCCAACGAAGAAGAGCTCCTTCCCGTCGGGGCCCTCGGCGAGCAGGTCGACGATCTCGCACTGGAGCCGGTTCGTGTCCTGGAACTCGTCGACCATGATCGAGCGGAAGCGCCAGCTCTCGCGCTCGCGCACGGCGAGGTCGTCGCGAAGCAGGTCTCGCGCGGCGAGCTGGAGGTCCTCGAAGTCGAGCGCGGACTCCCGCTCCTTCGCCGCCCCGTAGGAGAGGCCGAAGCGCTCCAGGAGCTCCTGGAGGAGATCGCGGTCGCGCGCCGCCAGCTCGTCGAGCGCCGCCTGCTCGACGCCGCGCCGGGCTTCCTCGTAGCTGGCCGCCCGCTCGCCCGCGGCCTTGAGCTCGCCAAGGTCGAGGAGCCGCTCCGGCAGCGTGCGCTCCTCCAGGACCTCGAGCGAGCGGGCGGCGGTGGCTCGGGCGGTCTCCCCCGCCTCCTCGTCCGCTGCGAGGAGCCGCGCCGACTCCCGAAGCTGCTCGCTCCGCTCTTGCAGGCCGATCCGCGCGCCCAGCTCGAGGGTGAGAGGACGGCCGGCCGCGCGGAGCGTCTCGTGGACACCGGTCAGCATGCGGCGCAGCGCCCGGACGCCGTACGTCGACAGCAGGCCGAGCCGCTCCTCGCCGCCGTCGGCACAGAAGTCGGTCAGGGCCTGCTCGAACGCCTCCCGCTGGAGAACGCGCGCCTGCGCGTCGTCGAGGACGCGGAAGCGCGGGTCGATGCCCGCCGCGAACGGATGCGAACGAAGCAGGCGGTGGCAGAAGCCGTGAATCGTCGAGATCCACGCGGCGTCCAGCTCACGCGCGAGCTCGGGGCGACCGGCCTCGGCCAGCCGCTCGCGGATGCGGTCGCGGAGCTCTCCCGCCGCGCGCTCGGTATAGGTGATGACGAGCAGCGAGTCGACGTCGAGCCCGTCCTCGCAGACCGCCTTGACGAAGCGCTCGACGAGCACGGTCGTCTTGCCCGTTCCCGCTCCCGCGGAGACGAATACGACGCCCGGAGCCTCGATGGCCGCGATTTGCTCGGGATTGGGGGCGTTCACTGCCGCTTCACCCGGCACATCGGGGCGAGGTCGCACCACGAGGGGCAGCCGGCGTCTCCGAGCGGGTCGTGCCGAACGTCCCCGGCACGGATCCGGTTGACGAAGCCGCGGGCATGCTCGGTCGCACGCTCGATCTGCGCCCAGAACTCGTGCTCGTCGCGGTAGTCGTTGCGCTGGAAGCCGGGAACGCCGTCTTCGCGCGCGCTGGCGCGCAGGAGGCCGCGGGCCTCGCGCTCGCCGGCCAGCGCGCGATAGAGCCCTCCGAGCGGCTCGATCCCGACGAGGTCGCGCAGGACGAGCATGTAGAGCGGGATCTGCAGCCTGAGCTCGGAATCGATCTTCGCGGCCGAGAACGCGGTCTTCCCGGACTTGTAGTCCCAGACGATCCCGCGCGCGCTGAAGGGGTCGACGTCGATCCGGTCGATCTTCCCGGAGAGGGAGAAGCCGTCGAGCGCGAGCCCGCGTTGCAGCTCCGGCGCGGACCGCTCGGTTCCGAACGAGACCTCGAAGCGGCGCGGCACGAGCGGCGAGGAGGAGCGGGCCTCCTCGCGGACGAAGCCTTCGAGGTCACGCCAGAGCTGGCCCTCCAGCTCACGGCGCTCGAGGTCGGTCAGCTCCTGGCGGACGCCCTCGAGCGCGTCCTGGAGGCACCGGCGCAGGAAGCCGACCGCAGCCTCGACGCTTGCGGCCTCGACTCGCTCGGTGCCGACCTCCTTCGGCAGCCCGGCGTAGAAGCGATGCAGGGTCGTGTGGGCGATCGACCCCCGCAGCTTCGCGTCCACCTCGGCGTCGATCGAACGCGGGGAAAGCAGCCGCTCGACGAACCAGATGGAGGAGCACGACGCAAACGCCTCCAGCTCCGTGACGTTGAAGCTCTCCCGCGCGCGGAGCTCCGCCAGCACCGCCGGGTTTGTCAGCGACGTCCGGCGCTCGAAGGCGGAGCGCGCCCGCTCCAGCCGCCGCTCCCAGCCGTTGGCGGCGGCGAGGGAAGCCGCCTCGGTCGCGTCCCGCTCTGCGAGCACGGCGAGAGCCCGGAGACGCTCGCGCTCGGTCGGCGCTTCCTCGAGCTGCCAGGTCAGGGCCGAGAGCGGCCGCCTCCGCGTCCATCGCGCCACGTCGGCGGGGTCGAAGAGCGCGCGCGCCTCGTCCCAGAACGGGCTTGCCAGCCGCGGAGCGCCTTCGTCGCTCGCCGCCTCCCGCACAAGGTAGAGGCGCCGCGACGGACGGGTGCAGGCGGCGTAGAAGAGATAGCGCTCGCGGGAGACCTGGTCCGGCCGCGCGAGCCGCGAGAGCGTACGCTCGTCCAGGTCGCGGCGGACGTCGTCGTCGAGGAACGGCGACGGGCTCGCCCGGCGCGGGAGGCTCCCCTCCTCCAGCCCGAGCACGAAGACCGTGTCGAACCGGCGAGTCCGCGCGCGGAGGAGGTCGAGCACAGCGACGCGCCCGGGCTCCGCGGCCGAGGCCAGGCGCAGGGGCAGGCGTTCGAGCGCAGCCAGAACGTCCTGGCGAGCGAGCTCCCCGGCCAGCTCGCGCCAGCCGTCCAGCTCCTCGAGCAGGCGGCTTGCCGCCTCCCAGGCGCGCAGGTCGAGGCGGGAGGCCTCCCCCACCGGCGGCGTCTCGAGCCCGTGCGCGCCGCGAAGCATGGCCCGTCCGAGGACGCGCACCGCGTCCGTGGGCGTCGCTGGTCCCCGGACGTCGTCGAGCGCGGGCAGCGGCTGCCCTCTCAGGGCGACCACCCGCTCCTCGATGTCGGAGCGAACCGCCAGGCCGCGGAGCCGCCCCTCGAGGTAGTCCGCGGACGCCCGTGGGAGGCCCGAGTAGGGGGAGCGGAGGAAGCCGAAGAGGTCGCGGCGGCTCTCCGTCTGCCAAAGGAACCGGAGCGCAGACAGGAGCGCGTGCCCGAAGGGCGTCTGCCCCAGGCGAGCCCGCCCTTCGATCGCGTGGGGGACCCCCGCCGCCGAGAGAGCGGTCTCCAGCGGCGCCCGCAGCCGCTCGAGGGAGGGGCAGACAAGAGCGACTGCCTCCGGCGGCGTGCCCTCGCGCAGGAGGTGGAGCACCTCGTCCGCGACGAGCTCGAGCGACCCGCGCGAGCCAGCGCCTTCGAGAAAGCGAACGGCGCCTTCGAGGGAAGGGGGGCCGGACCGCGGCCCGTCGGCGAAGACCGCTCGCTCGAGATGGGCGAGCGCCGGATGCGCTATCTCCGAGTACGCTGGGGGCAGCTCCTCAACCCGGCCGGCGGCCAGGGCCGCCAGGTCGTCCGCCGTGCGCGCGAGGGAGGCGAAGGCCGGCCGGCCCGGTTCGTAGGGCAGCGAGACGTGCACATCGGTACGACCCGCGAGGGCGTTCAGCAGCGCCCACTGCGCCCCGGTCAGGTCCTCGAAGCCGTACGCGAGCACCGGCCTGCCCTCCCAGGCCTCGAGCTCGCCCTCGACGCGCGCGACGCCGTATCCCCGCTCGCGGTCGCGATCCCAGAGCTCCAGCCGCTCGAGCTCGTCCAGATAGGCCGCGTAGAGCACGGCGAGGTCGCCGCCGACCTCACCCGGGTCGACGAAGCCCGACTCGAGCTCCGAGATGGCCCCGAGAAGCGATTCCCCGAAGCCCGAGAACCGGGAGGAGGCGCGCAGCCCGTTCAGGCTCGCGCCCGCGAGCGCGCGCCGGAGGACGAGCGCCCGTTGGGCATCGGTCGCAACGTTCCGCCGCTCCCTGCCCCCACGGGCGATCGAGCGGAAGAGGTCGTCGAACGTGCCGATCTCGCCGCCGAGGAGCGCGCCGCGGCGCGCGAGCAGGTCGCGCTCGACGCGATCGACCTCGGCCCGGTTCGGGACGACGAGAAACGGCTCGCGGTCGAGGTTCTCCAGATAGCGATCGAGGAGCCGCGAGACCTTTCCGGCGTTCGCCGGGCCCACCAGCAACGCCAGCGGCACTCAGGCAGTCTAGATGCCCGGGCCGGGCATCTCGGTGCCCGGCCGGAGACCAACGCGCCCACGTCGGGCGCCGGCCGGGACTTCGAGCGCCCTGAGGAAAGCGGCTACGCGGCGCCCTTGGGCCGGCGGCCGCGGCGGGCGGCAGGACGGCCGGGCATCGTGCCGGCGCAGTCGTCGCAGAGATCCGCTGCCTTGGCGCCGCGGCGGGCGTCAGTGTAGGTGACGCGGAGGGCTGCGCCCTTCCCTTCGCCCACCTCGGTTCCGCAGTTGTCGCACACGAGAATCGTCTTTCTTGCCACGCCATTTCCTCCTGAGAAGTCGGTCGCCTGCTAGATCGGCGAACTCTACTCGGAAGAAATACCCGGGCGCAATGAGGATCGAATAGCCTGGGGAAATTCCTTTTCCGCGCTGCGGAGGGCGTCAGTACACTCCGGCGCGATGGAGACGCGAACGATCGTCGTGCTGGAGGGAGACGACACCGGCCAGGAGCTGCTCGAAGAGGCACTGCGCGTCCTCGCCTGGGACGTCATCGGCCTCGAGCTCGATCTTCCCCGCTTCGACCTCTCCCTCGAGTCGCGACGCCGGACGAACAACGAGATCGTCCACGAGGCTGCCAGGGCGGTCCGCGAGCACGGCCTGGGGCTGAAAGCTGCGACCATCACACCGGAGACGTCCGGCGACGTGGGCAGCCCGAACCGGATCCTCCGCGAGGAGATCGGCGGCCATGTGATCGTCCGCACCGGCCGACGAATCCCCGGGGTCGTGCCGATCGGAGGCGCCCATTTCCCCATCTCGGTCGTCCGGATGGCGGTCGGTGACGCCTACGGCGCCAAAGAGTGGCGGGACGGTGAGGGTGAGGCAGAGGTCGCCTACCGCACCGAGCGGATCGAGCGCCGCATCTGCCGCGCGGTCGCCGAGTTCTCGTTCCGCCACGCGGAGCGCACCAAGGCGAAGGTCTTCGGCGGGCCGAAGTACACCGTCTCCCCGGTCTACGAAGGGATGCTGAAGGAGGAGATGGACGCCGCCGCCGAGCGGCATCCCGAGGTCGAGTACGAGCCGCAGCTGATCGACGCGACCTTCGCGCTCCTGATCAGCTCGGCGGGAGAGTCGCTCGTGATCCCGGCGCTCAACCGCGACGGCGACATCCTCTCCGACCTGGTTCTGCCCCTCTTCGGCTCGATCGCCGGCTCAGAGTCGCTGCTCGTCGCCTTCAACGAGGACTACACGCCGCGGGCACTGATGGCCGAGGCCGCGCACGGGACGGCGCCCGCGCTCAAGGGGAAGGACGTGGCCAACCCGATGGCGATGATCCTCGCCGGCGCCGCGCTCCTCTCCCACATCGACGACCAGGAGGCCCGGGCGGCCGGCCGGGCGATCCGCGAGTCCTGCCTCGAGGCGGTCTCGGCAGGAGTCCGCACCGCCGACCTGGGCGGGCACGCCCCCACGACGGAGTTCACGGACGAGGTCATCGGCCGCATCCGCTCCAAGATCGAGGTCTGGGCGACGCTCGGAGAGGGCTGAGACCCGCTCGCGCGCGTCAGCCGCGGAGCCGGTAGAAGCGGAAGACCTCGTGCTCGATCGGGAGCACCTCGACGTCGGCGAAGCCGGCCTCGGTCGCGTAGCGGCGCAGGGTGTCGGCGCGCATGACCGTGCCCGTTCCCGCAGAGGGCGTGTCGGCGAGCCCCACTGGCAGGCAGCAGAGGACGCTGTACGTGTACATCAGCCGCTCGACCTCGTCGCCCGGCGCCGTGAACGTGTCGGCGACGCGCTCATCCATCACGATCACCGCACCGTCGTCGGCAGCCAGCCCGCGCAGCACGCGCAAGACCTCGACGGGCCTGGACATGTCGTGGAGCGCCTCGAAGACCGTGACGAGCTGGTACGTGCCGGCAAGCTTGGGGTCGCCGACGTCACGGTGCTGGATGGTCACGCGGTCGGCGACCTCGGTCTCGGCGACGCTGGCGCCGGCGAGCTCCACCGAGGCCTCGTCGAGGTCGTAGCCGTCCACGGTCACCTTCGGGTAGGCGCGCGCGATGGCGATGCTCGACCAGCCCGCGCCGCAGGCGACGTCGGCCACTCGCGCGGGCGGGTCAGCAAGGAGCCGCTCGTGGACGTCGGCGACCGCAGGCAGCCACTCAGCACCGAGGAGGTTGGCGAAGAGGGGACGGTTCGCGTCGGCCTGGGCTTCGCGACCGAGGCTGCCGTACTCGTCCCAGGCCACCCCGCCCCCTGTCCTGAAGGCATCCTCCACCGCCGGGAGCGTGTGCGCGAGCGAGACCCCGAGGCGCGCCATGGGAGTCAGGTGCGCCAGCGAGTCGCGGTCGACCAACACCTCGGCGTGCCCGACGGGGAGCGTGTAGCGGCGATCCTCGGCCCGAGCCTCGGTGTCGTCCACGTCGAGGATCCCGGCGACCCCCTGCTGCTCGAGCCATTCGCGCGCGTAGCGCTCGTGGGTCCCCGTCGCCGCGGCCAGCTCCGCCGAGGTCGAGTCGCCTGCCTCGACCAGCGCCCGGTAATAGCCGAGCCGGTCGCCAAGGTGGACGGTCAGCAGCTCGTACGCGCCGAGCGCGGCTCCGAAGAGGCGCTCGGCCAGGGCGTCGCGCTGCGCTTCCTCGGCCTGGGTTACCACGGCTCCTCCCCTGGTGTCTAGCGCTCGGCGAGCGGCGGATTCTGGACGTTGTACTCGGTCGCGTACCCGCCGACGAGCCCGTTGATGACGTCCATGCCCTCGTCGAAGGCGTAGTTGATCTTCACGAACGGCTCCCACTTATCGGGGAGCGCGTCCTCGGGGAAGATGGCCTCGACCGG
>Ga0209853_1000296_pt1 | contig 13852 bp, 11 predicted proteins | sample GWRWS1_30_40_FD_187224 | JGI IMG/M metagenome (GOLD analysis project Ga0209853, IMG submission 187224) | Riverbed sediment microbial communities from areas with vegetation nearby in Columbia River, Washington, USA - GW-RW S1_30_40 (SPAdes)... | ecosystem: Environmental > Aquatic > Freshwater >...
AGGTCGTCCAGCGGCATCAGCCAGCCGGCCTGGGTGAACTCGGCGACCCAGTAGAAATCGACCACGATGGCGTCGTAGCTGCCGCTCGGCGAGGAGAGCTGCGGCACCAGCTTCGAATGCATGTCGATATAGCTGATCGCCTCGATCTCGACATCGATGCCGGTCGCCGCCTTGAATTCCGGCAGCAGGTCCTGAATGTACCGGGTGTCTCCCACGGTCTCCATCAGGATGTGGACGGTCTGGGCCTGCGCGGCCGTGACCGCGCCGGCGGCGGCGAGCACCGCGAGCCCCTTCCCGATACGTCGCATCAGCATGGCTTCCTCCTTGTCGTCACGCCGCGATCGCGGCACCTTGAACCGGTTCCACGCGGCGACCGTCGCCCGCGTCGAAGAAATGCTGCGCCTCGCGCCGCCACGCGAGCCCGATCCGGGCGCCGGTCGCAAGCTCGAGCTTGCCCGGCGCGCGCACCGTGAACGGCTCGTCGCCGACGGTGCAGGCGACGATCGAGTCGGCGCCGAGGTACTCCATCGAGACGACCGTCGCCGGCGCCCCGGCGGCGTCGATCGCGACCGCCTCCGGGCGGACGCCGAGCCGCAGGCCCTCGCCCTTCCCCACCGCGACCACCGGCCCGTCGGTGCCGCGGATCACCGCGCCGCGCGCGCCGTCGGCGAGCCGCACGAGGTTCATCGGCGGCGTGCCGATGAACCGTGCGGCGAACGCGGTGGCCGGACGCGCGTAGAGCGCTCCGGGCGCCGCGTCCTGCTCGACCTTCCCGTCGCGGAGCAGCACCACCTGGTCGGCCATGCTCATCGCCTCGGTCTGGTCGTGGGTCACGTAGACCATCGTGATGCCGAGCTTCTGCTGGAGCGCGCGGATCTCCCGGCGCATGTCGTGCCGGAGCTGCGCGTCGAGGTTCGACAGCGGCTCGTCCATCAGGCAGACCGGGTGCTCGGCGATGATCGCGCGCCCGAGCGCGACGCGCTGCTGCTGGCCGCCGGAGAGCTGCGAGGGCTTGCGCCCGAGCAGCTTGTCGAGGCCGAGGAGCTCGGCGACGCGCTTCAGGCGGCGGCCGCGATCGGCCGCGCCGACCTTGCGGACCTTGAGGCCGAACACGATGTTCTCGGCGACCGAGAGATGCGGAAAGAGCGCGTACGACTGGAACACCATCGCGATGTTGCGGTTCGAGGGCGGCGCATCGGTGACGTCGATCCCGCCGATGCGGACCCGGCCGCGCGTCACGGCTTCGAGGCCCGCGATCAGCCGCAACGTCGTCGACTTGCCGCAGCCTGAGGGGCCCAGCAGCACGGCGAACGTCCCCGCCTCCACGTCGAAGCTCACGTCGTCGACCGCCCGGGTCGCGCCCCAGTGCTTGGCGACGCGCTCAAGGGCGATGGTCGACATCGGCTCCCCCGGCGCGGTCGTTGTTGTCGGTCGACATGGTGCGGTGCCGCGTTTGCAGGATTGTGACAAGCCGCGCCGCGAATGGAAACCCCGGTGCGCGAGCAATAGCAGGTCGAGGGTGCTGCAGCGCAGCGGCAGCGCGTGCCGGTCGGCGCGCGCTAGACTGGCCGACGATTGGTCTCGATCCCTCGCATCAAGCCTGTGGTCTACCGCCGCTCCGCATGAATCGCCGTCGGTTTCTCAGTGCCGGGCTCGCCTCGGCCGCAGCCGCGTGCGGCCGCGTCCGCGCCATGCGAGACACCACCGTCGCGGCGCCGGCGGCGCTCGCCGGCGACCGCGTCGTGCCGATCTCGGCCGTGCGGCGCCTCGTCGTCGAGCGACGAGACCCGCTCGCGGGTCGTTGCAGCTACGTGGCGGACACGGTGGCGCAGCCGATTCTGGTCGCGCGCCGCGGCGAGACCCTCGATGCCGTGATCGAAAACGCCCTCCCCCAGCCCACCACGGTTCACTTCCACGGGCTGACTCTGCCGGAAGCAGCGGACGGCGCGGGCTTTGATCCAATTGTCCCGGGCGCGTGGAAGCGCGTGCGCTTCGAGGTGAAGAATCGCTCCGGACTGTACTGGTTTCACCCGCATCCGCACGGCTTCACCGCCGAGCAGGTCTATGGCGGTCTCGCCGGCTTGCTGATCGTCACGGACGATGACGATGAGGCGCTCGATGCGGCGCTCGGCCTCGCGCCCGGGAACCGGCTCGCGCTCGCGGTCGCGGACGCGCGCGTCGCCGGCGGCGCGATCCGCCCCTACGCGCCGACCGAAGCGGACTGTCTGCACGGCTGGTTCGGCAACCGCGCGCTGGCGAACGGCGAGCTCGACGCCCGCCGGGTCGTCGCGCCCGGCTGGGTGCGTCTCCAGATCCTCAACGCATGCAACGCCCGCGGGTTGCTGCTCGGATTCCGGGATCGAGAAGCGCGAGGCGGCGACGGCCTCGTCCCGTTTCACCTGCTCGGCACGGACGGCGGCCTCCTCGCCGCGCCGCGGGCGGTCGAGCGCGTGTTCGTGTACACCGGGGAACGGGTGGACGTCGTCATCGATCCCGCCGGGCGGCGGGAGATCACCGCGGTGAGCCTCGGTTTCGACCCGCGCCACCACACCCAGGGCACTGCGCCGCGACACCACCACCCCGCGCGTGAGCGCTACTCCCCGCTCGCGGGCGCGAGCGTCTGCGAGACCGCACCTCGCGCCGACTCCGCGGACCGATTGCCCGACGGTGCCGAGCTGCCGCTTTTCACGCTGCGCATCGAGGGCTCGACGCGGGGCGCACCGCCGCTCCCGCCGCGGCTTTCGGCGCTTGCCGATGCGGCGGCCGCTCCGCAGGACGCGACGCGCCGGATCCGGCTCGACTTCGACGAGCGCGCCGGATTCCTGATCGACCAGACGCCCTATCGCCTCGACGAGCTCGCGTTCACGGTCAAGCGGGGCACGCGCGAGGTGTGGGAGATCCGGAACAGCCCGATCTCGATGCCGCACCCGATGCACCTGCACGGGTTCGGCTTCCGCGTGCTGCGCCGGCAGGGGACCTACGGCGCGGCGCGCCAGTTCGCGACCGAGAGCGGCGCGCGCTTTCCGACCGACCTCGGCGTGAAGGACACGGTCCTGCTGTGGCCGAACGAGACGATCTGGCTCGCGGTGGACTTCGCGCTGCCCGAGGACGCGACGTTCCGCGGCGCCCAGCGCTACATGTTCCACTGCCACAACCTCGAGCACGAGGATGGCATGATGATGCGCAACTTCGCGGTACTCTGACGGCTCTGGGAGGCATGCAAATGACAAACCTGACACCGCCGGGGGCGTTAGCCTTCGCGGCTCTTCTCGCGGTCCTTGCAGCGCCACCGGCCCGGGCCGGGCTGGCGCTGGTGGGCAACGAAAATGGCGGCACCATCTCGCTGATCGACACGGCACGGGACGAGGTCGTGGGCGAGATCAAGACCGGCGGCAAGCCACGCGGCACCGCGATCCACGTGTCGCGCCGGCTCGCGTACGTGTCGGATCAACCGAACAACGCCCTGCTAGTGATCGATCTCGACAAGCGCGCCGTGGTGAAGCGGATCGATCTCGGCGAGTCGCCTGAAGGCGTCTACATCTCGCCCGACGGCAAGCTCGTCACCGCGGCGGTCGAGCTGACGAACAGCGTCGCCTTCATCGACACCGCGACCGATGCGGTGGCGTTCCGGGTCAAGATCGCCGGCGAGAACCCCGAGCACGCCGTGTTCTCGCCCGACGGGCGGTTCGTCTACGTGAGCGCTGAGGAGGACGACAAGCTCGAGGTGATCGACGTCGCGGCGCGCAAGCTCGTCGCGCAGCTCAAGGTGGGGACCCGGCCCCGCGGCATCGCGTTCACGCCGGACGGCGCCAAGGCCTACGTCGCCTGCGAACGGGCCGACACGGTCTACGTGCTCGATGCGCGCCAGCACAAGATCCTCGGCACGATCAAGGCGGGGCTGCGCTCCAACGGCCTCGCGATGCATCCGGACGGCAAGCGGGTCTATCTCACGAACGGCGGCGACGCCAACGTGATGGTGATCGACACCGCGACCGACAAGGTCGTCGCGACGATCCCGGTCGGGAGGCGCCCCTGGAACATGGCGCTGACCCGCGACGGCGCGAAGCTGTACGTCGCGAACGGCCGGTCCAACAGCGTCTCGGTCATCGACACGGCGAAGAACGCCCGCATCAAGGACATCCCGGTCGGCGACACGCCCTGGGGTGTCACCATTTTCGAGTGATCCGGGCGCGAGCAGTCACCTGCCGCGCAGGAGGTCCGCAACTGCCGGGTGCTTCTCCTCGGTGGCGATCGCGAGGGCGGTCCTGCCGCGCTCGTCGGTCGCGGAAGCGTCCGCGCCGCGAGCGAGCAGCAGCTTGACGGTGTCGACGTGGCCGTACGCTGCGGCCCACATCAACGCAGTCGCGCCGTTGGCGTAACGCTGGTTCACGCCCACGCCGTGATCGAGCAGCGCCTGCACGCAGGCCGTCGCGCCCTGCCCCGCGGCGTAGACCATCGCCGTCTTCTGCACCCGGTCGGCGGGCGTCACGTCGGCTTTGGCCGCGAGCAGCAGTTTCAGGATCTCGGTGTGGCCGCCGAACGCAGCGCTCATGAGCGGCGACACCCTCGACAGGTTCGCCTGATTGACGTCGGCCCCGCGTCCGAGCAGGAGCTGCACGAGCGCCACGCTGCCGTTGCCGGCCGCGAGGTTGAGCGGCGTGTCGCCGAGGCGATTACGCGAGTTCGGGTTCGCGCCCTGGTCGAGCAGCGCGGCCACCGAAGCTTCGCTGCCGGTCCGCGCCGCCTGCAGCAGGTCGAAGTTGATGTTGCGGTGTTGCGCTGCGACACCGCCGGGGGTAAACGCGAGGAGTGCGCCGATGAGCGCAAGAGTCTGAGTGGTCATGGCGGCCCGGGATCGTGCAAAGCCCCACGGGAAGTTGCGGTGCACACTGTCGTGGCCTATGATGAGTGCAGTCGAACGATAACAAAATCCACGCAAGGGGGAAATCGAAGTGCGCTGTGGCGGGTGTCCTGCTCGGGACGGTGCGTCGTTCTCGCGTCCTCCCCCCGCGTGCAAGCTCGGTCGGACCCTTCGTCAATCAAAGGAGGCACGCATGAACAAGAAGCCACGCCATATCGTCAGAGGGCTGGCGCTCATCGCCGGGGTCGCTCTGGGTCTCGGCGCGACCGCCGCCGACGTACCGAAGGCCATCAACGTGTCGCAGGACATGCTGACCAAGGCCGGGGGGCAGAGCACGAACTGGCTGCACACGAACGGCAGCTACGACCAGGCGCGCTTCTACCCCGGCAGCCAGATCAACGCCCAGACCGTCAAGAATCTGCGCCCGGTGTTCGTCGTCCAGACCGAGGTCGTCGAGTCGATGGAGACCGCACCGATCGTGGTCGACGGGGTGATGTACCTGACGACCTCGTACAACCACGTGTACGCGGTCGACGCGGTGACCGGGAAGGAGTTCTGGCACTACAAGCACAAGATGGGGCCGGTGACGACCTTCTGCTGCGGCCCGAACAACCGCGGCGTGGCGATCTCCGGCGGCAAGCTGTTCATGGGGACGCTCGATGCGAAGCTCGTGGCGCTCGACGCCAAGACCGGCAAGCTCTTGTGGGAGACGCAGATCGCCGATCCGGAGAAGGGCTACAGCGAGACGATGGCGCCCACGGTCATCGACAACAAGGTGCTGATCGGCACGAACGGCGGCGAGTACGGCGTCCGCGGGTTCGTGAAGGCCTTCAACGCCGATGACGGCAAGCTCCTGTGGACGTTCTACACGATCCCCGAAAAGGGCCACGAGGGCGTCTGGGCGGTCAACGACGCGACCGGCCGCAACATGAAGCGCGACATCGCGGCGGAAAAGGCGGCGCTCGCGAAGGACAGCTCGTTCTGGCAGACGCTCGGCGGCGGGGTCTGGATGAACCCGGCGGTTGACCTCAAGACCCGGACCGTCTGGTTCGTCGTCGGCAACCCCTCGCCCGATCTTTACGGCGCCGAACGGCCCGGTGACAACCTCTACACCAACTCGATCGTCGCGATCGATCTGGACAAGGGCGCCTACAAGTGCCACTTCCAGTATATCGCGCACGACGTGTGGGATCTGGACGCGGTGAGCCCGCCGATCCTGCTCGACGTGAAGGACAAGGCCGGCAAGACCGTTCCGGGCGTGATCCACGGCGGCAAGACCGGCCACATCTACGTGCACGACCGCAAGGACTGCTCGCTCATCCGCTTCTCCGAGGCGATGATCCCGCAGGAGAACATGTGGGTGCTGCCGACGGCCCAGGGCGCGCGGATGCTGCCGGGCGCGAACGGCGGGGTCGAGTGGTCGCCGATGGCGGTGAACGCGAAGCTGCGCCTCGCCTACGCGCTCAACCTGCACCAGCCGATGACCTATCACGTCGAAGCCGCGAAGTATCCGGGCGGCAAGCTGTGGCTCGGCGGCGCGTTCAAGGCGATTCCGGGCGAGAAGCAGTGGGGGCGCGTCGCGGCGGTCAACATCGACACCGGGAAGATGGCGTGGAAGTACGACACCGAGCAGCCGCTGATCGGCGGCGGGCTCGCCACGGCCGGCAATCTGTTCTTCTTCGGCGAGGGTAACGGCCTGTTCAAGGCGCTCGACGCGACGAACGGCAAGCTCCTGTGGCAGTTCCAGTGCGGTGCCGGAGCGAACGCGATGCCCGTCTCGTACATGGTCGGGAAGAAGCAGTACGTCGCAATGGGCTGCGGCGGCAACACCCAGCTCGACTTCAAGCGCGGGAACTCGGTGTTCGTGTTCGCACTGCCCTGATCCCGCAAGGACCCGGTGATCACGAGGCCGCCCGCAGGCGGCCTTTTTTTGTATGCTATTGGAGGTGAACCCAGTGCAGCTCAGATGGATCGCCCTCGTCGCGCTGGCGGCGCTCGGCGCTGCCGCGCATGCGCAGGACGCCGAGGCCGGGCGCAAGAAGGCCGAAGCCTGCGTCGCCTGCCACGGCCCGAACGGCAACTCGACCCAGCCGCAGTTTCCGATCCTCGCCGGCCAGACCGGGCGCTACCTCTACCTGCAGCTGAGGGACTTCAGGGAGGGCCGGCGCGAGGAGCCCCAGATGGGCCTGTTCGTCCACAACCTCTCGCGCGAGGACATGTTCGATGTCGCAGCCTTCTTCGCCGCGCAGAAGCCGCGGCCCACGCCGTTCGAGCCCGACCCGGCGAAAGCCGAGCGCGGAAAAAAGAAATCGGAGGAGACGCTCTGCACGATGTGCCATCTCGGCGGCTTCATGGGGCACGGCGAGATCCCGCGCGTCGCGGGCCAGCACTATCCGTACATCGTCAAGCAGTTGAAGGATTTCAAGACGAGCAGGCGGACTAACGACGCCGGCAACATGGCGGCCGTCTCGAAGACGTTGTCCGACCAGGATATCGACGATCTCGGGCACTACCTCGCAGGGCTCTACTGAGGGGACGCGGGCGCAGCCACCGCTCGGGCGCCTCAGGACGCGCGCTCGCGCCCCGGCCACATTCGCCGCAGGACCCGATCACGGTCGATGAGCCCGTGCTTGAGCGCCGCGAGCACGTGCAGCGCGATCAGCGCGATGAAGATCACCGCGAGGGTCTTGTGGGTCGTGTTGAAGAACTCGTAGATCCGCCGGTCGTCGACGCCCCACGGCTTCAGCTCGACGAGGTTGAAGTACTTGATGCCGAACCGGCTGAAGTTCGTTGCGGTGTAGCCCGCGAGCGGCATCCCGACCATGCACACGTAGAGGAGCGCGTGATTCGCGCGGGCGGCGACCCGCTCCCATCGCGGCATCGACTCGGGCAGCGGCGGCGGCCGGTGGGTAAGCCGCCAGTAGACGCGGAACAGGATCAGCGCGCCGAGCGTGAGCCCGACCGACTTGTGGAAGTTGACCCACACGGTCCGCGCGGGCGTGTTGCGCGGCACCTCGCCGAGATAGAGCCCGAGAGCGATCTGAAACAGGATCCCGACGACCAGGATCCAGTGCAACGCGATCGCGACGCTATCGTAGCGCTCGTGCATGGTCAGCGCGCGAAGAACGCCCGGAACGCAGCGACCGCGCGGTCGATCCCGGCCGCTGAAACGTCGAGATGGGTGGCGAGCCGCGTCCGCGGGCCGATGAGGGCGAGCACGCCCTGCTGCTCGAGATGCGTCTTGAGTGCTGCGGTGCGCTCGGCCGGGATGCGGACGAACACCATGTTCGTCTGCGGCGGCTCGACCTCCAGCCCGCGGATGCCCGCGAGCCCCGCGGCGAGGCGCTCCGCGTTCGCGTGATCTTCGGCGAGCCGGTCGAGATGATGCTCGAGCGCATAGAGCCCGGCCGCGGCGATGATCCCGGCCTGGCGCATCGCACCGCCCAGGATCTTGCGCGCCCGGTGCGCGCGGCCGATCACGGGCCTGGCGCCCACCAGCATCGTGCCCGCCGGCGCGCCGAGCCCCTTGGACAGGCATACCGATACCGAGTCGAATCCGCGGCAGAGCTCCGACACGGGCATCCCGAGCTTCACCGCGGCGTTGAAGATGCGCGCGCCGTCGAGATGCGTCGCGAGCCCCCGCGCTCGGGCCAGCGCGACCGCCGATTCGAGGTATGGGCGTCCGAGCACGCGCCCGCCGATCGTGTTCTCCAGCGCGAGCAGCCGCGTGCGCGCGAAGTGGGGGTCGTCGGGCTTGATCGCCGCCTCGACCTCCGCGAGATCGAGCGAGCCGTCGGGGCGGTTCGCGAGCGGCTGCGGCTGGACGCTGCCGAGCACCGCGCCCCCGCCGGCCTCGTACCGATAGGTGTGCGCCTCCTGGCCGACGATGTACTCCTCGCCGCGCTGGCAGTGGCTCATCAGCGCGGCGAGGTTCGACTGGGTGCCGCTGGGAAAGAAGAGCGCGGCCTCGAGGACGAAGAAGCGTAACACCAGGGTCTGGCGACGACGCGCCGCCCCCTTCGCTCTTCAGCCTTGACGCGGCGCTGGCTCCGGCCAATCGCCCGACGCGATCCACTCGGCCCACAGGACGCCGACCACGGTCTTCGCATCGCTGATCCGGCCCTCGCGCACCCACTCGAGGGCCGTTGCCAGCGGGACCGGAAAGGTTTCCAGGAACTCGCCGTCGTCGAGCGCCCGGCCCTCGTGCTGGAGGCCCCGCGCGAGCCACAGCTCGATGCGCTCGGTGGAGTAGGCGCACACCGGGTGGATCGTCGTCACGTAGCGCCAGTCGGCCGCGGTGTATCCCGTCTCCTCGCGGAGCTCCCGCCGCGCCGTCTCGAGCGTCGGTTCCCCGGCGCTGATCTTGCCCGCCGGCAGCTCGATCAGCTCGCGGCCCAGGGGATAGCGGTACTGGCGCTCCATGAGCAGCTCGCCGGTCGCGAGGAACGGGATGATCGCGACCGCGCCCGGGTGCTCGATGTACTCGCGCACCGCCTGCGCTCCGTTCGGGAGCCGGACGAGGTCGCGCCGCACGTGCAGCAGCACGCCGTCGTAGACGTTCTCGCCGCTGAGCCGGGTCTCGCTGAGATCCGGATGGTCGTGTTCGTGGAAGATGTCAGCCATGAATCGCTTCCTGCCGCCGGCGCGCCGCGCGAGCGGGCGCGCGGGCCGCGTCACTGCCCGAGCGGATAGACGGTCCGGATGGCGGCGAGACACAGCGTCAGGAGCGGGCCCGGGAGGATCCCCAGCGCGAGCACCGCGAGGCCATTCGCCGACAGCGCCACGCGCATGTCCAGCCCCGATTCGATCGGCGCGGTGCTCTGCGGCTCGTCGAAGTACATGACCTTGACCACCCGCAGGTAGTAGAAGGCCCCGATCAGCGACATGATCACCGCGAACACCGCCAGCCAGATCTGGCCCGCCTTGATCACCGCGTCGAGCACGACGAGCTTCGCGTAGAACCCCACCGTCGGCGGGACCCCGGCCAGCGAGAACATCACGAGCAGCATCATGAGCGCGTACCACGGCGAGCGCTGGTTGAGCCCCTTGTAGTCGACGATGTTGTCGGCCTCGAACCCGGCTCGCGACATCAGCACCACCACGCCGAACGCCCCGAGGCTCATCAGCACGTAGACGACCGAGTAGAACATCGCGGCGCTGTACGCGTCGGGCGCGGAGAGGCGATTGCCCCCGACCACGCCGGCGAGGAGCCCGAGCAGCATGAAGCCCATGTGCGCGATCGTCGAGTAGGCGAGCATGCGCTTGATGTTGGACTGCGCGATCGCCGCCAGGTTGCCGAGCGCGAGCGAGAGGACCGCGAGGATCCCCAGCATCTGCTGCCAGTCGACCGCCAGGTCGAGCAGCCCGTTGACGAGCAGCCGCATCGCCATCGCGAACGCAGCGAGCTTCGGCGCGGTACCGATGAATAGCGTCATCGCGTTCGGCGCCCCGTCGTACACGTCCGGAATCCACATGTGGAACGGCACCACGCCGAGCTTGAACGACAGCCCGGCGACAACGAACACGAGCCCGAACACCAGCACTGCCTGATTGGCCTTGCCCGCGGCGATGAGCTGCGCCATCTGCTCGATGTTCAGAGTCGCGGTCGCGCCGTAGAGCATCGACATGCCGTACAACAGCAGGCCCGAGGCGAGCGCCCCGAGCACGAAGTACTTCATCGCCGCCTCGGTCGAGACCGCCGAGTCGCGGTTGAGTGCCACCAGCGTGTACAGGCACAGCGACATCAGCTCGAGCCCGAGGTACAGCACGAGCAGGTGGTTGGCGGAGATCATCACCATCATGCCGAGCATCGCGAACAGCGCCAGCACGAAGTACTCGCCGCGCAGCATGCCCCGGTCGGCGAGGTAGCGCCGCGAATAGACGAAACACAGCGCGACCGAGAGGTAGGTCAGCAGCTTCAGGACGTCCGCCATCAGGTCGGCGACGAACATGTCCCCGAAGGTGTACGCGGAGCGCCCACCGGTCGCCTGCGTTGCCCCGATCGTCAGGAACGCGCAGCCGCCGAGCGCGAGGAGCGACAACGCGTACGCGATCCCGGTGCGCCGCCGCTCCGGCACGAACAGGTCGACGACCAGGACGAGGCACGCCATCGCGGCGAGCCAGATCTCGGGGTACGCCGGGAGCAGCAGCGGAAGGTCCGTGTTCATAGCTTGCCCGCGGCGACGTGCTTCAGGAGGTCGTTCACCGACGCGTGCATGACCTCCGTGAACGCCTTCGGGTACACCCCGAGCGCGAGCACCGCGATCGCGAGCAGCCCGAGCACGAGGAACTCGCGCGCGTTGATGTCCTCCAGCTCGCCGACGTGCGCATTGGCGACCGCGCCGTAGATCACCCGCTTGTACATCCAGAGCGTGTAGGCCGCGCCGAACACGAGGATCGTCGCCGCGAGGGCGGCGATCCAGACGTTGAACTGCATCGCCCCCATGATGACCATGAACTCGCCGACGAAGCCGCTCGTCGCCGGCAGCCCGCAGTTCGCCAGCGCGAACAGCATCATGAACGCCGCGAACTTCGGCATCGTGTTGACCACGCCGCCGTAGTCGGAGATCAGGCGCGAGTGCATCCGGTCGTACATGACGCCGACGCAGAGGAACAGCGCCGCCGAGACGAAGCCGTGCGAGATCATCTGGACGAGCGCGCCCTCGACGCCGTAGGCGTTGAAGATGAAGAGCCCGAGCGTCACGAAGCCCATGTGCGAGATCGACGAGTAGGCGATCAGCTTCTTCATGTCCGCCTGGACCAGCGTGACCAGCGCGATGTAGACGATCGCGACCAGCGACAGCGCGATCATGAACCCGGCGAGCGCCGCGGCTGCGTCGGGCAGGATCGGCAGCGAGAACCGGATGAATCCGTACCCGCCGAGCTTCAGGAGGATCGCCGCGAGCACCGCGGAGCCTCCGGTCGGCGCCTCGACGTGAGCGTCCGGGAGCCAGGTGTGCACCGGCCACATCGGCACCTTGACGGAGAACGCGGCGAAGAGCCCGATGAAGAGCAGGATCTGCGCAGTGCGGGAGAGCGGCACCGCGTGCCAGTCGAGGATCGCGAAGCTGCCTCCAGACTGGTTGTACAGGTAGATGAACCCGACGAGCATCAGCAGCGAGCCGAGCAGCGTATAGAGGAAGAACTTGAGCGCCGCGTACACCCGGTTCGGCCCGCCCCAGATGCCGATGATGAGGTACATCGGGATCAGCGTCGCCTCGAAGAAGACGTAGAACAACGCGCCATCGAGGGCCGAAAAGCTGCCGTTCAGCAGGCCCGACATGATCAGGAACGCGGCCATGTACTGCGACACGCGCGACTGGATCACCTCCCAGCCGGCGATCACGACCAGGACGGTGATGAAGCTGTTCAACAGGATGAACAGGACCGAGATGCCGTCGACGCCGAGGTGGTAGTGGATGTTGAACCGCTCGATCCAGGGCTTGAGCTCGACGAACTGCATCTTGCTCGTCGCGAGGTCGAACCCGGTGTACAGGGGGATCGTCACGGCGAAGCCCGCGACTGCGCCGACCAGCGCCAGCACCCGCGCGATGCGCGCGTTCTCGTCGCGGCCGGTCGCCATGACGACCAGCCCGGCGAGGATCGGGATCCAGATCGCGAGGCTCAGCCAGGGCGCGGTCAGCGGCTCGGTCACGACGGGAACCAGATCCGGTAGAGCCACAGGCTGAGCAGCGCGAACAGCCCGAAGATCATCACGAACGCGTAGGTGTAGATGAACCCGGACTGGGCCAGCCGCACGATCCGCGCGACCAGGCCCACCAGCCGCGCCGAGCCGTTGACCATGAGGCCGTCGATCAGGGTGACGTCACCGGCCTTCCACAGGCCGGAGCCGATCTTCACCGTACCGTCGGCGAGCACCCGCTGGTTGAAGTCGTCGAATCCGTACTTGTTCTCGAGGATGCGCGTGAGGATCCCGGCCTTCTCGCGAATGACGCCGGGCAGGTCGGGCCGGAGGATGTAGAGGTAGTAGGCGAGCCCGATGCCAGCCACCACCAGCCAGAATGGCGCCGTGAAGAACGCGTGCGTGACCATAGCCGTCACGCCGTGGAACTCCCGCGCCAGCTCGGCGAGGCCGCCGTGCTCGGGCGACACGTAGATCGAGCCGGCGAAGTAGTCCCCGTACGCGATCCAACCGATCAGCCAGCCGGCGCAGATCGAGGGGATTGCGAGGAGGACCAGCGGGACGGTGACGACCGGCGGCGACTCGTGCGGCGGGCCGCCGTGGCCGTGCTCGTCGTGCCCGTGGCCGTGCGTGTCGAACGGTTCCTTGCCGTGGAACGCCAGGAAGATCAGGCGGAAGGTGTAGAACGCGGTCACGAACGCGGTCGCGAGGACGCACAGGTACGCGAACCCGGCGCCCGGCACCGTGGCGAGCCGGGTCGCCTCGATGATCGCGTCCTTCGAGAAGAACCCGGCGAACGGCGGGACTGCGGCGTTCGCCAGACCGCCGATCAGCACCGTGAGGTACGTGATCGGCATGTACTTTCGCAGACCGCCCATGCGCCGCATGTCCTGCTCGTGGTGCAGGGCGATGATCACCGAGCCCGCGCCGAGGAAGAGGGCGGCCTTGAAGAACGCATGGGTGTAGAGGTGGAAGATCGCGGCCGGGTAGGCCGACGCGCCGAGCGCCACCGTCATGTAGCCGAGATGGGACAGGGTCGAGTAGGCGACGACCCGCTTGATGTCGTAGTTGACGATCGCGATCAACGCCATGAAGAAGGCGGTGATGCCGCCGATCACGATGACCACCGACCGCGCGGCGTCCGAGAACTCGAACAGCGGCGACATCCGCGCGACCATGAAGATGCCGGCCGTGACCATGGTCGCGGCATGGATCAGCGCGGAGATCGGCGTCGGGCCCTCCATCGAGTCGGGCAGCCAGACGTGGAGCGGAAACTGCGCGCTCTTGCCCATGGCGCCGACGAACAGGCAGATGCAGATCACCGAGATCGCGAGCCACGGCGCGCCGGG
>Ga0209853_1000298_pt1 | contig 13792 bp, 13 predicted proteins | sample GWRWS1_30_40_FD_187224 | JGI IMG/M metagenome (GOLD analysis project Ga0209853, IMG submission 187224) | Riverbed sediment microbial communities from areas with vegetation nearby in Columbia River, Washington, USA - GW-RW S1_30_40 (SPAdes)... | ecosystem: Environmental > Aquatic > Freshwater >...
CCTCACGGGAGGGGGACATCCGCGCCGCGGGTGCGGAGCTGGCGAAGCGGGCGGCCGCGGCCCAGAAGGCCGCGGCCGCCCTGGAAGCCGCCCGGGAGGCCGTGGACCGGGCGACCCACGCCGATCTCGTGGCCGCGGTCCGGGCCGGCGTGCACCCGGGCGAGGCCTGCCCGGTGTGCGGCGCTCACGTCAAGACCCTCCCCAAGACCTCGAGGGGCGCAGGGCTGGACCGGGCTAGGGCGGCCGCGGGGAAGGCGCAGGAAGCCGTGGAGGCGGCGGTGCGGACGACACGTGAGGCCGAGCGAGTGCGGGACGCCGCCCTCTCGGCAGCCCAGCAGGCGGTCAACGAGATCGAACGGCTCGAGAGAGAGGTTGCCAAGCGGCGGAAGGAGCTCACCGCGACCGGGAGGGACGTGGCGAAGGCTTTCGGCGGGATGTTGCCGCTCGACCCGGTCGCCACGCTAGACGAGCGGATCGATCGGCTCGAGGCACTGAAGGACGAGGAGTCGGAGGCCCGGGACGCCGCCCAAGAGGCGGAGCGGGCGGCGAACCTGGCCGAGCGGGCTCGCGACGCAATGCTCGGCTCGGTGGGGGAGCATCGAGCCCGCCTCGACGCGATTCCCGGGTCGGGGATCGTGGAGCGAGCCGGAGCGATCGCCGGCCCGGGGTTCACCGCCCCCAGCCTCCCCACGTTGGCGGGGGCGAAGAAGGACGCGGGGGCGGTGCTCGAGCTGGCGGTGGGACTCGCCGACGGCCTGGAGGAGCTCGCGGAAGGCCTGGACGCGCAGGCCGCGGAGCGGGAGGAGGGGGAGCGGCGCTTCCTGGAGGAGGCCGAGGCGGTCGTCGACGGCCTGGTGGAGTCGCCGGGCACGCTCGCGGGGCTGCTCGACGCGGTGGCCGAGGCGTGCCGGACGGCCGCCGCCGTGCGCGCGACCACGCAGAAGGAGGCCTCCGGGATGCGGGAGCGGCTGGACAACGCCGCCAAGCTCCTGGATGAGGTTGCGGTGGAACGAGGCCGGGCCGCAACCTTCGATACCCTCTCCAGGGAGCTTCGGGCCGACCGGATCGTGGCCTTCCTTCAGATCGAAGCCCTCCAGATCCTGGCGGCGGGGGGATCCCGGCACCTGTCCACGTTGTCGGGCGGGCGGTACGGGCTGGCGTTCGACGAGGACGAGTTCTTCGTCATCGACACATGGAACGGCGACGAGCGGCGGAGGGCCCGGACGCTGTCCGGCGGCGAGACCTTCCTGGCATCGCTCGGCCTCGCGCTGGCGCTGTCCGAGCAGGTGAGCTCGCTCTCCGTCGCCGACCGGGCCCGGCTGGACAGCCTGTTCCTCGATGAGGGGTTCGGCACCCTCGATCCCGAGTCGCTCGAGGTCGTCGTGGAGGCCATCGAGCAGCTCGGTGGCGACGGACGGATCGTGGGCGTCATCACCCACGTGCAGGAGCTTGCCATCCGGCTCCCGGCGAGGATCGAGGTCGAGAAGTCGCCCCGGGGGAGCCGGCTCCAGGTCCTGACGTAGTAGGTCAGGCCGGGTTTACGACCTTGTCGATCACGTTCCAGGTCTCGCCGTCCCACCGAAGCGTCGTGGTGCGGAACCGGCTGGGGCAGCAATGGGAGTCGCCGGGCTCGTAGACGGCCGCCCGGATCCGAAGCGCGGCGTCCGCGACCTGGATCTCGGTGTCGCACGTCATTCGGCGGAAGATCTCGGTGGCGAAGCCCGCCCCGCTTTCGACCACCCGCCACAGGCCGCACGCGCCGCTCCCGCCCATGTCCTCGAACGTCAAGGCATCGCCGATCGCGTCCCCGGTGAGGTCCGCTGCGTCGAACCGCACGCCCAGGACGCCCGCCGCGGGCGGGTCGGTGAACGCGTAGACGACGCGCCAGGGAGGGCGGTCCGGGAACCGCTGCCACACCGCGAACCCGTGCTCGGCTGCGAACGGGTCTGCCCCCCGGGTCCAGGCCAAGCCGACCTGCGCGACAAGGTCTTCCGGTGGGGTGAGGTACCACGTGGAGATGACCTCAGCCCCGGGCGGCGCCAACGATTCGACCGGGAGCTCCTCCGGCGGCACCGGCCTCGAGTACGTTGCCGGTGCGTCGGCGGGGAGGTCGATCGCGGGGGACGGCGTGGGCGAAGGAGTGATGGGAGGAGAGCTCGAGCTCGGAGAGGGACCGTCCTGGGGCGTGGCGGTGGCCGATGGGCTCGACGGGGGGACCGACTCACCACCGCACGCCGAAGCCACGAGCGCGAGGAGCGCGAGGCCAACGGCGTGGCGCATGCCCGGCCATGCTACCGGCCCCGGCCTGCTTCGGATCGCTGCGCTCGCGCGGTACAGTCCCCTCCATGACTCGATGGAACCTCACGCCGAAGACCGTCTCCGCCTCTCAGGTGACCCTGGCCCAGCTCATGGTGATCACCGACGCGAACATCGCCGGCATCGTCCACGGTGGCACCGTGATGAAGCTGGTCGACACGGCCGCCGGCCTGGCCGCCATGAAGCACTGCGGGGGCCTGGCGGTGACCGTCACGATGGACTCCATGTCCTTCCTCGCCCCCGCGAGGATCGGCGACACCATGACCGTGAAGGCCTCGGTGAACGACGTGGGGGAGACGTCGCTGGAGGTCGGGGTCCGCGTGGAGTCGGAGAACGTCATCGCCGGGGAGCGAACCCATACCGGAAGCGCGTACCTGGTGTTCGTGGCCCTCGACGACAAGGGGAAGCCTCGCCCGGTACCGCCCGTCCTGGCCGAGACCCCCACCCAGCTTCGCCGCCAACGCGAGGCCAAGATGCGCCGGGAGACCCGGCTGGCCCACAAGAAGGCCATCCTGGAGCACCGCGACGAGGTGGTCCAGGAGCAGGACCCCGTCCATGAAGGTCCCGAGGGCCCCGGCTCCGACGGCGGCGGCCCCGAGCGAGCCCGCAACCAACGCCACCTCCGCCTCTGACGTCTCCGACCGCCCGGGCCGATCGTGACGGGCTCCCATGAAGGACAATGTATGTGTCCGAGCACGTCCACAGGAAGGCGCCGCCATGGCCAACGGGTTCGCCGGCGTGAAGGGCCGGCTGGAGACGGCCGGCGGTCCGGTCGAGATCCACCGGCTGGACTGGTTGGCCGAGCACGGGGCCGGAGACGTGGCCCGGTTGCCCCACACCGTGAAGATCCTCCTGGAGAACCTGCTCCGCCGGGCGGGTGGGCGCGACGTGACCGAGGAGGACGTCTCGGCCCTGTCGATCTGGCCGGCCCCGGCGCCGGGGGCGAACGTGGCGTTCATGCCGGCGCGGGTGCTGATGCAAGACTTCACAGGCGTGCCGGGCGTGGTGGACCTGGCGGCCATGCGCTCGGCCATGGCCCGGGCCGGAGGCGACCCGCAACGGGTCAACCCCCTGGTGGACGTGGACCTCATCATCGACCACTCGGTCCAGGTCGACCTGTTCCGGAGCCCCCAGGCCTACGAGGCCAACATCGAGTGGGAGTACCGGCGGAACGGCGAGCGCTACGCCCTGCTGCGGTGGGCACAGCAGGCGTTCGACGGGGTGCGCGTGGTTGCTCCCGGGGCCGGGATCTGCCACCAGGTGAACCTGGAGCACCTGGGCAAGGTGGTGACCGTGAAGGACGGGGTGGCGTTCCCCGACACCCTGGTGGGGACCGACTCGCACACCACGATGATCAACGGGCTCGGTGTCCTGGGATGGGGGGTGGGCGGGATCGAGGCCGAGGCGGCCATGCTGGGCCAGCCGATGTTCCTGCCGCAGCCCGTCGTAGTGGGCGTCCGCGTGACCGGCGCCCTGCCGGCCGGCACGACGGCGACCGACCTCGTCCTCACGCTCACGCAGATGCTCCGGGCCCACGGCGTGGTGGGGAAGTTCGTGGAGTTCTTCGGGCCGGGGTGCTCGACGCTGGAGCTGGCGGACCGGGCCACACTATCGAACATGTGCCCCGAGTACGGCGCGACGGCCGCGTTCTGGCCGGTCGACGGGGAAACCCTGCACTACCTCCGGTTCACCGGGCGCGAGGACCGGGTGGACCTAGTGGAGCGGTACACGAAGGAGCAGGGGTTGTTCCGGACCGACGCCGACCCCGAGCCCGTGCTCAGCGAGGTCCTCGACCTCGACCTCGCCACGGTGGAGCCGTCGGTGGCAGGGCCGAAGCGCCCCCAGGACCGGGTGGCGCTGCCGGGGGTGTGGACGTCGTTCGTGGAGGCGTTCCGAGACCGGCTGGAGCCGGACCCCGAGCCGACCGAGGTGGGCCGCCTGCTCGACGAGGGCGGCGCCCAGACGGGGGTCACCGAACCGGCCGTCGTCACGGACCGGACCGTCGACCCGGAGCGGAACCCGGAGCCAGTGCGGTTGAACGACGCGGTGGTTCGGCACGGGTCGGTGGTCATCGCGGCCATCACGAGCTGCACGAACACCTCGAACCCCACCGTGATGCTTGCCGCGGGCCTGCTGGCCAAGAAGGCCGTCGAGGCGGGGCTGGAGACCAAGCCGTGGGTGAAGACGTCGCTCGCCCCCGGCTCGCGAGTGGTGACCGACTACCTGGACGCTGCGGGGCTCCAGCCGTACCTCGACAAGCTGGGGTTCTCGCTGGTGGGCTTCGGGTGCACGACGTGCATCGGGAACTCCGGGCCGTTGCCCGACGACGTGGCGCAGGCCGTCCAGGACAGGGACCTCGCCGTGGTCGCCGTGCTGTCCGGCAACCGGAACTTCGAGGGCCGGATCCATCCGCTGGTGCGGGCGAGCTACCTGGCGTCTCCGCCGCTTTGCGTGGCGTACGCGCTGGCCGGCCACGTGGAGCTCGACCTGACGACCGAGCCACTCGGCGTCGGCCACCGCGGCGAGCCCGTATACCTGCACGACATCTGGCCTTCGGCGGTGGAGGTGGGTGAGGCCATCGCGCGGTCGGTCTCGCCCGAGCAGTTCAAGGATCAGTACGGTCGCATCTTCCAGGGGGACGAGCATTGGAACGCTCTGCCCTCGCCGACGGGGCCGATGTACGAGTGGGACCCGGAGTCGACCTACGTGCGGGAGCCGCCGTTCTTCGAGGGACTCGCTCCCGAGCCGGCCGAACCGGGCGAAATCGTGGAGGCCCGGGTGCTGGTGAAGGTGGGCGACTCGATCACGACCGACCACATCTCGCCGGCCGGTTCGATCAAGCCGGACTTGCCGGCGGGGAAGTACCTGATCGAGCACGGCGTGGAGCAGCGCGACTTCAACAGCTACGGGTCACGCCGGGGCAACCACGAGGTGATGATGCGGGGGACGTTCGCCAACGTTCGTCTCCGGAACGAGCTCGCGCCGGGGACCGAGGGACCGTGGACGACCCAGCTCCCGAGCGGCGAGCAAACAACCATCTACGACGCCGCTCTCAGGTACCGCCACGAGGGGGTGCCGCTCCTCGTGATTGCCGGGAAGGAGTATGGATCGGGCTCGTCGAGGGACTGGGCGGCCAAGGGCCCGGCGCTCCTCGGGATCCGGGCGGCCATCGCCGAGAGCTTCGAGCGCATCCACCGCAGCAACCTGGTGGGGATGGGTGTCCTGCCCCTCCAGTTCATGCCGGGCGAATCCGCCTCATCGCTCGGGCTTACGGGCAGGGAGTCCTTCACGATCCGAGGGCTGTCGAGGGGGATCACGCCCAGGCAGGACGTGACGGTGGTGGCCCGCGGCGACGACGGCGGCGAGATCTCGTTCCGGGCCACGGTGCGGATCGACATGCCGGCCGAGGTCGAGTACTACCGCCACGGCGGCATCCTCAAGATGGTCCTCCGCCACATGCTCGCCTCCTGAGTCAGCCGGGCGATGATCGTTCGCCACAACGGCTGCTCATACCCTCCGCCTACCGCACGCTGAGGACCGGGCACTCGGCCAGGCGCAGCACCCGGTCGGTGACGCTCCCGAGGAACAGCTCCTCCCATTCCGACAGACTGCGGGAACCCATCACGATTAGCCCGGCGCCCTGCTCCTTCGCCGCCTCAACGATGGCGCGCGGAACGCGGCCCTTCGGTGCCGTCTCGACCTCGCCCCGTGCGCTCACGCCGGCGTCTTTCAGCGCCCGCACGATCTCGTCCACGAAACTGGAGGCCTCGTCCGGCTGCTCGACGTCGTAGGCGCCGAACTCGGTGATCTGCCGCTCGAGGACGTGAAAGACCAGGACCTCGGCCGCATACTTCTTCGCGATGTCGGCCGCCACGTCCGCGGCCTTCCGGCTGCTGGTGGAGCCATCCGCTGCAAGCAGGATCTGCTCGAACATCGCTCTCGCCTCCCTCTCGATACCCGGCGCGCCCGGTGGGCGGCCTCGACGGTTCACCGACGCCGGCGGCGTCTACGGCCGGTCCGGCGTTCGCCTGACACGCTCGTACCAGCGCCGCGTGTTCTCGACGTGTGCCAGGGGCTCCGTGGCGTGAGGGCAGGACAGCGGGTCCTCGCACGGGGGGTTGCCCTCCATCGTGAAGAAGTTGAACCGGCAGTAGTCGCAGAACACGTTCAGCTCCTCGGGCAGGTAGGGACAGTCCCCCCAGGCGCACGATCGCTCGCCCTCGCCGGTCGCGATGTCGTACCCGCAGCCGGGGCACTTCCGGAACCCCTCCCACCGCTCCACGCTCCTCACCTCCGCTCGGCGACGCCGGTCCGTGGCGCGCGTCCTGAGCTCCCTCTCAGCAGCCACGCTACGCGCCCTCTGACCTGCTGAAAGGGCCGAAGGTCCCGCCCACCGCCGTCCACATGCCCTACCGAAGCCGGGACGCACGGCACCCCCCCGTCCGCCCGCTGCCTGGCACGCTCCAGGCAACACGCGAAGGGGGGCCGAGATGGACGATCAGCCCGAGGACGCCGGCGGGCGGGACGGCGGCCCGACCCCACGGAGCTGTTCGTGGCGAGCCTGGCCGGCTGTGTCGACTTCTACGCCGAACGGTTCCTCAGGCGCCACGACCTGCCGGTGGATGGCCTCGAGGTTCGGTGCGATTTCGAGATGAGCGAGGACCGGCCCGCCCGGGTGGCCTCCGTCCAGATCGAGGCAGTGACACCGACGAGGCTCCTCCCCTCAATGAACGATGCGCTCCTGCGGATGGTAGAGCACTGCACGGTGCACAACTCGATCCGGGTAGCGCCGGAGATCACGCTCTCGCTCGCGGCGAGAGAACGGGCTGCGTGAGCCGGCCGGACGGGACCCCGTGCCCGCTTCCAAGGGGCCGGCATGCCCTGGGGGAGTACGATCGGCCGCATCACACTGTGCGCGATCACGACGACGGGCAAGGACGGAAGCCATGAACCTCACCGATCGGGAGTGGTGGGCGATCATCCACGGTATGGGGCTGGGGGCCTTGTTCCTGCTGGCCTTCGCCGGCGGCCTGGCCGAGTTCTACGGCCTCCGCTCGGGGGACCTGACCGAGCGGGGCCTCGTGAAGCGCACCCGCCGACTTCAGGTGGGGACCTGGATCATGGCCGCCGCCGCCTGGCTGACGGTCGTCACCGGCACGTGGGTCGTCTACCCCTGGTACCGAGACCCTGCGCCGGACAGCCCCCGGTCGCTCCTGCTGGCCGACCCGGAAAGGGCCGACTGGCACACGTTCGGGATGGAGTGGAAGGAGCACATCGCGTGGGTCGCCCCACTACTCGCGACAGCTGTGGCGTTCACGGTGACGTACTACGGGACGTCCCTGATCAGGCACCAAGGGGTCCGGAGGGCCCTGATGGCGTTCTTCACGGCGGCGTTCGTGATCGCCGGGATCGCGGGCGCCCTGGGCGCCTTCATCACCAAGGCCGCTCCGGTTTCATAGGAGGTGGAGACCATGGAGGAGACGAACACGATGCCGGAGGCCTCCGGGGCAGGAGCCGCGGTCGAGAAGCCGAACGGCCCGGTGGCGGCGGTGTTCATCGCGGCGGGGATCGGAAGTCTCGTCCTCGGGACCCTGACGACCCTCGCCGAGGCGAGCGAGGACCTCAAGTCGTGGCTCGAGTTGTCCAAGTCCGTTGGATCGCTGTCCGGCAAGACGATCATCGCGACCGCTACGTTCCTCGTTGCCTGGGCCATCCTGGCCGCGCTGTTCCGAGGTAAGAGCATGAACGTGAGACGGTGTTCATCTGGACGGCGTTGTTGGTGGCGATCGCGCTCGTCCTCACATTCCCGACGTTCTTCGAGCTCTTCGCGCCGGAGGAGTAGCGCGACACCTCGGCGGCCGCGCGGTCCGTGGCGAGATCCATGGGTCTCGGCCGCGGTCTCTGAGGCGCGCTCCGGACGAGAAGACGTACCCTCCGTTGGATGGCACCTCGGTCCGGGTCGGAGTTGCCCTCCCTCGGCCGTCGCGGCGAGGGCTGGGTGGTGGCGCAGGTGATGCTCGGCTGCCTCGTCGCACTCTTCGGGTTCGTGGGACCGGACTGGCCCGCGTCGATGGCCGGCACCTTCACCATGGCCGGTATCGTGGTTGTGGCGGCGGGGCTCGTCCTCCTCCTCGCAGGAGCGGTCGCGCTCGGTCGCTCGCTCACGCCGCTCCCGAGACCGAAGGACGAGGCCTCGATGCGGGAGCGTGGCGCGTATGGGCTCGTCCGGCATCCGATCTACGGGGGAGCCATCCTGGTCGCCGTCGGCTGGTCGATGGCCGGGACCGCGCTCGCTCTCGTCCCGACCGTGCTGCTCGCTGCGTTCTTGGAGCTGAAGTCCAGGCGCGAAGAGGCGTGGCTCGTTGAGCGGTACACCGGGTACGAGGCCTACCGGCGGCGCGTCCGGTGGAGGTTCGTTCCGGGGATCCGCTGACGCCACACGCTGGCCGGCCGACCCGCCGGGATCGGGTCCTTCGGCCCGGGAGGCCGCACGGGCCCTCACCAGGGTGGCTCTGCCATGGAGCTGTCGGTGGGGTTGCCGCGTATGCACAAGGAGGCCTGCGAGCGCCGGGACTTCCTCCCGGGGCTCGTCTGGTTCCTGAGCCGGGCGGGGTTCGGCAACATCATGTTCGACGTCGGCGATCCGGCAGGGAGCGAGGTGCCCGAGAGCATCCCGAACGTCGAGCGCCGGGCGGTCGTCTCGTGCTACTCGTCGCCCGGCGTGCACCCGAAGGCGTGCATGGAGCTGTACGGCACCCAGCTGGCCCCGCTCCTCGAGACGCTGGTCGAGCGGGGCGGCCTGGCGGGCGTGCGCCCCAACGGCTCCTTCCACGAGCGGGCTCTGTACCGCGGCAGCCTCCGCGCCTGGCTCCACCACGAACTGGTCGAGGCCTAAGGACGTCGCCGCAGTTTCCCATCGGTCTCTGACGAGGTCAGTCCAGGTACTCTCCGATTCATCGAACTAAGACGATGCGGTTTCCCGCCACTTCGTGAACGCCTGTTCGATTGTCGCGAGCACGGTCGCAAAGGGTGGGAGGTCACTCAGCTGATGACTCAGTCGCTCCATCCACGCAGGTCCCAGTCTGCGCGCGCGCTCGATCGACGCCGACATCGGGCCGTACCCGTAGCACTGACGGTGAGCCGCTGCGATATTCTCGAACCGCACTTCTTGTCGAGTGAGGCCCCACCAGAGGTCGAAGAGGTCGCGGGGCTCCTCCCGGTCGTCGAGCATCATCCACTTGTTGGCCAAGATCTCATGGATGTCCATGGTCGTGAGTGGAGGTGCACCAGCGAGGTCCGAATACGCAAGTACGAGGCCACGAGGTTGGGCGGACAATCTGGGAGCTTGAAGAGCAACCACGTCGATGAGTAGCTCTCCCTCAGTGCCCCAGGGTGCCGTCCACCGTACGAACGATGGGAATCGGTCGTCGTACCGCCTACCGAACTCGAACTGAAGGTCGAGTCCGATCGTCTCCGCACTTCTTCGGACGATTCGGTTCAAGAGATCTTGGAGGTAGTCGGCGCTTCCCGGCGAGATGAAGTCCAGATCCTCGGAGATCCGGAAGTCCGGCCAGTAGACGCGAGCGAGGGCGGTTCCTCCCCTGAAGACCAGGTCTCGCGGATCCAGCGCGATCTGAGCAAGCAGGTGGTTGAGGACGTAGTCGAGCTCGACATGTTGCACCGAGATACCGAGATGTGCCGCTCGACGCTCCAGCTCTCTTCGCCCGATCACGCGCGGGCGGTCTCGAGGAGCCGGTCCCGGTCGGCATTGATCACAAGCTCCCACCGCCTGCTGCGGTCGGCTCCCGCGGTCGGTCTTCCGGGAACCAAGGGGGTGTAGTTCCGGAGTCTGCCGGCCATGTCCTCGAGTTCCCACATGAGCTTCGAGTCACCATGGCCCACGGTCTCGAGCAGGAACCCGAGCCGCTTCGTGGTCACCGGCTGGTCCAGCTGCAACACGTAGCGGAGGAGACGTTCGGGGTTCAGGTCGTCGTGGCGGCGGGCGAATCCCCGCACGACCTCCTCAAGCCCTCCGCAAAGTTCCAGGCGGTCCGCGCAATCAACGAACGTCCGTTCCAGGTCCGCGACGTTCACCGCCTTGCCTCGTTCAAGCTGTCGCTGTTCGTAGCCGAAGAACTTGCGTAACGTGAGTTTCACGAACCTGAACTGCACCGGAGCGATCCTCACGGCTGGCTTCTGCTTGGTCGTCGCCACGGTCACGGTGAGGAGCGGGTGCTGCAACATCCGGTGGAGCTCCATCGCCGTGTAGTAAGCGAGGTAGTAGGGGCCCGGGGCCGCGAGGTATGCGGCGACAACGTGCCAATTGGTGACGAGAGGGGTCCCTGGCCGGTTCCAGTAGTTCGCCTCTAGGACAAGATAGAGCCCCTTTCTGAGGCGGAGGATCTGATTGGCTCTGGCCATACGCCTTGCAACATCGTGGGCTGTGTCCCTGGCGAGGCCGAGGCCCTCCACCAAGTCGCCGACAGTGAAGGCCTCCAGGCCCTGATCGGCCAACCAGGTGAGGACGTCCTGAGCGCGCGTTCGCGGCGTGGCCATGCGAGTAGTGTAGCTGGAAGTTGGGCGTCATGTCCACTATCGAGATAATAAACGCGCATATAGCGAGTGCCGTATTCCCTTGGCGCCTCTACGAACCACTCAGAGCATACTCAACTCGCAACGCTCAGCCCTTCCCGGCAAGCGAGTCGCGCGTCGAGGCTCCTCAGGCAAGTCTCAGGCCTTCGGTTCGCTGGGAGCGATCCGCCAGTCGTACGGGCTTGTGAAGCTGACCAGCGCCCGCATGTAGTTCGCTCGCTCGAAGGCCACCGGGTCGGGGCATGCCGCCTGGCTCACGCTGCCCTTGGCCTGTTCCACAGACGCGTACTCGTGCTCGTCGAGCCAGGTTCGGATGCCGTCCACCACGGTCCTCACGTGCTCCGGGCCGTGCTTGAAGAGCGCCGACGCCATCATCGTCGCGTCGGCCCCGGCGAGGATCAGCTTCATCGCGTCCTCCCACGTGTGCACGCCGGTGGTCGCGGCCAACGACGCGTCCACCCGCCCCCTCAGGATGGCGATCCACCGCAGCGGTAGACGGAGCTCCTCCGACGTGGATAGGTGCAGCGTGGGATCCACGCCGAGGGTCTCGAGGTCGATGTCGGGCTGGAGGAACCGATTGAAGAGCACGAGCCCGTCGGCCCCCGCCTCCACCAGCCGGCGCGCCATGTTCGCCATCGAGCTGAAGAACGGGCCGACCTTCACGGCCAAGGGGATCTCCACCGAGGACCGCACCGCCGCAACCAGGTCGATGTAGCGCTGCTCGACCTCTGCCGACGTAAGGTTCGGGTCGGCCGCCACGTAGTAGATGTTGAGCTCCAGGGCGTCGGCCCCGGCATCGCGGATCAGCTTGGCGTGCCGGACCCACCCGCCCTTCGACGCTCCGTTGAGGCTGCCGATGACCGGGATCTCCAGCTCCTCCTTCGTCTGCTCCAGGTGCCGGACGTAGGCGTCGGGGCCGATGTTGTAGTCCTCGAGTTCCGGCACGTAGGTGATGGCTTCGGGGAAGCTGTTGGTCCCGGCCTCCAGCATGCGGTCGATCTCGATCTCCTCGTGCTCGATCTGCTCCTCGAACAGCGACTGCATGACCACCGCGGCGGCCCCCGCGTCCTGGAGCCGCTTCAGCGTGTCGATGCGCGAGGAGAGGGTCGAGGCCGAGGGAACGACGGGGTTCGCCAGCTCAAGACCCAGGTAGCGCGTTCTCAGGTCGGCCATGCCTCAACCTCCTCCTCCTCGGCGGGCGATCCGCGCCCGTGTTCGTCTTCCTCCGGCTGGCCGGGGGCGTGCCGTTCGACCCCGGCGAGCTGCTGGTAGAGCCTCCAGCGCTCCTCTGCGTCGGCCTGGGCCAACTTCTGAAGCTCCGCGTGCTTCTCCGGCCGCGACCGGGCCAGCATGGCGAACCTGGCCTCCTTGGTCTGGAACTCCTTGACGGGGATGGTGGGGGCCTTGCTGTCGAGGCGCAGGGGGTGCCGCCCGTCCACGATGTCGCGCGGGTCGTACCGGTAGAGCGGCCAGAACCCGGACTTCACGGCGTCGGCCTGGTGGCTCATCGAGGTGGACATGTCCATGCCGTGGGCGATGCACGTGCTGTAGGCGATGATCAACGAGGGTCCGCGCCACGCCTCCGCCTCGGCCAGGGCCTTGATGGTTTGGGCGTTGTCCGCTCCCAGGGCCACCTGCGCCACGTAGACGTTGCCGTACGCGGCGGCGATCATCCCGAGATCCTTGCGCCCCACGGGCTTGCCGGCGGCGGCGAACTTCGCCACCGCCCCGCGGGGCGTGGCCTTGGACGCCTGTCCGCCGGTGTTCGAGTACACCTGCGTGTCCAGGACCAGGACGTTCACGTCGCGCCCGGTGGCCAGGACGTGATCCAGCCCTCCGAACCCGATGTCGTAGGCCCACCCGTCGCCCCCCACGACCCACACGCTCTTGCGGACCAGGGCGTCGGCCACCGCCAGCAGGTTCCGGGCCTCGTCCGCCTGGACCGCCTCCAGGCGTCGCTTCAGCTCCGCCACCCGCTCCCGCTGGTCGTGGATGGCGGCCTCGTCCGTCTGCTCGTCCGAAAGGATGGCGCCGGCCAGATCTCGTCCCACCTCGGGCGCGAGCTTCTCCACAAGCTCGCGCGCGTACGCGGCCTGGTGGTCGACGGCCAGGCGCATCCCCAGCCCGAACTCCGCGTTGTCTTCGAACAGCGAGTTGGACCAGGCGGGCCCCCGACCGTCACGGTCCTTGGTCCAGGGCGTGGTGGGCAGGTTCCCTCCGTAGATCGACGAGCAGCCGGTGGCGTTCGCGACGAGGATCCGGTCCCCGAACATCTGTGACAGGAGCTTGAGGTACGGCGTCTCGCCGCATCCGGCGCAGGCCCCGGAGAACTCGAACAGCGGCTCCAGCATCTGCGAGCCCTTGATCGACGCCACCTTGACGTCGCGCTTGTCGGGCGGCGGGACCGTGAGGAAGAACTCGAAATTGGCCCGCTCCTGCTCCAGGTGCTCGATCTTGGGCTCCATGTCGATCGCCTTGTGCTTGACCTCCTCCTTGCTCTTGGCCGGGCAGACGTCGACGCACACGCCGCAGCCGGTGCAGTCGTCGGGGGCCACCTGGATCGTCATCCACATGCCGGGGTTGTCCCGGTCCCGCCACTCCTTGTGCTGGAACGACTCCGGCGCGTGGTCGGCCGCGATGGGCTCGTATACCTTCATCAGGATCGCCGCGTGGGGGCAGACCAGCGCGCACTTGGCGCAGTCGATGCAGATGCTCGGGTCCCAGATGGGGATCTCGTGGGCGATCGACCGCTTCTCCCATCTCGCGGTGCCGGTGGGGAACGTGCCGTCCACAGGCAGCGCCGACACTGGGAGGAGGTCGCCCTTTCCGGAGATCATCATGGCCGTGACCCGCTGCACGAAGTCGGGGGCCTCGGGGGGTACCG
>Ga0209853_1000299_pt1 | contig 13761 bp, 16 predicted proteins | sample GWRWS1_30_40_FD_187224 | JGI IMG/M metagenome (GOLD analysis project Ga0209853, IMG submission 187224) | Riverbed sediment microbial communities from areas with vegetation nearby in Columbia River, Washington, USA - GW-RW S1_30_40 (SPAdes)... | ecosystem: Environmental > Aquatic > Freshwater >...
GACGGGGTCTTCGCCATCGCCGCGACCCTCCTCATCATCGAGGTCGGCGTCGACGAGAGCGGCCGCCCGCTGGCCAACGCGCTGCTCCAGGCGTGGCCCTCGTACACCGCCTACGCGATCAGCTTCCTCACGATCGTGCATCATCTGGATGAACCACAACACGGTCTTCTCGCAGATCGACCGGGTGGACCGAACGTTCCTCGTCATCAACGTCTTCTTCCTGATGTTCGTGGCCTTCATCCCGTTCCCGACCACGCTTCTCGCCGAGCACCTCAAGGACGACGGCGCCCGAGCCGCCACCATCACCTACGGGCTCACCCTGACTCTGGTCGCGATCTCCTACAGCGTGCTCTGGTTCTATGCGTCCGTGGGGCGGCGGCTGCTCCGGGCCGACGCCGACCCGCGTACGGTGGCGGGGATCACCCGGAGCTACCTTCCCGGCCCTTGGATCTACGGGGCAGCCACGCTCATCGCGGTGGCGAGCCCGAGTACGAGCGTCGTCCTGGTCGCCGCCTTCGCCCTCTTCTACGTCGTCGAGAGCTCCGTCTTCGGGCGCGACCGAGCGGTGTAAGGCCCCGTCCTAGCCGGCCGAGCCGTGTAAGGCTCGCTCTCGCCTCTCAGGATCCCTCGGGCCGTCGGCTTGAGGGGCTCCGGGCACGCGCCGATAACCCGACGGTGCACAGCGACCCACGCTCGCCCGCCCGAAACCGCGCGCGCCTGCGCGCGGGGCTCGCCGTGGCCGGCCTCGTCCTCCAATCGTGTCTGGTCGCGACCCCGGCGAGCGCCACCAGGCTGGAGACGGCGCGCGAGCGGCTGGACTCGCTCGTGCGGCAGATCGAGCGGCGCCAGGCGGCCCTCGCCGAGCAGCATCGGCGCCTCGACCAGCTGGCCCGGCCCCTTGCGGACGTCCAGGCCGCCCTCCAGGACACGCAGGGGAGGCTGGCGGGCGGGCGGCGCCAACTCGCCGAGACGACGGCGAGGCACGAGGTGCTCACTGACCAGCTGGCGAGCGTGTCGCGGACCGCCTACCAACAGGGACCGCTCGTCGAGGTCGAGGCGCTCCTCGGTGCGACCTCGCTGTCCGACCTGATGGACCGGTTCGCGTACCTGGACAGCCTCCAGCGGGCCAACGCCACCGTGGCGAACGACGTGGCGAACCACGCCGCACGGCTCGAAAAGATTCAACGCGAGCTCGACCGGCTCTCCTCGAAGCAGGCCGCACAGGCCATCCAGCTCCAGTCCCAGCAGGCGGCCCTGCGGGTGGCGCTCATCGACCAGCAGCGACAGCTGGCTGAGTTGAACGCGGAGCGGGCCGAGGCCGCCGGGCTCGTCCGGCGGCTCTCCCTCCCGCCGGATCCGCAGATCACCGGCGCCGGACTGACCTTCGGCAGGTGGGCGGCGCTGTTCCTGTCGAGGATCGAGGCGCCCCTGTGCCGCGACAACCTGGTCGTGATTGTGGCCTGGCAGGTGGCCGAGGGCACCGCGGCCGCACACAACCCCCTGGCGACCACCCATGACATGCCGGGCTCGACGGGCTTCAACAGCGTCGGCGTCCAGAACTTCCCGACCGTGGAGGCGGGACTGGAGGCCACCGTAGCCACGCTTCGCAACGGCCTGACGATCTACGGCTACGGAGCGATCCTCGACGCCCTCGCGCGCTGCGCCTCCGCCAGGACGACGGCGGAGGCCATCAACGCGTCGTCCTGGTGCCGGGGGTGCGCCGGCGGCCTGTACGTCCTGAACGTGCTCCCGCTGGTCGAGTCGGAATACGAGCTCTTCGCGGGGCGCGCAAGTTCGTAGCATCATGGAGTGGGCATGGATGTGAAATCGGTGGACGAGGTGCCCGTCCATCCCACCCGGTACTGGCACGCCCTGGAGGACGGGCGGGTGCGGTGCGACGTGTGCCCCCGGGAGTGCAAGCTCCACGAGGGGCAGCGGGGGTTCTGCTTCGTCCGGATGCGGCAGGGCGACGCCATCGTCCTCACCACGTACGGGCGGTCCAGCGGGTTCTGCGTCGACCCCATCGAGAAGAAGCCCCTGAACCACTTCCTCCCGGGGAGCGCGGTGCTCTCCTTCGGCACGGCCGGTTGCAACCTCGGCTGCCGGTTCTGCCAGAACTGGGACATCTCCAAGTCCCGGGAGATCGACACCCTGGCCGACCAGGCCTCGCCGGAAGAGATCGCACGGGCCTCGGCGGCCCTGGGGTGCCGGAGCGTCGCGTTCACATACAACGACCCGGTGATCTTCATGGAGTACGCGATCGACGTGGCCGACGCCTGCCGCGAACTCGGCATCAGGACGGTGGCGGTCACGGCCGGCTACATCAGCCCGGAACCGCGGGCCGAGTTCTACCGGCACATGGACGCGGCGAACGTCGACCTCAAGGGGTTCACCGAGGACTTCTACCACCGGGTGTGCTTCGGGCACCTGGAGCCCGTCCTCGAGACGCTGGAGTACCTGAAGCACGAGACCGACGTGTGGTTCGAGGTCACCAACCTTCTGATCCCCGGCGTGAACGACTCCCCCGAGGAGACCGACGCCATGACGACGTGGGTGGTGGAGCACCTCGGGCCGGACGTGCCGATGCACTTCACCGCGTTCCACCCGGACTTCAAGATGCTGGACCGGCCTCCGACCCCGGCGGCCACACTCACCCGGGCTCGCGCGATCGCCGTGGCGAACGGCGTCCGCTACGCGTACACGGGCAACGTCCACGACGTCGAGGGCCAGAGCACGTACTGCCACGCCTGCGGCGAGGTGCTGATCGAGCGGGACTGGTACCGGCTCGGCACGTGGAACCTCACCGACGACGGCCGCTGCCTGAGCTGCGGAACCCGTTGCAGCGGAGCGTTCGACGGGACGCCCGGTGACTGGGGCCCCCGCCGTCTGCCGGTGGCGCTGCGCGGAACGGCCTGAGCCCCCGCCGCTACCACCCCGCGACGACGCGGCACGGGCCGCCCGAGCCCTCCTCCCACGGGATGAGGCCGACGAACGCGGAGGCGCCGCGCGGCGGGATCCGTTTGAGGTTGGCCAGGTTCTCGAGCCCGTAGTGGTCGGCGCCGAGCAGCGTGACGTGGACGTCGAAGGTCTGGGACGGCCCGTTGTCGAGGCTCAGCGTGTCGACCCCGATCCCGGTGAAATCCCGGTTCTCCAGGAGCCATTCGACCGCGTCGATGCCAAACCCCGGGAAGTGGAACCGCCCGTCCGGGCCCACGTTCCGGTAGGCCTCGGAGCTGCCGATCCGGCTCTCCCATCCCGAGTACATGCAGACGACGGCCCGGGCGGGGATCCGCCCGAAGCGGTGCTCGAACGCGGCGAGATCCTCGATGGTCACCACCGCGTCGGGGTTCGAGGCGACCCGCGCCGAGATGTCGACGACCACCACTGGCACCATCAGCTCCTGGGGCGTGATCTCGGGCGAGAGGCGACCGCCCAGCGTGAAGTGCCCCGGCGCGTCCATGTGGGTGCCGGAGTGCTCCGCGAACGTCCACTCCTGCGCGTAGAAGCCGTTCTCGGGGATCGTGACCAGGGTCTGGCGGCTCGGGCTGTCGAAGGTGTACACGGGGGAGCCGGCCCGGAACACGTGTGTGAGGTCCTGCAACCGGCGGGTCGCGGGGGGGTGCGACGCGCGCGCGACCCCCGGGATGCCCAAGGCCAGGGCCCCGCCTGCCGCCGCCATCCCCGAAAGGAGGCCCCGTCGCGTGATCCGAGGGCCCTCCTCCTCGACGCGGGCGCGGACCTTCTCCCTCGTGGCTTCGAGACACATGGTCCCACCTCCTCGGACGGATTTCCGGAGGCCACGCTACCGCCGTCCGGTGCCGCGGTTCAAGGCGGCCGGGGACCGCCCAGCCCCAGGTCAGCCCTCGGAGAGCTCCACCGGAACGACGGGGAGAGAAAGGATCCGGCCCTCACGGAACAACCGGATGTCGATCCTCCGGCCGATCACGTCGTCCATCACGATCCGCTGGAGGTCGTGGACGTCCGTGACCGCGACGTTCGCCACGTCGAGGATGAGGTCCTCGGGGCGGATCCCCGCGGCCGCCGCGGGGCTCCCCGGCACGACCTGAACCACCTCCAGGCCCCGCTCCCGACCGAGTTCCCGAGCGACCTTCGGAGGGAGCGGGCGGCCGCCGCCGGCGATCCCCAGGTAGGCCCGGCGGAACCGCCCCTCCTTCATCAGCCCGGCGATGATCCGGCGGGTCACCTCGTCGATGGGGACGGCCAGGCCGAGCCCCACGCCGGCGACCGCCGTGTTGACACCCACCACCCGTCCGGACCCGTCGGCGAGGGCTCCGCCCGAATTCCCCGGGTTCAGCGCCGCGTCGGTCTGGATGACGTTCTCGACGATCCTCAGGTTCTGCCCGGACCGAACGGGAAGCGCCCGGCCGAGGAAGCTCACCACCCCCGCCGTGACCGAGCCACCGAACCCCATGGGGTTGCCGATCGCCACGACCAGCTGTCCCACCCGGAGGCTCCGGGCGTCCCCGAGCTCCGCCGGGGCCAGGTCCCGCGCGTCCACCCGGAGCACCGCGAGGTCGGAAAGCGGGTCCGTCCCCACGATCTCGAAGCGGTACTCGCTTCCGTCGGCGAACGTGGCACTTCCTCCGTCCATCCCCTGGACCACGTGGGCCGACGTCAACCCGAATCCGTCCGGGGTGATGACGAAGCCCGAACCCGCCCCCTCCGGACGACGCCCGCCGGGGACTCGCCTCGTCACCCTGAGGCTGGCCACCGAAGGCGTGAGCCGCTCGGCGACCGCCGTCACGACCCGCGAGTAGGCGTCGAGCGCCGTCTCCCGCTCGTCGGGCGCGGGGAGTGCGACCTCTCCGTCCGGTTCGCCCACCGGTTCCAGCGTCGCCACGAGTTCCACCTTCCTTCGAACCGATCCATCACGGATACAACAGGTGGAGGATCGGTCTATTCCTTACAGGTGGGACGGACGGCCGGTCGTCCCAGCCGGTCCCGGTCGAGCTAGACCACGACCACGCGGCCCCGCATGTCCGTGTGGATCATGCACATGTACTGGAACCCACCGGACGACGAGCGCTTGGTGAACTTCAGCTCGAAGTCAGGGTCGCCGAGGATGGAGTTCGCGCCGAGCACCCCCGAGGTCTCCAGGGGGGCGCCGCCGAACACGCCGTTCCCCCGGGGGAGCGTGAACCGGTCGTGGAGCTCCGGCTCGACCTCGGTGGGATCGGTGCAGAACGGCGGGTCCGGCATGTCCGGCGGGTTGTCGGGCCCGGGCCCGCCGTCGCCGTCCGGGTCGCAGAAGGCTTCGAAGTAGGCTGCGATCGGCTCGGCCACCCTCACCGGGATGCTCACGGTGTGGTCCTCGAAGACCAGGCTGTCGAAGTGCCACTGCACGGTGTCGCCCTTGTCCACGACGAGCTTGCTCGGGAACATGCCGTACACGGACACGTGGGCGCCGTCCACGCCGGCCCACGCGTCCCACACACGCCCGCCGCCGGGCGCAAGGTGGCTGGTCCTTCGTTCGATGAACCTGTTGCGAAGCGCCCGGGAAGCGTTCCGGTCCTGCTGGATGGCGGCGGTGTTGGCCGCCGCCAGGTCGGCAGGGTCCGAAGCGGGCTGAGCGTTCGGCACCACGTTCACCTTCAACCGCATGGGAGGCCCGTGGATGAGGCACATCACCCAGAACTCGTTGCCCTGAGCGACGTCGACGTCGACGGTGAAGCCCGCCCAGCCCAGCCCCGAGTTCAGGACACTCGACCCGTCGAACGAGCATGCCGGCTGGCTCGGGCCGCCGCACGTCTCGTCGGTGGCGAAGAACGCCGCGTTCGTGAACTTGAACGAGGTGGGGCCGTCGTCCGGGTCGGGGCGGATCAGCGAGTAGGGCCCGGAGGACCCGAGCACGGCGTTCGCCTCGAACCAGTCCACCACGCCCTCCCCCACGGGGAGGAAGGTCGCGGTGTGTACGCTCGGGCTCGTGAAGTGCAGCGTGTCTCCCCGGTGGACTTCGATGGCTGAGGGCAGGAACCGCATGGACTCGGCCGAGACGCGCGAGAACACCCGGCCGGCCTCGATCTCGTAGGTCCTCTGGGCCCCCGCGCCGGTCGGGAAGACCAGGCTGGCCACGAACGCCAGGCCGGTCGCGGCCGCGAACGTGGCGCGCGACGACCTCACGGGCCAAAGCCCATCTCCAGGGGCCATCGGGTCGCCATTGGCCCAGAAGCGTACCCGACGAGCAGGGGCGAAACCCCGAAGCTCACGGGAGCCGGAAGCGTCGACAAGCGCGGGGCTACCCGACGACCACCTTGCCCCGCATGAACGGGTGGACCATGCAGAGGTACTTGAACGGACCGTCCGTCGAGCGCCTCGCGAACGTCACCTCGTAGTTCGGGTCACCCAGGTGCGTGTCCAGCCCGAGCACGCCGGAGCTCTCGAGGTCGCTCCCCCGGAACACCCCGTTCCCCGAGGGCAGCAGGAACCGGTCGTCGAGGTCGATCTCGAGTTGTGCCGGGTTGCTGCAGAACGGCGGCTCCATCAGGTCGGGAGGGTTGTCGGGGCCGGGTCCGGCGTCTCCGTCCGGGTCGCACACCGGGACGAAGGAGTTCCTGGCGATGTCCCTCCCCACATCGAGCGGCATCGTCACGGTATGGACCTCGTACTCGAGCGTGTCGAAGTGCCACTGCACCGTGTCCCCCCTGTGCACGACCAGCCTGCTGGGGTACATGGCGAACAGCGACACGTGCCGATTGTCCACCCCTGCCCAGGCATCCCATATGCGGGTCCCATCCGGCTTCGTGTGGAACGTCTGCCGGGCACCGAACCTCTCGTGGAGCGCGACCGCCGAGTCGGTGTCCTGCTCGAGCGCGGCCGCGCTCTGGGCATCCGCCTCGCCGAAAGTCGTTGCCGGCACCGAGGCCGCGACCACGTCCACCTTCATCCGCATGTTGGGGCCGTGGACGATGCAGAGGACCCAGAACGTGCTGCCCGCGGAAGCGTTCACGGTGACGCTGAAGTCCATGGGGCCCGCGAAGGGCACGCCCGAGTTCGCAACGGCCGAGCCCGTGAACGGGCAGGCCGGTTGGCCAGCCCCGCCGCAGGTGGGGGCGGTGGGGAAGGCGGCGGTGTTGCCGACCTTGAAGGACCTCGGGCCGTCGTCCGGATCGGGGCGCAGCAGCGCATACGGATTGGTCGTGCCCGCCCCCGAGTTGGCGTCATACCACTCGACCGGGCCCTGCCCCACCGGCAGCAGCGTGGCCGTGTGGAAGCCGAGGCTGGCGAAGTGGAGCGTGTCTCCCTGGTGCACATCGATGTCGTAGGGGAGGAACCGCATCGACTCCGCCGGCGCTCCCTCCAGGAACTGGCCCACCGAAACGTCGTAGATCGTTTGGGCACCCGTGCTCGTCGCCGGAAGGACCATGGTGGCGATCAGGGCGATGACGCCAACAAACCCCAGCGTGGTGCGGCGGAACCTCATCGGAACCCCCCCTCCCGATCTCCTCGATGCGCTCCCTACGTGACGGTGACGGTGCCCTTCATGACGGCGGGGTGCACCGAACAGTGGTACTTGAACGTCCCCTCCCTCCGGAAGACGCGGCTGTACGCCTCGCCCGGGTCCAGCAGGCCCGAGTCCCAGACGTCCTTGTTCGAGGTCGACGTGTGAGGGTTGTCGCCGCGGTTGACCCACCGGACCCTGGTCCCCTGGACGACCGTGATGGTCCTCGGCCGGAAGGCGTTGTCGACAATCCTCACCCGAACGGTGTCGATCAGCGTCCCGACGGCATTGGTCGGGTCCGAGCTCTCCGCCCGTGGGCCGGCCGCCGCCCCAGCGGGCGGGAGCCCGAGGGCGAGGGCCACCAGCGAGGCGACCGCGAGCCTGGTCGGAATCCTCCCCATCGCTCCCCCTCCTGATCGCCCGGGGCGCCCATCCTAGCGACTCCGTCAAGAACGGTCGAGCGAACGCACTACGGCAAAATAGTCACTTCGGGCCATCACCGGCCCCGGCCGACCTGCCGAAACCAAAAGGCGTAAGGAGGCTGGGAAATGGCCATGCGAGCACAAGTCGAGCGGCGGACCCGCCACCATCAGGAGGGGGCCGATGAGGTCGCCGTGAAGCGGACCGACCACGCCCCCGCCACGGAGGACCTGAAGCACGAGCTCGACGACCTCCTCGACGAGATCGACGAAGTCCTCGAGGAGAACGCCGAGGAGTTCATCAAGGGCTACGTGCAGAAGGGCGGCGAGTAGCCCCGGCCACCGAGCCGGGCTCAGAGCAGCCGAACGTCGGCACCCAGTGCTTCGTACGTGGGGAGGGCACGTCGATCCAGCGTCACGAGCGTGGTGCCTGCGTGGATCGAGGTCGCCGCGACCACGGCGTCGTACACGGCTCCACCCACGATGTGAGCCTCCGAACAGGTGGCGAGCAGTCTGCCCTGCTCCCGGGGAGGGAGTGACAGGATGGGCTGGACGAAGTTCCCGGCCAAGAACTCGACCACGAGAGCTGCGGGAGCGCGATGGGGCGGCGGCAGCCGGGTGAGCACGGCGTAGGTCTCGAGCTCGACTTGCCCCACCAGCCGGGTTCCCTGAGATACCGCCCTGAGGGCCGCCCCGTGCTGCTCGTGCCACGATGCGAACGCCGCCACGGCGACGCTCGTGTCTACGACCGTCACCTGCGAGCGCGATCGAGCACGTCGCGAACCTCGCCTGCCGTGAGCCGCGGCAGGGAGGTCTCTGGCTCCGCGGTCAGGACGCCCTTCCGCCTGACCAGCCGCATCGAGGTTGGCGCCGGCTCGATCTCGACGTGCCCGTCGCGCAGCGTGACCTCGATCTCCTGGCCGCCTCGCAGGCCGAGTTCCTCACGAAGAGGTTTTGGGATGACGACCCGGCCGGCCCCGTCGATGGTAGTTCGCATGGCAGGATCCTACCATGGCGAGAGCTACTTTCCACCGAGGGTCGGTGGGGGCCGGGAGCGGGCCAGGCGCCTTCAGGCCACGAGCCTCGCGGTGAGCGAGATATCCACGGCCGCCAATGCCCCCGACACCGGGCAGCCCGTCTTCGAAGCTTCGGCGATCTCTTGGAACGTGGCCTCCGCGACGCCCGGAACCCTGGCCTCGCACTCGAGCTCGATCTTCGTGATCCCGAACCCGGACTCCCCCTTCTCGATGTGCACCCGGGCGGTCGTGTGCACCGAGTCGGGGACGTGGCCCGCGCGGGAGAGTCCGCCCGCCAGGGCCATCGAGAAGCAGCCCGCGTGGGCCGCCCCGATCAACTCCTCGGGGTTCGTGCCGGGGCCCTCCTCGAACCGGGACGAGAAGGAGTACTGCCCCTCGAAGGCGCCGCCCCCGAGGCGCATGTATCCCTTGCCGTCCTCCAGGGAGCCCTCCCACTGCGCGTCCGCCGTTCGAACAGGCATGGCGTCCTCCTTCGGTCAGTCGCCTCCCCCAACCTTACTTCGGGAGGGCCGAACGCAGGCCGGCGCCTGGACGATCGGCCGGGACCAGCGGGACCGGCGCCGATGCCTCAGCACACCATCAGCAGGAACTCGTGGGGGTCAACGGCCGAGCCGTTGTTCGGATGCCACTCGAAGTGGTCGTGGTTCCCGCCGGCGTTCCCGGTCGCGCCGACGTAGCCGATCACCGTGCCCGTCTCCACCTGTCCGAGCGTGCCGAACGCCGACAGGTGCGCGTTGTAGACGTAGCCGAACTGCCCGTACACGGAGACCGAAAGCCCGCCGATCTTGTTGGAGGCGTCCACTGCCAGCCCGTCGAAGGGCGCAACGATAGGGGTTCCGGCGGGCGCCATCATGTCGTTCCCCTGGTGGACGTGGTTCCCGCCCTCCTTCTTGGGATGGTGCACCCAGATCCCGAAGTCGTCGGCGATGGCGTGCGGCCCCTGCACCGGGCAGACGGCGAAGGGACGGATCAGGGAGATCTCGGCCAGGATCTCGTTCCTTCGGGCCTGGAGAGAGTCGTACAGGACCTGGATCTCGGCCATCTTCTCCTTCATCTCCCTGCGGTCGGCCGCCAGGGCGTCCAGAAGCAGCCGGCGCGAGGTCTGGGCCCGGGAGAGCGCGTCCCGGGTCTGAGCCAGCCGGTCGCCGGCCTGGCCGACCTTCAGGGCGAGCACCCCGTCCCTACGGCTCATCTCATCGAGCAGCGACATCCTGGACGCCGCCTGCTCCGCCGAGGTCGCGGTAAGGAGGAAGAGCATGGGGGCACCGGGCCCCATGATGTAGGCATTCCGGGACCGCTCGGCCAGGCGGGTCTCCAGCCGGGCCAGGCGCGTGAGGAGGGGTCCGATCTCGGCCTTGAGCTTGGCCATCTCCCCCCAGGCGTGGTTGATCGTGTCGGAGGTCCGGGAGATCCGGGTGGCGAGCTCGTTGAGGTCCCGCTGGAGGCGGCGGAGCCTCTCGTGCCGGGCGTGGAGCCGTTCCTTGGTCTTCTGGAGCTCCTCGCGGGTCTTCTGGAGCTCCTCGCGGGCCTCCCGGAGCTCGGGGTCCACGGCGGCGGCGGCGGGCAACGCCAGTGCCGCGAGCAGCACGACGAAGGCGAGCCCAGCCACGAGCCGGCGGGCCCGCCCCCTGGTCCCCATGGGTTCTACATCGGTCAGCCGCCCGGGTGACCTTAGGGGGCTCGGAGGGACTAGCTGGGAACTAGCCCGCGAGCTGCGCAGGGATGTCGTTTGACCGTTGTCTGACGGGGCGGCCCCGGGCCCGCGCGATAGCGGCTCCCGTCGGGGTGGAACCACCGGGCCGTGCCGTCCGGATCGCGCCGTAGCCCCCAACCGTATTCGTGAACCAGCTTGTGGTGGAACGTGCACACGAGGACCAGGTTGTCGAGATCAGTCGGGCCTCCGCGCTCCCACCACACGATGTGATGGGCCTGGGTGAACCGTCGCGCTCCGCACCCCGGGAACCGGCACTCGTGATCCCGGTACCGAAGCTGGCGCATCATCCACGCCGAGGGCTCTCTGGACGTCCGCCCGAGGCGCACCGGCTGGCCCGCTTCATCCTCGATCACCGCCTGGACCCGCCCGTTGCAGAGCAGGCGTCTGGCGGTCTCGGCGTGGACGACCCCACCGCCTTCGAGCTCACACCCACCGCGCCCTGAGACGAGCGCGCCGAGCGGTGCGTGGACGACCACCGTGGCCCGGTCGGGATCGGCGTCGGCTGCGAGGCGGGAGGAGCAAAGCGCCACCAGGGCGTCGGCCCTCCTCGCGTCGGCGTGGACGGCATCTTCCTCTCCCGGTATGACCGGAAGCTGCTCGGCGAGACGCTCCAACGCTCGGGCCACCACGGCACCCTGGGCCGCGGGAAGCTCGGCTTCCAGCCCGAAGCGCCTGCCGTCGTCGAGGTACCACCACGACAGGAAGCGGCTCCTGTCCGCGTCCTGAGCCTCTTCGATCGACTGGCGAGCCGCCAGGTCCGCCTTGCGCCTGATGCAGGCGCATGACACGCCCCTGGCCCACCGGGTGAGCCTCGCCTCGGTCTCCGCCGTGGCGAACCGGGCGAGCTCGACGACCTTGTCCATCCCGAGCTCACCCGAGGAGAACGCCTCGGAGAGTCGAGGTAGCCCCTCGAGGGCGTGGGCCGCGGCGATCCACCGCCTGGCCTTCCACTCCGAGATGCCGTGGCGGATCGAGATCCAGTGGGCCATGTCGCGGGCCCCGGAGTTCTGCCACAGCTCGCGGCGATCACCCTCCGCGATCAGCCGGAGCAGCTCGCGCTGGGCGCCCGAGATGCGGGCATGGAGGGCGTCGATCCTCTCGGTCAGCCCTTCGTTGCGGCGGTCGACTCGAACGTGCACCCGGACCTCGATCGGTCACGGGGGGAGGTAGAGGGACTATATCGAACAGACGTTCGATTGTCAAGGCCAGGCAGTTCCCCGCGACCAGGCATTGAAGGATCGGCACCCACCGGCGCCTGCGCTCAGACCACCACCAACTCGACGCGGGCCATGAGCCCGAAGTCCCTGTCCTGGGAGTAGAGCGGCAGGTCGTGGGCAACGGCGGTCGCCGCGATCAGGGCGTCTACAACCCTGGGCTGCCTCCGGTTGCGCCGAGCCTCCGCCACGATCTCTGCGAACACTCTGGCCACAAGGTCGTCCACAGGCAGCGGCTCGAACGCGCGTTCCACGCGCGCCAACGTGCGGAGGCGCTGCGCCCGAACCCTCTGACCTCGGGCCAGCAGGACTCCCACGTGCAGGTCCGCGATGGTCATCACCGAGATCGCCGCCTCGTCGGGGAGTGGGCCCAGCTCCCGTCTCTGCTCCTGACCGACGAATACCGAGGTGTCCAGCAACCCCCTCACAGCTCGTCGACGGTGGAGCCGACGGCAGCGTGAACATCGTCTACAAACCCGGGATCAAGCGGATCGTCCACGATGATCCGCTCGAAATCCGAGCGGGACACGAACCGCCTCGCCTCGGAAACCGGAACGAGGTCGGCCACGGGGCGCCCCCGCACAGTCACCCGCAGCCTCTGGCCGGCCGCGACCTGCCTGAGGACCTCGGTGATCTCGTTGCGAAGCTCCCTCTGGGGAATCTCCCTGTCCGGACTCATCGTGCGACAATTGTAGCACCTCGTAGCAGAGATGGAGCTTCGCCTCATTACCCGCGTATGAGCCGCGGTCACGCAGTCAAGGATTGAGACCTTTGGCACCGGCCATCTCGGGGAACAACGAAAGGCGAGTGCATGCTACAGTCACGCCCGTGGTGGCCCCCATCGCTCTTTCTTCGACTGCCCGAAACCCGCGGGCGCCCACGGACGTTCAGTTAGTGGGATGAGTATGGCCACACGGGTGTCCGAGCTGCGGAATGGGGCCGCCAAGGCGGGTGCCAGGCCCTATGCGGACCTCGACGACCGCATGCTCGTGCTGGACTTCCAGGCCGGCAACGCCGAGGCGTTCGGGGAGATCCACCGCCGGTACGCCGGGCTGGCTCGGCACATCTGCCAGCGGATCCTGGGGAACGCCGACGACGCGGACGAGGCCACCCAGGAGGCCATGCTCCGGATCTACCAGGGCCTTCCCCGGTTCAACGGGCGCTACGCGCTCCAGCCGTGGGTGGCCCGCATCGCGACGAACGTCTCCCTGGACGTGACCAGGGCCCGGATGCGTCGCCCCCAGACCGGGGACCGCACGGTGCAGGACCTGCACGAGGAGCTGCGGGAGCGCTCCGACGACCCGCTGGAGGCCCTGGAGCGTGGCCTGGAGCGCGAACGGGTGAACGAGGTCCTGGCGAGCCTCCCCGAGCACCACCGGGATGCACTGATCCTGAGGGAGTTCGAGGGCCGGTCCCACCAGGAGATCGGGGAGAGGCTGGGCGTCACGCCGTCGCAGGCCAAGGCCCTGATCCACCGGGCCAAGGGGAGCTTCCGGCGGGCTTGGGAGAACGGGAAAGAACGAGGGCTGGCAGTGCTCGCCCCTATCTTCCTGGCTCCGATTAGGGTTCCCCAGCTCTTCCGGCGCCTGGTGCTGCCGACCCAGGAGCTCGCGGCGAGCGCCACGGCGGCGCCGGCCGCCTCGACCTCGGTCGTGACCACGGGGGAGCGGGTCACGGCTGCGGCGGTGGCCGTGCTCATCTCGGGCACCGCTGCGGTGGGAGCGGTAACCCTCAAACAGCCCCAGCCCAAGCCGACGCCCCTAGCGTCCCCCTCGGTGCAGGTGGCCGTGCCCGCGACGAGGCTCGAGCCGGTCCTCGTACCGCCCAGGCACCAGCAGACGGGCAAGGACCCCAAAGCCAAGCTGCTCCCGCCGGTAGCCGCGAACCCATCGGCGGCTCCGGCGCGCTCCGATACCCC
>Ga0209853_1000300_pt1 | contig 13748 bp, 11 predicted proteins | sample GWRWS1_30_40_FD_187224 | JGI IMG/M metagenome (GOLD analysis project Ga0209853, IMG submission 187224) | Riverbed sediment microbial communities from areas with vegetation nearby in Columbia River, Washington, USA - GW-RW S1_30_40 (SPAdes)... | ecosystem: Environmental > Aquatic > Freshwater >...
GTGAACATGTCGACGGTGTCGGCGGGCTGCGGCGGGCCGGTGCGCGGCGCGGGATCCGGTGGTGTCTCCGCGAATGCCTCCGAGCCGCCGACCGCCTCGACCGAGACGGCCTCGACGATCAGACCGCGGTCCGGCATCAGGAACGAGTAGCGCGTGCGGTACGCGGCTTCGAACGCCCGCACCATCTCGTCGCGCGCGCCGTAGCCGACGACGAGCGCCGAGTCGGTCCCGTCGTAGCGCAGGTGTACGCGCTTCGCGACGCGCACGCGCTCGGCAGCGACGCCCTGCGCGAGCACCTCGGTCCGCGCGCTCTCCGCGAGCTGCTCGAGCGCTGCCGCGGTCTGCGGACCGGCCGCGTCCTCGAGCCCGACCTCGAGCGAGCGCTCGCGCATCGCCGCGACCTCGGCTAGTCCCATGCCGTAGGCCGACAGAACGCCCGCCAGCGGGTGGATGAACACGCGCGTCATGCCGAGCGCATCGGCGACGAGGCAGGCGTGCTGTCCTCCCGCCCCGCCGAAGGTGCAGAGCGTGTATGCCGTCACGTCGTATCCGCGCTGGACCGAGATCCGCTTGATTGCGTTCGCCATATTGCCGACGGCGATGGCGACGAAGCCCTCGGCCACCTCCTCGGGCGCGCGCCGGTCGCCGGTCGCCCGCCGGATCTCCTCCGCGAGCGCCGCGAATCTGCTTCGCACGACCCCGGCATCGAGCGGGAGGTCCCCGCCCGGCCCGAATACCGCAGGGAAGAAGCGCGGCTGGATCTTGCCGAGCATCACGTTCGCGTCGGTGACCGCGAGCGGGCCGCCGCGGCGGTAGCACGCCGGCCCCGGGTTCGCGCCAGCCGAGTCCGGCCCCACCCGGTAGCGCGCGCCGTCGAAGTGCAGGATCGAGCCGCCGCCGGCGGCCACCGTGTAGATGCTCATCATCGGCGCGCGCATCCGCACGCCCGCAACCTGGGTCTCGAAGGCGCGCTCGAACTCGCCGGCGTAGTGCGACACGTCGGTCGAGGTGCCGCCCATGTCGAAGCCGATGATGCGGTCGAACCCCGCGCGCTGCGACGTGCGAACCACGCCGACGATGCCGCCCGCCGGACCGGAGAGGATCGAGTCCTTGCCCTGGAAGCGCCGCGCGTCGGTGAGGCCGCCGTTCGACTGCATGAACATGACGCGCACGTTCGCGAGCTCGCCGGCGACCCGGTCGATGTACCGGCGCAGGATCGGCGAGAGATACGCGTCGACCACGGTGGTGTCGCCGCGCGAGACGAGCTTCATCAGGGGGCTGACCTCGTGCGACACCGACACCTGCGGGAACCCGATCTCGCGCGCGATCTCGGCGACCCGCGCCTCGTGCCGGGTGTAGCGGTAGCCGTGCATGAGCACGATTGCGAGCGAGCGGTAGCCCGCGTCGTATGCCGCCTGGAGACCGACGCGCGCCGCCGTCTCGTCGAGCGATTGCAGCACGTCGCCGTGCGCGCCGATGCGCTCGTCGATCTCGATCACCTTCGAGTACAGGAGTTCCGGCAGGACGATGTGGCGGTCGAAGATGCGCGGCCGGTTCTGGTACGCGATGCGGAGCGCGTCGCGGAAACCGCGCGTGATCGCGAGCGCGGTGCGCTCGCCCTTGCGCTCGAGGAGCGCGTTGGTCGCGACCGTGGTGCCCATCTTGACCGCCTCGATCCGCTCGCCCGGGATCGCCGCGCCGGGTGCGAGTCCGAGCAGGTGGCGGATCCCCGCGATCGCGGCGTCGGGGTAGGCCTCGGGATTGTCGGAGAGCAGCTTGTGGGTGGCGAGCGAGCCGTCGGGACGGCGCGCGACGACGTCGGTGAACGTGCCGCCGCGGTCGATCCAGAATTCCCAGCCGGGTTCCGCGCTCATGGGGTCAGCATCGTACCCCGGGTCGGTAGAATCCAGGCATGGAGCGTGTCGACGCAATCGTGATCGGCGCCGGCGTCGTCGGGCTCGCCGTCGCACGCGCGCTCGCGCTCGCCGGACGCGAGGTGATCGTGGTGGAGGGCGCGGACGCCATCGGCACCGAGACGAGCTCGCGCAACTCGGAAGTCATCCACGCCGGCATCTACTATCCCGCCGGCTCGCTCAAGGCGCGGCTGTCTGTCGCTGGAAAGCGGTCCTTGTACCGCTATTGCGACGAGCACGGTGTGCCGCACCGCCGCTGCGGCAAGCTGCTCGTCGCGACCCACGAGCGACAGGAGTCGAAGCTCGCCGCCATCAAGCGGCAGGCGGACGCAAACGGCGTCACCGATCTCGTTCCGCTCACGGCCGCGGCGGCACGTGCGCTCGAGCCCGAGCTGCGTTGCGTCGCCGCTTACCTCTCGCCGTCGACCGGCGTCATCGACAGCCACGCGTTCATGCTGGCGCTGCAGGGCGACGCCGAGGCGCGCGGCGCGATGATCGCGTTCCGGAGCCGCGTCGCGGGCGGCGCGGTGCGCGACGACGGGATCGAGCTCGACGTCGGCGGCGCGACGCCGCTGCGCGTCCTCGCCCGCTCGGTCGTGAACTGCGCCGGCCTGCACGCGCAGAAGCTCGCCGCCACGCTCGCAGGCTTTCCGCCTGCGCACGTACCGCCCACCTACTACGCGAAGGGGAACTACTACTCGCTGATCGGCAAGTCGCCGTTTTCCCGCCTCGTGTACCCGATGCCGAACGACGCGGGCCTCGGCGTGCACATCACCATCGATCTGGGCGGCCAGGCGCGCTTCGGTCCGGACGTGGAGTGGGTCGACCGAATCGACTACGACGTCGATCCGCGCCGCGCCGAAAGCTTCTACGGCGCGATCCGCGAGTACTGGCCCGGGCTCAAGGACGGGCAGCTCGCGCCCGATTACTCGGGGATCCGGCCGAAGCTCGTCGGGCCGAACGCGCCAGCGGCCGACTTCGTGATCTCGGGACCGCGCGATCACGGTGCGGGGGAGCTGGTCAATCTCTTCGGGATCGAGTCGCCGGGGCTGACCGCCGCGCTCGCGATCGGCGATCACGTCCGCCAGCTGCTCGCTTAATCGGGGTCGCCCTCGGGGTCGAAGGTCGGCGGGCAGAGCCCGGCGTAGAACCAGCGCCCGAAGCTCACCATGTCGTGCACCGGGACGCCGAGGCGCTTGCGCAAGCTGCTCGCGTAGGGCGGCATGTTGGCGCACTCCAGAACGACCGCGCCGACCTCCGGATGCTGCGCAACGAGCGCCTCTCCGGCCGCGAGGATCTCCCGCTCCGCGGCGACCATATCGAGCGACGGCAGGTCGCCCAGGATCGCCCGCGCGAACGCGCCGGCCGGGTCGACGCCTATGACGGGCGTCGCCGGATCGGCGCCGACCGCAGTGAGATGCCGCCCGGTCAGCGCCGCGGCGTCGATGGTGATCACGCCGGGGCGCTTGCCGGCCGGCAGCGTGCGGGCGAGCACCGGCAGCTGCATCAGGCTCGACGAGGCGAACGGCACGGGGAGCGCCTGCGCGAGCTGGCGCTGGTGCAGGGCGAGGAATCCGCAGGTGGTGATGATCCCGGCTACCCCTTCCGACGCGAGCGCCCGGCCCGCGGCGGCGAATGCATCGACCAGCCCACGGGCCCGACCGCGCACCACGCGCTCCGGCGACGCATCGCGCATCACCGCGTAGCGCACCGGGAACGGCCACGTCGACGGGTTGCCGACGTCGCCCGGCACGCGCGGAAACTGCGTGTCGAGCATCAGGATCCCGAGCGGAGGCTGGACGGCCGTCATCGCGCGGGCCGATCTTACAGAATTGTGTCGGCAGACGATTTTGGTTACGCTACGTCCGTTTCTCTCCGAGGAGGCACCAGCGATGAAACCCCGCCAAGCGCTCGTTGCTTTCGCCCTCGCCGCCGCGTTCGGCGCGGCGCAGGCGCAAGTCAAGTGGGACCTGCCGACCGCCTATCCGGCCACGAACTACCACACCGAGAACATCCAGCAGTTCGCGAACGACGTCGACAAGGCCACCGGCGGCAAGCTGAAGATCACCATTCACGCGAACGGGTCGCTGTTCAAGGCACCCGAGATCAAGCGCGCAGTGCAAAGCGGTCAGGCGCCGATCGGCGAGATCCTGTGGGTGAACTTCCTGCACGAGGATCAGCTGTTCGGCATCGACGGTGTGCCGTTCCTCGCCACGAGCTTTCCCGAAGCCGAGAAGCTCTGGAAGGCGTCGCGCAAGGCGATCGACGAGCGGCTCGCGAAACAGGGCACGAGGGTGCTCTTCTCCGTCCCGTGGCCGCCGCAGGGAATCTACTCGAAGCGTCCGCTCGCGTCGGTCGCCGACATGAAAGGCCTCAAGTGGCGCGCCTACAGCCCGCAGACCGCGCGCATCGGGGAGCTCGTCGGCGCCACCCCCGTGACGATCCAGGCCGCGGAAGTGCCGCAGGCGCTCGCGACCGGGGCGATGGATTCGATGATCTCGTCGGGCGCCACCGGCTACGACAGCAAGATCTTCGAGCACGTCAAGAACTTCTACGACACCCAGGCCTGGCTGCCCAAGAACGGCGTGATCGTGAACGCCCAGGGCTTCAACGCGCTCGACAAGAGCACGCAGGATGCAGTCCTCAAGGCGGCGGCCGAGGCCGAGACCCGTGGCTGGAAGATCTCGCAGGAGAAGACCGGCTGGTACGTCGAGCAGCTGCGCAAGAACGGCATGAACGTCGCGCCGCCGAGCCCCGAGCTGAAGACCGGCATGTCGAAGATCGGCGAGCAGATGCTGAACGAGTGGCTGCAGAAGGCGGGTCCGGACGCCAAGGCGGTGATCGACGCCTACCGCAAGATGTGACCCTTGCGAGGCCGAGGGGCACATCGCGTGCGCCGCCTCCTCGACTTCCTCTACGACGCCGCCGGCTACCTGGCGGCGTTTTTCATTCTGGCGGTCTTCGTCGTGATGATCGGCGGCACGGTCATGCGCGAGCTCGGGATGAAGACCGGCGGCCAGGACGATATCGTCGCGTGGTTCAGCGCCGCCGGCGCGTTCCTCGCGATGGCGCACACGTTCCGCCACGGCGACTTCGTCCGGGTGACGCTGCTGCTGGAAGGGCTCGGACCACGCATTCGCCGGGCCTTCGAGATCGGCACCCTGTCGGTCGCCACCGCCTTCACCGGCTATCTCGCGTTCTGGGCGATCCGCTTCGTGTTCGAGAGCTGGCAGTTCGGCGAGATGCCGACCGGGCTGATCGCGATCCCGATCTGGATCCCCCAGCTGAGCTTCGTCGTCGGCGCGGCGCTCCTGCTCGCGGCGGTCGTCGACGAGCTGGTGCGCGTGCTGCGCGGCGAGCAGCCTACTTACGTCGTCGCGGCCGAGGAGCGGCACCGACGCGGCGACTACAGCGAGGACCTTTGAGCCTCGTCGAGATCGCCGGCCTGCTGCTGTTCATCATGCTCCTGCTGCTCGCCGGGGGCGTGTGGATCGCGATGACGCTCGCGATCGTCGGCTGGATCGGGCTCGCGTTCTTCACCAATACCCTTCCGGGCCGGAACCTCTTCACCGCGTTCTGGGGCTCGAACGCCTCGTGGACGCTCGCCGCGCTCCCGATGTTCATCTGGATGGGCGAGATCCTGTTCCGCACCCGGCTGTCGGAGGAGATGTTCGAAGGCCTCTCGCCGTGGCTCCGACGCGTTCCGGGACGCCTCATGCACGTCAACATCCTGGGGTGCGGCATCTTCGGCTCGGTGTCCGGCTCGTCGGCGGCGACCTGCGCCACGATCTCCAAGGTCGCGCTGCCCGAACTGCTGAAGCGCGGCTACGACGAGAAGACGGCGCTCGGGTCGCTCGCGACCGCGGGCACGCTCGGGATCCTGATCCCGCCCTCGATCACGATGGTCGTATACGCGGTCGCCGCCGAGGCGTCGATCATCCGCGTGTTCCTCGCGGGGTTCATCCCGGGGCTCATCCTCATGGCCCTCTTCTCCGGCTACATCATGGTCTGGGCGCTCGCCAACCCGGAGAAGACGCCTCCGCCAGGGCCGCCAATGAGCTTCGTCGAGAAGGTGAAGAAATCGGGCAACCTGATCCCGGTGACGCTGCTGATCGTGTTCATGATCTGGGTGCTCGTGGCCGGTATCGCCACCGCCACCGAATGCGCCGCGTACGGCGTGCTCGGCTCGCTCGCCATCGCATGGTGGAGCGGATCGCTTACGTGGAAGAACTTCTGGGAGAGCCTGCTCAGCGCGACGCGCGTCTCGTGCATGATCATGTTCATCCTGGCAGGCGCGTCCTATCTCAGCATGGCGATGGGGTTCACGGGCATCCCCCGCGCGCTCGCCGAGTGGGTCAGCGCGCTCGGGTTGCATCCCTACGCGCTGATCGCCGTGCTCGCCGTGCTCTACATCGTCCTTGGCACCGCGCTCGACGGCATCTCGATGATCGTGCTCACCTCGGCCGTCATCCTGCCGATGATCCAGAAGGCGGGGTTCGACCTGGTGTGGTTCGGCATCTTCATCGTGCTGCTCGTCGAGATCGCCGAAGTGACGCCGCCCGTGGGCTTCAACCTGTTCGTGCTGCAGAACATGACCGGGCACGACTCGAACTACATCGCGCGGGCAGCGCTGCCCTTCTTCGCCATGCTCGTCGCGACGATCGCGATCATCACCGTCTTTCCCGAAGTCGTCACTTGGTTCCCCGATTACGTGATGGGCAAGCAGAAGTGAGCTGGGCGGCGCCGACCGTCCGATGAAGGTCCTGGTCCTCGGCGCCGGCGTGGTCGGCGTCGCCACCGCGCACTACCTCGCCGAGGACGGCCACGAAGTCACGGTCGTCGACCGCCAGCCCGGCCCCGCGCTCGAGACGAGCTTCGCGAACGCCGGCAACGTCTGCCCGAGCTACGCGACGCCCTGGGCGGCACCAGGGATGCGCTGGAAGGCCGCCAAGTGGCTGCTCGAGCACGACGCGCCGCTCGCCGTCCGCTGGCGTGCCGACCCGAACCTCCTCGGCTGGGCCGGATCGTGGCTCGCCAACTGTTCGCGCCGCCGGTTCGAGCAGAACAAGCGGCGCATGCAACGGCTGTCGCACTACAGCCTCGCCTGCCTCCAGCGGCTACGCGAATCGACCGGCCTTCACTACGAGGAGACGACCCAAGGCATCCTGCAGCTCCTGCGCACCGAGCGCGAGCTCGCCGCCGTCGTCGACCACACCCGCATCCTCGAAGCCGCAGGTATCCCGCACAAGGTGCTGGGGCCGAAGGGTTGCATCGACGTCGAGCCCGGCCTCGCGCATGCGCGCGTGCCCTTCGCAGGCGGCCTGCACCTGCCGGCGGACGAGACGGGCGACTGCCAGCTCTTCACCCAGACCCTCGCCGAGCACGCGACCCGGCGCGGCGTGCGGTTCCGGTTCCAGACGGCCATCGAGGGCATCGCATTCGACAGCGGACGCGCGACCGGCGTCGCGACGAGCGGCGGCCTCGTCAGCGCCGACCGCTATGTGGTCGCGCTGGGCTGCGGGGCCGTGCCGGTGCTCGCGCCACTGGGCATCCGGCTGCCGATCCAGCCGGTGAAAGGCTATTCGCTGACGCTCCCAATCGCGCGGCCCGACCTCGCGCCGCGCGCCTCGATCATGGACGAGCACACTAAGGTCGCGATCACGCGCCTCGGCAACCGCGTGCGCGCCGCCGGCACGGCAGAGCTCGGCGCCACGACGACCGACGCGCCGCCCGAACGCTTCCGGACGCTCGCGCGCGTGCTGCGCGAGCTGTACCCCGACGCCGCCGGGCTCGAGCGGCCGCAGTACTGGGCGGGCTTGCGGCCGATGACTCCCGACGGGCCCCCGATCCTCGGCCCCACGCCGATCGGCAATCTCCTGCTCAACGTCGGCCACGGCTCGCAGGGCTGGTCGATGGCGTGCGGGTCGGGGCGCGTCCTCGCCGATCTCGTCTCCGGCCGCCGACCGGAGATCGATCTCGAGGGGCTGACGCTCGGGCGCTACGGTTGAGGACTTAGAATCCGGTCCGACCATGCGCGCCGAGCTTCCGCCGCTCTATCTCACCAACGGCATGCGCGCGCTCGAGGCGGCGGCGCTGAAGCGCGAGCCGCAGGCGAAGCTCATGGAGCGCGCCGGGCTCGCGGCCGCCGAGCTCGCGCGCGAGCTCGCCGCCGGGCCCAAGCGCAGCGTGCTCGTCCTCGCGGGCCCCGGCAACAACGGCGGCGACGCGTTCGAGGTCGCGGCGCACCTCAAGCGCTGGCACTACCGCGTCGACGTGCTCTTCACCGGTGACGCCGGAAAGCTGCCGCACGACGCCGCGCAGGCGCTCGGGAAATGGCGCGCGGCCGACGGCCGGCTGCTCCAGTCGATCCCGCCAGCTGCACGCTACGACCTGCTGGTCGACGGCCTGTTCGGCATCGGCCTCGCGCGCCCGCTCGCCGGCGTGACGGCCGATGTCGTCCGTGCCGCGAGCGCGCTCCCAGGGACGAAGCTCGCGCTCGACATCGCCAGCGGGATCAACGCCGACACCGGCGCAGTCATGGGCGTTGCGTTTCGCGCGACGCACACCATCACGTTCATCGCCGGCAAGCCAGGCCTGTACACGCTCGACGGGCCCGACTACTGCGGTGAGGTGCACCTCGCGGATCTCGGCCTGGACGCCGCCTTGCTCGCGCCGCCCGAGGGGCGGCTCGTGACCGGCGCAATCGTCGCGGCACCGCTGCTCGCGCGCCCGCGCAACTTTCACAAGGGCCTCGCCGGCAGCCTCGCGATCGTCGGCGGCGCGGCGGGGATGGTCGGCGCGGCACTCCTCGCCGGGCGCGCGGCGATTCGGCTCGGCGCGGGCAAAGTGTTCCTCGGGCTCCTCACCGATCATCCGCCGTACGTCGATTACGCGCAGCCCGAGCTCATGCTGCGCAAGCCCGATCAACTCCTCGCCGACGTGCCGCTGACCGCGGTGGCGGCCGGTCCAGGGCTGGGCACAGACAGCGCGGCGCAGCGCGTGCTCGCCCAGGCGCTGCGGCTCGACCTGCCGCTCGTGCTCGACGCCGACGCGCTGAACCTGATCGCGGCGTACGGCGTGCTGCAATCGGCCGTGCAGTCGCGAAAAGCTCCGACGCTGCTGACGCCGCATCCGGCCGAGTGCGCGCGGCTGCTCGAGGCCACGACCGCCGACGTCCAGTCGGACCGGATCGGCGCGGCGAGGCGGCTCGCGGCGCGGTTCAAGTCGTGGGTCGCGCTGAAGGGCAACGGCACGGTCGTCGCATCGCCCGAGGGCCGCTGGTGGGTCAATGCGTCGGGCAACCCCGGCATGGCGAGCGCCGGCATGGGCGACGTGCTGACCGGCATCGCGGGCGCGCTCGCGGCGCAAGGCATGGATGCCGAGGATGCGCTGGTCGCGGCCGTCTATCTGCACGGCGCGGCGGCCGATGCGCTCGTCGCGCGCGGCGCCGGCCCGGCGGGTTTGACCGCCGGCGAGCTGATCGACGAGGCGCGCCGGCTCGCGAACGGCCACCGGCTCCCCGACTGACCGCGGCCACGCGCCGCGGTCCACTCAACTTTCCCTTCGAGGCGCAACCCTCATGGCAACCGGCGTGCTCATCAACGCGAGGACCTTCCTCGGCAACGTGTGGAAGCTCTCGGCGCCCTACTGGCGCTCAGAGGAGCGGTGGCGGGCGTGGGCGCTCCTCACTGCGATCGTCGTGCTCTCGCTCAGCACGGTATACGTGCTCGTGCTGCTCAACGAGTGGAACCGCCAGTTCTACAACGCGCTCGAGCAGAAGGACGAGCAGGATTTCTTCGCGCTGCTCGGCTACTTCTGCCTGCTCGCCGCGATCTACATCGCGGTCGTGGTCTACGAGACCTTTCTCGAGCAGATGCTGCAGATGCGCTGGCGGATCTGGCTCACCAAGCAGTATCTCGGCGACTGGCTCGGCAACCAGGTCTACTACCGGCTCGAGCTCGAGCATCGCGGCACGGACAACCCCGACCAGCGCATCGCGGAGGACCTGCGGCTGTTCACGAGCGGCACGCTGAGCCTCACGCTCGGCCTGATGCGCGAGATCGTCACGCTCGCCTCGTTCGCCGTGATCCTGTGGGGCCTGTCCGGTTCGCTGCCGCTCCACATCGGCGGGACCGACATCGTGGTGCCGGGCTATCTCGTATGGGTCGCCCTCGGCTACGCCATCGTCGGCAGCGTGGTCACGCACTACGTCGGCCGCCCCCTCATCCGGCTCAACTTCCAGCAGGAGCAGCGCGAGGCCGACTTCCGCTTCGCGCTCGTCCGCCTGCGCGAGAACGCCGAGGGGGTCGCGCTCTATCGCGGCGAGCCGGCGGAGCGACGCAACTTCCTCGACCGGGTCGAGTGGATCCGGGAGAACTGGTGGGGGCTGATGAACTACACCAAGAGGCTCAACACGCTCGTGATCGGCTACAACCAGGTCGCCATCGTCTTCCCGTTCTTCGTCGCCGGGCACCGCTTCTTCTCCGGCGCCATTCCGCTCGGCGGGCTCACGCAGATCGCGAGCGCCTTCGGCCAGGTGCAGACGTCGCTCTCGTGGTTCGTGAACACCTACAGCACGCTCGCCAACTGGAAGGCGAGCGTCGACCGGCTGCTCACCTTCCACCGCGCGCTCGAGGAGACCGCCGCGGAGCAGGCGCGGCACGGCGCCCTGGACGTGCAGCGCGACAGCGAGCCGACGGTGCGCGCCGAGAACCTCGATCTCGTGCTGCCGAACGGCCGGGTCATCCTCGCGGACACGGGGTTCACCATCGAGCCCGGCGACCGGGTCCTGCTCTCCGGCCCGTCGGGCTCGGGGAAGAGCACGCTGTTCCGCGCGCTCGCCGGCATCTGGCCGTTCGGCCGGGGCCGCGTGCGGTTCCCGGGGAACGCGCGCGTGCTCTTCCTGCCGCAGAAGCCCTACATCCCGATCGGGAACCTGCGGGACGCGGTCGCGTATCCGGGCGCGGCGTCCGAGTTCGGAGACGATGCGATCCGCGGCGCGCTCGCCGATGTCCGGCTCGACGCGCTCGCGGATCGGCTCGACGACCGGCAGAACTGGAGCCTGCAGCTCTCCGGCGGCGAGCAGCAGCGGCTCGCGATCGCGCGCACGCTGCTGCACCGGCCCGACTGGCTGTTCCTCGATGAGGCGACCGCGGCGCTCGACGAGGCGAGCGAGAGACACCTTTATGGGTTGCTGCAGCAACGGATGCCGACGGCGACCATCGTGAGCATCGCGCATCGCCCGACGGTCGCCGCATTCCACCGCCGGCGCTTCAGCCTCGTGCCGGACGGGGCGCGGATGCGCTTGGCGACGGCCTAGGACGAAGCGTCGGCGACGCGGACGCGGAGGTCGTCCGGCTCCGCCGCGTGGCCGTCCTCGATCTCGCGCGCCGTCGCCGCACGCACGTACCGGACCTTGCAGCGGAACTCGATCGCGATTCCGGCGAGCGGATGGTTGCCGTCGAGCACGACGCGATCCTCGGCGATGTCGGTCACGGCATAGATGACGCCGTCCTGCTCGCTGCCCGGGACGCCTTCGAACTGCATGCCGACCGCGAGCGCGGCGGGGAAGTTCGCGCGCGGCTCGACCCGCAGCAGGCCCTCGTCGTACTCGCCGAACGCTTCCTCCGGCTCGAGGCGGAGGGTGAGCTCCTCGCCGCCCCGCTTGCCCTCGAGCGCGCGCTCGAGCGCCGGCAGGAGGTCGTCGTACCCGCCGTGGAGATAGTGGACCGGGGCGCCGGACCGCTGGATCAGGTTGCCCCACAGGTCGGCGAGCTCGAGCTCGAGGCTCACGACCGTGTTGCGGGCAGCCTCCATTGGCAGGCTCGGTCGAGCGCGAGAGTTCCCCGACACTCTGTCTACGGCAGCTGCTTGACCAACCCCAGGATCTCGGCGACGTGGCCCTTCGGGCTGACGCCGTAGAGTGCGTGCCGGAGCTTTCCCCGCTTGTCGATGATGAACGTCGACCGGACGATGCAGCTCCGGCGGGCCTCGGTCGGCTCGCGCCAGACGCCATAGGTCCGGCACACGTCGCCGTCGGGATCCGCGAGCAGCCGTACGGAGAGCCCGTTCTCGTCGCGGAACTCGGCGTGGGTGATGCAGTCGTCGCACGACACGCCGAGGACCACGCAGTCGTACTTCTCGAAGTCCTGCTCGTGATCGGAGAAGTCGATCGCCTCCATCGTGCAGCCGGGCGTGCCGTCCTTCGGATAGAAGTACAGCACGACGTGCTTGCGCCCCCGGAAGTCCGCAAGGTCCACCGTCTCCATGTCGGCGTCCGGCAAGGAGAACTGCGGTGCGGGTTGACCGGATTGCAGCATTGCGTGAGCGCGAGTCGCGCCGGATTCTAAACCAGATCCCTCGTCCCGGTGTCAAGCGTTCCGCGTCGTGCGCGATTTCCGCTCATATAATTCGTGCCCCGCATCCGCTCTTCCTCCGCACCTGCGCGCGAGTCTGCGCTCCGCACGCTGCTCGGGGGGATTTCGGCGCGCGAATTCCTCCGGCGGCACTGGCAGCAGCGGCCGCTGCTGGTCCGCGGCGCCTGGCCCGGGCTGCGCGATCCCGTGTCGGTGAGTGATCTCTTTCGTTTCGCGGCGCGCGCGGACTGCGAATCGCGGCTCGTCGCCCGCGACCGCGGACGCTGGCGGCTCGAGCACGGTCCGTTCCGCACTGCACACCTGCGGGCGATGCCCGCGCGCGGCTGGACGCTGCTCGTCCAGGGTGTGAATCATCTCGTGCCGGCCGCCGACCGGCTGCTTCGCGCGTTCCGCTTCCTGCCCTACGCCAGGCTCGACGACGTCATGGCGAGCTATGCGGCCGACGGCGGCGGCGTCGGCCCGCATTTCGACTCCTACGACGTCTTCCTGCTGCAGGGCCGCGGGCGGCGGCGCTGGCGGGTGAGCCGTCAACGCGACCTCGAGCTCGACCCGCGCGCGCCGCTCAGGATCCTGCGCGACTTCCGCGCCGGCGAGGAGTGGGTGCTCGAGCCGGGCGACATGCTCTACCTGCCGCCGGGGGTCGCGCACGAGGGCACGGCGCTCGGGCCCTGCATCACGTACTCGATCGGGTTCCGCAGCCCCGCGGCGCGCGAGCTCGGGGTCGAGTTCCTCGCGTTCCTGCAGGACCGGCTCGAGCTCGGAGACAAGCGCTATGCCGACGCGGGCGCTCGCCCGAGCCGCCGACCGGCGCTGATCGGCGACCCGCTCGTGGACCACTGCGTCGCGGTGCTCGAGGGCGTGCGCTGGAGCCGCAGCGACGTGGCGGAGTTTCTCGGCCGCTATCTCTCGGAGCCGAAGCCGCACATCCGCTTTTCCCGGCCCGCCCCGCCGCTCGCGCGGCGGGCCTTCGAACGCGCCGCCCGCCGGGCCGGCCTGCGTCTCTCGGCTGCCAGCGGAATGCTCTTTCGGGGCGGCCGCGTCTACATCAACGGCGAGAGCATCGCGGGCTCCGGGCGCACGCGCGTGCTCCTGCAGCACCTTGCCGATGCGCGCCGGCTGCCGGGTCGGACACCGTTCACGCGCGAGGCCGCCGCGCTGCTCTACACTTGGTACCGGGCGGGTTATCTCGAATTGGGAGACGTCAATGGATGATCTCGCGAAGATTCTGCCGCAGCCGCAGCGGCGCATCATCGGCGCGCGCAGCGAGTATCTCGCGGCCTTCGATGCGCTCGTGGCCGGGCTCCGCCGCGAGCTCCGCGTTTTCGACCCGGATTGCGTACAGCTCGAGCTCAACGCCCCCGCGCGCGCGGACGCGCTGCGCCGGTTCCTGCTCGCGAGCCGCGACAACCGGCTCCTCGTGGTCGTTCACGATGCCGATCACATCAGGAAGCACTCGCCG
>Ga0209853_1000301_pt1 | contig 13745 bp, 14 predicted proteins | sample GWRWS1_30_40_FD_187224 | JGI IMG/M metagenome (GOLD analysis project Ga0209853, IMG submission 187224) | Riverbed sediment microbial communities from areas with vegetation nearby in Columbia River, Washington, USA - GW-RW S1_30_40 (SPAdes)... | ecosystem: Environmental > Aquatic > Freshwater >...
CGCTCTGGTGCACGCGCCTCGGTCAGACCTACCTGGCCGCCGTCTTCGGCATCTTCTCCGCGTTCTGGCTCACGTACTCGGCCCTCCTGCTCGGGCTGTTCCACAACTGGTACGCGATCCCGCCCGAGGGCGTCGCCGACACGATCAGGGCGTTCCTGATCGCCTGGTCGATCTTGCTCTTCTTCCTCACGGTCTCGGCCCTTCGGCTGCCGGTCGCCTTCCCCATCTTGTTCGGGATGATCGACCTGGCGGTCGTCATCGTCACGTTCGCGTGGTTGGCTGACCCCCCTCCGGACACGGGACTGCTCAAGCTGGGCGGCTACGTCGTGTTCGCGTTCGCGGCCCTCGGCGCCTACGCCTTCCTTGGTGCTGCCAGCGCCTCCCTGGGTGGCCGTGGCTATCCCCTCGGACCTCCGCTGGTGAAGTAGCGAAGTGGTGAGGCCCCGCCGGCCGCTCGGCCGGCGGGGCCTTCACCATCGTTCAGCGCGTTACGGTTTTTTGGGCTTGGAGTCGCCTCCGCCTCGACCGACGTTGCAGATGTTGAGGCGATCGAGTCTTTCGACGTGTAGCCGTACGGGCGGTGACGCTCCTTCCGGTCCTGTGCCACCATGGCCCGTCCATGGGCGGGATCGACCTGCACACGCACACGAACCGCTCCGACGGCACGTTCGCGCCGGCGGAGCTCGTCGAGCTCGCGTCGCGCCGAGGTCTCGACATCGTGGCCATCACCGACCACGACACGATGGACGGGATCGACGAGGCGGCCGCCGCCGGCGATGCCCTCGGTGTCGAGGTCGTCCCAGGCGTGGAGCTGTCCACCGAGTACCAGGGCACGAGCGTCCACGTCCTCTGCTATTGGATGGACCCGGCCGACGAAGCGCTCCAGGCGGAGCTCCACCGGCTCCGCGACGAGCGGTTCCGCCGGGGCGAGCTGATGGTCGAGCGGCTGCACGCCCTGGGATACCCCGTCTCGTTCGAGCGCGTCCGGGAGATCGCGGGCGGCGCCGTCATCGTCCGGCCGCACGTGGCACAGGCCATGGTCGAGGCGGGCATCGTGGCCACCGAGGACGAGGCCTTCGACCGGTTCATCGGGGACGGTGGCCCGGCCCACGTTCCCAAGCACGCGCTGCACCCGCTCGACGCCATTTCGCTGATCCGGAGCGCCGGCGGCGTCTCCGTCCTGGCCCACCCCGGGATGTGGGGCCAGCAGACCTCCCTTCCCGACGAGCTGATCGAGGCCGTGGCCGGTGCCGGGATGGGAGGGCTGGAGGCGGACGCCGGCGACCACACGCCGGAGCAGCGGGAGCACTTCCGGGAGATGGCGAGGCGGCTCGGGCTGGTCGTCACGGGAGGGTCGGACTGCCACGGGACCCGCTACGACCCCGTCCGGCTCGGGTCCGTGACGACCGAACCGGAGCAGTTCGAGGCCCTTCGCGCCCTGGCCGGCCGAGGCGGCGCGGCCGTCAGGCCTGGCGGTTGATCTCGGCCGCGGCCGACAGCGCGGTGTGGCTTCGCTCCAGGTCGGGCAGCTCGTGCCCGCCGGTGATCTCCTCCACCGCCCAGTTCGTGAGGTCGCGGATGGAGATGATGCCGACGAGCTTCCCCTTGTCCACCACGGGCAGGTGCCGGATCCGGAGGCGAGCCATGTGCTCGGCCGCCTCGGCGATGTCGGATCGCGGCTCGACCGTGTCCAGGTTGGTGCTCATGCGGTCCCCGACCTTGGTTGTCCGGGGATCGAGGCCCTCGGCCACCAGGTTCACGAGGTCCCGCTCGGTCACGATCCCGGCCAGGCGGTCGCCGTCCATCACGACCACGGAGGAGATGGCGTTGTCGTGGAGCAGCCTGGCCACATTGGCGAACGTGTCACCCGGTGAGGTGCTCTTCACGTCCGCTTTCATGATGTCTGCGACCTGCATCGGTCCTCCTCGGGGGAAGTCTCGGAACCGTAAGGCTACCTCGTCGGGCCGCTCGGCAACGACCCCGGTCCGGAGCGCCGGTCAGTGGTCGGAGCGGCCGGTGAACTGAAAGGAGTCGACCTTGAGGGCCGGCACCCGCGAGGCGGAGAAGAAGAACTCGCTGGCGAGCTGACTGTCCCGCCCGATCATCGACACCGCCTGGAGGGCCCCCAGGATGGACTGGGTGAACCGGAGGTTCTTGACGGGGTGCGCCACCTCGCCGTGTTCGATCAGGAACGTCCCGTCGCGGGTCATCCCGGTGATGACCGACTCCACCGGGTGCACCACGTTGGAGTAGTGGAACCGCGTGACGAGCAGCCCTCGCTCGGTGGACGCGATCATCTCGTCGAGGGTCGCGTCCCCGGACCCCATGAACAGGTTGAGGGGGAGGGGCCCGTCGGGGCTGGGTGGGGGAAGGGCGTGCCCGGTCGTCTGCGTGCCGGCCTGCTTGGCCGTCCGGAGGTCGTACACGCCGCCCCGGAACACGCCGTCGGTCACCAGGTCGACCCGCCGCCGGGGCGTCCCTTCGAAATCGAAGGGCACGCCCAGTGTGAGCGGGGAGGTGGCGTCGTCGTAGATCGTCACGGACGGCGCGGCCACCCGTTGTCCCTCCTTGCCGGAGAAGCAGGAGCGTCCGTCCGCGATGGTTCGCCCTCCGAACCCGATCCACGCCAGGAACCCGACGAGCGTGGAGACCGCCGGGGGTTCCAGGATCACGGTGAACCGGCCGGGATCCACATCCCGGGGGTTCTGCGAGTCCACGGCCTTCTCCGCGGCGCGTCGGCCGATGTCCTCCGGGTCAAGGTCGGCAAGCTTGTCTTCGAAGGCCTCCGCGAAGCCGCTGCCGCCCTCGCCGCCGGTCACCACGGTCGTGAGCGACGCCTGGGTGGATGGGGCCCAGCAGAACTGCCCCTCGGTGTTGGCCACGGCGATCTCGCTCGCCACGGTCTCCAGAGCTCCGGCGGCCCGGAACCCCCGGCCGCACCGGCCGACCAGCGCGGCCACGCCCTCGGCTCGCTCCTCCGGCGAGGCGGACGCCGTAGGTTCGTCGAAGCCGTCCCGTTTCGGCACCGGCTGTGGCGGGGCCAGGCCGGGGAAAAGCGGGTCCGGTGCCACGACCTCGGCCATCTCCCTGGCGCTCTCGGCGGCGCGGCGCGCCCCGTCCGGGGAGAAGTCGTTCGACGAGGCGACTCCGACGCGAGCGTCTTTCACCACCCGGACCCGGATGCCGGTGTCCTCTCGCCAGGTGCTCTGGTGGATGGCCGACGAGGCGAACCGGGTGAGGCCGCTCCACTCGTGAACGAACAGGACTTCCACCCCGTCCGCTCGGGGAAGGCCGAGGGCGGCGTCGGCAACCAGACGGACCTGGTCGGGCCCGATGATGCCCGGCATCAACGCATTCCCGGCATCAACGCACCCCAACCATCAAGGCCGGCCCGGCCTCAGCGCGCGCCACCCTCAACGCACGCCCACCCGGACGCTCCGGAACCGAGCCGGGGCCGCGCCGTGACCGACCCGGGCGACCTGCCCGGGCTGCCCCTTCCCGCAGTTCGGCGTGCCCCACATCGTCCAGTCCTCGCGGCCCCCGACCGCGTCGCACGACCGCCAGAACTCCGTGGTGATGCCGGTGTAGTTGGGGTTCCGGTACATCTCGGTGAGCTTCCCGTTCTTGATGCGCCAGGCGATCTCGCAGCCGAACTGGAAGTTCACCCGCTTGTCGTCGATCGACCACGACTGGTTCGTGGCCATGAAGACGCCGTCCTTCGTGTCGCCGATGATGTCGGCCAGCGAACCTTCGCGCGGTTCGATGTTGATGTTGGTCATGCGGATCAGGGGGAGGTTCTCCCACCCGTCGGCCCGCATGGCGCCGCTCGACGTGCGCCCGATCACGCCGGCGGTCTCCCTGCTGGAGATGAAGTCCTGGAAGACGCCGTCGACGATGATCGGGACCCGTTGCGCGGGGACGCCCTCGTCGTCCCACCCGAACGAGCCGAGGCCGCCGGGGATGGTGGCGTCGGCGGTGACGGACACCAGGTCGCTCGCGTAGCGGAGGGCACCGCGGTCTCCCGGCCTGAGGAACGAGGAGCCCGCGTAGGCTTCCTCCATCCCCAGCACCCGGTCCAGCTCCACGGGGTGGCCGATCGACTCGTGGATCTGAAGCTCCATCTGGCCGGAGTCGAGGACGAGGGTGGTCACGTCGCTCGGGCAGTCCCTGGCTGAGAGCAGCTCCACGGCCTCGGCGGCGGTCCGTTCGGCCTCCTCCACCAGCCCGAGCTTCGCGACGTGCTCCCATCCGGCCGCGGCGATGTGACCTCGGAACGAGTTGGGGTAGGAGCGCCGCTGCATCTCGCCGTCGCCGATGGCGGTGGCGTTGACGCCGCCGCCCGAGTGGACCACGGTCTGCTCGGTGGCCGCGCCCTCGGTGGAGGCGAACCACGTTCGGCGCCGATACAGGTCGATCCCGCCCTCGGCGAAGGTCAGGCCTTCGACCTGCTGCATCCGCCGGGTGGCCTCCATCAGGAGCGCCACCTTCTGCTCCAGGGGCACGTTGAACGGGTCCTCTTGAAGCGGGCTGTTCCACGTGCCTGTGGCCGGCTCCACCGGCGCAAGATCCACCGGCTCGGTGGGGAGCCGTGACGCCGCCTGGGCGATCGCCACAGCGAGCCGGGCCGTGCGCGCGATCTCGGGCTCCTCCGTCCGGGCCGAGGCGGCGAAGCCCCAGTACCCGTTCACGAGGACCCGGATGCCGAGGCCTTTCGAGGTCGAGCGGTCGACCCCCTCCATCTCCTGGTTGCGGACGGTCAGGGATTCGGAGTCGTCGTGGACGACCCGAGCGTCGGAGTAGCCGGCGCCCGCGGCCCGCGCCGCTTCCACCGCCTGTTTCGCCACGTCGAGCAACCGAACCTCCGGGGCGGGGTGACGTCGGCCCGGGGGTGTCCCGGGCCGGGCGGAAAGCGTACTGGACCCCACCGACATCGGCACCGGCGGAGCTCGTGCGACGCGCAGCACCGGGACGCGGGCGTAGGCTGAGCTTCATGCGCCCGGGCAGAGGAAACAACGAGCTCGACGAGGTGGTCCGTCGGTTCCAGGAGCATCCCGGACTGCGGGCAAAATCCTCGCTCCGGTTGCTGGCCGAGGTGTTCGGTCCCACCGACTGGATCCACGGACCGGGCGACGACGCCGCGGTCCTGCCGGCGGACGGGTCGTATCTGCTTGCCGCCGGCGAGGCCATCTGGCCTCTGCTCGTGGAGGCGGACCCCTACGCGGCCGGCGTGGCGGCCGTCGTCGCCAACGTGAACGACATCGCGGCCATGGGGGGCCGCCCCATGGCCCTGGTGGACACGGTGGTCGGCGCGGAGCCCGTGGCCCGCAGGGTGCTCGAGGGGATGCGCGCCGCCTCGGACCTCTACGGGGTGTCGGTGGTGGGGGGCCATCTGACGGTGCGCGAAGGCCCGCCGGCGGTCTCCGCCTTCGTGGTAGGCCGGGCCCGGGTGCTCCTCGTCTCGGCGAACGTCGCCGCCGGTCAGGTCCTCCTCCTGGCCGCGGCGGTGGAGGGCCGGATGCGGGAGGACTTCCCCTTCTTCTCCTCGATCCAGGAGCGCGGGCCGCGTCTGGCCGACGACCTCGCGGTCCTCCCCGCGGTGGCCGAGGCCGGGTCCTGCGTCGCTGCCAAGGACGTGAGCATGGCGGGCCTCCTGGGGTCGCTGGCCATGCTGCTCGAGCCCACCGGCGCCGGCGCGGCCGTTGATCTGGACCATCTGCCTCGCCCCCCAGACGTGTCGCTTGCCGAATGGACAGCCGCGTTCCCCCTGTACGGGTTCCTCCTGTGCGCGCCGCCGGACCGGGCGGATGAGTGCGCCGGAGCGTTCAGAGAGCGGGGCCTGGCCTGCCAGGCGGTCGGGGCCATCGACGATTCGGGCGATCTCCGGGTCCACTTGGGCGGGCGTGAGGCACTGCTCGCCCGCCCGGCCGAGGAGGGCGTTACCCGTTTGGGCGGCGGCTGATCCTCAGGTGTCCCGTCCGAGCTCGATCGCCATCCGCTGGTGGGTCCGCCCCACGAACTCCTCCGCCTCGCCCACCGCTTGCCAGCCCAGGCGTCGGAAATACTCCACGTTCTGAAGCTGGATGTGGGCGATCATCAACCGGCCGCCGCGGTCGCCCGCGGTCCTCACCGCGAACCGAACCAGCGGCGTGCCGATGCCCCGCTTGCGGAACTCCGGCAGGACGGCGAGGCGGTCGCCCTTCCACACCCCGTCTTCGTCGAGCGGGTACAGGCGCACGGCGCCCCCCGCCACCCGCCCGCACAGGCCGAGGAGGTGCACGGTGGCCGGGTCTTGGTCGTGTCCGTCACGGTCGGAGCCTTCGAAGAAGCCCTGCTCCGTCACGAACACGGCCTCCCGGATGGCGAAGTGGATGGCCAGCTCCTCGGTGGTCTTCGCCGCCCGGCAGGTCACCGGGAGGCCGACCTCGGGGGCGACGCCCTCAGTGGACCTGGAGAAGGGGGAGATGACGACGGCCCGGAGCATCGACCTCCTTTTCGAAGGCGCTCATCGCCGAGCACGCCCGGCACCGGGCGCACCCGGCGTTCACGTCCCACGAGCCCAGCCCGTGGCCCACGACGTAGGGCACGACTTGGCGGTACATCGACTCGACGTAGTCGGGGGGCGGCGGCAGGAAGTCCTGCATCAGGCTCCCCGGCACCGGACGGAGGGGCACGACGAACGGGTAGACGCCCATGTCCACGGCCCGCCTGCACCCGTCCGCGATGAGGGCCGGGTCTTCGCCCATGCCCAGGATGACGTAGGTGGTGACCTGGCCCCGGCCGAAGACCTCCACCGCCCGCTCCCAGCACCGGAAGTAGCCCTCGATCCCGGTACGCGCCTTGGCCGGGGCCACCCACTCCAGGACCGCGGGGTCGAAGGACTCCACGTGGATCCCTACCGTGTCGACGCCCATCTCCTTCACCCGGTCCAAGACCGTGAGGTCCTCCGGGGGCTCGAACTGGGCCTGGACGTGCAGCCCGGTCGCCTCCTTGATGGCCTTGGCGCACGCGCCCACGTACAGGGCCCCCCGGTCCGGGCCTCGCGTGCTGCCGGTGGTGAGGGTCACGTCGACGGCCCCGTCCAGCTCCTTGGCCGCCACGGCCACCTCGGCGAGCTGCTCGGGCCGTTTGACGGGGATGGTCCGGCCGGCCTCCAGGGACAACTCGATCCCGCAGAACCGGCACTGGTCCTCGTTCCCCCAGTACGCACAGGTCTGGATCACCGTGCTGGCGAGAGAGTCGAGGTGCAGGAGCGCGATCTTCCAGTACGGGATGCCGTCGGCGGTCGTGAGGTCGTAGAACCTCGGGCGGGGCGGGACGTCGGCGCTCGCCACCCGCTCGCCCTCCCGGTACAGCCACCACCCGTCTCCATCGTGGCGGATGACGAAGGGGGATTCGGCCACGAACTCCGAGATGAACGGGAACGTGACTGGAGTCCCATCGATGTACACCATCCCGGCGTCGGCCGGCCCGGCGCCACCGGTGCGGCCTCCGATGGGCTCCTCGACGCGGACCCCGTAGCTCTGGAGCTCGGTCAGGAGCGTTCCGAAGGCGGGGATCCCCGGCTTCGGGGCGGTCTCACCACTTGTTGCCATATAGCTCCTCGAAGTTGCCCTGGAACACTCGGCCCTTGAGCTCGTCGGAGACCGGAGTCCCGGCGATCTTCCAGTACTCGCCCCAGAAGTCGCTCCAGGGCTCGTCCGAGGCGAACAGCACGCGGTCGTGGCCCACGCCGCGGCGCTCGATCTCGGTGAGTAGCCACCGAACGCCGAACCCGACGGCCCACGTCGTGTCGGTGTAGACCTTGAAACCCTGCTCCACCCAGTCCAGGAACCGGGGGACCAGCCGGATGTGGCCGGAGACCCCGCCGCCGAAGTGGACGATGTAGATCTTCACCCGCTTCCCGTACGTCTCGATCATCGGGATGAAGTTGCTGATGTCCGAGCCCCCGCCGGGGCTGGTGTGGAAGTGGAACACGAGGTCGTGCTCCTCGGCGGCCGCGAAGCACGCCTCGGCGATCTCCCGCGTGTCATCGTCCCACCCCTCGGGGTTCGGGTTGCCGCCCAGGAGGAAGGTGGTCTTGAGGGCCACGACGCCCCGCTCGCCGGCGTGCTTGAGCGACTCGAGCGTCATCTCCTTGTTCTGGGGCAGGAACGAAACCCACAGTCCCGCCCGGATGCGATCCGAGGACTGCGCGGCGTCCAGCACCAGCGGGTTCAGGGAGAACGGCTGCTCTTGGACCGGGATGCCGTAGTTGGGGAGGACCAGGGCGCGTTCCACCCCCAACTCGTCCATGTGAGCAAGGTAGTCCTTGCCGGAGGCGAACTCGTAGACGGTGGGCTTGACCGGTTCCTTGAGGTCGTAGAACTGCCAGGCGGCCATCTCCCCGATGTGGCTGTGGCCGTCGATCACGGGACGCGGGACTCGTTCCTGGGCCATCACGCACCTCCCCCTGGGCCCGGCAGAGGGTGCGTGAGTCGCTGAAACTTTAGGAAACGACCCTCTACCGAACGACACGAATCCTGTCGTCGCCCCTCCGGGCTGTCAAGCCGGGGTCCCGCCGATGCGGAGCCGCAGCTCCTCGATGGCCCCCAGCCAGCGGTCGCGGTCTCCGTAGGTCCGAAGCTCGGCCAGGGGAGCCGTGTCACTCACCGGTTCTCCCGTCCGGGGGTCGAGCTGGAGGACCTCCACCCCGAATCGGGGACGGTCCATCTCCGGGCCGAGCTCCACGAACGCGTGGACCCCCGTCCCGCTCGGGACGTGCATCTCCAGCCGATCGTACGGAGCGGCGAACGGACCGGCGGCGCCGGCGGTCTCGCGAAGCACCACCCACGGCAGCCCGGCTCGTCCGGCCTCGCGCACCCGTCGGATGGCATCCTCCCGGTGCACCTCCGTCACCACCTCCCGGTACCGGAGGCCGAACGCCGCCTGCGCGACCAGCTCGAGGTCGAGCCCGTCGGTGGCGAACCCGCGGGAGGCGACGACGGCGTCCAGGATCGCGGCCCGGCCCCCGAAGGCCTCGGCCAGCTGCTCAGGCGTCCTCGCCGACCGGAGGTGGTCGGCCACCGCCCGGACCACGGCGACGCACCGCTCGTAGAGCTCCGGCTGGGCTATGACGAGCGGATAGAGCCGCGATTCGGCGGCCCTCCACCCGACGATCAGCTCATCCATCCCGACCCTTACCCGCTAAGGGAATCAGCTCGTGACGGCGATACTTTAGGTAGTCCGGGGGCGCGACTCCCGGCGAGCACGGTGATCGTGAGGCAGCGTGACTGGGACCGGCTGGTTCGACGGTCTGACCGGCCTCACCGTCCGCGAGGCGGAGGCCCGCGCGGCCGACCGCCTCCGACGGGGGCGAGGGTTCGTGGTCGAGTGGTGGGGGATCGTCGACGCCGAGCCCGGAGACCACAACCTGGCCGTCTCGGTGGAGCTCGGCGACCGGGTCACGATGGACGCCGCCCGGGAGAACGCCGTCGATCCCCAGGACCGCAGGGACTGGGTGGTGACCAAGGCGCTCGTGGCCCGGCCCGCCCTCTTCATCGATCTCCTGGCGGTGGGGCGCCGGTAGCAGCAAGGCCGGGTTCGGCCGCTCGGCGGGGCCGGAGGGAACCGTCGTGGCCTTCCCACGTGGGCGGGCCCCGGGGGCGTCGCCCCCGGGGCCCGCCATCTCTCTGCTTTCGCTACAGGTTCCACGTGTTCATCACGAACGCGCCCTCCTTCCAGGACTGGAGGGCCGCGTCCGCGACGTCGCGCGGATGGATGGGCTTCACCCCCTCCATCATGTCGACCTCGCGCATCCCGTACAAGGCGGCCGCGGAGAACCGGCACGCGTAGACGTGGCCGCCCTCGTCCATGATGGTCTGGAGCTGCTTGTTGTAGTTCAGGTGCCCGGGGAAGGCCTCGTCTCCGACCTTGGGGAATCCCCGGGTGGCCGATGCCATCAGCGAAGCCGGCCCGAACAACACGACGTGCGTGTCGAATCCCTTCCGCACGAGCCGCGTGGCCGTCAGCATGTTCACGATGCCGACGGAGCCCTCGAACGGCACGGTGTGCATGAACACGTAGGCCTTCTGCCCCGGCTCCGCCTGGATGTCGGGGAAGACCTTCTCGTCGAAGTCGACGATGGCCTGGCCTGGCGTTGCCCGCTCTCCCACGATCTTTGCCATCAGGTGACCTCCTCTCAGGTCGCGTTCACCCGTTACGTGTCTGTGCCTGCTCCCTCAGGCGGCGCTCGCCCCGTCCACCGTTGCCGGTGGCTCCCCGGCATGGCGTTGATGATGGCTCGCCGGAACCCCCACGGAAGCCGGCGGTAGATCGGCGTGAAGATGGACCGCCAGAAGAACGCGCCGGGGCCGCGGCGGTGGGCCGGCCCCGAACGGCCCAGGTAGCGGCGCGCCAGGTCGCGCTGCGCCGCCTCCAGCAGGTAGTCCTCCGAGTTTCGGCGAACCCACTCGAAGAAGGGCATCGTCACCTCCCGGTGTTCGCCAGGCCGTTTTGGGCCGCGAGGGCGATGGGCTCGTTCAGCGCGCCGATGGCCGGCGAGTACACGTTCTCCATGTACGCGAGGTCCCGCAGCGTGACGCCCTTCTTCACCGCCATGGCCAGGAAGTCCGCCCGCTCCTTGATCCCCTCGCCACCGACCATCTGGGCGCCCAGGAGCGCCAGCGAGCCGGGCTCGGCGAGGAGCTTGACCCGGACCTTCTTCACGCCCGGGTAGTACCGGGCCCGGGAGATCCCCTCGGCCGCCCCTACCACGTGCGGGATGCCGAGCGCGATGGCGGTGGTCTCGCCGAAGGACACCCCGCCGATCATCCACTTCCCGGCCACCATGCCCCACGGCACGTTCACGGGTTGGTAGGCGCGATGCCCGCCGGCCGCGTTCGTCCCGGCCACCTTGCCCTGCGCGTAGGCGTGGCTGCCGGACAGCCCTTGGACGGGGACCCTGGTGACGCCGTGGGGCAGTTCCACACAATCGCCGGCGGCGAAGACGTCCTGCTCCGAGGTGGCCATCCGCTCGTCGACGATGATGCCGCCCGTCGAGCCGATCTTCAGGCCGGCCTCCCGGGCCAGGCGGTTCTCCGGGCGCTTGTGGGTGCACACCACGACGACGTCTGCGGGGAGCTCGCCCTCGGCGGTCTTCACGGCCCGGACCTTCCCGCCCTCCCCGAGGAAGGCCTCGACCGCCGTGTTCCAGTGCATCTTCACGCCGAGCTCGGCCCATGACTCTTCGACCGGCTGCATGATGTCGGGGTCCGCCACGTCGGCCAGGGCCCAGGGCCTGGGGTCGACGACGTGGGTCTCGAGCCCCCGGTGGGCCAGGGCCGTCACCATCTCCAGGCCGAGCGGCGAGGCCTCCACGACGACCGCCACCTTCGCCCGGTCCAGGATGGGGTCCCACTCCATGGCCCGCCGGATGTTCTTCACGTAGTGCAGTCCGTCGAGGTCGCTCCCCGGCACCCCGGGGTCCGCGTAGTGGAAGCCGGTGGCCACGATCAACCGGTCGTACGGGACGGTCTCGCCGCCCTCCAGCGTCACGCGCTTGCCCTTCAGCTCGAATCCGGCGACCGGAGTCTGGTAGCGGACGTCGATCCCCACTTCGACGTACGTTTCCTTCGTCGCCAGGAACAGCTGCTCGAAGGTGGGGATCTCCTTGCCGTGGACGTACGGGATGCCGCACGGGCTGTACCCGACGTCCTCGAACTCGGTGAAGACGGTGACCTCTGCCCCCGAGTTCGTCTGCTTCGCGGCGCCGGCCGACCCGATCCCGGCCGCTCCTCCACCCACCACGACGATCTTCGGCGCGGTCACGTCCCCCTCGGGTTGACTCGGTCCGGGCGGCCTTTACTATGATGAACGCGGCATCGCCTGTAGTTGACCCACTCTACCCGCCGCTCGAAGGTTCGCGCAAGAGGGGCACCGCGTGGACGAAATCATCGCCTCGATCGGTCCGAAGGTCCGCGACCTCCGCCAGCAGAAGGGGCTCTCGCTCCAGCAGCTCGCCGAGCGGTCCGGCGTGTCGGCGGCTGCCATCCACAAGATCGAGCGGAACGGAATGGTCCCGACCATCACGACGCTGATGCGGCTCGCGGCAGGGTTGAATCGGTCCGTCGCGTATTTCGTCGAGGAGGAGCAGAAGGAGGACCGCCCCGCCGTCCTCATCCGTGCCACCCAGCGAAAGCCGGTGTTCACGTCGAAGGGCGGGCTCGAACTCCGCGGGGTCAGCGGGCCGTACGGACGGTTCTTCATGGCCGGTGCCGCGGCCACGGTCGAACCGGGCGCCGACAGCGGGCCGAAGCCGATGGAGCATCCGGGGGAGGAGCTCGTGTACGTGCTGTCCGGCGCGCTCTGCTTCGAGGTCGCCGGCGAGGAGTACGTCGTGCGCCGGGGCGACGCGCTGCACTTTCGGACGGACCGCCCGCACCGCTGGCGGAACCCGCGGCGGGAGCCCGCCCGAGCCATCTGGATGGCGCTCCGGTCGTCATGAGGACCGTCGTCCTCGCCCCCCGCGACGGGACATGACCGCCCGCCTCGTCCGCGTTCGCCCCGAGCACTACGTCGACTCCGTGCTGCTCATGACGGCCACCCGGACCATGCTCGGGCGTCCCGGCGTGGAGTGGGCCACAGCCGTCATGGGGACGCCGGCCAACGTCGAAACCCTGGCCGGGGAGGGGTTCGAGGGCGGCGACCTTCACGGTGCCGGGGCGAACGATCTCGTGTTCGCCGTCCGGGCCGGGTCCAAGGCCGAAGCCGAGGCGGCCCTCGACGCGGGAGGCGCCGCCCTCTCGGAGCGGGCGTCGGGAGTACGCCGGGAAGAGCGCCGTCCGGGGAGCCTGGGGGAGGCGGCCGCCGCCCTCCCCGGCGTGAACGTGGCCCTGATCTCGGTGCCCGGGCCCTACGCCGCGATGGAGGCCCACCGCGCGCTCTCCGCCGGGCTCCACGTCTTGCTGTTCAGCGACAACGTCCCGCTCCAGGCCGAGGTCGAGTTGAAAACCCGGGCCCTGGACTTGGGATTGCTGATGATGGGCCCGGGGGCCGGAACCGCCCTGCTCGGCGGGATCGGGCTGGGGTTCGCCAATGCGGTCCGCCGGGGACCGGTCGGCGTGATCGCCGCCGCCGGCACGGGCGGGCAGGAGGCGATGACCCTGCTCGACCGGTGGGGGACCGGCGTCTCGCAGGTCATCGGCGTGGGGGGCCGGGACATGTCCGAACCTGTGGGCGGATGCATGACCCGCCTCGCGGTGCGGGCCCTCGTCGACGACCCTGCCACCGAGATCCTGCTCATCGTGTCCAAGCCCCCATCGCCCGCCGTGGCCCGGTCGCTGGTCGAGGAACTCGGGGCGAAGCCCGCGGTGCTCGCGTTGCTGGGCCTGGAGGGAGATGTCCCGGCGGGGCCCGGAGTCCGGGTGGAACGAACCCTGGAACGGGCCGTCCTCGCGACCCTCGACGGGCTCGGCCTTCCCCCGCCCGACCTCACGGCCGGTCTGGAGAGCGCGGTGGCGGGGGCCATGGCCCAGCTCCCCTCGGAGCGGACGGCCGTGCGCGGCCTGTTCTCCGGCGGAACCCTCTGCTACGAGTCGATGGTGGTGCTGTCGGCCCGCCTGGGGCCCGTGCATTCGAACACGCCGCTCCGCGAGGGATGGGGCCTCTCGGCGCCTCCCGGTGCCCACGTGTGTCTGGACATGGGCGAGGAGGAGTACACGCGGGGCCGGCCCCACCCCATGATCGACCCGGAGGCCCGCTCGGAGGAG
>Ga0209853_1000302_pt1 | contig 13715 bp, 12 predicted proteins | sample GWRWS1_30_40_FD_187224 | JGI IMG/M metagenome (GOLD analysis project Ga0209853, IMG submission 187224) | Riverbed sediment microbial communities from areas with vegetation nearby in Columbia River, Washington, USA - GW-RW S1_30_40 (SPAdes)... | ecosystem: Environmental > Aquatic > Freshwater >...
GCGAGTTCCACCGCGCGCGGGCGCTCGTCGAGGAGGCGCTCGCCGCGAACCCCGGCTATGCGGCGGCGCGAACGAGCCTCGGCGAGATCCAGCTTGGGCGCGGCGAGTTCGCGGCCGGGTGGACGAATTTCGAGTCGCGTCTGGACACCCCGCAGGCGCCGCGTCTTGCGCTGCCCATCCCCGAGTGGCGGGGCGAACCCCTGCCGAACGGCACGCTGCTCGTCTACTGGGAACAGGGGCTCGGCGACGTGATCCTGTTCGCGTCGTGCCTGTCGGAGGCCGTGGCGAGGGTGGGGCGACTCGTGCTCAACGTCCCGGACCCGCTCGCTTCCCTGTTCGCGCACTCGTTCCCCGGCGCGGAGATCGTCACCGGGGCACGGGATCCAGGGGGCACCTGGCTCGCGGGGCTGGGCGTGATCCATGCCTGCGCGCCGATCGGAAGCCTGATGCGGCTGTTCCGGGCCGACCGATCGTCCTTCCCGCGGCGTGGCGATTACCTCACGCCCGATGCGGTCCGCGCCGACGCATGGCGCGGACGCCTGGCCGCGCTCGGCGAGGGCCGGAAGCTTGGCATCTCCTGGCGCGGCGGATTGTTCCGCACCGGGCGCGTTCACCGTTCGCTATCGCTTACCGCTCTCGGCGGGTTGCTCCGGGTTCCCGGGACAATTTGGGTGAGCGTGCAGTATGGCGACTGCAGCGCGGATCTGGCGGCGCTCGAGCGGACCGGAGGTCCGCAGTTGCACCATTGGCCGGAGGCGATCGCGGATTTCGAGGAGCTTGCCGGTCTGCTCGTGGCGCTCGACGGCGTGGTCACGGTATGTAACACGACCGCTCATCTGGCGGGCGCCTTGGGCGTGCCGGGGCTCGTCCTCGCGCCTCGCGGCGCGTCGTGGCGCTACCAGACGGTGGAGGCGGCCCTGCCGTGGTACCCGTCGGTGCGGGTGCTCCACCAGCGCGCGGAAGGCGACTGGACGACGGTGATCGCGGACGCCGAGCGCGCGATCCGGTCGGGTGAGTCGGTGGGGGTCGTCCCATGACCTACGGGACCGCAGCCCCCTCGACCGTCGCGCCTCCCGAGGTGTCCGTTGCCGACGACCTGGAAGACGGCCGTCGCGCGTTCGAGAGTGGGGACCTCGACGCTGCCGAGCAGCGCTTCCGACGCGCGCTCGAGGTGCCGGAACGGCCGGCACGCGCGATGCTTTGGCTCGGGCGCGTCGCGGCTCAGCGCGGCGACACCGAGCACGCCGTCGACTGGCTCGAACGGGCGCTCGATCGCGATCCCGCGCTCGCCGACGCGAGCGTGGCGTTGGCGCTCATCCAGCAGCGCTCTGGGCGATCTGAAGACGCTCGCGATACGCTCTGGACGGCAGTGCATCATTCACCCGACTCCGCCGACGCGTGGTTTCAGCTCGGGCGGCTGCTCGCGCGGGGTGGCCGGCTGAACGATGCGGTCCAATGTCTCGAGCGCGCGGTCGCCGTCGCTCCGGGGCGCGCCGATGCAAGCATCGAGCTCGCGCGGGTGTTCTACCGCTTGCGACGGTACGAGGACGCCGTCGCGTGGTTCTGGCTCGGCCTCGAGGGCGCTCCGGGCGATCCGCAGGCGCACAACGATCTGGCGAACTCCCTCGTGTACTTGCAGCGCAACGACGAGGCGCTCGCGCTGTACGAGGATCTCGTCCGGCGCTACCCGACTTCCAGCACGGCGCGGCTCGGCTATGGCAACGCGCTGCAGCAGCTCGGCCGCTTCGACGAAGCGTTGACCCAGTACGACGCCGTGATCGCGCGGGAGCCGAAGAATTCCTTCGCCCTCTGGAACCGAGCGTTGGTGCTGCTGCTCCAGAAGCAGTTCGCGAAGGGCTGGGACGGGTACGAGCACCGCCTGCTGGTGGAGAGCGACACCCTGCGGCTGTTCCCCTTCCCGCGCTGGCGGGGCGAGCCCCTCGCGGGCAAGTCGCTGCTGATCTCTGCGGAGCAGGGCGTGGGCGACGAGATCATGTTCGCGTCGTGCTTCCACGAGGTGCTCTCGCAGGCCCGCCGCTGCGTGATCCAGTGCCGGCCGAAGCTCGCGCAGCTCTTCACCCGGTCGTTTCCGGAGGCGACCGTGGTCGCTAACGAGGACCGCACCGTGCTGGGGTGGCTGGATGCAGTCGGCGAGATCGACTTTCAGGTTGCAGCCGCGAGCCTGCCGCGGCTCTTCCGGCGCTCGGGCGATGCGTTTCCGGCCCGGCCCTTCCTCCGCGCCGACCCGGGCAAGGTCGAGCGCTGGCGGACCGAGCTGGACCGCCTCGGGCCCGGACTGAAGGTGGGCGTCTCGTGGCGCGGAGGGTCCGTCCGTACGCGGACCGTAGCCCGCAGCATCCCGCTCCGCGACTGGTCGCCGATCCTGGGCGTTCCCGGCTGTCAGTTCGTGAGCCTGCAGTACGGTGAGGTCGCCGAGGACTTGCGCGAGGCCCATGACCTCTGCGGGGTGCCGGTCGCCCACTGGCCCGAGGCGATCGACGATCACGACGACACCGCTGCCCTCGTGTGTGCAGTCGATGTCGTAATCACGGTGTGCACGGCCCTCGTCCATCTCTCCGGCGCGCTCGGCCAGCGCGCATGGGTCCTGGTGCCGTCGCTGCCCGAGTGGCGCTACGGCCTCGAGGGCACGCGCATGCCCTGGTACGGAAGCGTCGAGCTGGTGCGCCAGGACGGCGCCGAAGGCTGGCAACTGCTCCTAGCGGGGCTGCGCCCCCGCCTGGAGGCCCTCGCCTCGACCGAGCGCGGGCCGGCACCGAAGTGACGCTTTGCGTCACCGCGGGTTATGACGCAGCGCAGCAAGTGCATATTTTTACTCACGTTTTCTAGGTGAGAGCGGCAAGGTTTGAAGTGGCATACAAGGTGCTTTACAGGGGGTGGCGCTATGCCGCACATCTTTACGGAGAGGAAACAGATGAAGGCTATTCAGAAGGGTTTCACCCTGATCGAACTGATGATCGTGGTCGCGATCATCGGCATTCTGGCGGCGGTCGCGCTGCCAGCCTATCAGGACTACACGGTCCGCGCCCGGACCTCGGAGCTGATCCTCGCGGCGAGCGCTGCGCGGACCTCGGTCACCGAAGGCGCGCAGGGGCTCAACAGCCTCGGCACATCGGGCTCAGGCTTGGTGATCGGCGTGGGCGGCAAGCTCAGCGTTGCGACCGTGGCCACCGACGGGACGATCACGATCAACGGCGCCGATTCGCTCATGGGGACGGCGGGCATCGTCGTGACCCTGTCGCCGTCGTGGAACACCACGGCGAACACCGTGGTCTGGTCCTGCGACGTCGTGCCGGCGAAGTACAACCCGTCGAGCTGCCGCACCGACTAATCGCATCTGGCATCGACAAAGGCTGCCCGCGTGGCAGCCTTTTTTTTGGCTGGTGCGGCATCGCGGGTGCACCCAGCGCCGCGTGGGTTCTATGTCGCCTGCTAACATCGCCGCGTGCTCTACCGATTCCTGACCTCGCTCATCGGGCAGATGCGGGCAGGACATCCCGGAGAGGCTAGCGCCGCCTCCGGACCGCGGGTGTCGCCTCCGCGCCCGGAACACGGGTGATGCTGAAGACCCTCTTCGCGCGGCTGCGCGATCGGCGGACCGCCGGCAGCCCGACCGGATTCCGGGTGGGGGAGTTGCCGGATTCGGAGCGGTGGGTGGCTTTCATCGCCGAGTTCGACCAGCTGCGCCGAGTCGCACCTGGACAGCGGCTGTACTCGCGGCTCGGCAGCACGCGGTTGCGGGTGCTGATCCCGGCCGAGGAGCTTGCACGCCTGCTTCCGGTCTGTGTCGTGCCGCTGGCGAGGGTCGTCGGTGCGCTCAGGCCGGACGGGCTCGGCTCGCCGTGCGCGATCGTGCTCGGAAAGCTGGCCGCGCGCAAGGTCGCGGCGATGACGCGCGAGCTGGATCGCTGGTTAGACTGGATCGCCGCGCGCGCGCGAACCACGCCGATCTTCGCCGACCTGTCCGACGACTACGCGGCGCATGCGCCGGCGTTCCGGGAACCGTTCCTCGCGGAGTACCAGCATCGGCTCGCGGAGACCTGCACGCTCGTCGTGCCTTGCGAGGCATTGCGGGAAGCGCTCGCGCCGCGGGCGCGGCGCGGCATCGTGGTGATCGAGGATCCTTACGAGTCGATCGCGGCACAGCCGGTACGGGTCGCGCGATCGACTCCACTCCGGCTGTGCTGGTTCGGGAATCTGGGGGAATTAAACGTCGGGCTCCTCGCGCGGGAGTTGCGCGCCGTCGCGCTGGACGAGGCCGGGCAGGCGATGCACTTCCAGCTCGTGGCCGACGAGTCGAGCCGCCAATTGGTGGGGCAGGTCGCCCGGGCGGTGGTCGAGGTCAACCCGCGCTGCACGGTGACCTTCACGCCGTGGTCCCTTGCCGCCACGCGGGCGGGAATCGATGCGAGCGACTTCGTGCTCCTGCCCCAGGACTACGAGAGCGCATGGGGACGGGTCAAATCGCACAACCGCCTGGTGGAGGCGATCCGGGGCGGCCGGCTCGCGGTCGCCTCGCCGATCCCCGCGTACCAGGAGCTGTCGCAATACGCGTGGGTGGGCGGCTCGCTTGCCGCGGGGCTGCGCTGGGCCCGGGATCATCCGGAGGAAGCCGTGCAACGGGTCGAGGCTGGCCAGGCGTATGTCGAGGCGCGGTTCTCGCCGCGCGTCGTCGGGCAGAAGTGGGCACACGCCCTCGGTGTGGCGTGACCGCCGTGCCGCCTGCGCGATGATCGTTCCCTGTGAGGCCAGGCGCACGGACTCGATCACGGGCCCCCACGCGCGGGGCTTCTGCGCCCGGAACATCCGGCCGCCAGCCAGAATCCCTTGACGCGCCGACCCGTCCCTCCCTATCTTTCGCACGTGCCTCGGCGGCGCACCGGCTGCGTGGCGCAGCGCCGATGACCCGATGAACGAAAGCGACCATGTCTTCTGCCGCTGACTGCTATCTTGCCGACTTCGCGCGAGCGGCGTTGACCGAGCAACCTTCTCCGCATCGGTACATTTGAGAGCGGGATGATGACGACTACCACCTCGGCCGGGAATCCGCTGCTCGATTACTTCTCGAACAATCCCGGGCGGCTGGTGACTAAGTGGCTGCACTACTTTGATGCGTACCACCGGCATCTCCAGCGGTTCCGCGGCGCGCCGATCACGGTCCTCGAGTTCGGCGTCTATCACGGCGGATCGCTACAGATGTGGCGGCACTACTTCGGGCCCCAGGCGCGGGTGGTCGGGGTGGATATCCAGCCGGTGTGCAAGACCTTCGAAGAGGAAGGAATCTCGGTGCGGATCGGCGATCAGGAAGACCGCGCGTTCCTGCATCAGCTGGCAGCGGAGTTCGCGTCGTTCGACGTCGTAATCGAGGACGGCGGTCACCGGATGGGGCAGCAGATCGCCACCTTCGAGGAGATCTTCCCGCGGATGAGCGACTATGGCGTGTACATTGCGGAGGACTTGCACACGAGCTATTGGGCGGAGTTTGGCGGAGGGTATCGGCGGCACGGAACGTTCATCGAGTACGCGAAGGCATTGATCGATCGGCTCAACGCCTGGCACACGCGGACGCCCGAGCAGTTCTCCGTGGACGACTTCACGCTGCAGGCCGGCGCGCTGCATTTCTACGACAGCATGCTCGTCATCGAGCGCAAGCCGTTCGCGGAGCCGCGCAAGATGATGACGGGTCGCCCGTCGATCTAGTAGGTCTCCGGATGCTCGACCGCAAAGCTGATGATCGACTCGACTTCGCGCCGTTCCTGGGTTCCTTTGGTCGTGAGCCGCGCGTAGAACGCCGCGTCCTCGGGATCGTCGACCGCAACCCGGCAGAGGCCGAGCCGCGCTAGCTCGACGAACGCTGCGTCGATACGCTCGCCCAGGCGCTCGTCTGCCCCGGGCTCGCCGCGGAGCAGCTCGAGCAGGGCGTTCCGGAACTCCTGGTAGTAGACGGAGAAATTCGGCGAAGCGACGAGCAGGGGCCAGTGCTCGCTGTCGCGCATCAGCTGCGCCGCCCAGCTCGCCGCGTGCGCTTGCCGCACCAGGAACAGGGTATCGACGCACTCGACGCGACCCTGCGCCACGGTGAAGCACGATGACAGATACTGCATGAAGATCACATTCCTCGTTGCGGCCTCGGTGCGGCGGAAGCTCTCGATGAGCTGCGGGCGGCGGTGAACCGAGTAGAGGGTCGACGAGTAGGCGCGGACATGGGCAGGGACGCGGTCGACGGCACGCGCTTCACGGTAGGCGTGCATGGGATGCTGCAGGTAGTTGACCGCTACCCTGTCCGGGCCGGTGGCTCCCTCTTTCCTGCGGATGTGGAATCGCGCGACCCGCCCCCTTGCGCAGGAGAGCCCGGCGTCCGCGTCCAGGGCCCGGACCACGCGCTCAATCGCTCCGGGCACCACGAAGTCGTCCTGGCCGCAAAGCATGACGAAGCGGGCGCGGATCCGATCCATCGACCGGGAGAGCTTGTCGAGGAACCGCGTTCCGTGTTCATACAGATGGAGGTCGATCCGGAGCTCGGGATAGCGGGCGGCACAGGACTCGACGAACTCGCGGTGTTGGCGAGTGCTGTCGTCCGCGAGGACGACGTGCCCGAGGTACTGGATCGACTTCAGGTGATCGAGGCAGCGCCGCAGGAATGGCGTGCCCTCGTACGTTGGGATGATCAGCGAGAAGGTCTTGTCGTCTTCGATCAGCATGGGGGATCGCGCATCGCCGCTATTGATTTGGCGCAAGGACGCGTTGGCGCGAGCCGCGCCGGATCAAAGCGGTCGGAGCTCCTCTACGAGGCCAAGGAGCCTACGGAGCGAATCGCCGGGTGGCACCCGAAGCGCGATTGCGTGTATCTCGAAGGCCGCCAGCGGCTCCAGCGCATAGGCGTGGCTGAAGCCAGCCCCCCGCAAGGCGTCGCCAAGGGAGCGCCGGGTGAAGCCGGTCTTGTGGGCGTAGAAATCCACTCCGGTCTTCTCGATCGCACGGCCAAACCCGTACAGGATGTCGCGCACCGTGACCGGGCCCGCGGGCGAGGTGTACAGGACATCCTCCATGTCGCGTCCGCGCTCCACCATCTGACGCGTGACGGCGCCGATGTCCGGGACGCGGATCTCGACGAACCCCTCGGGCTTCAGGACGTGCGCGAAGCACGCGAGCACTCTGGGAACGTCGTGCGCGTAGTAGTGCTCCAGGTTGTGGGAACAGTAGATAGCGTCGAACAGATTCGGTTCCAGCTGATGCAGCTCGCGTGCGTCGAGCAGGAGGTCCGGCTTCGCGTTGGCGTCGACGTCTAGCATCAAATGGCCCCATCCCGCATAGTGAGCCGGGATGGCGATCGCCTTGCTCCCGCCTCCCACGTTCAGCACGTTGCGTATGGACCGGTTGTGTGAAACGCGGAGCGGGGCCGGAGCTGCGGGTTGGGCAGAGCGGCCGACGCTAGCGAGGAGGCGACGCAGCATGGTTCTTAGTGAACCACGGCAGACTGGCATTGTGCAACAGGGTCGATGCGTATAATTGCTCGCGTGTTAAGCGACCTGTTGTCGCGGGCGGCGCGCCTTCTAACGGGAGGCGGATCCACCCGCCCCGCGGACGAGGCAGTGGCGCGAGCGCGAGCGCTCGCGGTGCGCGGCGATCTCGAGGCGGCGGCGGAGGAACTTGAGCTGGCGCTAAGGATCGAGCCCCGTTCCGCAGGCAACTGGGGACGGCTTGCAGACCTGAGATTCGAGCTCGGCGCGGTCGACGCGGCGATTTCCGCTTATCGCCAAGCGCTCGAGCACGATCCTCGCAGCGCGCGGATCAGGTCGAATCTGTTGTTCGCGCTCGCGCACCGCACGGACGACGCGGAATCGCTGCTCGAGGAGCATCTCAAGTGGGCGACGCTCGTGAACGAGCGCCCGGCTGCGTCTCGCCAGGAATTTCGCAACGATCGCGACCCAGAGCGCCCGCTGCGCGTTGGGTACCTCTCGGCCGACTTCAAGGCGCACGCCGTTTCCATGTTCATCGAGCCGTTGCTCGCACGCCACGATTCGGCACGAGTTGTCGTCCATTGCTACGACAATGCGCCGTCGGCGGACGACGTCGCGAAAAGGTTGCGAAGCTACGGTGCCATGTGGCGTGAGGTTAACCGGCTCGACGGCGACGGCTTCCGGCGGCAAGTCTTGGCCGACGGGATCGACGTTCTGGTGGAGTTGTCGGGTCACACCGCCGGGAACCGTCTGCCCGACCTCGCCCGGCGGCTGGCGCCGGTGCAGGCTACGTATCTCGGCTACCACGGCACGACGGGGCTCAGCTCAGTGGATTACCGGATCACCGATCCGTACGCCGACCCGCCCGGGCAGACCGAGCCGCACTACGTCGAGAAGCTCGCGCGCATGCCGCATTGCGTGTGGTGCTACCGTCCCGCGTCGCACGAGTCGGCGCGCGTGACCGCGGAGCGGCGTGACGAGGGGATCACCTTTGCGTCGCTGAACAATCTGCGCAAAATTTCCATGCCGGTCGTGACACTCTGGGCCCGGATCCTTCTGGCGGTGCCCGGCGCGCGCTTGGTCATCGCGGGCGCCTCAGAAGGACCCGCGTTGCGCGCCGTTCTCGCGCAGCTTGCGGGGAGCGGCGTGAATCCCGCACGCGTGGAGTGCCTACGTTGGCTGGCGCCCGCGGACTTCGCCACGCTGCATGCGCGGATCGACCTGGCGCTCGATACGTATCCGTTCAACGGGGGGACCACCACCATCGAAGCGCTCGCCCGCGGCGTGCCCGTCATGTCCTGGTCCGGGCGGACGGCAGCCAGCCGCTGCGGCCGCACCATCCTCTCGAACATCGGCCACGCGGAGCTCGTAGCGGACGGCGCCGAGCGCTACGTCGAGGCGACGGTGAGTCTCGGTCGCGACCGCGCTCGCCTGTCGGCTCTGAAGTCGGGCCTGCCGAACCGGGTCCGGCGTTCGCCGCTCATGGACGAAGCGCGCTTCGTCGCGGACCTTGAGCATCTCTACCGCCGCATGTGGCACAGCTGGTGCTTTGAGCAGCCCGAAGGGTGGGCGAGGACGTGAGGGGGCAGACGTACGGGGCGCCGGACCGCGACGACGGATCCAAGGTGATGCTGACGACTTCGCGGGCGAGCGCGACCCATCCGCGTCCGAGCGCCTCCTCGGCCGCAGAGCGGGAGCCGGCGTCTATCCGCGGCGACAGTGCGCCAGCCACGAGGTTCCGGAGCAGCCTTCGTAGCTTGGGGCGCCGAACTTAGCGCGAAGCGCCTCGCCACGACCAGGCAGCGTTACTCATTGGCCCAACGCCTCAATCGGCGAGAGCCGCGCCGCCCCGAGGGCTCACGCGAGTCCGGGATCTCCAGCCACGCCCTCGAGGCGCGGCAGGTTGAGCCGGCGCGGCGCGATCACCTTCTTGTCACGCAGGTACTGCGCGACGACCTCCCAGATCGGCTCGCCCACCGGGTTCTCCTGAACCGACGCCCAGCCCGCGACCTTGTAGGTCCGGCTCGGCTCGATCGGCTTGCCGGCGACGCGCAGGTCGGAGATGCGGCTTCCCGGCTTGGCGCGGGGGTTGCACGCGAACGTCAATCCGCCGACGCGCACCATGTCGCCGCCCTGCTGCAGGTAGGGATCGGGGTTGAAAAGGTTGTCGCAGACGTCCTCGAGGATCACTTTGATCCGCTCGCCCGTCAGGTCGGTGAGCGTGCACTGCGGGTAGGTGATCGCGGTCTGGTCCATCACGTGTTCCAGCGTGATGGTCTCGCCCGAGAGCACCGTGGTCCCCCACCGGAAGCCCGGCGACAGCGCGATCTGTGCGCCTTTGACCTCGAGCATCGCGTCAAGGATCAGCTGGTCGAACGTGCCGTTGAAGTTCCCCCGACGGTAGAGCAGGCCCTCGGTCACCGCGAGCTTCTCGGCCAGCCTCGCCTCGTACGGCGCGCGGAGCCTGCGAACGAGGGTCTCCATCGCCGGATCGGCCGGCAGCAGGTTCGCGAACACCGGGAGCAGGCGGTAGCGGAAGTCGGTGACTCTCCCGCCGCCCACCTGGAGGTCGAGCACCCCGAGGAACTTCCCGTTCGAGCCGCCGCTCGCGACGAGCGTGCGCCCGCCGGGATTCGCGACGATCGACGGCTGCGGCACCGCGTCGTGCGTGTGCCCGCCGAGAATGACGTCGATGCCCCGCACGCGCGAGGCGAGCTTGAGGTCGACGTCCATGCCGTTGTGCGACAGGAGCGCCACGACCTGCGCGCCGTTGGCGCGCACCGCGTCGACGTGCCGCTGGAGCTCCTCCTCCTGGATGCCGAACGTCCATTCGGGGACGAGGTGGCGCGGGTTGGCGATCGGCGTGTAGGGGAACGCCTGGCCGATGATCGCGACCGGGATTCCGTTGAGCTGGCGCAGGGTCCACGGCTTGAACACCGGGTCGCCGAAGTCCTGCGTCTTGACGTTCTGCGCGACGAACTCGATCCGCCCCGCGAGATCCTTCGTCACGGCCTGTTTCACCCGCTCCGCGCCATACGTGAACTCCCAGTGCGCCGTCATGACGTCCACGCCGAGGAGCTTCTGCGCCGCGATCATGTCGGCGCCCTTGGTCCACAGCGCGACTGCCGACCCCTGCCATGTGTCGCCGCCGTCGAGGAGGAGCGCACCCGGGCGGTCGGCACGCACGCGCTTCACCAGCGTCGCGAGATGCGCGAACCCGCCCGCCTTGCCGTAGATGCGCGCGGCGCGCTCGAAGTCGAGGCAGGTGAATGCGTAGGCCTCGGCCGAGCCGGGTTTGACGCCAAACGCCTTCAGGAGGTGCTCGGCGACGAGGTGCGGCGGCTTCCCCGCCGCGTCACCGGCACCGATGTTCGCGCTCGGCTCCCGAAAGTAGATCGGCAGGAGCTGCGCGTGCGCGTCGGTGATGTGCAGCAGCGAGACGTTGCCGAACCGCGGTACGTGGTAGAGCGCGTCGGCGCTCGCCTGACCGAGCGCCTGACGGGCATCGAGCGGGAGCCCCGCGGCCGCCGCGGCGGCGAGGAGCTCGAGGAACTCGCGGCGATTCACGACTGGAAAGGCGGAAGACCGAAGAGTGAGGCGATCACCTGCTTCAGTGCTCTCGCTGGAGCGCCCCGGGCTACCTGTTCACCGGCGAGGCCGGGTCCATCAGCAGCGCGACCAGGTCCTTGATCTGGCTCTCCGTCAGCGCGCCCGCGTGACCGAACCGCGGCATCCCGGAGCAGAGGTTGTAGGCCTTGGCGTTGTAGATCTTCCCGTAGACGTACCTCTGGACGTCGGGCCCGTATCCACGGACCTTCCCGAACTGGTAAAGGCTTGGCCCGATCGTGCCGAAGGACGTCTCGTTGGGCCCGATCTGGTGGCAGTTATAGCAGCCGCCCCCGCCCGGAGCCCCCGGCCGATCGCTCCAGGTCATGCCCCGGCCGTCCTGCGCGATGCGCTCGCCTGACTTCCAGTCGCCGAGGAGCTTGCCATCGGCCGGCCACTTGACGGCGGCCAGCTGGTCCTGCTCGAGACGCTGCGCGATCTCCTTTGGCGGCTTGTCGGCGGTGCGGTTGCAGACCGCCTGGACGCCGTCCTCGACGATCCGGTCCGTGCCGGCGATGCCCCGCGGCTTGAAATCACGCTTGAGTATGGCAATGGCCTCGGACCGGGTATCGCCGGCCTGCGCCGGAACTGCGGCCACGAGGCAGAGCGTCGCGGCGCGGAGGATCGATCTCGTGAATGCGCTCATGTCCGCTCCCGCTCAGCGCTTGATGCCCGGGCCCTTGTACACCTGGCCGTTGGCGTTCACGCCCAGGTAGGCGAGCAGGGCGGTAACCGTATCCGAGACGTAGCCCGGCTCGGGGAAGCGCTGCTGGCGGAAGCAGTCCCACATCCGCCACTGCAGCGTGTGCATGACGCCGCCGGTCAGCCGGTAGCCGGGCCAGCCCTGGACGGCGCGGATCGCCTGCTCCGGTTTCGTGAAGTTGGGCAGCTGCTGCGTACGGATCCGCTTGCCGTCCTCGCCGTGGCAGCTCGCGCACGAGAAGTCGTACGCGCCCGCGCGATAGAAGAAGATCTCGCGGCCGATCTCGAAGGTCTCGCGCTCCTTCGGGTGCTTCTGCGGCACCGCGATCTTCATGCCGCGGGACTGCCCCGCCACGAAGGTGACCAGGGACACGGGATCGGGCGTCGCGGTGTCGGTGCTGAAGGGCCGCTTCGCGAGCTCGTCGACGTTGAACCCCTGCAGCGTCGCCATGCAATGCACGACCCGCCGCTCCGCATCCATGACCTTGTCGACGTCGGCGAAGTAGCGGGGGAGCTGGACGTAGGCGCCTTTGACGACGCCGGGCCCGAGACCGAGGTCGCACCGCTCGAGCGAGGCGTTGTTCGGCCCGCGCCGCGCCTTCCAGAGCTCCTCGCCTTTCGCCTCGAACAGCTCGGCGGGATTCGCGTCCTCGAGGACCTCGCGGAACTTCTCGAACTCGGCGGTGACGGCGTCCCGCTCCGCCGTCGCAGGGGCCGGTGCGGCCTTCGGCGCCGGCTTCGCGGCGCCCGCCTTGGATTGGGCGGCGGCCTGCGGGAACGGGGCCGCGACTGCGAACGCAGCCGCGGCGCATAGAGCCAATGCGTATTTCATGCGCTCCTCGTGGTTGGCGCGAGACGGCGCGGACGACGACAGCCCGCACGCCGCGATTCTCGCGTCGCGGCCGGTCCAGCCGGCACCCCGGCCGCGTCCCCTTCCGTTCAGCTGGCGGTTAGCGTCACCTCGTCGGTGCGCTTGTCGCCTTTGTTGTCGATCCAGGTGATGGCCAGCTTGTCACCCGCCTTGGTGCCCTTCACCTTGAAGCCGAAGACCGGGTTGCGCGAGATCGCCTGGCTCACCTCGGCCTGGAACACCGGCTTGCCGTTCAGCTGCGCGGTGATCGTCTGGATGAAGTGCAGTGGCACGACGTTCCCGGCCGCGTCCTTGCGCTGGCCGGTCTCCATCGGGTGCGCCATCAGCACCCGCACGTCGGCGACGTCGCCCTCGAGCCGGGCGCGGATTCTCATTGGATCTGCCATCGTCTCTTGCTCCTGAATCTAGGCCGTTCCCACGGCCCGCCTTGCAAGGCGGGCCGGTTCGCCGGCTCGCACGTGCGCAGGCACGTGCTTCGAAACCCCGCGCTCAGTCCACGGCACGCCTTGCAAGGCGTGCCGGTTCGCCGGCTCGCACGTGCGCAGGCACGTGCTTCGAAACCCCGGCTCACCCACCACACCCGCCGATGGTGACCTTGACCTCCTTGACGGCGGTGTAGAACTTGCCGTCGGCCGTCGCGACCACCACGCGAACGTTGGACGACTCGCCCATCTTCACGCGCAGCGCGACGAACGGCATCGCGCCCTGCGAGACGTCGAAGCTCCCGGCGTACGGGAACGGATTCTTCTCGATCAGCACCGCGATCGACCGGGTGCCCGGGATGTTGCTCTGGATCTCGATCGGCACCACCGCGCCGTTCTCGGCGATGTCGGGCGCTCTGATCGCGATGTCCTTGGTCGCCGCGGGCGAGGCGACCTTGAGGCTCTTCAGCGCGTCGCCGACGGTCTTCGCCTCGAACGCGCTCTTGTTCCAATCGGCGCGGGCGTCCGACGGGCGAAGCAGCCCGGCGGCCATCGCCACCGCGAGCACGCTGCCCGCGCCGGCGCCCTTGAGGGCTGCTCTACGGGAAAGGTCGGTCATGCCTGCGCTCCTTCGAT
>Ga0209853_1000303_pt1 | contig 13703 bp, 13 predicted proteins | sample GWRWS1_30_40_FD_187224 | JGI IMG/M metagenome (GOLD analysis project Ga0209853, IMG submission 187224) | Riverbed sediment microbial communities from areas with vegetation nearby in Columbia River, Washington, USA - GW-RW S1_30_40 (SPAdes)... | ecosystem: Environmental > Aquatic > Freshwater >...
GACCCTGGCCAAGTCCAACCCAACGCCCGAGCAACAGCGAGAGCTCCTGGAGCGGATCGTCCACCGAGCCCAGGACCTGGCCGGCCTGGTGGAGCGGTTCGAGATCGCGACCGAGGCGGGGCTGGCCGAGCAGGTCGACGTGGCGGCCCTGGCCCGAGAGTGCGCATCGGAGCGGGAGCGGGTGGGCGTGGTCGGGATCGATCCGCTGCCGGTGGCCAGCCTGTCCCCGGTGGTGGGACGGCGGGTCCTGGGCGAGCTGATCGACAACGCCCTGGAGTTCTCGCCGCCCGGCTCTCCCGTGGAGGTCCGGGTGGGGGCTGGACCCGGCCGGATCGAGGTTCGGGTGATGGACCAGGGGCCGGGGGTCGACGCCGCCGACCGGGAACGCATCTTCGGCTTCCTCGAGCAGGTCGAGGACCTGAACGTCCGGGTGCATCAAGGCATCGGCCTTGGCCTGTCGGTGGCTCGCGTCGCGGCGCGATCAATGGGAGGCGACGTGATCCTGGAGGACTCTGGGCCGGGCGGGTCCACCTTCCTGTGGACGATCGCGCTGGAGGACTGAGACGGGCCGCTACACCAGGCGGCGCATGTGGATGTTCAGCAGCAGTCCCACGGCCGCGCAGTTCGTGAGGAACGAGCTTCCACCGTAGGACACGAACGGCAGCGGGATCCCCGTGATCGGCATGATCCCGAGGGTCATCCCGATGTTCACGAAGACCTGGATGGCGAACATTGACGCGATCCCCGCGGCCAGATAGGTCCCGAACGGGCCCTTGGCCAACAGGGCGATCCGGATGGCGCGCCAGATCAGCAGGGCGAACAGCATGAGGACGAAGAACGCCCCCGCGAACCCGAACTCCTCCCCCACCACGGTGAAGATGAAGTCGGTGTGCTGCTCCGGCACGAAGTCCAGGTTCGTCTGCGTGCCCTTCAGGTACCCCCGGCCGAACAGGCCGCCCGCACCGATGGCGATCTCGGCCTGGTCTCGGTTCCAGCCGGCCCGCAGCGGGTCGTTCTCCGGGTCCGCGAACGCCGTGAGCCGGGCGATCTGGTAGTCCTTCACCAGGCCGACCTGGAACGCCCCGAAGATCAGCACGATGGCCGTGAGGGCCAGGATCCCGAGGTACCGGGCCCGCGTCCCCGCCACCACCAGGACGCCCACCAGGATCGCCACCATGACGATCGACGTCCCGAGGTCCGGTTGGAGGAACACCAGGAGCCCGGGGGCCGCCGCGATGGCCGTGGTCCGGAACACGTCCTGAAGGGAAAGGTCTGCGCTCCGCAGCTCGGACAGGACCGCGGCCAGAATCGCGATCAGGGCGAGCTTCGCGAACTCGGACGGCGCGAGCTGGAACCCGAAGAGCTGGAACCACCGCTGCGACCCCCGGACGGTGGTCCCCAAGGGGGTTCGCACCAGCATCAGCAACACCAGGCTGGCCAGGTACACGAAGCCGGCGTAGACCTTGGCGAACCGGAAGTCGAAGCTCGAGGCGAGGAGCACCACCGCAGCCCCGAGCGTCACGAACGTGGCCTGCCGCTTCAAGAAGACGCCGGGATCCAGTTGCTGCGCGACGAGCGAGGCGCGGGTCGCCGAGTAGATCACGACCAGCCCCACCACCGCGAGGGCCAGGGCGGCCAGCAACAGGAGGGGGTCGAGGTGCCGGAACGGCCGCTTATCCGCCACGAAGACCCTGGTCGCAACGACGTCCATCAGTCCGTCGCCCCTCCGCTCGCGAACTGCGTGATCGGCAGGCCGTACAGGCCTTCCACCACCCTTCGGACGATGGGGGCCGCCGTCTCGGACCCGTGACCGCCCTGCTCGACCAGGGCCATAACGACGTATTGGCGCCCCGGCACCTTTGTCATGGCCGCGAACCACGCGTAGTCCTGCCGGCCGAACACCTCCGCGGTGCCGGTCTTCCCGGCCAGCCAGACCTGCGAGAAGGGGAATCCCCTGAAGGCGAAGGCCGCCGTGCCCTGCACCGGAACCTGGGTCAGGGCTTGGCGCACGTACTCGATCTGCGCCTGGGTGGCCGGCAGGCGCCGCCCGCACCGTGGCCGCCACGCCCGGATCGCCTTCCCCCCCGGCCTCTGCGCCTGCTGGAAGACGTGGGGCACGCACAGCCGGCCGCCGTTCTGGATGGCCGCGTAGGCCGCGGCGATCTGGAGCGGGGTGGCGAGCGTGTCGCCCTGGCCGATCGACATGTTGATGAAGTCACCGGGGAACCATCGGCCGTCGGGGAAGGCCTCCGGGTTGTCCTTGTGGATGCCCGCCTTCCACTGCGCGTCCGGGACCCGGCCGTCCTGTTCGAACGGCAGGTCCAGGTTGGTCGGCCGGCCGAACCCCATCGCCTCCAGGTCGCGCTGAAGCGGTTCGACCGGCGGTTCGGTCGGCGGGTAGAAGCGACGCCAGTAATCGTACCCGATCGGATAGAAAACCGTGTCGCACGAGTCCCACAGGGCCTGGGCCAGGCTGATGGACCCCAGGTTCGCCGAGGTCCAGTTGTGGAAGACCTCCTCGAGCGGGTCCTCCGGCACCTCCCAGAACGGGGGGCAGGGGTAGTACTCGGAGACCGACACCATCCCCAGACGCATCGCCGAGAGCAAGACGAACGGCTTGTACGCGGAGCCTGGCGGGTACTCGCCCTGGATGGCCCGGTTCAGCAGCGGATAGTCCCTGGCCGCCCCGAACCGCCGTTTGTACTCGTTGCTCGACATGCTCTGCACGAACAGGGCCGGGTCGTACGTCGGCGACGACGCCAGGGCTTTGATGGCGCCGGTGGTGGGGTCGATCACGACCACCGCGCCGCCGGTCGCCTGGAGGGAGCGTCCGGTGCCGCCTTCGAAGATCCCATGGGCCGACTGGAGGCCGAGGGAGAGGCTCTCCTCGGCCAGCCTCTGGGCATCGGCGTCGATGGTGAGGACCACGTCGTTCCCGGGCTGGGGGGGTCGCTCGCCGATCTGGCTCAGGATCTCGCCGGCCGAGTTCACCCTGAGCTTGATCAAGCCCTCGGTTCCGCGAAGGAACGGCTCGTACTGGGCCTCCACGCCGGTCTTGCCGACCTCGTCCCCCGGCTGATAGTCGGCGAAGGTCGGGTCTTCGAGCTGGGGCGGGCTGATCTGCCCCAGGTAGCCGAGGACGTGCGCCGCGAGGGTCCCCTCCGGGTAGATGCGGACCGGCACCTCCATCCACGCGACCCCCGGCAGCTCGTCGCTGTGCTCGCCGATGTAGAAGGCGACCCGCTTCGGCGCGTCCACCTCCACCGGCACCGGCTGGAACACGTAGTATCGGGGGTCCTCCACCCGGGACGCGAGCTCCTCGACCCGCACGCCGAGCAGTTTCGACAGCCGGTACAGCACCTCCTCCAAGTTCTCCCCCGCCGCCTGCCGGTTCACCGTGACGACCAGGCTCCTCCGGTTGTCCACGAGCACGGTTCCGGTGTCGTCGAGGATCCGCCCGCGGGGCGCGGGGAGGCCAACCAAACGAACGTAGTTCTGCGTGGCCTCGGTCTGGTACGTCTCCGACGCCAGGACCTGGAGGAACCACAGGCGCGTGGTGAGCGCCGCGAACATGAACGCCACCAGCCCGGCCAGGACCCTCAACCGCAGCCCGGCCCTATCCCCCGTCACCGGCCCCTCACCACCGAACCACCTTCTGCGAGCGCGACCCCTCGGCCAGCCGCCGGAGGAGCGGATACAGCAGCGGCGTGAGGATGGCGTTGTACACGGCGGCGAGCGCCGCCACGCGGAGCAGGTACGGGAGCGTGCTGTCGAACTGCCCCAGGAGGAACGACATCACGCCGTAGAACAGCACCCCCCCGAAGGTGCCCCCGGCCACCATCAGCGCCGGCAGGATGGGCGAGGGGCTCACGATGTACTGGCGGAGCAGCCCGACCGCGTAGCCGACAAGGGTGAGCGTGAGGGCAGTGATGCCCTTCGGCTGGTTCAGCAGGAAGTCCTGGGCCATGCCGCCAGCGAACCCGGAGATGGCCCCGGACGAAGGCCCCTCGAGGAGAGCGAACACGATCGTGAGCAGGTACATGAGCTCGGGGCGCGCGCCGAGCAGCCGCACGTCCGCGAACACGGTCGTCTGCGCCAGCAGCGCGATGACGATCACGGCGGTGAGCGTGAAGAACCGGCGCACGAGCCAGACTACCTCGACGCATTCGACAGGACCACCAGCACGATGTCGAGGGTGGAGAAGTCCACGGCCGGGCTCACCGTGACGAACTTCTCCAAAGCCACCTCTTCGGGCAGTACCCGGGACACGGTCCCGATCAGGATGCCCGGCGGATACAGGCCCTGCGCCACCCCCGGGATCCGATAGCCGGCCGTCACCACCTGCTCCCCCGCCTCCACATCGGTGGTGACGTCCACTAATCCCATCCGCAAATCCTGGTCTCCATGGCCCGAGACCAGGCCGGTCTGCCGCGACGTCTCCAAGCGACCGGCCACCGCCGAGTCGGGGTCAACGATCAGTTGGACGACGGCGGAATCGGTCGTCGCCTGCACGACATGGCCGACCAGCCGCTTGCCGCTCGCGACCACAGGCATGTCCATCAGAACACCGTCGCTCGAACCCTTGTTGATCGTGAAGGTCCACTCGAAGTTCGACACTCCGCTCGCGATGATCTGCGCGGCCAGCGTTTCGACGTTCGGGCCCAGGCTCTCCTGGACCGCCAAGAGTTCCTCGAGCTCGTGCAGACGCTGCTCGTTGGTAACTGTGGTCCCGAGCTGCGACTCGAGCTCCGCCACCCGGTCCCGAAGCCGCTCGGTCTCGGCGCGGATGGCCGGGAGGCGGACCATCGTGGAAAAGAAGTTGCCGATGGGATCCGTGAGCTTCGACACCGCCTCCTGAAGCGGGCTGATCAGTGTGATGGCGACGCGGCCCAGTCCTGCGAGCGGTCCGTCCTCGCCCTCCCGGTAGTCCACAGTGATCGTGACGAGCGACAACGAGACCAGGGCCACGACCAGGACCCGTGCGCTTCGTGCTCTGGAGGGAAGCGCCATCCCGCTACCCGCGGGACGGGCTCACCAGGACCCGCTGGAGGATCTCGAACTCCTCTAGGCACCGGCCGGACCCGATGGCCACGGAGGACAGCGGGTTGTCGGCGATGTGGACCGGCATGCCGGTCTCGTGCCGAAGGCGCTTGTCGAATCCTCGAAGCAGCGCGCCGCCGCCGGTGAGCACGACGCCCCTGTGCATGATGTCGCCGGCGAGCTCGGGGGGCGTCCGGTCGAGAGTGGACTTGATGGCGTCGATGATCGAGGTGACCGGCTCCTCGATGGCCTGGCGGATCTCGCTGTCCGAGATCTGGATGGTCTTGGGGAGGCCGCTCACCAGGTCCCGTCCCGGGATCTCCGCGATCAGCTCTTCCTGCATCGGGTACACGGACGCCACGGCGAGCTTGATGGCCTCGGCCGTGCGTTCGCCGAGCAGGAGCGAGTACTCCTTCTTCACGTAGCTGATGATGGCCTCGTCGAGCTCGTCACCCCCGATCCGGAGGCTGGTGCTGGTCACGATGCCGCCGAGGGAGATCACCGCCACCTCGGTGGTGCCGCCGCCGATGTCGACGATCATGTTGCCGGTGGGCTGGTGGATCGGGAGGCCCGCGCCGATCGCGGCGGCCATGGGCTCCTCGATGATGTACGCGCGGCGGGCCCCGGCCGCGATGGTGGCTTCCTCGACGGCCCGCTGCTCCACACCCGTGCATCCCGACGGTACACACACCACCACGCGCGGCTTGGCCAGGAGGCGACGCTTGTGCACCCGCTGGATGAAGTACCGAAGCATCTTCTCGGTGACGTCGAAGTCCGCGATGACGCCGTCCTTCAGCGGCCGGACCGCCTGGATGTGGTTCGGGGTGCGGCCGATCATCCGCTTGGCCTCGTTGCCCACGGCGACGATGGCTCCGGTCATCGTGTTGATGGCAACAACCGAGGGTTCGTTCAGCACGATGCCGCCGTTCCGAACGTAGACGAGCGTGTTCGCGGTCCCCAAGTCGACGGCCATGTCCTGACCCAGGAACCCGAACATCCCCTCGGCGCCCATGCTGCCGCGACGCTGGGGCACAAGACTTCGTCGAACCCTCTCGGCCATTCGGATTCGCGACTGTTGTACAGGACGGGGGTCGGGGTGGCAACCTGGGGCGCGCCGGAGCGCAACCCCGAATGCGTAACCCTCGCCCCCAGAGTAGGGTCGAAGCAGCCGAGGATGACCGCTCGCGCATGGGGAGGAGCGCGTTGGCCGTAGCCGTCCTGTTCCCCGGGCAGGGATCCCAGTTCCCGGGCATGGCCGACCCCTGGACCGAGCATGATGCGGGCTTGGCCGTCATGGAAGAGGCCTCGGGGGCCATTGGAACGGACGTTGTGGCCGCCTGCCGCGACGAGGGGCTGCTTTCGACCACCGAGTTCGTCCAGCCCGCCCTGCTCGCCTGCGACGTGGCGGCGTTCCGGGTCCTTGAGGCGGAGGGGGCTCGCTTCGACGCGGCCGCGGGACATTCCCTGGGCGAGTTCGCCGCGATCGTGGCGGCCGGGGTCGTGGGTTTCTCCCCGGCTCTCGGCGCGGTGGCGGCCCGGGGCCGGGCCATGCAGATGGCGTCGGACCGCCGGGCCGGGACCATGACGGTCCTGGTCGGGGTGACCCCGGAGGAAGCGGCCGAGATCTGCGAGTCCGCCGGACGGGGCGACGTCCTCGCGGTGGCGAACGAGAACGCATCGAACCAGGTGGTCCTGTCCGGGACGGTCGAGGCGATCGAGCGAGCCGAGGAGGCCGCGAAGAGCCGGGGCGCCAGGGCCATCCGGCTGAAGGTGGCCGGTGCCTTCCATTCCCCCCTCATGCAGCCCGCGGTGGAGCCCATCCGCGAGGCCCTGGCGAAGCTGGAGTTCGCGGAGCCCCGGTTCCCCATCGTGGCCAACGTGTCCGCACGGTTCGTGGGCCAACCCGCCGCGCTCCGCGACGGGCTTTCCCGCCACGTCGTCTCGCCGGTGCGATGGGAACGCTCGATGCAGGCGCTCGCCGAGGCCGGCATCGACGTGTTCGTCGAGGCCGGCCCGGGCCAGGTGCTCTCGAAGCTGGCGAAGCGGGCGTTCCCCGGCCTTCGGGTCGCCTCCGTGGGCTCGCCGGAGGAGGCGGCGGCCTTCGCCCGGGCGGCGAGCGAGGAGGTCGCATCGTGAGTCGGTCGGACCCCCAGCCCCAGCCCGACCTCGGCGAGTCGGCCGCGCTGCCCATCACCCTGATGGTCGCGCCGACCACCGGCCGGCTTCGGGTCCTTCCCCCCCGCCGGTTCCGAGGCGGCCGGGAGTGGGTGGAGAAGGGCCAGCCGGTGGCCCGCGTGGAACACGGGGGGTCGGCGGACGATATCCTCGCCCCCATGCACGGACGGATGGGTGGCATCCTCGGGCGCGACGGCCAGCCCGTCTCGGTCGGCCAGCCGGTGGCATGGATGGAGGGCGGGGAGGAGCGGCAGGCATGACCGCCGGGCGCCACGCCACCGTCGCCGGCGTCGGGTCGGCCCTCCCCGGGCGAATCGTCACGAACGCGTTCTTCGAGTCCATCGTCGACACGAGCGATGAGTGGATCCGCCAGCGCACGGGGATCGGCGAGCGCCGGTTCGCCGCGGACGGCGAAGCCACCTCGGACCTCGCCACGGCGGCCGTGTGGAGGGCCCTCGACGCGGGGGGCATCGCTCGCGATCAGGTGGACCTGCTGATCTGCGCCACGCTCACCCCCGACACCCCGATCCCCGCCGCGGCGGTGTGGACGCAGCGCAAGCTCGGCATCGGCTGTCCGGCGTTCGACCTCAACGCGGCTTGTGCCGGATTCTCGTTCGGGCTTTCCACCGGCGCAGCGTTCATCGAGTCGGGGGCTGCGGAGACGGTGGTCGTGGTGGGGGCCGAGGTGCTGTCACGGGTGCTCGACATGACCGACCGCAGCACGTGCGTGCTGTTCGGGGACGGGGCCGGCGCCGTGGTTCTCCGGCCATCGGATGTGCCGGGGATCATCGGCACGATCCTCGGCACCGACGGAGGGGCGGCGGAGCTGCTGATCATCCCGGCGGGCGGCTCGGCCCGCCCGGCCACGGCGGAGACCGTTGCCCAGCGGGACCACGCGATCAGGATGCCGTCAGGCCGCGACGTGTTCAAGCGGGCGGTGACCGAGATGGCGGGGGCCTGCCGCGAGCTCCTAGAGAAATCCGGCTACCAACCCGAGGACGTGGACCTGCTCATCCCCCACCAGGCGAACTCGCGGATCATGATCGCCGTGGCGGAGCGACTTGGGATCGGCATGGACCGGGCCGTGATCGACGTGGAGGCGGTCGGCAACACGTCCTCGGCGTCCATCCCCATCGCGCTCGACCGGGCGTGGCGGGCCGGGCGGATCCAGCAGGACGCGGTGGTGCTGCTGACCTCGTTCGGCGCCGGCCTGGCGTGGGGGGCGAACCTGCTTCGATGGACGGCGCCGGAACCAACGTCGTGAAGGTCGCCGTCGTGACCGGCGGCTCCCGGGGCATCGGCCGCGCATGCGCGGAGGCGCTTGCGGCCGGGGGATGGAAGGTAGCCGTGGGCTACCGGACCAGCGACACCGACGCCAAAGAGGCGCTCCAGGCCATCGAGGCCGCCGGCGTAGGCGGGCGCATCGTCCACCTCGACGCCTTGGACGAGGGTTCGGTTTCGGAGGCCTTCCGGGAAGTGGGCGAGACCCTCGGGCCGGTCACCGGCCTGGTGAACAACGCCGGCTACTCCCGGGACGGGCTCCTCGTGAAGTACTCCATAGACGAGTACGAGCGCACCTTGGACACGAACGTGCGCGGCGCGTTCCTGTGCTCCCAGGCCGCGCTTCGATCGATGCTCAGGGCAAAGTGGGGCCGGATCGTGAACATGTCCTCGGCTGTTGCCCTGCACGGAAACCCGGGCCAAACCGTCTACGCCGCGTCGAAGTCGGCGCTGGTGGGCATCACGAAGTCGCTGGCCCGGGAAGTGGGAGGCAAGGGCATCACGGTAAACGCCGTCTGCCCCGGGCTGGTGGACACCGAGATGACCTCGCACCTCACGGGACAGGCCCGGGCCTACTACGTTGACCAGACCCCGCTCGGCCGGACCGCGCATCTGGAGGAGGTCGCCGCCGTGGTCCGGTTCCTAATGTCGAACGAGGCATCCTACGTGAACGGCGCGGTGATCCCGGTCGACGGGGGGCTCACGGCCTAGTCGGCCGGGGCCGCTCCCTCTAGAGTTTGCGGGCACCGGACGGAGGCAAGGAGGAAGGATGGACAAGGCGGAGATCGGGGCCCGGGTCCGAAAGGTCCTGGCGGAGCAGCTGGCCGTCGACGAGACGCAGGTCACGCCCGACGCTCGGTTCGCCGAGGACCTGAACGCGGACTCGCTCGACCTCGTTGAGGCCGTCCTCGCCCTCGAGGAGGAGTGGAACATCGAGATTCCCGAGGACGAGATGGATGGCGTGAAGACCGTGGGCCAAGCCGTCGAGCTCGTGGCCTCCAAGCTCGGTGTCGGCTGAGCGCACGGTCGTCGTCACCGGCATCGGGCCGGCCACGCCGATCGGCATCGGCGTCGATGACTTCTGGGCCGGCGCGACCTCCGGCCGGAACGGCATCCGCCGGATCGAGCGGTTCGACCCGGCCGCCCTTCCCGTGACGCTGGCCGGCGAGGTCGACGGCTTCCAAGCCTCGGACTGGCTCGAACCCAAGGAGGCTCGCAGGACCGACCGGTTCGTGCACTTCGCCGTGGCTTCGGCCAAGCTCGCGTGGGACGACGCGGGCCGCCCCGAGGTCGCCTCCGACCGAGCCGGTGTGGTGTTCGCCACCGGCATCGGCGGGATCGAGTGGCTCCTCAACCAACACGACGTCCTGCGGGACAAGGGCCCCGGTCGGGTGAGCCCGTTCATGGTGCCGGCCCTCATGGCCAACGCGGCCGCCGGCCACATCGCCATGATCTACGGCCTCACCGGGCCGAACCTGTGCACGATCTCCGCGTGCGCCTCCAGCAACCACGCGGTCGGCGAGGGCATGCGCCTCGTTCGCGACGGGTACGTCGACCTCTGCATCGTCGGCGGCTCGGAGGCCGCCACCCTGCCCCTCACCATCGCCGCGTTCGCACAGATGACGGCGCTGACCAACAACCCGGATCCCGAGAACGCCAGCCGCCCGTTCGACGCCGACCGGGACGGTTTCGTGCTTTCCGAGGGAGCCTGCGCACTGGTCCTGGAGACGGAGGACCGGGCCCGAGCCCGGGGAGCGAGGATCTACGGGGAGGTCGCGGGATACGGCGCCTCCGCGGACGCCTTCCACATCACGGCGCCGGATCCGAAAGGGTCGGGCGCCGCCCTGGCGCTCCGTCGGGCCCTCGACGACGCGGGCGAGGAGCCGGAAGCCGTCGACTACGTGAACGCGCACGGCACGTCCACCCAGTTGAACGACGCCTCCGAGACGAAAGCGATCAAGGCCGCGCTGGGCGAGGACGCCGCGCACGAGGTGGCCGTGTCCTCCACGAAATCGATGACCGGGCATATGCTCGGTGCCGCCGGAGCCGTGGAGGCCGCCGCGTGTCTGTTGGCGATCCAACGCGGCGTGATCCCGCCGACCATCCATTATCGCAACCCCGATCCCGACTGCGACCTCGACTACGTGCCGAACGAGGCTCGGCAGGCCGACGTACGACTCGCCGTGTCGAACTCCTTCGGGTTCGGCGGCCAGAACGCGGTGGTGGCCTTCCGCCGCGCCGGCTGACCCGCCGCGGGTGCGCGACGCACCCGGGTACTCTCCCTATCCGAAGAAGAGCTTCAGCTCGCGCAAGGCCGATTCCGGCGAGTCGCTGCCATGCACAAGGTTCTCGGTGATGATCGTGCCGAAGTCGCCCCGGATGGTGCCGGGCGGGGCGGCCACGGGGTCGGTCGGCCCCATCAGCATCCGCAGCACCGGCACGGCCTGCTCACCCTCCAGCTGGGCCACGACCACCGGGCCGGACGTGATGAACTGGACCAGGTCGTCGAAGAATGGCTTCTCCCGGTGCTCCGCGTAGTGCTCCTCGGCCAGCGGGAGGTCGATGTCCATCATCCGCATCTCGGCGATGCGGAGGCCCTTGGCCTCGATGCGCCGCAGGACCTCGCCGATCAGGCCCCGGCGCACCGCGTCCGGTTTCACGATCAGCACGGTCGATTCCGAAGCCATGTTCACGTTCCCCGTCCGAGGGCCTCGCGGGCGTCCGCGACAGTATAGAGAGAGCCCGTGACCAGGATGAGGTCCTCCCCGTCCGCGGCGGCGCGCGCCGCCTCCAGGGCGTCGGCCACCGAGCCGAGCGACACCACCGGGACACCGGCCTCGGCGAAGGCCTCCGCCACCCGTTCGGCTCCGCCCGAGCGCGCACTCTCGTTCCGCGCGGCGTACGCCCGGAACGCGAGCGGGGCCAGCACCTCGACGATGCCGTCGACGTCCTTGTTGGCCGAGACGGCCATCACGACGTGCAGCCGGCTCCAGGCGAAGGCCTCTCGCAGTGCCGCCGCCAGGGCCTCCGCCCCGGAGGGGTTGTGGGCGCCGTCCAGCACGATCACCGGTCGCCGGGCGGCCACCTCCAACCGTCCCGGCGACGTCGCCCCCGCCAAGGCAGCCCGGACGGCCTTAAGCGAGAGGGCCCGGTCCAGGAACGCCTCCAGCGCAACGATCCCCACCGCCACGTTCCTGGCCACGTGCTCCCCAAAGAGCGGCAGCACCAGGTCGTCGTAGGTCCCGTGGAGGCCGCGGATCGAGATCACCTGGCCGCCCACGGCCGGTCGCCGCTCTTCGAGCGCGAAGTCGCGGCCCTCGTACAACAGGCGGGCCTCGAATCCCTCGCACCGATCGCGGATCACCCGGAATGCCTCCTCCGGTTGCTCCCGGCTGACCACGACCTTGCCCGGCTTGACGATTCCGGCCTTCTCGGTCGCGATCTGCTCCACGGTGGATCCCAGCTCCGGGTGGTCGAGCGCGATCGGGCAGATCACGGCCACGTCGCCGGCGACCAGGTTCGTGGCGTCCCACGCGCCGCCCATCCCCACCTCGAACACGCCGAGCGACACCGGCTTGTCCGAGAACCACACGAAGGCGAGCGCGGTGATCACCTCGAAGTACGTCACGCGCTGCCCCTTGGCATCGACGAGCTCGAGCAACGGGAGGAGCCGCTCGTACTCCGAGGCGAACTCCTCCTCGGAGATGGGCTCACCGCACACGGCGATCCGCTCGGTCACCGAATGCAGGTGGGGCGACGTGTACAGCCCCGTCGTGAGGCCGTGGGCGCACGCGAGCCCGGTGATGGAACGCGCCGTGGTCGTCTTTCCGTTCGTGCCCGTGACGTGGATGGTGGGGTACGTGAGCTGGGGGTCGTCGAGCTGCTCGGCGAGGGCCGTGATCCGGGTGAGGTCCGGCACCATCCGCTCGGGCTGCCGGGCGTCGAGCTCCGCCAAGGCTTCCTCGAACCGCACCGGCTCAGCCCTCGGGGGGCTTCAGAACCACCTCGATCCCCGGGCCCTCGCCGTCCCCCATCCCCAGCTCCTCGATGTTGCCGGCCTCGATCAGGTCGGTCTGGGCGAGCCGCAGCTTCTCGATCCGCTCGGCGGTATCACGCACGCTCACGCGTTGCACGGGCGCGCGGAGCGACACCCGGGCAAGGGCCTTCTCCTTGCGCACGGCGGTAAGCACGGCCGCCGTCACCTCGTACACCTCCGGATCGCCGCCGTCCGCGGCCCCCAAGAGCTCGCCCGCTACCGGCCAGCCGGACAGGTGGATCGAGCCCTGCCGCCACCACGACCAGACCTCCTCGGTCACGTACGGGAGGAACGGCGCGAACAGGCGCAGCAGGGCCGCGAGCGCGAGGCGAAGCGACCCCACGGCGGAGCCCGCCGCCTCCGGACCGTGCCCGCCGTAGGCTCGTCCCTTCACCAACTCGACGTAGTCGTCGCAGAACCCCCAAAAGAACCGCTCGGCCACGTCGAGGGCCCGGGCGTGGTCGTACCCGTCGAACGCGCGGGTCGCCTCCTCCACCACCCTCGCAAGCTGTAGCAACATCGAGCGGTCCAGAGGGCCGGTGACCGGGCCCTCGGAGGCCTCGATCGACAGGACGAACCTCGACACGTTCAGGACCTTGATGGCCAGGCGGCGCCCCACCTTGATCTGGTTCTCGTCGAAGGCCGTGTCGACCCCGAGGCGCGCGCTGGACGCCCAGTACCGGACGGCGTCCGCCCCGTACCGCTCGAGCAGCGGCATGGGGGTGACCACGTTCCCCTTGGACTTCGACATCTTCTTCCGCTCGGGGTCCAGCACCCAGCCCGAGATCGCCGCGTTGGTCCACGGCAGCGAGTCGTGTTCGAGGTGCGACTTCAACACCGTGTAGAACAGCCACGTCCGGATGATGTCGTGGCCCTGTGGCCGAAGGTCCATGGGGAACAGCCGCCCGAACAGGTCATCGTCATCGACCCACTTCCCCGCGATCTGCGGCGTCACCGACGAAGTCGCCCACGTGTCCATGACGTCCGGGTCGCCGGTGAACCCACCGGGCTTTCCTCGCTGGCCGGCCGTGTAGCCCTCCGGCAGGTCGTCGGACGGGTCGATGGGCAGCCGGTCCTCGGGCGGGAGGAGCGGATGTTCGTGGTCCGGCTCGCCGTGCTCGTCCAGCCGGTACCACACGGGGAATGGGACGCCGAAGAACCGCTGGCGGCT
>Ga0209853_1000304_pt1 | contig 13699 bp, 19 predicted proteins | sample GWRWS1_30_40_FD_187224 | JGI IMG/M metagenome (GOLD analysis project Ga0209853, IMG submission 187224) | Riverbed sediment microbial communities from areas with vegetation nearby in Columbia River, Washington, USA - GW-RW S1_30_40 (SPAdes)... | ecosystem: Environmental > Aquatic > Freshwater >...
GCGTCAGGTGAATCAGACCACCTGATCAATAAGTTGGTGGTTCGATTCAGCCAACGGATGGAAAGCATCCGTTGGCATCGAACCACTAGAAAACCTGCCTCATCCTTTACCTCGGGTGAGCGTAAGCGCGAAGGTCCGCTCCACATAGTCGAGAATGGCGTCCACCCCCTCCTCGACCGACAGCCGGGTGGTATCGACCACCAACTCCGCCGCGTCGGGCTCCTCGTAGGGCGCGGTGATGCCGGTGAAGTCGGCGATCTCGCCGCGACGGGCCCGGCGATAGAGGCCCTTGGGATCGCGCTGCTCGCAGTCGCGATGCAGGCGACGAAGCCGACGGCGAAGCCGGCGGCAGATCGCAGAGCGACTGCGCTCTGGCCGCATGCGCCCCCGCTCAGCAACACATAGCCTGCCCCAATCACTACCGCCGCGACGATGATCACGACGATCACGATAATCAGTGTCTTTCGAATCATGTTCTCACCTGCTCCGACCCTACCTGATCTTGATGATTCCCGTGAGTAACAGGACTACACCTGCGATGACGACGGCGGCCAAGAGGCCGAACAGAAGCCAGCCTAACAGGAAGGCCACGACCGCGCCCACCCCAATATGCGACCATTGCACCGTTATTGCCAGGTTTCCCACCTCACAGAAGACCGATCACGCTTCCGACAAGCGACATGTTCTGGCTCCTCCGTGTCTCACGTCTTCATGATGTTCTTGCCTGCCGGGCGCTTTCGCACACGACCACGTCCACCCGATGACTTGGACGCACGCCTCTTTGCCGCGGTCATCCGACCGCCCCTGCTCTTCTTTGCCATTTGTTTCATCTCCTCTTCAGTTCTCGTTCTCTATGTTCGTGATTATGGCTTGGTCACGACGGCGGCGTCCAGTGTGACCGCCGCGATCCGGGCCAACGCCCTGCCGTTCAACGTCGCGCCAGTGCTCAGCGATACGGCCTGATCCGACATGATCGTCCCAATGAAGGTCGAGCCCGTTCCGAGCGTCGCCGAGGTGCCGACCTGCCAGAAGATGTTCGCGGCCTGCGCGCCCCCTGCAAGGATCACGTGCATGCCGGGGGATACGTCGAGGGTGGAGGCTATCTGGAAGATGAATACCGCACTCGCGTTGCCCAGGGCGTCTAAGGTGAGATCGCCCGAGGAGATCTCAAGGCCCGACGTGGACTTGTAGAGGCCGGGTGTGAGCGTCTGTCCGCCCAGGTTTCCGGCCACGCTCACGGGACACAGGGTCCGACCTGCGGCGTCGTTGTACGCGGTCGTCAAATCGAGTTGTGCCTGAGCTGCGACCGCATCGCCGCCGTGGGTCGACCCGATTATGTTCCCCGGCGGGAACCCAACGATCGCGGTACCCGGACTCACGCCGACATCGCCGGTCACCGTGCTCGAGCCAGTGTTCGTCACCGTCGAGCCCGCCAAGACCGCGAAATTCCCGGCCGTCAAGAGGACCACGGTCAGCTGGCCGCAGGCGGAGGACGAGGTCGATGTGGTGAAACTCCACACGAAGTTGCTCTGCATCGGATTGCCCGCGAGGTCCCGGACCCCGGATGTGATCGTGGCCGTGTACGTCGTGTTCGCTGCGAGGTCGCTCGCCGGATCAAGGCCCGCGGTCAGTCCCGCGTAGCTCACCCCGCCGGACACCGGCGTCGCCCCGAGTCTCAGGAGGAAAGTCGATGCGGTGATCGTCGCGGGGTCCATCGCCTCGCTGAACGTCGCCGAGATGTTGCTGTTGACCGCCACGGCGACGACGGGGCTCGTCGAAACCACGACGGGGAACGTGGTGTCCGCGATCGTCCCGGTTGTGAAGCCCCAGACGTAGTTGACCGCAAGTGCGTGGCCCGCCGCGTCCTTCGCCCCGGTCGTGATCGTGGCCGTATGCGCGGCGCTGACCGCGAGATTGCCCGAGGGTACGAACGTCGCGGTCACGCCCGTATACGTCACGGTCCCTGCAACCGCGGTCGTCCCTCTCTTGAGCAGGAACGTCGACGCAGAGATCGTCGTCGGATTCATCGCCTTGCTGAACGTGACGAGGATCTTCGTGTTGATCGCCACACCGGTGGCGGCATAGGTAGGCGACGTCGAGGTCACCGTGGGCGCGGCTCCCGTTGGAGTCGGCGTCTGTGTGAACAGGATGTAGCCCGCCCCAATGAGTACCGCCACGAGGACGATTACGATGATGATGACAACCAATACCTTTCGAACAACCATTGTGCTACCCTTCTCTCGTGTCTCAAACGGCTGGCGGCGGTTAACGTAGCCCCTCAGCTGGATGGCGCCCTTAGCCAGAATTGAATCCGCCTTGTCCGATTCACCCAACCCCTCTGGAACATGTGGACGCCGAACAATCACGATATCAAAATCAGGAGAACGTTCGAGTCTCTCCGACCGTCCGTTTTCTCCCGGGCGCACGTGATCGCACCGCGATGGGGAGGCATCGCGGGGCCCCGGCGTCTAGTGCTCCCCCGGTCCTCGTGCTCTCCCAGAAACTCGAGCTCGGGCTGTCGACGGTCACGCTATCGAGACTACCGATGCGACGCCGAGCCCGCCCGAAAGGGGCACATGTGCACGATTGTCGCCTTGGTTCTCCTGTCGCAGAGTTCCGTCGGTGGTGGACACGATGCAAGCCCCGACGAGTCTGCACCCCGACGTGGCCGTAGGGTGCTCGTTGTCGCCGTCACCGTACTGGGTGGGTCCCTACGTGTTCGCATCGAGAGTTATGGCGCCCATGTGTGCGAACGCCCTGCCCGCCAGCATCCCCGGGACAGGTCACCCCACACGGGGCACGTCGGGCCCTCCCCACGATGGCCGCTACCGCGCCACCGCCAGGCTACCGATCTGACTTTGAAGCCGCTCTACTGCGAGACCGATGCACGGTTGCTGCCGTGGTTCCCACCTCACAGGGGACCTAGGATCGTGGGCAGGAACCAGCCCACAATTATCGCGACAATCCACACCACGACCGCGACCGCGAGGGCTCTGAACCCGCTCATCTCATAGAGGAGCGCGAGAGCGACCAGCCAGCCAAGTCCGGCAACGACGGCCGCCAGGAGCCCCGAACCCAGGAAGAAGTACGCGAGTGCGTAGATGATCGCACCGACGAGGGCAGCCAGGAAGGCGGTTCCGATCCCCTCACTCTGCTGGAAGAGCTTCGTGACCACGTAGATGATGATTGCCGAAATAATCCATCCGATGACGAAGAAGATCACGGCCCCGAGGGCCGACCCGGAAAAGGTGATTCCGCCAATCGTTGTAGGCATCTCCACACCTCCCTAGGTCCTCATGATCTTTCGACCGGCCTTGCGGCCCTTGACGGGACCGCGCCCACCCGGCGACTTCGCGGCGCGCCGCTTCGTCGCCGTCATCCGACCGCCCCTGCTCTTCTTTGCCATGGTTCTTGACTCCTTTGTGTTTTTCTTCGCGACTCGCTACTCCTGCCTCAGGGCCGAGTGACGGCATTGGCGTCCATGGTGACCGCGGTCTGTGCCAACGCCCTGCCGAGCAGCGTCGCGCCGGTCTGCAGCGCAATCTGCGTTTGACACAGGATAGTCCCCTTGAAGTCAGACGTCGTTCCAAGGACCACTTGACCGGAGACTTGCCAGAAGATGTTCTTGGCCTGTGCGCCGCCGCTCAGGGTGACAATGGCGCCGTTGCCCACGGTAAGGTCTTGTGCAATCTGGAAGATCCAGACATCATCGGCGCCGCCCGAGAGCGTGACCCCGGTGGCGAACGTGACTCCCGTCCCCCACTTGTAGAGGCCGGGGACAAGGGTCAACCCGTCGATGTTCCCGGCGCCCAGCTCCGTGTAATCCGGCAGCGTCCGTCCGGCGGCATCGGTGAACGCGTTTTGCATGTCGAGGATGGCCGTGGTCATCGTAGATGGAGTGGGGGGCGCCATGTCGGCTGCGTAGATCCTTCCGGTAACTAGGCTCGACGTCGCAAAGACGTTCGAGGAATCCATTGACAAGGCAAATCCGATTATGAAGCTCGTGGCGGCCGGACTAAGTCCGATATCTCCGACAATTGAAGTGGTTCCAGTGGTTGTGATTGTTGTTTTCGCCAGAATCACGAAATTGCCGGCCGTTCCAAGGACTACCGGCGCTGGACCCTGCGGTCCAGTTGAACCCGTCGTGAAGCTCCATACGAAGTTGGCCGCCAGCACGTTGCCGGCGAGGTCCCTGGCCCCGGTCGTGATCGTGGCGGTGTATACGGTGGTGGCGGTGAGATTGGTTGCCGGCCTAAGGGTCGCGGTGAGGCCGGCGTACGTCACGGTGCCGGACACAGACGTCGTTCCCTGCTTCAGGGTGAACGTCGACGCCGTAATCGTCAAGGGGTCCATCGCCTCGCTGAACGTTGCGAGAACATCGGTGTTGACCGCCACGCCGGTGGCGGCATCGACTGGGAATGTGGACGCCACCAGGGGTGGGGTGGTGTCTGGAGTCGTACCCGTCGTGAAGCTCCATACGAAGTTGGCCGCCAGCACGTTGCCGGCGAGGTCCTTGACCCCGGCCGTGATCGTGGCGGTGTATACGGTGCTGGCGGCGAGATTGCTTGCCGGATTGAAGGTCGCGGTACGGCTAGCGAAGGTCACGGTGCCGGACACAGACGTCGTCCCTTGCATCAGGGTGAACGTTGCAGTCGTGATCGTCAAGGGGTCCATCGCCTCGCTGAACGTGACGAGGACTTTCGTGTTGATTGGCACGCCGGTGGCAGCAGAGGCGGGGGATGTGAACGTCACCAGGGGTGGGGTGGTGTCTGGAATCGTACCCGTCGTGAAGCTCCATACGAAGTTGGCCGCGAGCGCGTTGCCGGCGAGGTCCCTGGCCCCGGTCGTGATCGTGGCGGTGTGCCCGGCGCTCGCCGCGAGGTTGCTCGAGGGTGCGAAGGTCGCGGTCACGCCCGTATAGGTCACGGTCCCGGCGACCGAGGTCGTCCCTCTCTTCAACGTGAACGTCGACGTGGTGATCGTTGCCGGGCTCATCGCCTCGCTGAACGTGACGAGGATTTTCGTGTTGATTGGCACGCCGGTGGCGGCAGAGACGGGGGATGTGGACGTCACGGTGGGCGCGGTGCCCTGGGTTCCCGGCGGGGTCTGCGTGAGCAGGTAGTAGCCCGCCCCCAGCAGAACCGCCAATAGGACGATTACGACGATGATAACGATCAATACCTTTCGAACGACCATGTGAATAACCTTCTTCCCTGTCACAAACGCCGGAACCCGGTTAACTACCCCCCTCCCGTCCATGGCGCCGATAGACAAGATTAATAACTCCGTGTCCAATTTCCATACGGCCTCTGGGTTATGTGGTCACCAGACGACCTCGATATCCGCATCGTCAAAGCGCTGGCTTCTCCCAGCTCGTTCCAGTGGGACCCCCGGATATCCTTTTCCAACGTGGCAAAAGGGCTCGCCATTGACGAAGAGACAGTCCGAAACAGGCTGAACCGCATGAACGAGGTCGGGTTCCTGCAGGGATGGCAGCTCGTGCTGAACCCGGTGCTCCTTGGCCGGCAGGCCGCAATGATGGAACTGGCGGTCAGCGACCCCGAAACGAAGCCTCAGGTGATTTCGCGACTTAAGCTCCTGGAGGGCGTTACCCTCATTGACGACTTCTACGGGAACAAGCTCGCAGTCCAAACGTTGTACGAGAATGAGGGAGCGCTCACGAGACAGATCGAGCTGATCTCGTCCCTCTGCGGTTGCCCGACCCCGGTCTGGTGGAAGCTCGGCTTCCCTCCCTGCGACGTGACCCCGACACATACGGACTGGCGGATCATCCAGGCCCTTCGACAGAATGCGAGGGGGAGGTTGTCGGACGTCTCCCGCGACCTCCGCATCTCGACCCGGACCGTGAAGAGGCACCTGAAACACCTGATCGAAGGGAACGCGTTCTACCTCGATCCCGTCCTGGACCTCGGGAAGGTCGGCGGCCTGCGGTGCCGACTCTGGGTCGTCTCCGAACCGGGCAAGAAACACGCCGTCGACAAGATGATCCTGGCCGGACTCCAGAGAATCATCTCGACCCACACCGCTCCGGAGGAGTACTCCCTGTTCGTCGCCCACTGCGCGAACGCGTCCCAGGTCCAGGAGATCGCGCACTGGGTGGCGAAGCTGGACGGTGTCCGAGAAGTCCGATCGAACATCGACGTGGAACACATCCACGTCCAGGAGTGGCTTGACGCGGAGTTGGAGAGGCGGCTGTCCTCTCTCGCTTCCTAGCCGGTCCCGGGCGGTCTCGACCCCGACCACCTTCACTCAGAACAGCACGACGCGGACGCGCTCCCCCTTCTCGACGAGGTCCACGTTCGCGGGGATCTCGATGTACCCGTCCGCGTGGGCCATCGACGTGATCGCCCCGCTCTCCTTGTACGCGGGCACCGCCATCCCGTCCTCGACCCGCACGGTGTGGAACTCCACGCGCCCCATCGAGGACACGATCCTCTTTGAGAGCGGGAGTTCGACGACCTTCTCCGCCGCGGGGGGCAGCCGGGCGATCGTCCGGAGCATCGGCGCGAGCATCATGTAGCAGTTCGAGAGGCACGAGGTCGGGTACCCGGGCATCCCGAGGACCGCCCTCCCGCCGACGACCCCGAGGACGGTCGGCTTCCCGGGCTTCACCGCCACGCCGTGGAACCGCACCTCCCCCATCGCCAGGAGGACGTCGAGGATCATGTCCTTCTCCCCGACGCTCGAGCCGCCGCTGAACACGACGAGGTCGAGGCGGGCCGCCCGGCGGATCGCGGCCTTCAGCGCCTCGAGCCGGTCCGGCACCCGCCCCAGGAGGACGGGCTCGCCCCCCGCCTCCCGCACGACGGAGGCCATCGTGTGCGCGTTGATGTCGTACACCTGCCCGGGGCGAATCTTCTCCCCGGGAGGGATCACCTCGTCGCCCGTCGTCAGGATCGCGACCCGAGGTTTCGCGAAGACGTCGACGTCCTTCGCCCCCACCGCCGCGATCGCGCCCACCTTGGCGGGGGTGAGGAACTCGCCGGCGCGGACGACGACCTCGCCTCGGCGGATGTCCTCGCCCTTCCCGGACACGTTCTCTCCGGGATGGACCGGCGAGTACACCCGCACCGCGTTCCCCTCCCGCTCCGTGTCCTCCACCATCACGACCGCGTCCGCGCCCCTCGGAAGCGTGGATCCCGTCGCGACCTCCGTCGCGGTCCCCTTCGCGACCGCCTTCTTCGGAACGGAGTCCGCGTACAGGGTCTCGATCCGCCGCAACTCCGCGGGCCGGAACTTCCCCGCCCGGTACGTGTCCGAGGCCCGCACCGCGTACCCGTCCATCGCCGCGCGGTCCGCGAGGGGCACGTCGATCCCCGAGACGACATCCTGGGCCGCGACCCGATGCAGGGACCCGAGGAGCGGGACCCGCTCCGTCCGCCCGATCGGGGTCGCGAGGGCGTCGAGCATCCGGAGGGCGTCGTCCAGGGAGACGAGGGCCCGCAGGGGGCGCATCCCGTGGCCGTGGTGCTCCCGGTCCTCGTGATCGTGCCCACGACCCCGGTGGCGGGGCGGGCTCACCGGCCCATCACCCCGACCGCGTGGCCGAGCTCCGGGAGGATCAGGGACTTCATCGCGAGGAGGCACGCGGCGGGGGAGCCGGGGAGGCAGAACAGGAGGCGCGTCTTGTACACGCCCGCGATCGCGCGGCTCAGCATCGCGGAAGCGCCGATGTCCCGGTAGCTCAGGACCCGGAACAGCTCCCCGAATCCCGGGAGGACCTTGTCGAGCTCGGGCTGCAGGGTCTCGATCGTCACGTCCCTCTTCCCGAGCCCCGTGCCCCCGTTCGTGACGATCGCGTCGCACGTCCACGACGCCTGCTCCACCGCATCCGCGATCGCCTTCGGCTCGTCCTTCACGACCGCGGTGAAGAGGATCTTGTGCCCCGCCTCCAGGAGGAGCTGCTGGATGATCTTCCCGCTCTCGTCCGTCGCGTCCGTGCGGGTGTCGCTGATCGTGACCACGCCGACCTTCACGCCCTTCGGGGCGTGGGCCTTGTGCTCGTCGACGGCGCCCATGGCGGGTGCGGATACGACGGCGAGGTTCAAGAACCGTTCGCACGCGGACGGACTACGCGGGCCCCGGGACGCGCCGGGAGCGCTCGAGGGAGAGGCCCGCGACGTACAGGAGGACGCCGCCCCAGAGGAGGGCCTCCCCGAACACGTACGTCCAGAACAGCTCGACGGGGCCGGAGAGCCACGCGAGGATGTCGAGGGGGATCGCGAGGAGGGTCAGGACCGCGGGGATCCGCAGGATCCGCAGCGGGCCCGGGGGACGCGTCGCCGGGAACGCGGGCCGCCACGTCGGCGGGGTGCCGGGCTCCATCGGAGGCGGGATCGGGGTCGGGCCGGATAAGGACTTCGTCCCGGGACGGGCGCTATCGTCTCGAGGGCCCGCCCTTCTCCTTCGTCACGACGCGGACGTTCGAGATCCTCGCGGCCGGGTACTGGCCCGCCGCGTCCTTCTCCAGGGACTTCACCATGTCCCAGATCGTGAGGAGGGCGACCGCGACCCCGTACAGGGCCTCCATCTCGACCCCCGTCTTGTACGTCGCGGAGACCTCGCACGTGACGACGACGCGGTCCCGCGTCACGGCGAACTCCGCGGACGCTCCCGTGATCGGGATCGGGTGCGTGTGCGGGAGCGCCTCCCAGACGCGCTTCACGGCCTGGAGGGCGGCGACCTCCGCGGTGCGGATCGGGTCCCCCTTCTCGACCCGCCCCGCGCGGATCGCGCGGATCGTGGCGGGCCTCAGGAAGATCTCGCCCGTCGCGACGGCGCGCCGTGGGACGTCGGGCTTCTTCGAGATGTCCACCATCTTCGCCATGGCCCATGGGCCACCGGGGACGCGGGCCATAAACGTTGGCGGCGACCGGGCCGGAAAAAACAGTTAGCATGCGAACCGGGACGGCTCGCGCCTAGAAGTTGGCCTTATCCGAGGGTAACTCGCTCGGGAACCTTGATGGCCCGCGATGGGCTCCCGCCACACGGTGGGCGGATGAAGTACACGTACACAGGCATCGAAGTGCGGGACCTGGATCGGGCGATCCGCTTCTACACGGAGGGTCTGGGGATGGTCCTCCTCGACCGCCACGAGGTCCACGCGACGGAGGGGGAGGTCGCGGCGTTGAAGTCGAAGGGGTCCGAGCAGATCCTCGAGCTGAACTGGTACCCCCGCCGGCGCTACCGGTCCGGCAGTGAGCTCGACCATCTCGCCTTCGACGTCGAAGACTCCGACGTGGACAAGGAGATCGACCGGCTCGTCGCCCTCGGCGGGACTCGGGCCCGGAAGACGGAGGTGCGTCCGAGGTACATCGTCGGGTTCGTGATGGACCCCGACATGATCTGGCTCGAGTTGTACAAGGAGCGGAAGTAGGCCGCCCCGTCGTCGAGCCCGGTCACCATCCGGGAGCGAAGGTCGCGTCCTTCAGGAACTCATCGAAGCGGGTCATCCGGATCCCCCATTCGCGTTCCAGGGCCGCGATGTCGACGTGGTATCCCTTCTCCCGGAAGAACCGGAACATCCGCATCCCGTCCTCGCCCATCCGTTGCGTCGCCTCCTCCTCGGGCTGCTCGACGTACCGCACGGGATGGCCGAGCTTCCCGGAGAGGCGGGCGGCGATGTCCGCCATCGTTAGCGCGTCCCCCGCGAGCTCCACGGTCTTCCCCGCCGTCTTCACGGGGCTCTCGATCGCACGCGCGACGATCTCCCCGATGTCCCGGACCGCGACGATCTGCTGGCGGGTGCTCGCGGGCATCGGCTGCGCGAGGACCCCCGCCCGGAGCTGGGGGAGCATCCACGGGCTCGCGTACATCTCCATGAACGCGACGGGGCGCGTGATCGTGTACCGCAACCCCGAGGCGTTGAGGTGCCGCTCGATCTGCGCCTTCGATTCGAAGTGCGGGATCCCCGTGCCCCCGTCCGCGGAGGCGACGGAGGACAGCACGACGTGCGGCACGCGCGCGGCCTTCGCCGCGTCGATCGCCGTCGTGCCCTGGAGGACCTCGTTCTCGACGTCGACGGAGAAGTCCGGGGTGAACGGCGTCGTCACGATGAAGAACGCGTCCACGCCCCGCAGCGCGGGCGCGAGGCTCGCCTTGTCCGTGAGGTCCCCGCGGACTCCTTCGAGCCCGAGAGCCTTGAGCTCCTTGATCTTCTCCGGGTTCCGGGTCAGCCCTCTCACGCGATGCCCGCGCTTCACCAGGGCCCGCGTCACGGACCCGCCCTGCTGCCCCGTCGCTCCCGCCACGAGGATTGTTTTCGTCTCCGCCATCGTCTCGACCCGCCCCGCCATCGCAGCCCCGGCTCAAGATGACTGGGTTCGCGGCGCGGCAGTCACGAGCGAGGAACGCGGAGGTTCGCCGACACGGCTTAGCTCTCCGTCTTCCAGATCGGCACGACCTTCTTCATCTCGTCCATCGCCCACGACGCCGCGTCGAACGCCTCCCGGCGGTGGGCCGTCGAACACGCGATCGCGACGGAGGGCCGCCCCACGGGGACCCGCCCGAGGCGGTGGACGATCGTCATCTCGAGGACGCCGAACCGCTTCTTCGCGCGGGCGACGATCTCCGCCATCTTCCGCAGCGCCATCGGGCGGTACACCTCGTAGTCCAGGGCCTTCACGCCGGGGTCGGCCCGCACGGTCCCCAGGAACAGGACGACGGCCCCCGCATCGGTGCGGTGGACGGAATCGATGACGGCCTCGGAGTCGATTGCCTTCCTCTGGACCTCGACGAACCCGCCCGCCCCGCCGCTCACGGGGGGCATCAGCGCGACCTCGTCCCCCTCCCGGAGGCGGGCCGCGGGTTCCGCGAACTCGTGGTTCACCGCGAGGAGCATCGTCTCCTCGAAGCCCTTGAGGCGGGGGTGCTTCGCGTAGATCGAGTCCAGGAGGGACCGGAGGGTCGCGCCCTCGGAGAGGCGGACCCGGATCTCCTTCGCGCCGACAATCTCGCGGTATGTCGCAAAGAGCTTCACGGTGACCTGCATCGGCCAGGAACGGAGGCGGTCCCGCGGCGATAAGGGTTTCGAGGCCTCAGCGGCCCGCGGACCCCACCGCGGCCCGTCCCGCCTCGATCCGGTGGCGGGCTTCCTCGATCGCGCGGCGGGCGTGGGCCTCCAGGGAATCGATCGCACGCCGTCGGGCATCCGAATTTGAGGCGGGCCCGATGTAGTCGTACACCTGGCGGCGCCGGGCGCCGTCCCGCTCGTAGTGCCAGACGTACAGGTAGTCGTGGCCCTTGATCGCCTTCACGCGGACGCCGCAGCCGAGTTCCATGCGGAGGGGATGGAGTTGGCCTTACTTAAGGGTAACTCGGGGGTGGCCGAATCCGTTCCTCGTGGCGTCCCCCCTACTGCTTCGCGAACGGCCCCAGGCTCGATCCCGAGAGGAGCATCGCCGCGACGATCGCCCGCGTGTTCCGGTCCTCGACGTGGACGAGCCGCTCCTCGAGCGCCTTGTGCCGGTCCGCGAGGAGCTGGGACTCCACGGGGGTGATGTGGGTCAGGTACGCGGGCGCGAACTCCGCCATGATCTGCCCCATCGTCGGCACCTCGTTCACCATCGTCCGTCCGGACGCACCCAACATTCCTCGGAACATCCTGCGCACCCTCGGACGGGGAGCGCGGTCGAGGGACTTGAAGGGCTCGGCACCCCTCCCCTTCCGCTGGAAGGCGGGCGGGACCCCCCCACCCCTCGCCTTCCGTTGGAAAACTCTTATGGCCGCGGGCCTCCCTCGGAGAGGTCCGTTGAAGGTCCTCCTCGTCAGCCTCACCCGGGACGTCTCCGAGATCACCGCCCTCGTCCGCAGCGCGGGCCACGAGCTCGCGGACACCGTCGTCCAGGCCCGGGACGCTGCGGACCGCCGGTTCTTCGTCGGGAAGGGGAAGCTCGACGAGCTCGCGGACCGGCTCGAGGGCTCCGAGGTGGACGTCGTCCTGTTCAACGGGGAGCTCCATCCGTCCCAGCACTACACCCTCGAGAAGCGCCTGAAGCGGCAGTGCTACGACAGACTCCGGCTGATCCTCGAGATCTTCGCGGAGCGGGCCCACGGGCGGGAGGCGAAGCTCCAGGTCGAGCTCGCCCTCCTCCATTACGAGACGCCCCTCCTGCGGGAGTGGATCCACAGCGCCGCGGTCGGCGAGCGCCCGGGGTTCATGGCGGGGGGCGAGTACCGCGTCGACGCGTACCTGGAGACCGTGAAGCGGCGGACCCGCCGGATCGAGGAGGAGCTCGAGCTCGTGCGGAAGGAGCGGGGCCGCCGCCGGGCGTCCCGGAAGGACCGCGGGTTCCACCTCGTCTCCCTCGCGGGGTACGCGAACGCGGGGAAGAGCTCGATGCTGAATGTCCTCACGGGCGAACGCGTGCTCGTCGAGGAGCGGATGTTCTCGACCCTGTCCACGACGACCCGCGCGGTCCAGGGACGGAAGCGGGTCCTCCTCACGGACACCGTCGGCTTCGTGGACCAGGTCCCGTTCTGGATGGTGGAGGCGTTCCACTCCACGTTCGAGGAGATCTACGACAGCGACCTCGTCCTCCTCCTCGTCGACGCGTCGGACCCGGAGCCGGAGATCCTGCGGAAGGTCCGCCTCGCGGCCCGCACCCTCCTCCCCCGGGTGCCCTCGGACCGGATCCTCCCCGTCCTCACGAAGGCGGACCTCGTGCCCCCGGACCGCCTCGAGGACGTCGCGCGGCTCCTGGAGGGGTCCGAGTTCCACGCCCGCCCCCTCGCGACGTCCGCGGAGACCCGGAGCGGGATCCCGGAGCTCGTGGACGCGATCGCGGGGCGGTTCGCGTTCCCCCTCGAGGTCGTCGTCCGCCTCCCCGTGACCCCGGAGGGCGCGGCGGCCCTGAGCCGGCTGTACGGGAGCGCGGAGGTCCTCCAGGTGGACTACGGGCCCCGGTACACGGAGGTCCGCGCGCGATGCCGGCCCGAGGACGCGGAGCGGCTCGAGGGGATCGGCCGCGTCGTGTCGAGGACGCCCCTCGGGTCCGGGTGAGGGTCGTCGACCGGGGCCCGTGAGGGGGCCCGGTTACCCTTGCATAAGGCCAACGGCGGGGCCGGCCCGTCCGCCCGCCGTGGCGTCCCGCTCAGTGGACCTTGAGCTCCGTCTTCTTCCGCTCGAGCCGCCGCCAGTACCGCTCCGGGAGCGCGTCCGACGCGAGGGTCTCGATCCGCTTCAGGTTCTTCAGGAAGCTCTCCTTCGACGTCGTGGTGATCAGCTTCTCGAACTCCCGCGCCTTCTTCACGGTGTCCGCGAAGTCGAGCCCGCCGATCAGCATCACGACCGCGGCGAGGATCGCCTCCCAGAAGATCCACGGCCCGAGGGCCTGGAGGATGTAGTCGAGGACCGCCACGTCCCGCGCCCACGCGCGGGCCTGGGGGACGTACCCGAGGATCGCGAAGAACACGAAGATGAGCCCGACGACGAACAGGGCGCCGGAGATCTCGAACCGGAAGTCCTGGTGGACGTCCGCGAGGAACCCCGCCGCCCCCTTCCGGTACCGTCGCACGGGCGCGCGAAGAGCCGGCGGTTAAAAAGCTTTATCCGACGCACGGGTACGGAGGCCCGATGACGACCGTCCGGGACGTCCGCGGCCTGTACGCGTACAACTGGCGGGTCCTCCGGGACTTCTCCGACGCCCTCGCAAAGCTCCCGGCCGCCGCCGCCTCGAAG
>Ga0209853_1000305_pt1 | contig 13689 bp, 20 predicted proteins | sample GWRWS1_30_40_FD_187224 | JGI IMG/M metagenome (GOLD analysis project Ga0209853, IMG submission 187224) | Riverbed sediment microbial communities from areas with vegetation nearby in Columbia River, Washington, USA - GW-RW S1_30_40 (SPAdes)... | ecosystem: Environmental > Aquatic > Freshwater >...
GGCGGCCTGGGCGGTACTCTTGGAGCGGGCGTCCTTGGCGCTAGCGGGCTATTTGGCGGGGGTATTGCCGCAGCCCTACCCGCGCTATTCAGCAATCCGATTACGGCTGTTGTAGGCGCTGCATTGCTCGCTGTTCCGCTCATTCTGCGACTGTTCGGCGATAAGACGCTGAAATCGCTACGCGGGCTGATTAAGGGCGAGTATGCCGTAGAGGTCAAGCCTGACAAAGTTCTTGAGCAAATCAAGGGCATTGGTGAGCAGAAGTACGGCAAAGAGTTCAAGCGCAAACAGATTGAAACCGTGCGCCTGCCCGAGTCGAGAGAGATCGTTTACCGATACGCACAGCGCACGGGGCAGAAGGGCAACGATAAGCTTTTTTCCGCTGCTGAGCTGCAAGACCCATTCTCGGCGCAGAATCGCTTCATCCGGCGTGCATACGGTGGAAGCGTCAAGCCATTCGATAGCTACATTGTGGGCGATGCTGGCAAGCCGGAGGTGTTCGTTCCGAAGCAGAGCGGCTACGTATACCCGTCGATTCCTGAATTTGAAGCTGCACAGCGGGGATCGGCGGGGCAGGGCGTGCAATCGCAAGGTTGGAGCGGACAGGATAAAGCGTTTCAGCAGGCAATGCTGGGCGCGATTGTCGAACTGATTGAAGTACTCGGCGGCTTGAAGGATGTGCCCGCCGACAGTCTGATCATGCAGACTTTGCGTCGCAATCCAGATGCGGTTACGGAAACGATTGCAACGAGTTTTCGCAATCGTAGCAGCCCGTCGAACGAAGTGCGCGATTTAGTTTATTCGAGGTAGACATGCCCACGCAAACTTTGCAAATTTTAGGGTCTTACGGGATAGACGTTGAGATCGAGTATGCCGAAATACAGCGCGATTTCGGCGACGGATATGACGCAAACGAGCTTGTCGGAAATACGGCAGGCGAGCTTTTCTATCGACTGACATACGATTATCTGCCGCAGACCACAGTCGATTTTGTGCTCGATCCTGAAAATGCAAACGCAGTGACGAGCTATGCCGATTATCTCTGGCTGTTTTTTACTAGACGCAAAGTGGATGGAGCGGCTTTCAATATTACCGATCCGAAGAGCGGAGCGACGGTATTAGTCAAGTTTGTCGATAGGCGATTATCCCTGAAGCTGATCAATTACAAGCTATTCACTAGCGGCTTGCTCTTGCGTCAGCATCGGACTTGATGGCGCGGCTTTGCGGTGGCCGCATGCAATGTGAGAGTGCAACAAAACGTGAAATAGGGACATGGGCGATTGCGGTTGTAGCGAAATCAAAGAGGCAGTCCGGCTGCAAAGGTTGGCGCGGCAGAAATGGCATACGGATACTCTGGCGCTGCTATCTGAGGCAGTGCCGGTTGTCGACAGAGCTAATCGAGATTTGGCAATGCGGCTGATGACGCTGATTGGCGAGTTAAACGCATTGGGCGTCAATGACGAGGAAATAGGACGGGTGACGGTGGACAATGGCGAATCACGGGCAATTACAAATACTGATGCCCGATCAGTATAACGCGATCGCTGCCGCAGAGCAGCTTACGGTTGCCGAGCTAGTGAAGATTTACTGGCCCTCGCCGGATAATGCAAAAGTCTATTCGTGGTGGAACTGCTTATCCGACTCTACCTACACCACGCCGCTAAATACATTTCTAGCGGGTGCGCCATTGATTCCAGCCTTCCAAACCGACGATACCACCAAGCGTTTTCACAACATTCCTCGCACCTCGGCCATTGGCGACGATGTGGTGCAGATGCGTTTCTCGAACCACGCCCAGACGTTCGAGACGCTTTGCTATAAGCATCGCGGCGGGGTCAAAGTCGAGATATTTTATTTCTTCCCGACAGTCACTGGCGGCCTGGCTGTGTCGTGGTGGTTAGGCCATCTACGCACACCGGATTCCGCCGATAGAGATTGGGTGAACGTGACAGCGGCTAACGGCTTTCGCTCACCCAAACTATTACTGCCGAATCGCCCGCACGCAAGCAACTGCACATTCTATTTCGGCGGTGAACTGACATCTGCGGAGATCGTGGACAATCCCTGCAAGTACGACCGTCACTTGAGCGGCTCACGTGGCACGCTCAATGCCGGTTCGCCGTGGACATTCTGCGAGCACACGAAGGAAGCCTGCTTACGGATACTGGGTGACACGCTCAGTTATGGCGGCGATGACACGGTAATTGAAAGCACGCTGATAGGTCGCGGAGGCGATAAGACGGTATCGACGACTGTAGGAAACGAATCGCGCCTGAAAGACCCGAAGCGGGTGGTGTATGGAAATCGCAAGGTGCGTGCATTGCATCTGCTTAGCTATGCGAAAGAGTTTCACCCCGATGAGGATCATCAGGACTTGGGTACACTGCGCACATTGTTCGAGGTGAGCGAAGGCCGAGTGTCAGCTATCTCCAACGTGAAAGTAATAGATCGTCCACCGCAAGGATTGATAGTCAAGCTTGGCGCGCAAGATCAATCGCCCACGATCTTTAGCCCGAACGTGCTTAACTACAATCGCACTGCGCACGTTCAGGTCAATCTCAATCCTATCGACCCAACGGGAATTCAAGCGCCTGACATCGTTGGCGAGTGCGATGTGATTGGCCGAGACGAGATCAGAGTTTACACGAATGAAACCGCCTCCACGCTTCAGTATACGAATAACCGCGCCTGGTGCTTGCTCGACCTGCTGACAAATCAATGGTTCGGTCACCGGATAGATAAGTCGCGATTTTTAATGTCCGACTTTATCTATCTCGCCGGAAAAAACAGCACATTCAATTGCGACGTTCAGGGTACACGCACTGTGCAGCAACAGGTGGCCGATATTTGTCTGGCGGGAAAATGGTATTTGCCATTTAACTACAATGGCAAGACGCGCATTTTGCCGATTGAGACCGATGTCAATCTCCTGGATGCCGATATACCCGTATTCACCGATCAGGGCGCGACACGTAACATCCTCTGGGATCGAGAGCGCAAGGTTAGCCGCCTCAGCGTTTCCTACAAAGACGACGATCAGATTCCGAATGCCGTTACGCTCACGTTCGAGGATGGCGATCACGGCAATGTCGAAAGGCCATTATTATTCGAGAATTGGACGCAGCAATATCGAGCGGGCCTGCTCTACGGCGATAAGAGCAAGCGACGCGTAGAGGCTGCTTATCCTGCTTACGGAGTTACGAATCTCACTGAAGCCACACCGCTGGGCGATTATCTGCTCAATATCGGGCCATTCGGAACGGGCGGTATCAACAACAATTGCGCGGTGGAATTTGCCATTGACGCGCTCGATGCCGATGCAATTAATCTGCACGAAAACAAGATCGTCAAAGTAGTCTCGCCCAAGCTCAATCCCTATCTCGACCCGGAAGGCGATGTCTTCGCCTATTTCCTGGTCACCTCGCTCTATCGCAACTCCAGTTGTGAGCTGATAGTCAAAGCGCAAGCGTATGGCTCGATCTCGGCAGCGGCTGTATCCAATTGCCGCTTTGTTACATGGACGAATTTCGTCAATACGGCCCTCGATGGCAGCGGCGATTTGATCAAGACGGCGGGCGATAATAACTGCTTCACGAATGCAACATCGACGCACGATGCCGGCGCGTGGTCGCAGGAGATCATCACAGGCGGCGATTTTGAATTGTCGTGGACGTGCGGGCCGATTGGCGGCGCGTCGGGCGGTACGTTCGTTGGCCTGGAAAGCGGCTCATTTACGCTGACTGAGGGCAATTGGGATTTCTCGATTCTCACGCAGACAGAGAACAATACTATCGATCCGCATCCGCCGAACTCCATCTTTGTCTACGAAGGGCCGCCACCCAATAAAGCCTTCCGCGATGGCACGTGGAACGAGGGTGACACGCTTCGGATTCGGGTAGTCAGTGGCGTGCTCAGTTATTACCACAAAGAAGAATTGCTCTATACCAGCTCGATCTCCCCAACTTATCCGCTGCGAGCGATCGCCTCGATTATGTGTCTCAACAAAACGGTGATTGACGCAAAGATTTGCACAGGAACCGCTATTACCGATCCAGGTACGGGCGGTGGCACTGGCACATCGAGCCAGGTTTTGGAGTTTCAGATTTTCGATCGTCCTGAAGACAGTCTAGAGGTAGAAGTCTTCAGCTAATAACAGGGAAGGACGGGAAATGGCGACTTATACAAAAGTAAAACTGTCAGGCTCGACTGACGGACGCAATATCAAGGTAGCGGCCACAGCAACGCCAGGCACGGCAATACACACGGCAGATGGCACCGCACTCGATGAGATTTGGCTTTATTGCACTAACAGCGATACGACGGCACGCAAGCTGACGATTGAATTTGGCGGATCCGCATCGCCGGACGACTTGATCGAAATCACTATCCAACCTGAAACCGGGCCTGTTGTGATTGTGCCTGGCTGGTTGCTTACCAATTCGATGGTAGTACGTGCATTCGCTGCCTCGGCCAACGTGCTCTCGATCAATGGCTACGTGAACAGAATTACGAATTAGCAGGGAAGGGGAGAGGAGATGGCAAGAAAAGCGTTATTGATTTCAAGCGGCGCTACAGCGGGAACGTTCGGCGATACATCGAATATTCCTGTTATCTCCGTCGATCCATTCGGTCGAATTACCGGCATCTCACAGGTGGCGGCGAGCGGTGGCGGCTCTGCCCTGGTCGATTTCAAAGACTCGGTGCGAGCGGCCACTACGACCAATGGAACGCTTGCAACAGCCTATGAAAACGGCGATTCCATCGACGGTGTGACCCTCGCCACAGGTGACAGAATACTGCTTAAAAACCAGACTACGGGAAGCGAGAACGGCATATACGTCGTTGCCGCGTCCGGTGCGCCCACGCGCTCAACCGATTTTGACGCAAACTCGGAGGTGACGGGTGGCTGTGTCGTTGCGTGCAATGAGGGTACGAGCAATGCAGATAAGCTTTTCATCCTAACGACCAACGATCCGATCACTGTCGGCACGACCTCGCTCACGTTCTCACCGCTCAGTGCGGGCGGTGCGTCTGTATTGGACGATCTGACGGATGTCGTTATCGCCACGCCCAGCAACGGCCAGGTTCTCAAATACAACGGTACGAACTGGATCAACGATACCGACGCTACGGGCGGTATGACCCTAGTCGACTTCAAAGACTCCGTACGAGTTGCGACCACGGCGAACGGCACGCTAGGCACGGCATTTGAAAACGGGGACACCATCGATGGAATTACCCTCGCCACAGGCGATCGCATACTGATCAAAAACCAGAGCACAGGGAGCGAGAACGGCATTTACACAGTAAACGCTAGCGGCGCGCCGACTCGCGCCACCGACTTTGACACATCTGCGGAAGCGACGAGCGGCTGTATCGTTGCCGTGGCCGAGGGAACGGCTAATGCCGATACGGTTTGGATGCTTACCACCAATGACCCGATTACGCTTGCTACAACCGCACTCACGTTTAATCAGCTCGGTGGGACGGTTAGCGGTTCTGGCACGAGCGGTAATTACGCAAAGTTTACCGGCACAACGGCGATAGGGAACTCGAATCTGACTGAGGCAGGATCGCCCACGCTTGTGCAAACCAACACTGCAAATTTTCAGGTTACTCAAGCCAGTACTGGAGTGGCATTAACTATATCCAATTCTATTGGCGTGCCTTCAGCATTCGACAATTGGCAAATCGCGCTTTATACAAGCGGCGGTGGGCCGAGTGCGAGCTATGGATTCGGTGTCGAAACCAATTTTCTCTGGTATCAAGGGGAAAACGGACACAAATGGTACATAGGCGGGACTGCCAAATGGAATATCACGTCAACGTTTGAATTTGCCCCTGTCACTGACAACAACGTTGACATCGGCAGTAGCACGAAGGGCGTGAAGACTTACTATCTACCCGGCGGAATCAAATGGCTGTCCGGTGCGGGCACGCCAGAGGGCGCTGTATCTGCGCCTGTCGGCTCGCTCTATTCGCGTAGCGATGGTGGAGCGGGCACGAGCTTGTATGTAAAAGAATCGGGCAGCGGCAACACTGGTTGGGTTGGAAAATAAAGGAGATATATGAACCATGACACGGCAATTATCCCCATAGCACGATTACACGACGATCCAACAATTTCCGAATTGCTGGAGATGAAAGCGCACTATAGTCAAGCAGTGCTTGCAGTAATGCGCTCGGATTTACAGCTAGAGAAATGGAGAGAGTGTTTTGAGCGCATAGCGGTGGCAGGATTGTTGACTAAATTCAATCTTGTGATTCAACAGCTAGGGACACAGAACGGGCATGCAATGTTTGAATGGAGCGGGGCGGCTGGCTCGCTCCACATGACGGGCACATACGACATCAATCGGAAAACGACAGAGATTACCGTCAATGGCCTGACCGTTCTGACTAACAACATTGCAGGAGAAGTTGGGCGTGCTATCCCTGGTAATTGGCTGCCTGCTATGAATGACATATTCAACGGCATCGATGGGGAATTAAAGCGCCGTCAGGCAGAACGCGAAGCCCAGGCTATACGTGCTGAGAGTGCAGAGCGGGAGCGACTGACCAAGGAATTTACGGCGGATGTTTGACTTATGAGTGTAGTGAATGTCAACGTGGAGATTGTGCCTGCGTTGATGGTCCATATCGGCTCACATTCGTTTCTGTTGCCGATTCATACGGCTGAGCAGCTAGTTGCTGAACTGCAAAATAAGCTGATAGAGTTGGCGCACGGGCAGCACGCTGAAGCGATACCCGAAACTGAGATTGTACCGATCTCTACGCAGCGATCGGGTGGGGAAGTGTGGGATCAGGGTAATTGACATCTTAGAATGATATGGGTATATTGCGGATAATTGCTAGCGGTTATACCCAATGGCTGAGGACGCTAGCGAATCGGGGGAGCGAAAGCAACCCCCAAAACTCGGACTATTGCAACATGAAAGCGGGGCCAATCAGTACTCACTGATTGGCCCCGCTCTTCTTCTTAATAGATCAGCCATACTCGGTTTCACTCGCTGTCCATAAGTTCCTCAAAGGGGACCGCCTGCTTCTAGCTGGCGGAGTAGTCACCCCCAAGTCTCAATAGCCAGCGCGATCTTCTCGACGCTGAAGCCGCGCTCACGGGCCTTGAACTCGAAAGCTTCGGCCCAGCCTGGGCCAAGTAGCCCCTCATCTGCTAACCAGTTTATAATTGACTCAAACTTTTGTCTGTCCATCCAGAATCACCCATGCTTTTGCTGCCGCTCTCTCTATTGCCTCCGCTGGCTCTTTGGCGCGAGCTGAGGCGGGGTATTTGGCGATCATGCTTCGCTCGTACCACTCGCTATCTTCTGGCGAGTAGCCAATCGAATTGAAGGTCGCAGCCCAACCCTCGCTCACGCCCAGAGCCGCGAGAGTAAGGTAGTTGAGGGATTTGCCGAGTTCGTCGGTGCTGAGAATCTTGTTATGAATTATCTCAGCAACCATAAATGCTATGGTCAAATCGTCGTGATGGTAATAGTCGTTCTCGATTTCGATCCCCAGTGCCGGCTGGAGAACGTTCTCGATAATCCACTGCGCCAGCTTATCGAGAGTCATTCCATCAATCTCAAGTGTGACCATCTGCTTGTTTGTCATAATAGGGAAGCCTCCTAATACTTGCGTCCTGATAACGGTAAATCTCGGAAAAGTGAGTATGGTCCCGCTCTTCTTCTTAATAGATTAGCCACACGAAGACCACTATCAGAGCTAAGATGGGTTTATTGCTGTTCGGTTTCATTTGCCTCCATGTCTTTACCATTCACCTTTGATCGCATAAGGGTATGTATCGCTAATCCATCGGCGGATTGTGTCGTAAACCTGGGCTGTATCATCAAGGTCGCATCGACATTCCTGCTCTTTAACTTCAACGCGCAAAGCCGAATCATCAAGGCCATCTCCGAAGTCTTGATACGGATCGCCAAATGCGATAGTGAGGCTATCGGTAAGTTTGCACTCTGGGCAATCCGCTTTAATCATTCTCGGCATAGATCACATCCCGGCTCGTGCCGCGAGGCGTTCAAGCTCTTCTGCCTTGAGGATCTCGAGGTCTAATCGCTCTCCTTGTGCTTCTCCAAGGGAATCTCTTTCACTTTGTCATAAAAAGTACTTTGTTTGAGTCTGATAATGGGTATTTGGTTTCTTTAACCTCGCATTATCATACTATTCATTCTGTTTAGCTCGCCATTGGGCCTTATCTTTGCGGTACACCTCGCGGGCTTTCTCTGGATGGCGCTCTCTCCATTCTTTGATCCTGCGATAGCGGCAAGCCTTACAGACGCGATGGCCGCGCTTATTCATCATTGTATTCTCAGCCGTGAACTGGTGACCAAACGAGCACTGCTCTTGTACTTCATTGCGGTACTGGCAGTTTTCCTGATGTGTCAAAGGGCGCAGATGCCGAGGATTACCACAACGGCGATTGCGACATCTGTGGTCTATCTCATGTCCATCGGGAATAGGGCCAACGAAGGCTCGATATACTGCACGATGGGCGTACTTCTCTTGATGTCCATTGATTATCTTCCCGCACCGTCCATATCCGCTTGCGTCAAGCGAGCCTTGCCATTCCCAGCAGGCTATGCCTTCAAAAGCCTGAGTCTGGCTCTTTTGATATTGGCGCAATAGCGTCTTATGTGATTGGGAGTGTTTGTAGACCCTGAGTAAGTGGAGATAATAGGGATCAGTCATATGATGAAAGATCATTCCTTTCATTGTAAGATCAGGGTCGAAGGAATGCTACCAACATTCCTTCGACCCGTCCATTATCATACCACAATTCCCTTCTTCAAAGAACAACAAAAATCAATATCGCCGTGGGAGTTGAGCATTAGGTCAGGCATATTCTTCTTTGACTTTCGCCAGCCAACGTTGATGACCGGCTTCGGCTTCGTGCCAAGTGCAATACCTCTCTTGCTCTTGATCGTATTGCCCGCCAAATATCATTGTTTCAAATAACTTGGGCTTCTGATCGTTCCAGCTATGATCGATTCCTAAAAAGACAGTCGAGACTGTAACGCCGTTTATCTCGTCAACAGCGACCTGTCTGTTAGCCGTCTCAAACCATTTCGCCCATCTCAGCAGGTCGTCTTCCGGTTTTACCGACTTACCCTCTAGTATGTACTTACCACCGCTCATCTCACTCCCCCCTCACCCGCTGCCTCTAGGGCTGTGCGAGCATTCATTATAGTTTTATAGGCAACTGTTTCCCCCTGATCGACCGTGCCCGTGGAGTCCGTGACCCCGTTGCGGCATTTTGCCAAATCTAGTTCGTGATCTACTAATGCGAGTAATTCTCCCAGGGCCGTGCGTAGATCTTCCGCCCTCGCCTCTGCCTCTTTCAGTTGCGAACGCAGGCTATAGTTGGACGTATCGAGTCGCTCGTTCTGGTCTAGCACGTCGAGCATCCGCGCCGTCCGCGCCTCTGCCTGATCAGCACGCTTGACCGCTTCGTCCTTGGCGGCGCAGGCTTCCATGAACATGCGCTCCCCGGATTCGATAGCGGCGTCCCGCTGGCGCTCGGCTTCGGCAAAGCGAGCTTGGAGTTTGTCGCACGCTGTTGAAGATCCGTCGCAAACAAGTTTCATCTCGTCTCCTCATTATCTCCCCTTTGATGTGTGGGTGCACATCAATGAGGATTTTTACGTCAACTACCGCCAGCTAGAAGCAGGCGGCTTGCCGAAGGTTCCCGCTAGGCAATGGAGCTCTAGCTACGCGTAGCGCCAAGAAAGCATCTTTCCTGGGCGAGGATCTGGCGATCCATCCAGGAGCCATCCGAGTATTGGCGCTCGAATACAAAGCGTCTCTGGACCGTTTGCTTGGACCACCCCTCGGTGTGCCAGCCCCCGTCCCGGTCCTGCCACTCCCAGTACTTCCGAGTGATGCCAGTCGGTTGGATTTGTTCGGCTGCCGCGACCATCTCGTCGAAAAATTCGTCTTGTGTCATACCAGTCATTCCCTTCATCCGAGTGAACGTGCCCCGGATGGGGCCGTGAACGAGCCGCCGCCCTCGGCAGCGAAGTCCTGCGAGCGATTGAGCGAGCGGACGGAGTGGAGACGGGCGAGCGCTTCTTTTGTCTTCCGCCCGCCCCGCCGTCCCGCTCTTCGCTACGCGGAGCGTTCTTGACGATAATGTGTAACATTTCGCCTTACCCCTTTTTTCAAACCTTCTAGATTCGGCACGTAGGTAGGTGTTAGCGCATAATGACAGCTGCGCAATTCTGTAATTTCGGCTCCGGGCCACAGAATTGCAAACCTCGCGCGCGCGTCCTCGGCGCTCTCCGCAGAGACTATGCCGCACTCGCCGGTATCGAACGTCGCGGAATATGTGCGGTGTGCAGCGACCAAATCTGCCATTGTCTTTTCTCCTTTTCTCGCTGCGCCCCATTGCGCTAGCGTGAGCATATAGTAATCAATCGTGGCTCTTTTGTCAACTAGGAAATCATTAAAATTATTCTTTTTTCTTGGATGCGCGATTACGATTCCCCTTTGGTGCTCCCCTGAAAATTGCCTGGAATCCGATCAGCAGGCGCAGGTAGTTGCTTACGCCGTCATCGAGTTCGGCGGCTTTCTGGGCCAAGATGCGCGCTTCGTATTGATTGACTCGGAACCGCGCCCACTGCTTGCGGGGCGCGTCTGGATTGAGAGCTTGCTTTTTAGCCATTGTTTTCTATAGCCGTAGTGACGACCGTTTGACGGACGGTTTTGTGCGAGCCTTTGCCCGCACCGATGTGGACGGTCGTGCCGGGTGCGACGTCCACCACGCAATCAAGGATACGGTCGCCGCGTGTTGTTGGGATCGTCAGGAATTGGGCATCGTCCCCTTGCCCGACCCGAGCCCACCAGTTAGGTTTGCTGTTCTGGTGATAGCCCGTATTGCTCATCAATGTATCCGATCTTAATCTGCTTGCCATGCCTGTATCTCCTATCTCAATAATTTGTGTTCTAACGTGGCTTCATTGTATCTCAATAGAGCCACGCTGTCAATATTTATTTTCATCAGGATTATTAAATCGTCTGCCTTTTATTCCCTGTTGCGATTCAGATCCCGGGAAGTATCAACGATCTTAGCCGCTAGTTGCTCAGACTCCCACTCTGCGCGCTCAGCCATCGCAGCCAAGATAAGGTCACTTTCGAGCCCTTCGTTTTTAGCGTTGAGAATTGTCTCTTGCTGTTTGCCGATGTATCTCAGCTCAAGCCGGATCAGTCTAATGATCGGATCGGCCAGGGTGATCGAAAGCACCACAACGAGCACACCGATGAAGACTGAGACCGCACCCCAATTCAGCCAGGCGTGCTGGAAGGGATGGAGATCGATGCCCTTGACGATCATAAAGTGAGTGATGATGTTGGTGAGCATCACAGCGGCCAATGCCCACATCGCACAGAAAGAGATCATCCTCTCTGAAAATGAAGAGAACGCTCTGGTGAATCCGTAGACCAGCCAGATAAATGCGCCCTCAACGACAATCACAGCGAATAGAGCGAGGACTGTTTGAAAGAGCTCCGGCATATCGGAGAACCCTTCCCGATAAATCATGAACGAGGAGACGCAGCTCAGTAACGTGATTGCAAAAAGGATGAGTGCGCCGCCGAAGATCACGTTTTTACGTGCCTTATTTTGTTTGAATGTGTCCTTAGCACTGATATTGCTCATTGTTTCCCCTTTCAGAAGGGGAGCCGCGGCGTGCAAACTAAAACAATAAATGCTAAATTCTGCGCGCCTTACGACTCCATAACAGTTCGTAAGGTAGGCTCGCGTGACACAAAACAGTTTCATGGGTGTGTTGTGCGAGCCACGCTGTCAATATTTATGGGGATGGCAAGCCCGCGCCCACCATCCCGGCTGTGTGCTGGTTAGAATGGGATTTCTTCAGCACCGGGTTGCTCGTTCCCTGCTCTCGGTGCCTGTCGTTCGGGTGGGGCCTCGACGAACTCCTCGCTGACCCGAATGCAGTCAACCGTCTTGCCCCCGTACGTGGTCTGCGACGTATAAATGCGAATCTTATAGCCGATCCAGTCGTCAGGATATTCCGATCCGATCAGCGCGGCGATACGCGTGCTATTCGTCACGTTCAGGCCCAGCACCTTTGCTTTGCCTTTAAAGTGGAGAACGATTTGCTTCTTCTTCTCTTCTCCGACCTCAGCCAGATCGTAGCTTTCGATCTGGACGATAGGACGTGCGCTCTTGGGAATGTCGGCGGCTTTGAGAAACTTGCTCTCGGTTTGATAGACATCGTGAATCGAGACTCGTCCAGTTCCAGTATTGTTTTCCATTTTCAGTTCCTTTCCAGTTAATAGTTTTAGAATAATCTCTCTACAAACTCAGTTCCGCGTAAAACAAATCGGGAAACTGCGCGTATAGACTCTCGTCGCCCAGAGCTACCACGATCTGGCGTGATAGCTTATCGATTGTCTTATGGCCTGCGCGTGCTGGGAGCGGCTTGATAACATCGTCCCGGTTACGCTCTCTCGCAACTGCGCAGGCTCTCCGATAGTCATCCAGGGCTGCGATCTTATTCGCGCCGGCCTGCAATTTATAGAGTCCGTGTCCGCTACCCATACTAGACCTCCCAAGCTCCAATTCGCATTGACTTGCCTTCGGGCTTGACCATCACCGAGTTCTCGCGCTCGCTCTGCTCTTGCCATCGCGCCAGCTTCTCATAGCTTTCGGCATTGCGCTCGAATCTTAACTGCTCGTCCACGCTGCACGCTGTCTCTGCCAGGTTACGGGCGATTGCTGCAAGCTTTCTATAGTTTGGAGTTTTCATCTCTTCCTCTTTCTGGGGCAATTTAATTCGCGGTCGCGCTGTCAACTGCCTATTCCTTCATGCTATGAATTTCTATGAGTTGCTGTCCGGGTGCGAGCTTGACAATGATTACGGAAATCTCGGCATCGGTTTCGACGTGGCGGGTATCGTCTGCTGCAACCGCTTCGGCTTCAGTCTGGGTTTTTGCGTAAACGTTGAAATTTAACACGGTATAATCTGCGAAAACCACCGTAACCACGAAGGTAAAAAGTGCGAAATAAGTGTGCGGGTTAATCATAATGCCCCTTTCCTGTGTCTGCCTTGTCAATCTCAAGTACGGATATAGTATAGTCGCTGACTAGACAAGAGTCAAGGAAAATAATGCAAGTATTTTATTAAAATATCCGGCTTCTGCTGTTCTGTGCCCTGTCTCCGCTAGTAATCATATATGTGGATGAGCCGCTTTTCCCCTTTGATCCTAAGCCCGTTCTTGTTTCGGTCTTGCGATCGGAGAGGAAAGCGGCAGATTTGTTTCAACAGGTTTTTGTTTAGGTGTTATCTGACATTGCGCGCAATCACGTCTGATCTGGTTTTAAATCTCTTTCGAGAGATCAAGTGGGACGAGGACGTAAAGCGGCCAATGTCGAGAGCATAACAGGACGGGAGCTTTCGCCTTTCTCCTATCCGCGTTTTCGTTCTCGGCAGGTGGATCGACTACCACCCCGTTGCCTCGCAAACCAAGCACTCCCCATGCGCTGGAAACTCGATCTTTGATCTTCGCAATATCAACCACGCCCTAGTGGCACCTTGGCAAGCTCTACCCTGCTCTGTCGATCCAGACCGTCGCCGCGTATTGGCGCGCATAGCGTACAGCACAGATGTTGCCGCCTGATAGAGTCGCCACCGGGTTTGTTCTGCACAAATGCCG
>Ga0209853_1000306_pt1 | contig 13640 bp, 13 predicted proteins | sample GWRWS1_30_40_FD_187224 | JGI IMG/M metagenome (GOLD analysis project Ga0209853, IMG submission 187224) | Riverbed sediment microbial communities from areas with vegetation nearby in Columbia River, Washington, USA - GW-RW S1_30_40 (SPAdes)... | ecosystem: Environmental > Aquatic > Freshwater >...
CCTCGTGCTGCCGACCCACGGCGCGGGGAGCTTCTGTTCGAGCGCTCCTCCCGGTGAGGAGCGAACGTCGACGATCGGGCGCGAGCGAGCCTCCAACCCCGTGCTGGCCGAGCGCGACCTCGACGGGGAGACCTTCGTGGAACGAAGGCTCACCGGGCTGCTGGCCTATCCCTCCTACTACGCGCACATCGCGCCGATCAATCGCGCGGGGCCGCGCGTATACGGAGACGTGCCGGTCCCGCCAGGCCTCACGCCCTCCCAGCTCGGGGAACGCATCGAGGCCGGAGTCTGGGTCGTCGATGGCCGCGATCGGCGTGCGTTCGCGGCCTCGCACGTCCCCGGCTCGATCGCGATCGAGCTCGACGACTCGTTCGCCAGCTATGTGGGGTGGATCATCCCGTTCGGGGCGCCGATCGTGCTGGTGCTGCCCGAGGACCGGCCGGAACACGAGGCTGCGCTCGAGGCGGCGACCCAGCTCTTCCGGATCGGCTACGAGGCGGTCGAGGGATACCTCCAGGGGGGCGTCGAGGCCTGGGTCGAGGCAGGAGGGCTGGTGCGTGCGTACCCCGTCGCTTCGGTCGACGAGCTGGCCGCGGCCGTCGGGGAGGGGCGGGCCCGCGTCCTCGACGTCCGCCAGCAGACCGAGTGGGACGGTGGCCACCTCGAGGGCAGCACTCACCTCTTCGTGGGCGACGTCGGGGCACACATCGCGGAGATCCCACGCGACCGGGAGGTGTGGACCGTCTGCGCGACGGGACACCGGGCGGCGATGGCGGCCAGCCTCCTCGACCGCGTCGACATCCCCGTCCGGCTCGTGACACCCGGCGGCGTCCCCGACGTCATGGCTCGCATCAGTTGACCGCGAGGGCGCAGAATAGGCGCCAGGAGGCGTTCATGAAGGCGTCGACTGCTCGCCGGACCGCCTGGTCGATCGGGATCCTGTCGATCGCGCTGATCCTTGCCGGCTTGACCTTCATCTACGTGAACCGGCATGCCACCCTCCCCGAGGTTTCCGACTCCTGGAGCGTCGCCACCGTCTTCGACGTCCTCGTGACACTGGCAGTCCCGGTGATTGGACTGGTGATCGCATCTAGGCGGCGAGACAACGCCATCGGTTGGCTGTTCCTGGCTGCCGGGTTTGCCCTGGGGGTGGGCACGTTCTCTCGTCCCTACGCGCTCCGCGCCTTGGAGGTCGACCCCGGCTCTCTCCCCGCAGGACGGCTCCTGGCTTGGCTCTCCGGCTGGGTGTGGGCCATCCCCGTCTGCCTGCTTCCGATCCTGTTCCTCCTGTTTCCCACGGGGCATGTCCCGAGCCGCCGCTGGCGCCCGGTGGCCTGGTATGAGGGCACCTTGCTGGTGTTCGTCACCGGGAGCTCGATGCTGCTCGCCAGCGCTAGCTGGGCACGCCCGTTCGCGATAGAGAGCGAGATCCGGGAATCCGCATTCGGGAGCGTGGCGATGGTGCTGTTCTTGATCTTCATCATCGCGCTCCCGGTAGCGTTCCTGCTGTCCTTCGTGGCGCTGGCTCGGAGGTTCGCCCGCTCGAGGGGTGACGAACGACTCCAGCTCAAGTGGGTCGTCACTGCCGCAGGGCTCGTGGCCGTGACGTTCATCGCGACGATCTTCACCAACAAGGTGGGGGCACAGGTGCTCTTCGACCTCGCGCTCGTGTTCCTATTCGCCGCGATCGGCATCGCCATCCTGAGGTACCGGCTGTACGAGATCGACATCCTCATCAACAGGGCCGTCGTCTATGGCGGCCTGGCGGCGTTCATCACGGCCGTGTATGTGCTGCTCGTGGCGGTGCTCGGCGCGTTCATCGGCGCGACCGAGGGCCTGGCCCTGGTGGCCACGGCGATCGTCGCCGTGGCGTTCCAGCCGGTGCGGGCCCGGGCCCAGGGCATCGCCAATCGCTTGGTGTACGGCAAGCGGGCGACGCCGTACGAGGTCCTCTCGGAGTTCTCCGAGCGGGTAGCTGAGACCTACTCCATCGAGGACGTACTCCCCAGGATGGCCCGGATCCTGGCGGAGGGCACCGGAGCCACCCGGACCGAGGTGTGGCTCCGGGTGGGATCGGAGCTCCGGCCCGCGGCGTCGTGGCCCGAGGGAGGGACGAACGCGTCGCCGGTCGCGATCACCGGAGACGCGCTGCCGGCCCTGGCCTCGGCCAGCCGCGTGGCCGCGGCCACCAGCGTTGCCCAGGTTCGGCACCAGGGCGCGCTGCTGGGCGCGCTGACGGTCATCAAGCCGCCGCAGGAGCCGCTCTCACCAGCCGAGGAGAAGCTCCTCGGCGACCTTGCCTCGCAAGCGGGGTTGGTGCTTCGAAACGTCGCCCTGCTGTCGGACCTTCGGGCGTCGCGCCAGCGGTTGGTGGCGGCCCAGGACGAGGAACGTCGGCGCCTCGAGCGCAACCTTCACGATGGTGCGCAGCAGCAGCTGGTTGCGCTGTCGGTGAAACAACGGCTGGTGGGCGAGCTGATCGACAAGGACCCCGACAAGGCGACATCGATGATCGCCGAGCTCCAGGGGGACACGGCTTCAGCGCTCGACACCCTCCGGGACCTGGCTCGGGGCATCTACCCGCAGGTCCTCGCCGACCAGGGGCTCCCGGCGGCCCTCGAGGCGCAGATCCGAAGGACACCGGTCCCGGTAGAGCTGCGACGTGATTCCATCGGTCGCCATCCCCAGGAGATCGAGGCGGCCGTGTACTTCTGCTGCCTGGAGGCACTCCAGAACGTCTCGAAGTACGCGAACGCGTCGAAGGCCGTCGTTCGGCTCGAGGAGGACGGACCCTGGCTGACGTTCGGGGTGGAGGACGACGGCGCCGGCTTCGACCCGGGCCGCACGAAGCTCGGAACCGGCCTCCAGGGGATGTCGGATCGGCTGGAGGCGCTCGGTGGAGGCCTGGAGATCCGATCCCAGCCCGGACAGGGAACGACGATCGCCGGCCGAATCCCGACGGCGATCTAGGTGTCGTTCCCACCGACGTTGTCACAGCCGACTGAACGGAGGTCGACCTCCCAGCGCGGTATGGGGTCGGCGACAATTGTAGGAGCTGAGCCATCCGGGGAGGGCCCGAAGGCGCTGCTGGTTTGACGTGTAGAGCCGTCGGTAGGCCCACTCTCTCAGCATGGTCTGGATGAACCGCTCGGCCTTGCCGTTGGTCTGAGGCCGGTACTTGGCGGTGACCAAATGTCGAGCCCCGATCTGGACCAGTGCCTCCCGAAAGGCCCCGGAGTTGGTGTAGGACAGGTGCCGGTCGGTCATCACCCGCTCGATCTTCACCCCGAGCTCGGCGAAGCGGGCGGCGGCATCGAGCACGAAGCGGGCCGTGGTCTGCCCAAGCTCGTTCGGATGCACCTGGACGAAGGCCACCCGGGAATGGTCGTCCACAGCGACGTGGAGGTAGTCGTAGCCCTGCCGTCGACCCTTTCTCGAGGTGGCCTTGGCCCCCCGACCGCGAAGCCGGTGCCCACCACCAGGGGGGATGCGTCCCAGCTTCTTCACGTCGACATGCACCAGCTCCCCGGGACGTTCCCGCTCGTAGCGGATGGGGATCCTGGTGGACCGGTCGGTGTGCTGCACCCGGGAGCATCCATGTCGGCGGAGCACGCCATAGACCGTGGACCGAGGATGCCCCAGCATCGGCCCCAGTCGGTGGGGACCGTCGCCCGTGCGCCGGCGAGCCCGCAGGATGCGGTGTACGTGCCAAGGCGACAGGGCGTGGGGTCGGCGGTGAGGCGCGGAGGAGCGATCCTCGAGGCCAAGCAGCCCTTCCTCCCGGAAGCGCTTGACCCACTTGGCCACAGTTGCCCTCGACACCCCAGCAGATGCAGCGGTGGACGCTTGAGTCCACCCCTCGAGGAGAACCCGATCTACCAGCAACCTTCTGCCGAGCGGGGTGAGAGCCGCCCTACGATGTCCCACGAGAGCCTCCTCTCGGTCCGGAGTCGTCAACCCCAGACCGTGAAGGAGGCTCTCCTCATGTCAACAACCTTCGTGGGAACTACAACTAGGCCACGACCCACAGCGCGTCTCGGGCCAGGCCGACCGAGAGCACCGTCCGGCTGCCCATGACGTCGCCATCGACCTGGACCGGGAACGCCCGCTCCGATAACACCTCGACGTGGGAGGCATCGTGGCGGTAGTCCATGTCCCGGCCCTTGACGTGGCGCGCGGAGCCGAACATCTGCCACGCGATCCGCAGCACCCTGCGGCGTGGAAGCGTGCGAGCGGTCAGGACGTCGAGTCCTTCCTCCAGAGACGCTTGCGGGGTGACCCGAACCCCACGGCCCTTGTAGTAGGTGTACGGGTCGGTCCGCCCGATCAGCACCGAGATGGCCGGCACCGGCTCGTCGCCGTCCACGCTCACTGTGAGATCGGGGAACCGGCCCGCATAGCTCGCGATCACCTCTCGGGCCACGGCCCGGAACGCCGCCCGCTCGAAAGCCTTCTTGGTCTTGGGGAACTTCGAGTCCAGGCGGGCCATGGCCGCGGCGTCGACGCCGGCGCCGCAGTTCACTCCGAAATACCTCCCGTCGGCCACGCCCAGGGTGAGCTTGCGAGCCTGCCCGTCGAGGGCTCGGGCGATCAGCACGCCGGTCGCCTCCACCGGGTCGAGCGGCATGCCAAGCGCCTGAGCCAGGATGTTCGTCGCCCCCCCGGGGATGACGCCGAGGACGGCCTCCGTTCCGGCGAGCCCGTTGACCACCTCGTTGATCGTCCCATCGCCGGAGAAGACGACCACCAGATCGAGGCCGTCGAGCGCGGCCTGCGCGGCGACCTCGGTGGCGTGGCCGCGCTCCGCCGTCTCCAGCACCTCCAGCTTGAAGTCGGCCGACAGCGCTTTCTCGATGACGGCCATGGTGGGCCGGGAGACCGTCCGGGCCACCGGGTTCACGATCAGCAGGACGCGGTCGAACCGGCGCATGCGGAAGGGAGTATGACAGTGGAGAGCGGGGTGCCGCTCAGGCCCCGCCCGAGACAGGCGGGAGAAACGCAACTTCCTCGCCTCCGACCAGCGGCCGAGCGTCAGAGGCGCGTTCGCCGTTCACCACCACCGACCCGGCTCGAGCCACGCTGGCGAAGCGCTCGCCGTAGCGCTCAGATAGCGAAGCGAGGACCTCGCCCACGGTCCGGCCCTCGGCTTGCACGCGGGAGTCGCCGGCCAACTCCCGAAGGGCCGCGAACAGGCGAACGCTCACAGTGGCCATCACCGCCAGGGTACCGTCGTCACGCGCCCTGTTACCCTCGGCTGGTCGTGGCCGCCATCGTCCTGCTGTCCGATCGTTTCCCCGACGACGTCCTTCCCGCATTCGGCTCGCTTGGGCTCGACGTGAAGTCGGAACCGCTCGCGGTGGCGTCCCTGGCCGATGCCCTGGACCTCTTGCCCGAACTGGTCCTGGTGGACGCGGCGGAGAACCCGGGTCAGGGCCACGCCGTGCTCCGGGCCCTGCGGGAGGCGGAGGGACGGACCCCGGCGGTAGCAATCGTGGAACGACGGGATCTGGAGCGGTTCGCCTGGGACCAGGTAGCGGACGAGATCCTGTTCCCCTCCGCCCCTGAAGCCGAGATCCGGGTCCGGCTCTCGATGCTCAGGCGCCGGGCGGGCACCGGCGACGGCAGCGCCGTCCGCCTGGGGCCGGTGACCCTCGACACAGACACCTATCAGGCGACCGTGGCCGGCCGAGGCCTGGACCTCACGTACAAGGAATTCGAGCTGCTCCGGTACCTCGCGTCGAGGCCGGGCCGGGTGTTCACCCGTCCCGCCCTGCTCCGAGAGGTCTGGGGATACGACTTCTACGGCGGGACGCGCACGGTGGACGTCCACGTTCGGCGGCTGCGCTCCAAGCTCGGCCCCGAGCACGAGAGTCTGATCGAAACGGTCCGCGGCGTGGGCTATCGGGCCGCCGACCTCTAACGGCTCGCCGGTGGCGTCAGATGTCCGCTCGGAGGTTTCGCCGTCCCGGCCGGCGGTAATGTTCCTGACGATGGGATCGATGCTTCCATCCGTGCGAGACGTCCGGCGGTGGAGTCATGAGCTGGAGTCGGCCGTCGACGAAGGGGTCGACGAGGTACGGAGGTGGCTGGCTACCCCGCAGGGTCGGTTCCTGCGATCCCTCGCCGCCCGGTTGCTCATCGTCAGCGTTCCCCTGATCGTTCGGCACCCATTCTTCAAGACCCCGGTCGGCCGGCTCGTGGAGCTGGCGGGAGGCGCCGCCATCCTGGTCAAGCTGGCCGAGCTCCTCCGCGACTGGGACCCACAGCCGGAGCCGGCGGCGGGAACTCCCGCGGCCCTGCCGTAACGCACTGTTTACGCGGTGGAAACCTCGTCGCGCCGGTTGGCCCCTACCCTTGGTCCGTCCACGAGACGGAAGGGGGAAGGCGCGGTGACCACGCCGAAGGACGTCCTCTCCCTGGCCAAGGAAGCGGGAGCCGAGATCGTCGATCTGCGGTTCTGCGACCTGCCGGGGCTGATGCAGCACTTCTCAATTCCCATCTCCGAGCTGTCCGAGGGGGGCTTCGAGGACGGCTACGGATTCGACGGTTCCTCGATCCGGGGGTTCCAGGAGATCCAGGAGTCGGACATGCTCCTCGTGCCCGACCCGGACGCCGCGTACGTCGACCCGTTCACCAAGCACTCGACGCTGGCCATCCACTGCTTCGTCCGGGATCCGATCACCGGCGAGACCTACACCCGCGACCCGCGCTCGATCGCGCGCAAGGCCGAGCTGTACCTGAAGCAAAGCGGCATCGCCGACATGTCGTACTGGGGACCGGAGTGCGAGTTCTACATCTTCGACTCGATCCGGTTCGACCAGAACCAGCACGAGGGGTACTACTTCATCGACGCCATCGAGGGCGTGTGGAACTCCGGCGCTGAGGAGGGCGGGAAGAACCTCGGCTACAAGCCGAGGTACAAGGAGGGGTACTTCCCAGTCCCGCCGATGGACCACTACCAGGACCTGCGGAGCGAGATGGTCCTGAACCTCCAGAAGGTCGGCGTGGAGGTCGAGGTGCACCACCACGAGGTCGGCACGGCCGGCCAGTCCGAGATCGACATGCGGTTCGACACGATGCTCCGGATGGCCGACAAGGTCATGAAGTACAAGTACGTGGTCAAGAACACGGCGCACGCCGCGGGCAAGACCGTGACCTTCATGCCGAAGCCGCTGTTCATGGACAACGGCTCGGGCATGCACACGCACCAGAGCCTGTGGCGGAACGACGAGAACCTGTTCTGGGACGAGGTCGGGTACGCCGGGATCAGTGACACCGCGCGGTGGTACATCGGCGGGCTGCTGACCCACGCGCCGGCCCTGCTGGCGTTCTGCGCGCCGACCACGAACTCGTACCGCCGCCTGGTGCCGGGCTACGAGGCGCCGATCAACCTGGTGTACTCGCAGCGGAACCGGTCGGCGTGCGTCCGGATCCCCGTGTACTACAAGACCCCGGCCGCCAAGCGCCTGGAGTTCCGGACGCCTGACCCGTCGTGCAATCCGTATCTGTCGTTCGCGGCCCAGCTCCAGGCGGGGCTCGACGGCATCAAGAACAAGATCGAGCCGCCGCAGCCGATCGACAAGGACCTGTATGACCTGCCGCCCGAGGACAAGGCCATGGTCAAGCAGGTGCCGGGCTCGCTCGAGGAGGTACTCGACGCGCTGGAGGCCGACCACCAGTGGCTGCTGGAGGGCGGGGTGTTCACCCAGGACGTGATCGACACCTGGATCGAGTACAAGCGGACGAACGAGCTCGACGCCGTGCGCCTGCGACCGCACCCGTACGAGTTTGCCCTGTATTTCGATATCTGAGATTAGTGACCTGGGTCACACGAGGGGCGGCTCGCGGCAGCGAGCCGCCCCCTCAGCCCTCGGCCTCGAAGCCTTCGGAGAACACGCGCTCCATGGCGTGGCGGGCCCGACGGGTGATCCGTCGGTAGTCGTCCAGGAAGCTCTGGCGTGGGTACTCCTCGTATCCCAGGCGCCGGGCCAGTGCCGTCTGCTCCTCCACCGACGCGGGGACGGCCTCGGCGTGCACGCGGCGGTCGACCTCCAGGGCGTTCTTCACGTCCGACAGGAACACGAAGGCCTCCCCGAGCTCGCGGGCCACGCTGTCCTCCATCAGCCGCGCGGCGGCGAGCTTCTCGATGGCATCGAGGGTCCGGCGGGTCCGGATCTCCGGGTGCCGGCCCCCGTGGCGCATCAATGACAGCTCCACCGCGAACTGCACGTCGGCCAGCGACCCGTACCCCAGCTTGAAGTGGAACCGCCCCGCGTCGGCGGGCCGGACCCGCTCCTTCTCGATCCGCTCGCGCATCCGGAGGATCTCGGCGGCCCGGTCGAGCGAGAGGTACTCCGGATAGGCGAAGTCGTCGGCGAACGAGGAGAACCGTCGCCCGAGCACCTCGTCCCCGGCGACGAACCGTGCCCGCAGGAGCGACTGGAACTCCCAGGTCTCCGCGTACCGCTCAAGGTACTCGAGGTAGGCAGCGAACGAGCGGGCGAGTGGCCCGGCACGGCCCTCCGGCCGCAGGTCGGCGTCGGGCTCCCACCCGGCATCGCGGATTCCCTCGAGTACGCGCTCTGAGGCCTCTCCGGCCCGACGGAGGTCCTCCGGCCCCTCGCCCTCGTAGACGAACACGAGATCGAGGTCTGAGGCGAAGTTCAGCTCCTCGGCTCCCAGCTTCCCAAGCCCGATGGCGGCGATGGGAAGGTCCGCGCCGGCCGCCTCCATGGCCTCTCGCACCACGACGTCGGCCACCGTCGTCACCTCCCGTCCGGTCTCCCGCGGCTCGAGCTCGCGAGCCGCGTACCGGCCGACGACGGCGACGAGTGCCGCGGGGGTGTCGACCGCCTCCGCTCCTTGGGCCAGGGCCAGGACCCGCTCGGCGCGCGCGGAGAGCAGGTCAGTGGCGAAGGAGCTCGCCGAGACCGCGTGCGCCAATCGTTTGGCCACGCCGGGGTCTGATGCGAGGACATCGGGTAAGCCTCGTTCGACGGACTCGGTCATTGCACCGGCCACCCGCTCCAGCCGCACGAGCGCGGCATCCGGATTCGACGCCAGGGCCAGGGCGGGCGCCATCACCGGGAACACGTGGGCCAGCACCTTCCCCAAACGCGTCGACGGATCCACCAGCCGGTCCAGCAGCACGTAGGCGGAGCTCGGCTGGCGGAACCCCAGTCCCGCGAGCAACTCCTCGGTGGCCTCGCGATCGATGCCCGGGCGCGGCACCTTCGGCCCGGCGAAGGCCTCGAGCAGCGGTCGGTAGAACAGGCGCTCGTGCAGCCCGCGGACGAGCGCCGTCTGGCGCCCGTACTCGGCCTTCAGCTCGTCCGGTCCATCCAGGCCCATCGAGCGGGCGAGGCGGACGAGCGAGGCCCGGTCGGGAGGGAGCTCGTGGGTCTGGAGGTCGCGGACCATCTGGAGGCGGTGCTCCAGCCTTCGGAGGAATCGGTACGCGCCGCCCAGGGCCTCCGCGTCGCCCTCGGCAACGTAGCCCTCGTCCGCCAGGACGGAGAGCGCGCGGAGCGTGTTCGGCTCCCGCAGGCGTTCGTCGCGGCCGCCGTGCACGATCTGGAGGAGCTGCACCGCGAACTCGACGTCGCGGATCCCGCCCCACCCCCGCTTGACCTCGACGCCGGCCTTCCCCCGGGCTCGAACGTAGTCCTCAAGACGGACCTTCACTCTTCGGACCTCCTCGATGGCGTGAGGAGGGAGCTCCTCCCGGTAGACGAACGGGGTGACCATCTCCACGAAGGCCAGGGCGGCACTGAAATCGCCCGCGACGGGCCGGGCCTTGATCAGCGCCTGGCGTTCCCACGTCAGGGCCTGGGATTCGTAGTACTCGCGCATCGCGGCGAGCGAGCGAGCCAGCACGCCACTTCGGCCCCCCGGCCGGAGCGTCGGATCGACCCGGAGCGCGATGCCCTCGGCGGTGGGCTCGGACAGGAGGCGGATGATCTCCGCGGACGCCCGCTCCGTACGGTCGTGTCCCTCGGCTCCCCCACCTTCGGTCACGAAGAGCACGTCGACGTCGGAGGCGTAGTTGAGCTCGGCCCCTCCGAGCTTGCCCAGCCCGATCACCGCGAGTCCCTGCGCGGCCACGCTCCGGCACGCGTGCGCGAAGCATGCCTCGGCGATGGCGCTGATCTCCGCGACGACGTCCTCGACCGTCGCGCCGGCGAGGTCGCGCGCGGCAACGCGCACCATGGCCCGGCGGCGGAACACTCGCAGGCCGTCGGCGCGCCCCAGCCGGGCGACGTCGGCGGCCAGCTCGCCGTCGAGCTCCTCCGGGCTCCGGGTCCGGATGTCCTCCAGCAGCCTCGTCTCCTCGGGATGAGCGACTAGGAAGTCGGTGGCGGCGGTGGAGAACCCGAGCAGGCGGGCGGCAAGGGGCAAGACCTCATCTTTGGCCAGCACCTGGCGCGCCCTCGGGTCCTCTCCGACCCGGGAGATGGCCACCCGTGCGAGCTCGGGGTCCGGGGCGTCCGCCAGCGTCCGGCCCATGACCTCGGGGGTCAGCATCGCTGTTCCCCACTCATCCGCGCGACGACCACCACAACGAGAGCACGAAGACGGGGGCCGCGATACCGAAAGCGAGGAACCCGCCCCCGGCCGCGGCGGTGGCGAGTGCGCCTCGCTGCCCAGCGATCAGCACGTGGAACACCAGCACGATGAGGAGGAAGGACAGGTAACCGCCGGCAACGGTGACGACGAGATGACGGAGTGTTCCTTGCCAACCGGCCGCCGGCTCGACATCGGCTCGCTCCACGCCCGGCCTGCGCAAGGTGGACAGCGCCATGAAGATGAACAGCGCGTACGCCGCAACGAGCGGGATGACGATCCTTCGCAGAATCACGGCTCAACCCAGCACGAAGAAGCGCCAGCCCCGGATAAACAGGTGCCAGCCGAGCCACAGCCACAGCCCGAACAGCACGGCGCGCCCGAGCCATGGCCGCATGAAGGTCCGGAAGATGTCCGACATGGTTGGCCACTGCGGCGAGTACGCGAGCGCCAGGCCCTGCCACGCGAGCAGCAGCCCGACGATCACGATCCACCCCGCCACCGCGATCGCGCGCATCCGAGGCTCCCCTTCGGCGTCCATGCTGCCCAGCGTACTCCCGGCCGGCGCCCACCAGGCCAGAGTTAACGGTGCCGTAACAGGGCCGGGGGCCCCAGGCGGTAGCCTCGGACCATGGGGCTCACGGCCGAAGCCGAGTATGTCCTGCGAACGATCGAGGAGCACAGCATCCGGTTCGTCCGGCTGTGGTTCACCGACGTCCTGGGGTTCCTGAAGGCGTTCACGATCACCTCGCAGGAGCTGGAGGCGGCGTTCACGGAGGGCATGGGGTTCGACGGCTCATCGATCGACGGCTTCTCCCGCATCGAAGAATCCGACATGGTTGCCGTCCCCGATCCCTCGACGTTCCAGCTCATCCCGTGGAAGACCGAGGCCCAGGTGGCCCGGATCTTCTGCGACGTGCTCGGTCCCGATGGCACGCCGTTCGAGGGCGACCCGCGCTACGTCCTGAAGCGCCAGCTGAAACGGGCGGCCGGCCTCGGGTTCACCTTCTACGTCGGCCCGGAGCTCGAGTACTTCTACTTCCGGAGCCTCGACGACCCCAAGTTCCTGGACCAGGGGAGCTACTTCGACGAGACCCCACTCGATGTCGCCACCGACTGGCGGAAGCGAACCGTCGCGTACCTCGAGTCGATGGGCATCCCGGTCGAATACGTTCACCATGAGGTGGCCCCGTCGCAGCACGAGATCGACCTGCGGTACGCCGATGCGTTGACCATGGCCGACAACGTGATGACGTACCGGCTGACGGTGAAGGAGGTCGCGCAGGAGTTCGGGATCTACGCGACGTTCATGCCGAAGCCGGTGAAGGGCGTGAACGGAAGCGGGATGCACACGCACCAGTCGCTGTTCGAGGGCGACCGCAACGCGTTCTTCGATGCCACCGACGAGTACCACCTGTCCAGGGTGGCTAAGCAGTACATCGCCGGCATCCTGGAGCACGCGCCGGAGATCACCCTCGCCACCAACCAGTGGGTGAACTCCTACAAGCGCCTGGTCCCGGGGTACGAGGCGCCGATCTATGTGTGCTGGGCCCGCCGGAACCGCTCGGCGCTAGTGCGCGTGCCCCTGTACAAGCCGGGCAAGGAGGAGTCCACCCGGATCGAGTACCGCTCGCCCGACCCCGCGTGCAACCCGTACCTTGCCTTCGCGGCGATGCTCTCGGCAGGCCTTGCCGGGATCGAGGGCGAGTACGAGCTGCCGCCGGAGGCCTCCAACAACATCTACGTGATGACCGACGAGGAGCGGAGGGCCGCGGGCATCAGGTCACTGCCCGAGGACCTGTACGAGGCCATCGGGCTGGCCTCGGAGTCCAAGGTGCTCCGGGAGGGCCTCGGCGAGCACGTGCTCGAGTTCTTGCTGCGCAACAAGCGCGAGGAGTGGGACGACTACCGGTCCCAGGTGACCCCTTATGAGCTGGAGCGCTACCTCCCCATCCTGTAGCGGTCAGGAAAGCGGGACGCGCGGCGTCGCAAGCACCCCCAGCCGATCCAGGATCTCGTTGCTCTCGCTGCGAGCCGCATCCACCTCGCCGGGCAGCCATCCATCCGGAATCGTGGCCAAAGCCTGAAGCGACAGCGCGATCTCGTACGGCGTCTTCGATTCGCGGGCCACGCGGATCGATTCCCGGATCCGGTCTCGGGCCGCATCCGGGTCCCCCGACTGCGCAAGCGCGTACCCTTGCAATCGGCGAACCATACAGAGGAGCGCTGGCACGTTTCCCATCTTCCGGATCCGCTCCAAGATCCCACCCACCCGCCGGAGCGCCTCGTCCGGAGCCATCATGAGCACGCAGAGCTCCATGAGGCGGCATTCCATCTCGAGAGTAAAGCGTTCGTCGCCAAGATCCGTGAACCCTTGCAGCGCATCCTCCAGGAGTTCCGCGGCCTCGGTGAAGCGCCCGGCCCGCGAGGCGATCCGGCCTAGGTTCCCGATCGCAAGGGCCTCGCCGACCGGGTATCGGGCCGCCCGGTACGTCTCGAGGATCTCCCTCGTGAGCTTCTCTGCCTCATCCAGGCGTCCTTGATCCGAGAGGATCTCGGCGATGTTATAGGTGACGTCGGCGGCGGCGTCGACGACGCCTGCCTTCTCCAACGCCTGCCGGCTACGCTCGTACGGCTCCACCGCAGCGTCCCATTCGCCGTCGTAGTACGACTCGATGCCCATGTTGTTCAGGACGTGGCCCTGCCGCGTCAGGTCTCCGAGCTCTTCGTACAGCGGGAGCCCGAGTCCCCTGAACTCGGCCCCTTCCTCGCTCCCGAGGTGCGTGTACGCGAGGTGCAACAGCGAGTATGCGTGCGCGAGCGCCCCGAGATCCCCGCTCCAAGAAGTCGTATGCGGGCAAGTGCTTCCGGATGAACCTGAACCTGTGGGACGCGCACTTCAAGTTGGACGGCACGCCGCTCGGACACACGGCCGCGTTCGCCCTGTTCAAGTTCAAGTAGGCACACGGGATGGGAGTGGGCGCGCGGGCGGCTCCAGCGTCCCAGTTCGGCGTATAGTCGCCCAGGGACGATGCGATGAACCCACAGGACGACGAGCTCACCCGAGCGTTCCAGGA
>Ga0209853_1000307_pt1 | contig 13608 bp, 15 predicted proteins | sample GWRWS1_30_40_FD_187224 | JGI IMG/M metagenome (GOLD analysis project Ga0209853, IMG submission 187224) | Riverbed sediment microbial communities from areas with vegetation nearby in Columbia River, Washington, USA - GW-RW S1_30_40 (SPAdes)... | ecosystem: Environmental > Aquatic > Freshwater >...
TAGACGAGCGTGCCGAAGTTCGCAAGGATCAGCGCGATGCCGAGGATGAAGCCGAAGTCGCCGACCCGGTTGACGATGAAGGCCTTGAGGCTCGCGTAGACCGCGCTTTCGCGCGTGTACCAGAAGCCGATCAGCAGGTACGACACCACGCCCACCGCCTCCCAGCCGAAGAAGAGCTGCAGGAAGTTGTTCGCCATCACCAGCATGAGCATCGCGAAGGTGAAGAGCGAGATGTACGAAAAGAACCGCTGGTAGCCCGGATCGTCGGCCATGTAGCCGATCGTGTAGATGTGCACCATCCAGGACACGAACGTGACGACCACCATCATCAGCGCCGTGAGGCGGTCGATCAGGAAGCCGATCTCGAACCGGGTCCCGCCGGAAGTGAGCCAGGTGTAGACCGTGCCGTTGTAGGTGTTCCCGTTCAGGGTGTCGACGAAGACGACGCACGAGGCCGCGAACGAGATCCCCACGCCGATGATCGTGACCCAGTGCGCGCCCGCGCGGCCGATCGCCCGGCCGAAGAGGCCCGCGACGATCGCGCCGGCGAGCGGCGCGAGCGGGACAATCAAATAGACGAGCTCCATCCGCGTCATGACCTGCCGCTACCCTTTCAGGTGATCCAGGTCGTCCACGTTGATCGTCCGCAGGTTGCGGAACAGCACCATGAGGATCGCGAGACCGATGGCCGACTCGGCGGCGGCGACGGTCAGGATGAAGAACACGAACACCTGGCCCGCCATGTCGCCGAGGAAGTGCGAGAACGCGACGAAGTTCAGGTTGACCGCGAGCAGCATCAGCTCGATCGCCATCAGCAGGATGATGACGTTCTTGCGGTTCAGGAAGACCCCGACGATGCTGATCGCGAACAGCGCCGCGCCCAGCACGAGGAAATGCGACAGCGTGAGCAACTCTCTCCCCTTTAGCGGCGGACCCGCACGGCGGTCACGGATGCTTCGTGGGGCATCCGTGCCCCCGCGAGCCGGTCTCCGTCCGGGCCAGCCGATTCCTGGCTTCCTATTCCTTCTTCTCGGCCGGCATCGAGACCAGCCTGACCCGCTCCTCGCGCCGCACCGCGACCTGGCGCGCGGGGTCCTGGTACTTCGTGTCCTTGCGCTTGCGCATCGTGAGCGCGATCGCGGCGATGATCGCCACGAGGAGGATGATGGCCGCGAGCTCGAACGGGTACACGTAATCGGTGTAGAGGATCCGCCCGAGCGCCTTGGTGTTGCTGTAGCCGGCGCCCGGGTCGGCGGGCGGCGGATAGCGCGCCGCCTCGAACTTGAGCCAGACGAGGCTTCCCATCTCGAGCACGATCAGCAGGCCGACGACGATGCCGAGCGGCAGATGGCTCCAGAACCCCTCCCGCAGGCGGTCGAGGTTGATGTCGAGCATCATCACGACGAACAGGAACAGCACCGTCACCGCGCCCACGTAGACGAGCACCAGCGTGATCGCCAGGAACTCGGCGCGCAGCAGCAGCCAGACCGCCGCCGCGGTGAAGAACGCGAGCACGAGGTGCAGCGCCGCGTGCACCGGGTTGCGGCACGTCACCGTCCGGGCGCCCGCATAGAGCAGGATCGCGGCGAAGAAATAGAAGATCGCGAGCTCGAGGTTCATCGGTAAGCCGCGTCGGCCGCCCGCGCGCTTGCGATCTCGGCCTCGTACTTGTCGCCCACCGCGAGGAGCATCTCCTTGGTGTAGTAGAGGTCGCCCCGCTGCTCGCCGTGGTACTCGAGGATGTGGGTCTCGACGATCGCGTCCACCGGACAGGACTCCTCGCAGAGCCCGCAGAAGATGCACTTCGTGAGATCGATGTCGTAGCGCGTGGTGCGGCGCGTGCCGTCCTCGCGCTCCACGGCGTCGATCGTGATCGCGAGCGCCGGGCACACCGCCTCGCAGAGCTTGCACCCGATGCAGCGCTCCTCCCCGTTCGGGTAGCGCCGCAGCGCGTGCAGGCCGCGGAACCGCGGGCTGACCGGGGTCTTCTCCTCGGGGAACTGGATCGTGACCTTGCGCGCGAAGAGGTGCCGTCCGGTGACCGCCATGCCCTTCGCGAGCTCGACGAGCAGGAACGTCCTGAAGAAGTCGCGGAGCCGCTCGATCATGCGCGCCCCCTCACTGCCACGGGTTCCACGGCGTCTGCATCCACGCCGCGATCACGACCAGCCAGAGGATCGTCAGCGGGAGGAACACCTTCCAGCCGAGCCGCATGATCTGGTCGTAGCGGTAGCGCGGGAACGTCGCCCGGAACCAGAGGAAGAGCAGCAGCAGGCCGGAGATCTTGAACGCGAACCAGAAGATCCCCGGGATGGCGTTGAAGAACGGCGAGTCGAGCGGCGGCAGCCATCCGCCGAGGAACATCGTCGTCGCCAGCGCCGACACGAGGATCATGTTCATGTACTCGCCCAGAAAGAACAGCGCGAACGCCGCCCCCGAGTACTCGACGTGGAAGCCGGCCACGATCTCCGACTCGCCCTCGGCCACGTCGAACGGCGCGCGGTTGGTCTCCGCCACCGCGGAGATGAAGTAGACGAGGAACATCGGGAAGAGCGGCAGCCAGTTCCACGACAGGAAGTTGACGCCCTTGGCGGCAAAGGTGCCGCGCGCCTGCGAGTTCACGATGTCGCTCAGGTTGAGGCTCTGCGACACCAGCAGCACGCACACCAGCGCGAAGCCCATCGCGATCTCGTAGGCGACGATCTGCGCCGCCGAGCGCATCGCGCCGAGGAACGCGTATTTCGAGTTCGACGCCCAGCCGGCGATGATCACGCCGTAGACGCCCATCGAGGTGATTGCCATCACGTAGAGCAGCCCGGCGTTGATGTCCGCCAGCACCACGCCGGCGTCGAACGGGATCACCGCCCACGCCGCCATCGCGGGCATCAGCACCAGCATCGGGGCGAGGATGAACAGGAACTTGTTCGCCCCCGCCGGGATGATCACCTCCTTGAACAGGAGCTTGAAGACGTCGGCGAACGGCTGCAGGAGCCCCGCCGGCCCGACGCGGTTGGGGCCGATCCGGACCTGCATGTAGCCGATCACCTTGCGCTCGGCGAGCGTCAGGTAGGCGACGGCGAGGATCAACGGGATCGCGATGACGATGATCAGGACGAGCGTCTTCGCGAAGATCCAGATCGGCGGGCCCCACGCCGGCCCGAAGACCGCGGTGGAATAGCCCGACAGCGCCTCGAGGAGCTCCACCGTCACACCCGCTCCAGCACGATCTCGCCGAACATGGCGCCCAGGCCGGCCGTCGACGCATGCGCCGCGGCGACCCGCACGACGCCATCGGGCAGCCGCTCGTCGCGCGCGAGCTCGAGCACCGCTTCGCCACCCTCCTGCTTCACCCGGACGAGGCTTCCCGCCGCGAGCCCGAGCCTCGCGATCAGGGCGCCGTTGGCGAACGCCCTCGGCGGCGCGGCGTCGTTCGTCTGCTGCAGCGACCCGGCGCGGCGGACGACCGGATCGGCCGCATAGATCGGCACGTCGGCGACGCGCTCGAGGCCCCCGCCGGCGGGCGGGCCCGGTTCAATCGCCACGCCCTCGACCGCATTCGAGAGCCGGCCTGCAACGGCGTCGGCCCGACACGCCTGGTCGCGCACCGATTCGCTCCGGTCGTAGTCGAAGCCCGGCAGTCCCAGGAGGTTGCCGAGCACGCGGAGCACCTTCCAGGCCGGCCGGGCGTTCCCGCGGGGCTTCACCGCCGGGTTGAAGCTCTGCATGCGCCCTTCGGCGTTCACGAAGCTGCCCGAGGTCTCGGTGAACGGCGCAATCGGCAGCAGGACGTCGGCATAGTCGAGCGCCTGGCCGCGGTACGCGGCGAGCATCACGACGAGCTCGGCCGAGGCCAGCGCCCGCAGGGCCTGCCGCGGGTTCGCGGTGTCGAGCTCCGGCTCGACGCCGACGAGGAGATAGGCCTTGCGCGGCGCGGCAAGCATCGCCGCGGCGTTCAGGCCACCCGGTCCGGGGACGCAGTTCGCGACATATCCACCGACGCTGTTGGCGGCCTCGCCCAGGAACCCGAACCGCGCGCCCAGGATCTCGGCGAGCGCCTGGGCAGCCGCATGGAGCTGGCCGGCGCGCGGATGCTGCTGCGCGCTGTTGCCGAGGAAGATGCCGACGTTCTGCCCCGACACGAGGCTCTTCGCGATCGCTCGCGCCGGTCCGCTCACCGCCAGCGCGGCGAGCGCCCGCGGGACCACGGCCCCCTTCTCTTCGGCCGCCGCCTTCACCACCTGCGCGAGCATCGACGGCAGCTCGCCCGGCCGCACGACGGCGCGGTTCGCGAGGGGCGTCGCAAGGTCGTCGCCGGCGACGTGGATCACGTTCACCTGCTGGCCCCGCTTCGCCGCCCGGCGGATCCGGTTCGCGAACAGGGGGTGGTCCTTCCGCAGGAACGATCCGACGACGAGCACCCGGTCGAGCTGGCCGAGCTCGGCGACCCTCATGCCGAGCCAGGGCGCGCCCTTCAGCTTCCCGTCGGCCGAGAAGTCGCATTGCCGCAGACGGAAATCCACGTGCTCGGCGCCCAGGTCGCGCACGAGCTTCTGGGTGAGGAACATCTCCTCGAGGGTCGCGTGCGGCGACACGAGCGCGCCGATGGCGGAGGCGCCATGGCTCGACCGCACGCGCTCCAGGCCGTCCGCGACGACCTGCAGCGCCCGCTCCCAGTCGACCACGCGCCAGTCGCCCCCCTGCCTGAGCATCGGCTCGACGAGGCGGTCGTCCGAGTTCAGGCCCTCGTAGGAGAACCGGTCCTTGTCGGACAGCCAGCACTCGTTGAGCTCCTCGTTCTCGAGCGGGACGACGCGCATCACGCGGTCGTTCTGCACCTGGACGACGAGGTTCGACCCCAGGCCGTCGTGCGGGCTGACCGACTTGCGGCGCCCGAGCTCCCAGGTGCGCGCCGTGTAGCGGAACGGCTTCGAGGTGAGCGCGCCGACCGGGCAGATGTCGATCATGTTGCCGGAGAGCTCCGAGTCGACCGCCTGCCCGACGAACGAGACGATCTCCGCATGCTCGCCCCGGCCGATCAGCCCGAGCTCCATGACCCCGGCGATCTCCTGCCCGAACCGGACGCAGCGCGTGCAGTGGATGCAGCGAGTCATCTCCTCCGCCGAGATGAGCGGCCCCATGGGCTTCGCCGTCACCACGCGCTTCGGCTCGGCGTAGCGCGAGGCGCTGCCGCCATAGCCGACCGCGAGATCCTGCAGCTGGCACTCGCCGCCCTGGTCGCAGATCGGGCAGTCGAGCGGATGGTTGATCAGCAGAAACTCCATGACGCCGGCCTGCGCCTGCTTCGCGTAGTCGGACCGCGTCCAGACCTTCATGCCCTCCGTGACGGGGGTAGCGCAGGCGGGCAGCGGCTTCGGCGCCTTCTCCACCTGCACGAGGCACATGCGGCAGTTCGCCGCGATGGACAGCTTCGGGTGCCAGCAGAAGTGCGGAACGTAGATGCCGAGCTTGCTCGCCGCCTCGATGACCGTCGTGCCGCTCGGCACCTCGGCCGGGCGGCCGTCGATTTCGAGCTTGACCGGCGCCGTCATGCCGCCGCTCTTTCGATCGCTGGCTGACCCACCAGGCACCGCTTGTGACGGATGTGGTGCTCGAACTCGGCGCGGAAGTGCTGGATGAAGCTCTTCACCGGCAGTGCCGCCGCGTCGCCGAGCGCGCAGATCGTGCGCCCCGCGATGTTGTCCGCCACCTGGTTCAGGAGTTCCAGGTCCTCCATCCGGCCGCGGCCGGTCTCGATCCGATGCACCATGCGGTAGAGCCAGCCGGTGCCTTCGCGGCACGGCGTGCACTGGCCGCAGGACTCCTCGAAGTAGAAGTAGGAGAGCCGCTCCAGGCAGCGCACCATGCAGCGCGTCTCGTCCATCACGATCACCGCCCCGGAGCCGAGCATCGACCCGGCCTTGGCGATCGAGTCGTAGTCCATGTCGGTCTGCATCATCACGTGCTCGGGCAGCACCGGCATGGACGAGCCTCCCGGGACGACCGCCTTGAGCCTCCGGCCCCCGCGCATCCCGCCCGCCATCTCCAGGAGCTTCGCGAACGGGAGCCCGAGCCGGACCTCGTAGTTCCCCGGGTGCGCGACGTCGCCCGAGACCGAGAAGATCTTGGTGCCACCGTTGTTCGGCCGGCCGAGCTCGAGGTACTTCGCGCCGCCGTTCAGGATGATCCACGGCACGGCGGCGAAGGTCTCGGTGTTGTTGATGGTCGTCGGCCGGCCGTAGAGGCCGTAGCTCGCCGGAAACGGCGGCTTGAAGCGCGGCAGGCCTTTCTTGCCTTCGAGCGATTCGAGGAGCGCGGTCTCCTCGCCGCAGATGTACGCACCCCACCCGTGATGCCCGTAGAGGTCGAAGTCGACGCCCGAGCCGAGAATGTTGCGTCCGAGGTAGCCCGCGTCGTAGGCCTCCTGCAGCGCCTCCTCGCAGCGCTCGTAGACGTCCCAGATCTCGCCGTGGATGTAGTTGTAGCCGACGGTCGCGCCGGTCGCGTAACCGGCGATCGCCATGCCTTCGAACACGATGTGCGGGTTGTAGCGCAGGATGTCGCGATCCTTGAACGTCCCCGGCTCGCCTTCGTCCGAGTTGCAGACCATGTACTTCTGGCCGGGCAGGTTCCGCGGCATGAAGCTCCACTTCAGCCCGGTGGGGAAGCCCGCGCCGCCGCGCCCGCGGAGCGCCGATTTCTTCACCTCGGCGATGACCTGCTCCGGCGGGATCTTCTCGGCGAGGATCCGCTTCAGCGCCTGGTAGCCGCCGCGCGCCTCGTAATCCTTGAGGCGCCAGTTCGTCCCGTCGATCCCCTTGAGGATGATCGCGTCCGGGCCGTAGACCGCGGGATCGAAGGGCGGGAACGCGGACTTCACTTGGGCAGCTCCGCCAGGAACCGGTCGATCGCCCCCGGCGTCATGAAGCTCACCATCCGCTTGTTGTTGACCAGCATGACGGGCGCGTCGCCGCACGCGCCGAAGCACTCGCCCTCCCGGAGCGTGAAGCGGCCGTCCGGCGTGGTCTCGTTCCAGCCGATGCCGAGCTTCTGGCGCAGGTGCTCGGCCGCGGCGGTCGCGCCCTGCAGCGCGCACGGCAGATTGGTGCAGAGGCAGAGCTTGTACCTGCCCACCGGCTGCACGTCGTACATCGTGTAGAAGCTCGCGACCTCCTCGACCGCGATCGGCGGCATGCCTAGATAGCTCGCGACGAACGCCATGACCTCGGGTGTGAGGTACCCCTTCTCCCCCTGCGCGATCGCGAGCGCCGCCATCACCGCCGATTGCCGCTGGTCGGCCGGGTACTTGGTGAGCTCCCGGTCGATCCGTTTCAGCGCTTCAGGACTCAGCATCAGCGGTCGACCTCGCCGAAGACGATGTCGAGCGTGCCGATGATCGCCACCACGTCGGCGATCATGTGCCCCTTCGAGAGCTCGTCCATCGCCGCGAGGTGCGCGAACCCCGGCGCCCGGATCTTCATCCGGTACGGCTTGTTCGCCCCGTCGGAGACGAAGTAGATACCGAACTCGCCCTTCGGGTGCTCGACCACGGCGTAGGTCTCCCCGGCCGGCACGTGGATCCCCTCGGTGTAGAGCTTGAAGTGGTGGATCAGCTCCTCCATGTTGCTCTTCATCTCGACGCGCGACGGCGGCGCGATCTTGTGGTTGTCGGTGATCACCGGGCCGGGGTTCGCGCGCAGCCAGTCGATGCACTGCTTGACGATCCGGTTCGACTGGCGCATCTCCTCGATGCGGACGAGGTAACGGTCGTAGCAGTCGCCGTTGAGCCCGACCGGGACGTCGAACTCGACCCGGTCGTAGACCGCGTACGGCTGCTTCTTGCGCAGATCCCATTCGATGCCCGACCCGCGCACCATCGGCCCCGAGAACCCGAGCGCGAGCGCGCGCTCCGGCGTCACCACGCCGATCCCGACCGTGCGCTGCTTCCAGATCCGGTTGTCGGTCAGCAGGGTCTCGTAGTCGTCGACGTAGCCCGGAAACCGGCTGGTGAAGTCCTCGAGGAAGTCGAGGAGCGACCCCTGCCGGTTCGCGTTGAGCTTCCGGAGCTCCTCGTCGCTGCGGTAGGGCGAGGCGCGATACTGCGGCATCGTATCGGGCAGGTCGCGGTAGACGCCGCCGGGGCGGTAGTAGGCCGCGTGCAGGCGGGCGCCCGACACCGCCTCGTAGCAGTCCATCAGGTCTTCGCGCTCGCGGAAACAATAGAGGAATACCGTCATCGCGCCGATGTCGAGCCCGTGCGCGCCGAGCCACAGCAGGTGGTTCAGGATCCGCGTGATCTCGTCGAACATCACGCGGATGTACTGGGCCCGGATCGGCACCTCCACCCCGAGCAGCCGCTCGATCGCCATGCAGTACGCGTGCTCGTTCGACAGCATGGACACGTAGTCGAGGCGGTCCATGTACGGCAGCGACTGGACGTAGGTCTTGTGCTCGGCGAGCTTCTCGGTCGCCCGGTGCAGCAACCCGATGTGCGGGTCGGCGCGCACGATCACCTCGCCGTCGAGCTCGAGGACGAGGCGCAGCACGCCATGCGCGGCCGGATGTTGCGGCCCGAAGTTCAGCGTGTAGTTCCTGATCTCCGCCATCGTTCAATGCTTCGGCCCGAGGTCGCCGTACGGATCCTCGCGGATGATCCGCGGCGTCACCTCGCGCGGCTCGATCGTCACCGGCTGGTAGATCACGCGCTTCTGGTCTGGGTCGTAGCGCACCTCGACGTGTCCCGACAGCGGGAAGTCCTTGCGGAACGGGTGTCCGACGAAGCCGTAGTCGGTGAGGATCCGGCGCAGATCCGCGTGGCCGCTGAACATGATCCCGAAGAGGTCGAACGCCTCGCGCTCGTACCAGTTCACGCCCGGCCAGACGCCGGTGAGCGACTCGACGACCGGGAAGCCGTCGTCCGGGGCGAAGGTCCGGACGCGGACGCGCCAGTTGTACGTCACCGAGAGCAGATGCACGACGACCGCGAAGCGCGCGCCCTGCCATGCGCCGTCGCCGTAGGCCGAGTAGTCGACGCCGCACAGATCCATGAGGCTCTCGAACCGGAGGGCGGGATCCTCGCGGAGCCGCCCTGCCGCCGCGAGCCAGTCGCCTGCCTTGACCACGACGGTGACCTCGCCGAGCGCGGTTGTGAGGGTCGCCGGAATGCCGGCGAGGGCCGTCTCCAGCGCCGCCTGCAGCCTATCGAGCTTCGCGGCCATCAGCGGGCGATCGTGTTGGTCCGCCGGATCTTGTTCTGCAGCTGCACCAGCCCGTACAGCAGCGCCTCCGCGGTCGGCGGACAGCCGGGAACATAGATGTCGACCGGCACGATCCGGTCGCAGCCGCGCACCACGGAGTAGGAGTAGTGGTAGTAGCCGCCGCCGTTCGCGCACGAGCCCATCGAGACCACCCAGCGCGGCTCGGGCATCTGGTCGTAGACCTTGCGCAGCGCCGGCGCCATCTTGTTGCAGAGCGTCCCGGCCACGATCATCACGTCGGACTGCCGCGGGCTCGGGCGGAACACGATCCCGAACCGGTCCAGGTCGTAGCGCGCGGCCCCGGCGTGCATCATCTCGACCGCGCAGCACGCCAGGCCGAACGTCATCGGCCACATCGACCCGGTGCGCGCCCAGTTGAAGAGCTTGTCGACCTGGGTGGTGACGAAGCCTTCCTGCAGAACGCCCTCGATTCCCATGACCTATCGCCTCCGGCGCCGCGCTCGCACGGCTACTCCCATTCGAGCGCGCCCTTGCGCCACTCGTAGATGAAGCCGACCACGAGGATCGCGACGAAGATCATCATCGACCAGAACCCGAAGGCGCCGATGTCGTTGAGCGTCACCGCCCAGGGAAACAGGAACGCGATCTCGAGATCGAACAGGATGAACAGGATCGCTACGAGGTAGTAGCGCACGTCGAACTTCATGCGCGCATCCTCGAACGCCTCGAAGCCGCACTCGTAGGGCGAGAGCTTCTCGCTGTCGGGCTTCCGCGGTCCGAGCGCCCAGCCGACCCCGATCAGGAGCGCGCCGAAGACGAGGGCGACCACGATGAACAGCAGGATCGGAAAGTACTCGCCCAGCATGGACTCACGCGCGGGCGGCGCCGCGGCCGCCCCCTGCGGGTGTGTCTGGTCCGAGGCTTGCACGCACGGGCTTTGACCCTTCTCTAAAGTCCGGAGACCGGGAACCGCTTGCACCCCGGTCCCTGCGATTGGTGCCGACGGGGAGACTCGAACTCCCACAGCCTTGCGGCCACCAGCCCCTCAAGCTGGCGTGTCTACCAATTTCACCACGTCGGCCGGCGGGGAACGCGCCGCGCGCCGACCGCCGCGGCGCGACCCGCATTTTACTTCGGAACGTCGTCGGCCTTCGAGCCCGGAACGCCCGGCGCCTGCGGCTTGCCCGTCTCCGCGGCCGGGGCCGGCGTTTCGGTCGCGGGCAGACCGCTCCGGTCCATGACACTCCCGCCCGTCCTCGGCTTCACGTTCGCGAGATACGCGAGCCCGAGGCTCGAGAGGAAGAACACGACCGCGATGATCGCCGTCGCACGCGAGAGGAAGTTCGCCGAGCCCGTCGCGCCGAAGAGGCTCCCCGACGCGCCGCCGCCGAACGCTGCGCCGACATCGGCGCCCTTGCCGTGCTGGAGCAGCACCAGCCCGATGACGCCGAGCGCCGAGAGCACGTGCACGACCAAGATCAGTGTCAGCCAGATATCCACGTCACTTCCCCGCTCCGTTTCCCCTCAGTTTCCCCTCAGTTTCCCTAATGCACCGCCGCGCGGTAGATCGCGAGGAAATCCTCCGCGACCAGCGACGCGCCGCCGATCAGTCCGCCGTCGACGTCGGGCATCGCGAACAGCTCCCGCGCGTTCCCCGGCTTCACGCTCCCGCCATAGAGCAGCGGCAGCCTCGTGCCCACGGCCGAATCCGCTGCGCCGACCAGCGCGCGGATGAAGGCATGCACGGCCTGCGCTTGGTCGGGGCTCGCGGTGCGCCCCGTCCCGATCGCCCAGACCGGCTCATACGCGATCGCCGCGTCGGCGAGCGCGCCGACGCCTGCGACATCGATGACCGCCCGCAGCTGCCGTCCGACCACCTCTTCGGTCGCGCCCTGCCGGCGCTCCTCGAGCGTTTCCCCCACGCACAGGATGGGCATCAGTCCCACCCGCTGCGCGGCGGCGAACTTCGCCGCGACCTGGGCGTCCCGCTCGCCGAACAGCGCGCGCCGCTCGGAGTGCCCGACGATCACGTAGCGGCACCCGAGGTCCCGCAGCATCACCCCCGACACCTCGCCGGTGAAGGCGCCCGAGCCGTGCTCGCTCAGGGTCTGCGCGCCCCATGCGACCGGCGAGCCCGCGAGGACGTTCGCAGCCTGCTGGAGGTAGGGGAACGGCACGCAAACCGCGATCTCCACGCCGGCGGCGCTCGACGCGCCGCTCTTGACCGCCTCCAGCAGACGCTGGTTGGCAGCCAGGCTGCCGTGCATCTTCCAGTTGCCCGCAACGAGCCGTGCGCGCATCGCCGCCCTGCCCGCGACAAAACGTTGGAGTTTAGCCGCGCAGGGGAAGTCCGGTCAATGAAAACCGTGACTTAGCGCGTCGGGGGTCGCGAACGAAAACGGCCGCTCGCGCGGCGGTCGGTCCGTGACGAGCTCGGTCTAACCGAACCGGCCGGTAATGTAATCCTCGGTCTGCTTCTTCTTCGGCTTGATGAAGATCGTGTCGGTCACGTCGAACTCGATCAACTCGCCGAGATACATGTAGGCGGTGTAGTCCGACACGCGCGCCGCCTGCTGCATGTTGTGGGTGACGATCAGGATCGTCACCGTGTGCTTGAGATCCGTGATCAGCTCCTCGATGCTCGCGGTCGCGATCGGGTCGAGCGCCGAGGTCGGCTCGTCGAAGAGCAGGATCTCCGGATCGGTCGCGAGCGCCCGCGCGATGCACAGCCGCTGCTGCTGGCCTCCGGAGAGGTTGAACGCGAGGTCGTCGAGCCGGTCCTTGACCTCGTCCCACAGCGCCGCGCCGCGCAGCGCCTGCTCGACCTTCTCCTCGATCATCCGCTTGTTCCGCTCGCCCCGCACCCGCAGCCCGTAGGCGACGTTCTCGTACAGCGACTTCGGGAACGGGTTCGGCTTCTGGAACACCATGCTGATCCGCATGCGGACCTCGATCGGGTCCACCTCCTTGCTGAGGAGATTGGTGTTGTCGGGGTAGAGGCGGATGTCGCCCTCGTAGCGGTTGCCGGGATACAGGTCGTGCATGCGGTTGAAGCAGCGCAGGAAGGTCGACTTGCCGCAGCCGGAAGGGCCGATCAGCGCGGTCACCTTCTTGTCGTGCACCGGCATGTTGAGAGTCTTCAGCGCATGGAAATCGCTGTAGTAGAAGCTGAGGTTCCTGACCTCGGCCTTGACGGCGACGGCGGTCTCGGGCGCAGTCATCGTGCTCGTCCTCCCCGTTTGGTCACCACTTGATCCGCTTGCGCAGGCGATAGCGCAGCCAGATCGCCAGCCCGTTCATCGCGAGCGTCATCAGCACCAGCACGAAGCCCGCCGCCGCGGCATTCTGGTGGAACGCCGCCTCGGGACGCGAGGTCCAGTTGAACATCTGGATCGGCATCACGGTAAACGGCGAGAACAGCCATTCGAAGCTCACCAATGGCGGCGACGAGGTCACCGGCGCGGCCGGCAGGAACGCGATGAAGGTCAACGCCCCGATGGTGATGATCGGCGCCGTCTCGCCGATCGCGCGCGCCATGCCGATGATGACTCCGGTGAGGATTCCCGCCGACGAATACGGAATGATGTGATGGCGCACGGTCTGCCACTGGGTGGCGCCGAGCGCGTACGAGCCCTCGCGGATGCTTTGCGGGATCGACCGGATCGCCTCGCGCGTCGCGACGATGACGACCGGCAGGATCAGGAGCGCGAGCGTGAGCCCCGCCGACAGGATGCTCTGCCCGAAGCCGAACTGGTAGACGAATAAGCCCAACGCGAGGAGGCCATATACGATCGACGGCACCCCGGCGAGATTGGTGATGTTGATCTCGATGATGTCGGTGATCCAGTTTTTCCGCGCGTACTCCTCGAGGTAGATACCCGCGGCGACCCCGAGCGGGACCGCGAAGAACGCGGTAACGACCATCACCAGCGTCGACCCGACCCACGCCGACAGGATGCCGGCCTGCGAGGGGTGGCGCGACGGGAAGTTCGTGAAGAACTCCGGGTTGAGCCGCGGGACCCCGTCGATCGCCATGTCGACGAACAGCGCGGTGAACGTCAGCACGCCGATCAGCAGCGCGATCAGCCCGATGACGCCGAAGATGTAGTCCCACCGCTTGTGCCGGGCGATGATCTCCCGGATGGTGCGGACGTCGTGGCGGACCGGCGGCGCGACGGCAGCCATGTCAGTAGGCCTCCCGGAACCTCTTCCGCAGCACGTGGCCGAGGATGTTGAAGAAGAGCGTCAGCAGCATCAGCGTGAGCCCCGCTGCGAAGATCGTCTGGTAGCCGATCGAGCCGTGGGGCAGGTCGCCCAGCGCGACCTGGACGATGTAGGCCGTGATCGTCGCGGCGGGCTCCAGCGGGTTGAAGGTGAGGTTCGGCTGCATGCC
>Ga0209853_1000308_pt1 | contig 13601 bp, 18 predicted proteins | sample GWRWS1_30_40_FD_187224 | JGI IMG/M metagenome (GOLD analysis project Ga0209853, IMG submission 187224) | Riverbed sediment microbial communities from areas with vegetation nearby in Columbia River, Washington, USA - GW-RW S1_30_40 (SPAdes)... | ecosystem: Environmental > Aquatic > Freshwater >...
GGGAAAAGCTGGAGACTGCCTCAAGTGGGCCGCCGTCCGCTTCATACAGGGCAAGGTATCGGGCTCCTGGCTGGCCGGGAACTCCTCGAGCCGTTCCGGCTCAGTGCAGTTGCTCTCTATGATCCAGAGCCCGCCGGGCCGCGCGCGGCCTGAGCGGGGCTTAGTGAACTCCGGGCCGACGCGGCGCCACATCCCCCGGCGGGTGACCTCTCGGGCAGGATGGATCCGGCCTTCCTCGGCCAGCCGTCCGGCCATCCTGCCGAATGAATCATTCACCGGTTCCAGAACGTCCGTCTCCAGGCAAGTGTTAGTTCCAAGGTGTCTGGCCGGGAGGGAATCTGGTAGGCTAGAGAAGGAGGCGGTCGATGCGGATCCTGTCGGCCCTGCTGGTGGGGGCGGCCCTCATCGTCCCGGAACTGGTCGGGAAGGCCGAGGTGCGGGCGTCATTTCTCTCCCCGTATTCCTGGCGAATCGAGGGCGTCCGCGACCGGGCGCCGGCCGCGCTCCGCACCCACTACTGCCCCTACCGCAACATCACGAACGAACCCGCGGTCTTCGGGCAGGACCGCCTCGGCGGCTTCTGGTTGGTACTACCGTCCGTTCCCGCGGTGTGCTCGGTGAAGGACTGGAACGGACCATTGACTCTCCGGTACGGGCCCTAATCTCCAGCGAGCATTACGGACTTCCGCTGGCGTCGCAGGCGTGGTCGATCAACATGAGTGCCGCGGGCCGAGGCATATCCGTCTTCCAAGTCGATTGCGCCCACTTCGAGAAGTCGCCGGCGTACCCCCGACGGCGGAGGCAGGCCCATGCCTTGTCGATGTGCGGCTGTCCCGCGCCACCGCCCCGGATGTGGTATTGCACCGCGGTGAGGGCATCGGCCACCCCATAGGCGTACATCCCTGCGTACGCCGGAGTCTGGACGAGGTCCTTGCCCGTGTAGAATGGGACGTACGTCCACTGCGCGGCTGCCGACATCGACGCGCCGAGGAGCAGACCAACGACCGCACCCACTACGAAGGTTCGCATGTCTAAGGCCCCCTAGCGATCATCTACCCACGAGCGCCAACCGCCACAATCCCGACTTCCCGGTCGGCCCGCATCGGTCGTCCTTCCGCGTGTGCAAACAGTTCCGCAATGGTGGCAGACTTTCCTAGCAAGGCGGCGTCGCGACCGACAGCCGCTCGTCCGCCTCACGCGCCGACAGCGGCTCGAACTCAACCTCCATGAGACAGCGCCCCGGTCGCACTAGCGCGGGCTGGATGTCCCTAACCGGCTCGCTCGTCGTCATCACGACGATCACGTTGCGGCCCCTGCCGATGAAGCCGTCCGTCATGTTGAGGAGGCGCGCGAGAGCATGGCCGCTCCGCGACTTCGCGTCCGCCGTCAGGAACTCGTCCACAACCTCTTCCCAGATCGATACGTAGTATGGTCCGTTCTCCTGGGGATCTGAGTTGCGGTAACGAAAACCGCGGCGCGTGAGGCCGGAGGCGAGGATGTCAGGCACGTGGACGCGGTCGTACCACTCGTTGAACGACCTGAGCTGGGTTGGCGCAGCGGGTGTACACGGCGCGAATGCCGGGAGAGAACCGACCGTCCATACACGGTCAATTCCGCATCGCGACACTGGAATACTTCAGGCATGTTGGAGCGTCCACCGAGGGTGAGAGACACATACCAATGATCATCTCCGCGTTCGGGGTGACCGGCGTTGCGATCAGCGCGTACGTCTGGTACAAGCAGGTCACGTCGGGGCCGGTGCTGTGTATTGGGGAGGGATGCGCGCGTGTGATCCGCAGCCGGTACGGCCGGCTGCTCGGAATCCCAAACGGCGCGCTTGGCGTGGTCTACTTTGGCGGCGCGGCCATTGCGTCGCTCGTCGCGACGCCCGTTGCCCTGATACTACTCACTGCAGCCACACTGGTCGCGCTCCTGCTCTACGGCTACCTGACGTACCTGCAGTACGCTGTGCTGAAGGCGTGGTGCATGTGGTGTCTGGCCTCGGCAGCGCTTACGATCGGCATCGGGCTGTCATTGCTCACGCTCTGATTAGTCATGGGCACTCGTGTTCGATGACCTTTCAGGCTAGCCCAGATTGCTGAGCCTGACATCTTCAGGCCTTGACACATCTGAGCTATGGCCGGAAACTGGGATCAGTCCAATCCACTTCGTCCGAGGCCGGATTCCGCCTCGTCGCATCCGGCGACATCTCGTATCCCAAGGAGGGTTCCCCGCATGCCGTATCCGTTCAAGCTCTCCGAGCTGGGCTATCCCTTTGCGGCGCTTGAGCCGCACATTGATGCTCAGACGATGGAGATTCACCATGGTAAGCACCATGCCGCGTACGTCAACAACCTCAACGCGGCGTTGGAGAAGCACACGCAGGTCCAGAGCAAGGAACTTGAGGATCTTCTGCGCACGCTGTCCTCGGTGCCACAGGATATTCAGACGGCCGTCCGCAACAACGGCGGGGGCCATCTCAACCACAGCCTGTTCTGGCGATGGATGACTCCGGGTGGAAGCAAGGATCCCAAAGGGAAGCTGCTCGATGCGATCACCACGGAGTTCACCTCGGTGGAGAAGTTCAAAGAGACGATGACCCAGGCCGGCGTGACCCGCTTCGGTGCCGGCTGGGCATGGCTGGCGATGGACAGCGGCGGAAAACTCAAGGTGTATTCGACCGCAAATCAGGACAGCCCGATCATGGAGGGGCTGACCCCGATCCTGGGCGTCGACGTGTGGGAGCACGCGTACTATCTGAAGTATCAGAACCGCCGCCCCGACTACCTGAAGGCCTGGTGGAACGTCGTAAACTGGGACAAGGTGGCGGAGTTGTTCGACAAAGCCCGCCAGCGCGCGGGGACGATGGCGCGCTGATTCTACATTCAGCTCCCGCGAGGTATTCTGGCTCCGCCGCCTCTACAGCGGCGGAGCCATTCGCCTCTCCAGGGGAATCCGTGCTGGAGCGGGGCGCGTTGCTGTAAGTGATGGGTTCCTTCGCGCGCGTCGACAAGGTCTGGTACCTCCGCCGCATCGATCTCTTCGCGGACGTCGATGACCAGGAGATGCGGGCCATCGCGGACCGGACGACGATGCGTGAGGTGCACCGCGGTCGCGTCATCCTCCGGCCCGATGATCAGCCCGAGATGGTCTATGTGATCAAGGAAGGACGCGTGAAAGTGTCCCGCTACTCGCCGGAAGGAAAGGAGCAGATTCTCACACTGCTCGAACCCGGCGATGTCTTCGGTGAATTCGCGCTCGCCCAGGCCACGGAGCCCGTGCACGTCGAGGCGTTCGAGGACACGCTCATCTGCGGGATGCACCGCGGTGACTTTCTCGCGCTCGTCCGCCGCCAGCCGGAACTGATGCTGCAGATCATGAAAGTCCTCGCCGAGCGGCTGCGTGTCGCCGAGGAGGGGATCGCGGACCTCGCCTTCCGTGATGTCCCCGGCCGGCTCGCCTCGCTTTTGTTGCGCCTGGCGCACGCCTACGGCCAGCCGAGTCCGGGCGGACAGCGGGTCGCGCTGCGCGTCACGCATCAGGACATCGCGGCCATGATCGGCGCGACGCGCGAGACGGTGACGGCCGTCCTGAGCCGGTTCCGGGAGGACGGGCTGCTGGCGTTCGAACGCCGGCACATCATTATTCGCGATGCCGAACGGCTCCGCCGGCTGTCCGCTTCCAGGCACTGACTCCTTTCCGGTGTCTGTCCCCGCCGTCACGGCCGACCAGATGCGAGAAGTGGACCGTCTGGCGGTCGAAGTTTACGGCATTCAACTCGTGCAGATGATGGAGCAGGCGGGCCGAGCACTGGCGGAGCTTGCAAGACGGCTACTCGGCGGTACGGTAGAAGGCCGGCGTGTCATCGTCGCCGCCGGGAAAGGCAACAACGGTGGCGGCGGTCTGGCTGCGGCACGCATGCTGGCAAACTGGGGCGCCCATGTGGCCGTGATTGTCGAAAAGGCGAATCTCCTGGCCGGCGTGCCCGCTCTCCAGCACCATGCCGCAAGAATGGCCGGCGCAGCAGTGTCGGAAGGACGCGCAGCCTTCGACCTTGTCTGCCAGGATGACGGCGATTTGATCGTTGACGCGTTGATTGGCTACGGCTTAAAGGGTGCTCCCAGGGGATGGACCGGCGAGATGATCACCCAAATGAATCGGTCTGGGACAAACGTGCTCTCGCTGGACATCCCTTCGGGTCTAGATGCAACATCGGGCGAATGCATTCTGCCTTGCGTCCGGGCCGCGGCAACGCTCACCCTGGCGTTGCCTAAGACTGGACTCCTCACCTCCGCCGGCCGCGCGGCCGCGGGGGCACTGTATCTCGCCGACATCGGCATTCCGCCCATCCTCTACCGGGAGCTCGGCATGACCGTGGGACCGATCTTTTCGCGGGAGTCGATCATGCCCATCGGCCTGCAGAGGGACGACTCGCCGCGGGGACAATAGTATCCCGGACGTCACTCGGAGGCGATCGCATGGAGCTCGTGATGGTTGGACTGGGGCGGATGGGCGGCAACATGGCGGAGCGGCTGCTGCGCGGCGGCCACCGCGTGGTCGGGTATGCTCGGCGGCCGGCCGGACTCGACCGGATCCTCCGCCTCGATCTGGGCGCGGAGGGTGTCACGTCACTTACAGCCGTTGTCGAGAAGCTGCGGGCGCCGCGCATTGTCTGGCTGATGATCCCCGCCGACTCGGTCGATGCGATGTTGACCGGACTCATGCCATTGCTGGCGCGCGGCGATATCGTCGTGGACGGCGGCAACTCCTACTACAAGAATTCGGTGCGTCGCGGCGCAATGTTGATGGACCACCGCGGCCTGCGGTTTGTTGACGTCGGCACGAGCGGCGGGATCTGGGGGCTTAGAGAAGGATACAGCATGATGATCGGCGGAGAACGTGAGACGGTCGAGTACCTGCGCCCAATCTTTGAAACGCTCGCCCCGGGCAAAGACAGCGGGTGGGGGCACGTGGGGCCACACGGTGCCGGCCACTTTGTAAAGATGGTGCACAACGGGATCGAATACGGCATGATGCAGGCACTGGCCGAAGGTTTCGCGATCATGCAGCGCAAGGAGGAGTTCCACCTCGATCTGCATCAGGTGGCCCAGATCTGGCGCTACGGCAGCGTGGTGCGGTCGTGGTTGCTGGACCTTACCGCCCGCGCGCTGGCGGACGACCAGACGTTGAAAGATGTTGCGCCCCGCGTGGCCGACTCGGGTGAAGGGCGATGGACGGTGGGGGAGGCCATTGACCTCGACGTCCCCGCACCGGTGATTACGCTCGCGCTGCTGCAGCGGCTGCGCTCGCGCGATGAGTACGGGTACGCCGATCGGTTGCTGGCGATGATGCGCTACCAGTTCGGGGGCCATGAGTTCCAACGCGAGCAGTCGTGACGCGGCTGCGCGTCTTCGACGACCTCGAGTCGCTGAGCCGTGCCGCCGCTGAAGGACTCGCCGCCGAAATTCAGGACGTGGTTGGGCGCCGTGGGCGCTGCTCGTTTGTCCTGACGGGTGGCCGCACCCCCCGCCGCATGTACGAGCTCCTCGCCGAGCGTTTCGGCGGGGCCATACCCTGGGCGCAGGTCGACCTGTTCTGGGGGGATGAGCGCTACGTCTCGCACGATCACCCCCAGAGCAACTTCCGGATGGCGCGCCTGGCGCTGCTCGATCGGGTGAAGGTGCCCTCCGCCAATGTGCATCCGATCCCTACGCATTACGAAGACCCGCAGCACGCGGCCGCGGCCTATGAAGAGTTGCTTCGCGACTACTTCCGCGGCCGGCCGGCGCGGTTCGACGTGCTGCTGCTCGGGATGGCGGCCAATGGCCACGTCGCATCGCTGTTTCCTCATCAACCATCACTGCACGAGCGCACCCGCTGGGTGATCGCCTTGGAGGTTCCGGCCGATCCGCCGCAACGGATCACCATGACGTTCACCCTGATCAACCAGGCGGTCCACATTGCCTTCCTCGTGGCGGGTCCAACTAAGGCGGAGGCGGTGCGTCGCGCGTTGCAGCCGGGCAGCAAGGTCGAGGACGTGCCGGCGGCGGGCGTCGCGCCTGCATCCGGCAGCGTGACTTGGTGGCTCGATGCTTCGGCTGCCGCGCTCCTCGGGCCCGCGGAGCGTCCCGCCGGCCGCAATGACTGATCTGCGGGCTTCCTCCAACCTCGATACTTCTCAGGATCTACGCGGGCTTTGCCGCCGCGGCCCCGGGTAGGGGGAGCGTATCGAGGACGGCGTCGATCTGCTTCTTCAGCTGGGCCTTCGGCACGTATCCGACAATCCGCTTCACCAGGGACCCATGAACGAAGAGCCCCAACGTGGGAATGCTCTGTACCTGGTGCCGGTTGGCCAGTTCAGGGAGCTCGTCCACGTCCAGCTTCGCGACCTTGAGCCTCCCCTCGTACTCCCCGGCCAGATCCTCGACGATCGGCGCGATCAAGCGACACGGGCCGCACCACGCCGCCCAGAAATCTACCAGCACCGGCTGGCCCGACTGCACGACTTCGCGCTCGAAGTTCTGCGCGGTGATGTGTACTGGTCTTATCATGGCAGTTTCCTCCTTTCTCAATAGGATCGTGACTCAGACTTCAGGCGGCCGCCTCGGCAGGAACCGGCGCTGCCTGCTGCAGCCACCGGGCCGCGTCGATGGCCGCCATGGCCCCGAATCCGGCCGCCGTGACGGCCTGCCGGTAGACGTGATCGTGGACATCGCCGGCGACGAATCGCAGCTCACAGCCTTGCTCATGACGCATCCCTCCTCAGGGTCTTGATGTGCCTCTGAGGATACGGTCGGGGCGGCGGCTGGGCTACAGACCGGCGTACCTGGGAGCAGGCTCGGGTCCCGGTACCACGGTACTGATGCTATTCGGCGCAGCACGACAGCCGTTCGACATCTTTGAAGAACGACAGCGCCGCGATCTTCAGCGCTTCTGCCATGGTGGGGTACACATGCAGCATGTCGATGAAGTCGTAGACGGTGGCCTTGAGGCGGACCGCCATCGCGGCTTCATGGATGACTTCCCCGGCATCCCGCCCGACCATCGAGACCCCGAGGACGCGCTTAGAGTCCCAATCGACGACCATCTTGATCAGCCCCCGCGTGTCCCGGATCGCACCTGCGCGTGGGATGATTCGCATCGGGACTGTGCCGCAGTTGCACCGGAAGCCGCGCCCGGTGGCTTCCTCATCCGTAAGGCCAACCACAGCCACCTGTGGGTCTGTGAAGATCGTGCGCGGGATGACGGTATGGTCGACCGTCCGCTTCTCCCCATTGAGGGCGTTCGACGCGGCGATCACACCGTCGTGGGCTCCGACAGGGGTGGCGAGCTGGCTGCCGGTGTGAGAGCCGATGACGTCCCCGGCGGCCCAGATATTCGGTGCCGTTGTCAGCAGGAGTTCATCAACTATCGGCGCGCCGCTTCCGTCGGTTTCGACGCCGACATGTTCCAGGCCGATGGTGTCGGTGTTTGGCGTTCGTCCTGTCGCGATGAGCAGTTTTTCGGAGGTGAATCGGCGCTCCACACCATCAGACTCGCCGACGACAACGACTGAGGCGCCGTCCTGCGACACACGACGCACAATGGTCCCGGTGACGACGTTGACTCCCTCTTCCTCCAAGATCTCTCTGACCACGAGAGAGACGTCCGGCTCGTATCCTGTCAGCACCCGAGGGCTGCGTTCGAGGATTGTGACTGACGTCCCGAAACGATGAAACATCTGTCCGAGCTCCAACGCGATGTAACCTCCGCCGACGATGATGAGCGACGCGGGCAGGTCCCACAATTGTTGTGATTCCCCGGAGGTGAGCAGCTCGGAGGTGAGGTAGGGCACGTGGTCGAGCCCTTCAATCGGCGGGATGGCAGGTCGCGAACCGGTGGCGATGAGGTAGTGCTGACCGACGAGCCGGCGGCCGTCCACCGTGACGGTCCCGTCTCCTGCGAAGGCTGCATGACCGCGATAGACGTTGATCCGGTCTGAGTCATGGACGATCGCCTGATACTTCTTGTCCCGATACTCGCGTATGATGTCATCCTTCTGGCGGATGAGCTCGCGGAAGTTGAGGTTCATTCCCCTTGGCACCAGACCTGGGTAGCGGGGATGGTGCGCCTCCCAGTAGATCCGGGCGGCCTCGATGAGGTTCTTGCTGGGCAGGCAGCCGCGGTTCACGCAGGTCCCGCCCAGCGTCCGTGCCTCCGTCATGACCGCGGTCTTGCCGAGTTCCGCTGCCCGGAGAGCGGCGGCAAAGGCCGTCGACCCGGAGCCGAGAATGACGAGGTCATACGACTCATCAATCGCGGTTCGCTTAGCCATGAACATCTCCACGACGGTCGGAGTGCGTGCGTGACGGCCTCTGGAAGTCCCGAATGAGGGCGAAGCACGGGCAGTCATCTGATGACTGCGCGTTTGGGGGGACTTCCTCTTTGAGAAGACGGTGGAGACGTCTGAGATCGGTGCGGAGCCGCTCGAGCTGGGCGATCTGGGCTTGAACCTTCGTCAGATTCTGCCCTACCAGCGCCAGCACGTGCGAGCAAGGGGCTGCTCCCTCGTCCAGCACTGCGAGGATGCGGCGAATATCGGCGAGCGACAGGCCAAGCGCCTTCGCCCGACGGATGAAGCGGAGACGCTCCACGGCCTCCTCGCTGTAGACGCGATACCCGGCCGGCGTACGCGTGACAGGACGGACAAGCCCGACGCGGTCGTAGTAACGGAGGGTCTTGGGCTCAATGTCGGCGAGGGTACCTAGACGTCCGATCGTTAGCATGGCAGCCTCCCCTGAGTCGTTCATCGCTCCACACGCGTAGTCAGCGCTTCACCGAAGTTGCGAGCGTTCGTCAGCTGGCCAAGCGCGTAGGCATCCTCCACCGACAGTAGGAAGGTTCCCGGATGGCGAGCAGTCCATGCTCTCCCAGCTTCCTGCGAGATGAAAAAATGTACGAAGTGGCAGAAGTTCACGATGACGCTTTGGTCAAAGGCTCGGTCAGGTGTCAGGAAGGAGACCACGCTGCCCTTCGGGCTGATGCGCTTCACTCTGTCTGGCTCAACCGTCAATGAGATCGGCACCTTCGTGATGGGGTCGCGCGATACGACGTCGGCGGTTTTGTTCAGGATGCTCGGAATAAAGAGGCTGTCCCACGCACACCAGGTGTACAGGGTACGGCCCTCCACCCGAAACACATGAGGCGGCATCTCTGCCACGGTGAGGCCGCCGAATCCAACGACCGCGCCTTGGTCATCGTAGAAGACGGGAACGCGCGAAAGCACCGCGCTGACCGTCTCGTCTGCGAGGTTCAGGGCTCTCGCCAGGCGCGGGACGGGGACCGGGTCACCCTCCGCAAGCAGTCGGTACAGCTTGACCGCGATCCTCTGACCCGTGAGATCAAATCCGGGGAAAGCGCTCACGAGTTTGTCGGCGAGCTCGCTGATTTTCCTACCTGTCTGTTGCATAGGATCCTCCCCTCTAGCGTTTGCATCCAGACTAAACCCTAAACTCAAGTTTAAAGTCAAGCCCCCTGGGAGCGTTAGTTCATGACGAGATTGCCCGTGCCGGAGGACATGAAGGACGGCACTGTGGGGAATGAACAGCACTCGCTGCTAGCGTCTGCCGGAGCGGAACAGTCTGAAGACCTCGAGGCGGCTGCGGAGGTCGAGTTTTTGCAGAATGAGGTGCACGTAGTTCTTCACTGTCTGGGGCTGCAGATGAAGCTGCTGCGCGATCTCCTTGTTGCTCAACCCTTCGGCCAGCAGCTGCAGAATCTGTTCCTCGCGCGGCGTGAGGTTTGAAGGGGGTGGCCGATCCTCCCCGGCTTGCAGACTGGCGACATAGGAGAACAGGGAGGTGATGACGCGCGCCGAGCTGTGCGGGGTGCCGCGCGCCACCGACCGGATCGCCAACACCAGCTCGTCCATCGTCGCGTCTTGGAGGACGCACCCGGAAGCGCCGATACGCACGCACTCGATGATCGCCTGATCGTCGTCCACCACATTGAACATCAGGATCTTCGCCTGCGGCAGCCGCCCGTGCAGCGCCATGAGCTGCTGGGCCCCGTCCTGCCGGTGGCGAGATCGTACAGCAGGATATGGTCAGTCACGATGGGTTCTGAGAGAACTTCCGCGGCGTTGCTGTAGGCTCGGACGATCCGTAGCCCTGGCTGCTGGCTGAGCAAGCCGGCAGTGCCGTCCCGGCTCAACCGGCTGCCGTGGACGATGCCGATCAATGTATCCGCGCTGGCTACGCGTTACATATATCCCCGGCTCTACGTAACGAGGGCAGACGTTCGGTTTATGCCGGCCTTAATCCCTCCGGTCCCGGCCGCAAATTTGTGGGCCGCCCTACATTCTGGGGGATGTTGCGCCGGTAAGATAGGGGTATGGTCCAGTTCTGCGTGCAGGGGTGAGAGGATGCGCGGCGTCGCGGCATTGCTGTTCGCCGCTCTGATCTTGGGAGGTGCCACCGTGCGTGCCGCCCACCAGGGCGAGCGCATTCCATTTGACACCTCGGAATGGAAGACGACTTTCACGAAGCACAGCGTGCCACTGTCCGAGATCATCTCAGGCGGTCCTCCCAAAGACGGGATTCCCGCAATCGACAAACCCGCGTTTGAGACGGTGGAAGCCGCGGGGAAGTGGCTGAAGCCAAAAGAGCCCGTGATTCTCCTCGAACGCGACGGCGACGCGCGCGCCTATCCCCTGCAGATCTTGATCTGGCATGAGATCGTGAACGACACGGTGGGGCGCACGCCGGTGACCATCACGTTCTGCCCGCTGTGCAATACGGCCATCGTGTTCGACCGGCGGCTGGAGGGCCGGGTGCTGGATTTCGGAACGACCGGTCGCCTGCGCTTCTCGGATCTCGTGATGTACGATCGGCAGACGGAGTCGTGGTGGCAGCAGGTCAGCGGAGAAGCCATCGTCGGCGATCTTACCGGCAAGCGCTTGACGTTCCTGCCTGCGCAGATCATCTCCTGGGAGATGTTTCGGCGTCAGTTCCCAGGCGGCAAGGTGCTCTCGCGTAACACCGGGTTCCCGCGCTCGTATGGCGCAAACCCTTATGTCGGGTACGATAACATCAACTCGTCCCCGTTCCTCTACACCGGCCCGCGGGATAATCGATTGCGCCCGATGGAGCGGGTCGTGACGGTGTCGATCGGCAGCGAGGACGTGGCGTATCCCTTCAGCACGCTGGAGCAGGTGCGCGTCGTGAACGATACGGTGGGGGGCGTGCCGATCGTCGTGATGTTCGTCAAAGGGGTCGCCTCGGCGCTGGACAGCTCGAGCATCGCCGACTCGCGTGACGTCGGTACTGCCGCCGTCTTCCAGCGACGCCTCGATTCCCGCACGCTGACGTTCACCCGGCTGATGGAAGCGGTCGCGGACCAGCAGACGGGAAGCACATGGGACATCCTGGGACAGGCCACGGCAGGGAAATTGCGCGGGAAGAAACTGACGCCGGTTGTGAGCGGTCAGCACTTCTGGTTCACGTGGGCCGTATTTAAGCCCAAGACCCGCATCTACAAGCCCTGAGGTTGGTACCGCAGTACCAATACCCCAGCTTCCCCTCGAGTACGCCGGTCTCTAGCCTGCCTGCGGCGTCCGCCGTATCCTCGGAATCACTTCATATCTGGAGGAGGGAAGCGAATGGTGAACACTCGCCGGACTATCGTGGCCGGTCTCATCGCCAGTATCGCCATGGGCATAATCGAGATGATCTACGAAGCGGTGGCCGGGGACGGCTTCTGGTCTCCGATCGCCTATATCGGGGCGACGGTCCTTAGAGGATTGCAGTCACTGCAGCCGCCCGTGGGATTCCAATTTTGGGGCGTCGTGCTGGGTTTGATGGGACACATGATGAATTCCGTGATCCTGACCTGGATCTTCAGGTCACTCATTGCACGCCGTATCGGCTCGCGCGGCTCGCAGCTCGTCACAGGGGCCATCTACGGGCTCGTCGTCTTCTTCGTAATGTGGTATGTCGTCGTGCCCGCCGTAGATGCGGTGATGCTCAATCTGAACGCCACCGTCTTCGCCCTGGCCCACGTAGCCTGGGGAGTGGTGCTGGCTGCGCTGCTGCCCCAGCCCGAGGGGATGCCCCGCGCCTCGACCGTCTGAGTCCGCACCCTATCGGATCCGGCCCTCCGCCGGTCTGATCCAGCCGGCGGAGTGTTCGGTTCTGTAGTCCCGCTTACATTTGCCCGCTCCGTGCGGCGCTACCGTTGACGTTACGATTCCTCGAAGGAGGGCGCCATGGACCTCAGCGATCACATTTCTCGGAGGGAACTCCTGCGCTGGGCGGCCGCTGCCGGCCTTGCGCTGCCATTGTCCGGCAGCCTGCCTCGATTGGTGGCGGCGGCCCCCGCCGGCGCGAAGAAGCACGTCGCAGATGTCCTCCGTTTCTCGACCCGCCCGCAAGGGTGGAAAGGCGCGTTCGGGTTCGTCACCTTCCGCCTTCACCCCGTCTTCATTGACGGCGACCGTGCATACCACATCCGCACGGATGCCTCCGACGCCAGCTTCGCCCGCCGCGTGGGGCTCGTCCACGTCCCCAAACTCGCGGCGGCGATCAAAGCGCAGGCGGCAGCCGACTACTTCATATTCACTAACGGGGCATCAGGCCAGCTTCCGGTCATCAGCACGGCACCGAACCGTCCGGACTTCACGCCAGCCTTTCGCGTTTCGCGAGTGACATTCAGCGGATCGCCACGCCGCCTGACATCGGCCGAACAAGTGCGTGATGCCGCCGCGAATGGACGGCTACGGATCCAGGCCACCCAGACAGTCGTGAACTATCCGGTGGTGAAATGGCCCGGCGGCGAGCTGCCGCTGGACCGCGAGCGTGTTGCCTACCTCGGGGGCGGGCAGCTCTTACGGGCACCGGATGTGCAGAAGCGCGAGGTCACCTTCAAGCTGCAGCAGTGCTTTCCGGGCGAATGGTACATCGTCACCGACACCTCCGCCACGCCGATGGCGCCAATGATGCGTATCGCCGCCTCGCCCCGGAGCGGGCTGCTCACCAGGGCTGGCGCGACTGCAAAAATTCTCGTCTTCGGCAACGGTATCAAAGGGCCGGGGCCTATGGGATTCCAGCCCTCGATTGTGGACTCGCTGCCCGGGAATCCTGTCTGGAGTCCTTTCTGGGATCACTTCACGTTCACATGGGCGGATGGTCAGAAGCCGCGGGTGGTGCGGAACCAGGCTGCCCTGCTCGCTGTGGAGAACGCGGGGGATCTCAAGCGGTGGCCCGGGACGCCGGACACGAACGGCCAGCTCTTCGTCGTGAACTGCCCTGTGCCGATCAGCGCGCCGCTGACCTGGAGGCCCGCCTAATCGTCACAGGTGAGGAAGCCACCCACGTTCCCTAGAGGATGAATCCGGAGAGCGCCACCCAGTAATACACGAGGTATAATCCCGCGGCGACCAGGAACATGGCCCCGGCGCTGTGCACGTACGGGAGCAGGCGGCGCAGCCGGTGGCTGACCGCGTCGTGGAAGAATGCCGCACCGATCGTCACCGCGATCAGCATGATCCCCATGCCCAATCCAAAACTGACGAACTGCGCCAACGAAGCTGCCAGGCTTCCGGCGCTTAGGGCACTCCCGGCGAC